>Ga0207826_1000477_pt1 | contig 11384 bp, 11 predicted proteins | sample LuqExpMetageno80_FD_187837 | JGI IMG/M metagenome (GOLD analysis project Ga0207826, IMG submission 187837) | Tropical forest soil microbial communities from Luquillo Experimental Forest, Puerto Rico - Sample 80 (SPAdes) | ecosystem: Environmental > Terrestrial > Soil > Tropical forest ... | reverse complement strand
CCCAATCAAGCCAAACACCTTTAAGATATTCATGTGTCGTAGCTTCTGGCACGTCATGCAATGAACCCGAGTGTAGAATTGCAGTAGCGCCAACCAACAATGGTGCCAGAAGCCCAATCACCCCCTCCCAGGTCGCGAAGGGCTGCAAGACGATAAATAGGTCACTCTTGTCCAGCATAGCGAACGATCTGAATCCTAGGGACCATCCTAACAGCGTTGCGTTGGGTTGAAGTACGACGGCCCCACCCCAGCGGAAACCTAACCTCGCTGCCTGTGATCGATCGCTCGCAAAGAACTCTGGATCATTACCATTCGCCGTTAGGGGAAGAGATATCTCCTGCACGCTCACCTTGTTCCAGGCGTCTTGGTACCCAGCAGCATCATCTGCTAACAGGAGCCCGCATCCGAAATTTGAAAGTACCTGCTGAATCTCTGAGTTCGAAGTCGCAGGATCAATCAATAAAGTGTCGGCGCCAGCGTGCAATGCACCGAGGATGGCAACCGCGCCATTTATACCCTGCGAAGCAGCCACAGCCACGCGCATCGCGCGGTTATCGTCATAACGCCCATCGAGGGTCTGCTGTATTCGAACAGAAGCGTTTCTTACCCGCTCGTTCAAAGTACGATAGTCAATCCGTACGGCGTCTTCATCGAGTGCAATATTATCAGGCGTCCGGCGTGCCCAGCGTTCAACAGCTGCTTTGTATATTGTAGAACGCGGCGGCGTTAAATACCGAGGAACACCATCGGGCCAATACCACGTTGGGACCACATCGATCGACTTCATTCTTAATGAATCCTTCTAATGCGCTCCTCTTTCCAACCTGCACGCTCAACTTCGCCAGCCAGTATGGCAACAGGCACTGCGAGCCGCGTCTCACACACCCGCTCAATCTCGGCACGTTCAACCAGACCTTTTTCTATATCCCCACCTATGTGCACCTGGAGCCCTTCGGTCGGCTTCCAATCTATGGAAAAGGGTCGGAATCGCGTACATTCGAAATCGTCAAGCAGGCAACGTACGTCTGCTGGTGTGATGATCCGATCCGGGAGCACCACGCAGTCCGCTAGTCGTCCATAAAATTCTACAACGGGATGTGTACGACCACACGGACAATCACCTGGGACGATCTCTGCAACGTCCTCGGTGTCAAATCGAATGTAAACCGACCTGCCAAGGCTCAAGTTCGTTACCACGGCTGTGCCTCGTTGCCCTGCTTGTAGGGTCGCGCCTGTATTCGGATCAACGATCTCGATGTAGTGTACATCGGCTGATATATGGTGGCCACGATGGGCGAGACATTCTCCGCCTCCAAACATACCATCGCTAGAACCGCCCCGCTCGAAAATATCCTCAAGCTCGAACCGCGTGGTTAGATAACTACGAAAAGCTGGGGAGAGCGATTCTCCAGCACAGCCCATGTATCGGACACTTGCGAAGGCACGCCGGGGATCAAGTTTAAGTCGATCACACTCCCCCAAGAGCATCCGCGCCGCCCGAGCCGTGACCAGCAAATGCTGCGGTCTAAGCAACTGCACTGCGGTGAGGATGTCTCCAGCAAAACGGAGGGTCAGAGTTCCCCATGGAAGAATGGGGACGGCTCCGATCCTCGTGATCGCCCTGCTCTCCTGTAGCCCTAACGCATGCCAAGCAGGACTGAGACTAAGAACACGCATGCCTGCTCGCACTTTGATCATCCACAACTCTCTCGACTGGGCAAGCGCGCTTGGCCCATCGAGGTCGTAATCAGTCACAACAGCAAAGCTGTTAAAACCCATCGTCCCGGATGTCATGACCAAGTTGCTGGGCGCAAACCCAAGGAGAGCCTCGGTTCCGATCATCACCGAGCGCCCCTTCATCAATGCCTCGACCAGATCGCGTTTCCTGGTCAAAGGCACCTTCTGAAAAGCCACCGCGTCCATTGAAGCTTCTGGCGCGAACCCTTGGGCATTCCAAAGGGTTTTGTAAAAGGGTAACGCGTGGTACGCATGATCTACGAGGGTATTGATTGCGTTCCACCGCCCCTCGGCAAGCATTTCGGGCAAAATGGTCTCGCCTTCATCGAAGTATTCTCTGGATTCGCTCTCAGCCGACATCAGTAACAATCAGCCTCCGTCCCGCGCGACCGCATTTGCACGGCCCTTCGCGAATCATACCCTCAAAATCGGTCACGTATCGGATAACCACCGATGATTTGATTGCTAGGTTTGAAATGGCGATCCGTCCAACTTCGTCAGTCAGAACTTTTTCAGGATCAGAGCTAAGAACTTCGATGCGATAGGCGTCCTCAATTGGATGGAACGTCATCGATTCTATGGCACATGGCGGAGCGACGAACAAAGCCGCGTCAGCACGGAGCGCCTGCCGCACCTTGACACCTAATAATGTGCCCCACTCCCTAATCTGCTTTGAGCCCACCGGATGCTCGTCGGCAGTAACCACAACCTGCGCAATCGTTCTCACGCGCCTACTGTCCAGAGCGCGCAAAAGAGGATTCATTAGTTCTGCGTCAATGAAGAGAACGGAGGGACGCACGTATTCGAGGATATGCACGCAGCGGTCGGCGAGATCGGGCAAACCATCGTTACAGATCGGGAGACAACGAAGTATGTCAGCAGCACCCGCTGCGAGATGCGGGACGTAGGCTCGGGATGAGAATACGACCATCGGCGAAGTGGCATAATCGTAAAAGGCCACTCGCTGGCCCGCTGTTATCCCAAGGCTGGTCCAAGAAGCGGCCAGTACGGTCGAGAGCGCGCTTAGATCGCGTGCCGTTAACGCCCAATAGATAGAGAGACCACGAGCCGCCTGGATCAACACGTCGGGGGGATACCCAATGTCATGTCGCCCCCCAAATGGATCAGCACGCGCGACAGCAGCAGCCTCTAAATCCTCAGCAGTATGGCTACAGTGCGGCCAAGCCAGCCGTTTGGGTAGAGACTGATAAAGAGCTACACGACAAGCGGTAGCTATAAGGCAATCGGGAAGGTCCATGAGAAATTCTCGAACAGCCGATCATTTTTCAATGGAAAAAAGCACCCATTAGCAGCGCTATCGTGGATAGAGCGAAGTTCGTGAGAGCGAGCACATCAATCCAACGAGCGGCGCGAGAGATGGTCGCCACCGCGCGATTCGAGTTTTCGACAGTTGCGCTGGGTGTCACCCGCAAACGAAGTTGTGGTCGGAGCCAGAATGTGATGATGGATGCGCTAACGACGATAAGAAACCACGCGAGAACCATCACCAGCAACGCCACACCTTGGAGCGTTTGGAGAACAATGGGATTGAGCCATAATGTGAAAGGCGCAGCCGCATCACCCCATCCGTACCGCGCTGCCATCCAGTACCCAGTAAAACCCAACAACACCAGATTCATCCAGCTTAAATAAGCAAAATCCTCTCCGACGCGAGCTCCGACAATCGACGCCTGCCCGGGTGGGATCATGCGCAGAGCACGCCGAAGTGGACCGTGCAATATTAGGCTACCCCCCATGTAAATTGCGGCAGCAACGATGTGTAGCGCGTGAAGGCTTACGTCAAGCATAAGCCCCCGTCTAAGATGGACATCGAGTAGCGATCATTTTGAGAATACACGACTCAGAGACCCGCCAGCTCAGTTGCATACGCCAAGGTCATCCGTGGCCACCAAGGGTCAATTCCGAGATCATCCGCGATAATTCTCGCGGCGTTGTAGCCGGGAGCGCAGTTTACACCCCCGCCACTTGGACTGGTGGAAGCACAATGGTACAAATGATCAACCCATGGGACGCGATAATCGGCCATGTCTGGATGTGGCCGAGTGCGTCCGAATTGATCCGCTGTATACCCACCCATCCGGACACTCCCATACGGCATGCATGCGTTCTCGCGAGCAATGTCGAGCGGCGTTCGCAGATGCGCTCCGATGATGGCATTCTCTGTTAGATTAGGAGCAAACTCTCGCCATCGCTTCAAAAGTCGCTTCGTGTACTCTTCGCGCCGCGAATCCCAGTTTGTCTCATGCCCGTCAACAACGTAGGGCGCGAACGGCCACCAAAAGGCCGAGTGTTGTCCCTTGGGGGCATAGGAGGAGTCGAAAAGGCTATTGCAGGATCCATTGCCCGCTGGGATCGAGGGGAAGGATCCCGCGGCAATATCAGCCATCGAACGTCGTAGTTCATCGGCGTTATTAACCCCAAAAGTAATGTTGAAAGCTCTCGCTACCTTGGGATCAAAATTTGCAGCTAGATAGGAGGGTGGCTCGGATAACGCCAAGTGGAGCGTCACTAAGCTATGCGCACTGGTCCAGTCCCACGAGTTGGCCTTCTTTACCACTTCGGCGGGGAAATGCTCGACACCTGTCAAGCTCGTCATCTGCGGGAAGTCGATAGCTGCGGCTACCGCTTCACTGGCCGTAAGTACCGTGCCGCTCTCAAGTTCGACGCCCTTGGCCTGTCCATCATCGACGTCAATCTTCCGGACACGCTGTCCTGTGAAAACCTTTCCGCTGTTTTCAACAATTACCTTTCCGAGCGCATCACCCAACGCTTGGGATCCGCCCAGAGGCATGCACATACGCGTAAGATTAAGAAAAAGTCCGAAGAAAAGGCTGCCGAAGTTCGGGGAGTCTGTAGCCTGGATAACATGGACAAGTTTTTTGAATACAACCCGAATCCGCTCATCTACGAAATATTTGTCGATCACCGCAAAGGGACTCATCGGCCTCACGGTTTGTAATTCATCCGACAATGCTTGCGTAACGATACCTTGGGAAAGAGCGGCGGCAGAGATCGCGCCACCCTCGCTTAGCTGGTTATACGCCAGACTCACAAAGAGTGGGCGAGCACGCCAGAGGCGCTCGTGAAGTTTCTTCCAAGTAGCTGCGTCGGCGGCAGAAAATCTCGCAACGGAAGATATTGTGGCTTCCAAGTCTTGCTCAACAATCAACGCTGTTCGATCGTCATAGATGAATGCTTGCTGCACCTCAGGTACGGCAAAGCTAAATCCGTAGCTCTTTAAATTGAGATCACGCGGTACCGGCGAGGCGTCTAAACCAATGAAAAAGTTGGCACAGGAATTATGACGAAAGCCTGGCGCGGTCAGATCGTCTGTCCTGGTACCCCCGCCAATCGTTTTTCCAGCTTCTACAACTGCCACCCGTAAGCCCGCTTTAGCGAGATACGCGCCACAGGTGAGACCGTTGTGACCTCCTCCGATAACGATCAAATCAAAATCCGACATTAGCGAACCGCCCCCTTTAATGATGCGTAAATTGTTAACAGGTCGGACACGGAAATCAATTCTGCTCTTTCAATAGATCGCTCCGTATCATGCCGCCGCCAAAACGATTGCCAACTTCAGCAGCCTCTTGTGTTCTGCTTTGTTGTGTGCCCATCGCTCCCTCGATTTCTCTGATGTCGGGGACCCGTGACTTTGAAAGTTTATAACGAAACCTAGAATGCGCCCATGGATAACCACGCCCTGCGTCCATTTGGCATAGGGCAACCATTGCCCCTGGAGGGCTAATTGGCAACACTTTGAGCGGATGCTATTCTTTACGTAAGTCAGCGGCGCCGGCGCCTGTCGCGCATGCGGATAAATTCAACTCAAGAAATATATGGGGGGAGTTATGAAAGTCGCGATTCTGCTTCGAAACTTAGCTTGCGCGGCGGCCTTCTCTTTGCTTGCCAGTGCGTTTGCCATCACACTCGCGTCTGCGCAGCAAAGTGGACCAATCAAGATTGGCCTGTTGACGCCACTTACCGGCCCGATCGCCAGCTCCGGCGCCGATGCGGCCGACGGCTTTAAGCTGTTCTGGGAGCAGGTGGGGAACACGGCCGGCGGACGCAAGGTAGAGTACATAATAGCAGATACAACGTGTAATCCTGACCAGGCCATCACCCAAGCTCGCCGCCTTGTTCATCAGGAAAAAGTACACATTTTGATCGGGCCGCTTTGCGGGAACGAGGGCCCAGCCGTAGCACAGGTCAGCAAGGAAACCGGCATTCCGGTAGTGATCGATATTGCGGGAGCCGATGAAATAACAAAGTGGAACCGTACGCCTACCGTCATACGTACGGGAGTTTCCGCGAGCCAAGTTGGTCACCCGTTCGGTGACTATCTCTATAAGGAGCTCGGCGCACGCAATGTTACATTTATCGGACAAGATTATGCTTGGGGTCACGAAGTAACGCTAGGCGCAGTGCAAACCTACAAGGACCTTGGCGGCAAGGTAGCAAAAATTATCTGGAACCCGATCGGCACTAAAGACTACAGCGCAACGATTGCATCAATAGAGCCTGGCTCCGACGCCGTTGTTGCTGTCGTTGTTGGCGCCGACCGAATTCGTCTATTTGAGACTTGGTTCAGCTTTGGCATGGACAAGAAGCTAAAGCTTTACGGCGCTTATTTGCTGCACGAAGATGCTCTGCCACAAATGGATGATCGCGCTATCGGTATGATAGGATACGCGCTGCACTATGCTCCGGGTATTGATAACCCTGAGAACAAAGCATTTGTGAACGCATTCGCTACTAAATACAAGCGGATCCCATCTTGGTTTTCGGAGGCATCATATACCGCAAGCCTTTGGACGCATGCCGCGATCGAAGCGATCAAAGGTAACGTCGAGGATAAAGATGCATTTCTCAAAGCGATGCGCACGGTCACAGTCAAGGCGCCGCGCGGCGCTGTTAAGTTGGATGCATACGATAATCCGATAGAGAATGTATATGTGACACGCGTCGAAAAAGTTAATAATCCGGTAGTCGGGCCCGTGCTCATGAACGTCCCAGTCAAGACCTATGAAAATGTTTCGCAGTTCTGGACATGGACGCCGGAGGACTTCCTAAAGCGCGGACCTTACAAGCGTTAAGCGCCAAATTAATGCGAGGCAGGGCCGCTTATGCGGCCATGCCATAATCGCGTCCGACGCGTCATGTACAGTGGAATTCTTCAGGCAATAAACGGCGTATCTTTTGCCGCCCTCTTGTTCTTGCTTGCTAGTGGTTTCACACTCAGTTTTGGGCTGATGGGCGTCGTAAACATGGCATACGGCGCCTATTATCTTTTCGGCGGATACGTTGGACTAACCGTTACCCGATATTCTGGGAGTTTTTCACTTGGTGTGCTCGCCGGTGGACTCGTAGTCATCCCACTTGGATTTGTGATTGATCGCTATCTCATAAGCCGTATAAAACTGAACCATTTAGCGCAGGTACTACTTACGGTAGGCATCGCGTTTGTAATAGGCGATATCGCACTAAAGATTTGGGGCGGCGATAATCTTAAGGTTCCGACGCCGATCGAACTGCGTGGTGCAATAGAGTTACCAGGAGGAATTATCTACCCGACCTACCGCTTTGTGCTGATTGTGTTTGGCTTTGTCGTCGGCCTGGTGCTTTGGCTGCTTTACCGTAAGACACCGATCGGCGCTGTGGTGCGCGCCGGTGTTGACGATCGTGAAATCGTAGATGCAATCGGCATTAATATTGACCGGCTATTTATTCTAGTTTCCGCACTCGCCTCTTTTCTCGCTGGCACAGCGGGCGTTGTTGGCGGAGCGTTTCTCACTCTCTATCCCGGCGCAGAATGGGAAATATTAATCTTTGCGCTAGTCGTTGTGATCTTCGGCGGGCTTGGAAGCTTGGAAGGCGCGATGATCGGCGCACTAATCGTCGGTTTACTCGACGCCTATGGCCGGTGGCTGTTACCGGAGTTCTCCTATTTCGTTTTGTTCGGCCCGATGGCGATTCTGCTGCTATTTCGTCCACAAGGCGTATTCGGCAGGGCAGGCTAACCGTGCGGCATTTTCGCATCATAATGGGCTTGACCGCTCTTGCCGCAGCCACTATCGCGCCGCTCATTATTGGCCAGTTCTGGATGACGTTGATCACCCAGATTTACATTTACGGCCTCCTTGCGCTTTCCGTTGACCTTCTACTTGGGCACGCCGGCCTATATTCACTCTGCCAGGCATCATTTTTCGCTGTTGCGGCTTATACCACAGCCATCCTCGAAGTCCGATACGGGTATTCGACATTCGTGGCAGCACCTGCCGGACTAATCGCTGGAACATTACTTGCCATCTTATACGGTTGCGCGGTACGCGCACGTGGCGTCTATTTTATTTTGATTACGATCGCTCTTGGCTACGTCCTCTGGGGCGCTGTTCAGCGTTGGTCATCGTTTACCGGCGGCGATAATGGCATCACCAATGTACCACCGCTTTCGATCGCAAATATTAGTATCGCCTCACAAACCGCTTATTATTATTTCGTCCTCTGCATCATAATTTTGTGTGGATTTGGATATCGTATTTTAATTCGGTCGCCATTCGCCCTCTCACTACGCGGTATCAAAGGCAGCGAAAGTCGAATGCAGAGCCTCGGCTACCGCACAACTGCGCATCTCTATACGGCATTCATCATTTCTGGCGTTATCGCAAGCCTCGCTGGCGTGCTGTATGTTTATTATAATCACTTCATCAATCCTGTCGCAGCGTCGTTTCAAATCTCAGTCGAGGCGTCGCTCATGGCGATAGTTGGTGGCTCCGGTACGATTGTCGGCCCGTTCATCGGCGCAGGGATCATTCTTGGCTTGCGCAATTGGGTTAGTAGTTTCTTCGAAATGCACACGGCGGTAATGGGCGTCGTATTCATAGGCACCGTTCTGTGGGCGCCCAGCGGCATTGTAGGATTAATCGAGGGCTGGCACGCCCGCCTTGAAAAGGCGACAAACCAGCTATGACCCCCGCCCTCGTAATCGACAACGTCGGCAAAACATTTGATGGCTTACGTGCTGTAGACGGGGTTTCGTTGCAGGTTTCCCCGGGCGAGCGGCGAGCGCTCATTGGGCCGAACGGAGCCGGCAAGACCACGCTTTTTCATTGCATCACCGGTACACTCAAAGTTTCATTCGGATCGGTGAGGCTGTTCGGCAACGACGTAACTTATCTACCGGAGCACAGACGCACCAAACTCGGTATGGGCCGCACGTTTCAAGTCACCAATGTATTCACCGATCTGTCACTCGCCGAGAACCTTATACTTGCCATAGTCGGGACTGACCGCCGGAAGTGGATTTGGCGACGGCCGCTTAGCGCGTTTCCTGATCTGCGAGAGCAGGCGCTTGCCGGGCTTGATACGGTCGGACTGAAAGATCGCGCCGAAGAGCCTGTAAGGTTTTTATCCTATGGTGAGCGCCGCCAGTTGGAACTGGCACTTGCACTAAACACCCATCCTAAAGTGCTTTTCCTTGACGAACCTTGCGCCGGACTATCGCCTAGCGAAAGACAGATTATCTTCAAAATGATTAGTGCGATGCCTAGAGACATCACGATATTGATGATTGAACACGACATGGACGTGGCACTTGGCTTAGCAGACCGCGTAACAGTGATGAACCGCGGTCGGGTGATGGTGGAAGGAACACCCGCTGAAGTGCAATCTGATGTCGAGGTCCGAAACGTATATTTCGGCCATGCATAGTGCATCCATGTCCGAACCGATTCTCACGGTATCTGGGATCCACACCTATTACGGGGACAGCTATGTACTGCAGGGAATTAGCCTGACCTTGGACAAGGGTCAGATCGTCGCCATTCTCGGTCGCAACGGCATGGGAAAGACGACACTGATCCGCTCGATAGCGGGGCTTACACCCCCAAAGACAGGTGACATTATCTATCGGAACAGATCGCTGCGCGGCCTGCCCCCATACGCAATAGCGCAAGCCGGCATAGCAATCGTGCCGCAGGGCCGGCGTATTTTTCGCTCGCTTAGTGTACGCGAAAATCTACTTTTGCCAGCGAGCTTTCTGGCAAGAACGGAACGACAATTAAGCGGAAGCACAACAGGAAACCGCTGGACGTTCGACGAGGTAATGGCGGAATTTCCTCAACTCGCCGAGCGAATAAATCATTCGGGTAGCTGGCTCAGCGGCGGCGAACAGCAAATGCTGGCTATTGGACGGGCGCTGATGGCCAATCCCGAGATAATCTTAATGGATGAGCCATCAGAGGGACTCTCTCCACGCCTCGTACTCCAAGTGCAGGACGTCATGCGGCGTTTGCGGACTCTTGGATACGCGATTCTTTTGGTCGAGCAGAACCTTCAGCTCGCGCTGTCTGTCGCCGATAAAGTCTATGTCCTATCGTCTGGTAGATTTGTGTTTGAAGGTATTCCGGCCGAACTCGAGAAAGAACGCCAAGTTCTCGATCAGCATCTTGGAATCTCAGTTTCTAAGATAGCTTGAATCTGAGGAGGAAGTCATTGCAATGCACACGCTTGCACCGAGACTGAGTTAGAATATTGCAGTAGCGCAGTTACACGCCAGGTCAAACAATCATTGGTCTGGTCTTGAAACCAAAATTACGAACCGCGAGGGGAAAATGCGACTCAAAGACAAGGTGGCGATTATCACCGGTGGCGGCCGCGGCATCGGCCGCGACATCGTCTTGGCCTATGCCCGCGAGGGCGCCCATGTGGTGATCAACGACATTGATCCTGTCACCGCCGAGGCTACCGCGAAAGAAGCCGCTGGCCTCGGCAGTAAGAGTCTTCCGATCGTCGCGGATGTGGCTAAGGCAAGTGACATCAATCGCGCGGTGGAAACAACGGTCAAAGAACGCGGCCGCGTCGATATCCTAGTCAACAACGCCATGAAGATCGTGCCCGGCAAGCTCGAGGCTCTGCCAGAGGCGGCCTGGGATACGACCATGAACATTGGACTGAAGGGCGCCTTCCTGATGAGCCAGGCCTGCGCGCGGCATATGATTGCGCAGAAGTCCGGCGTGATCGTGAACATCGCCTCAATTGCCGGCCTGTTTCCCTACAACTGGGCCGGGGCCTACAGCGTGGTGAAGGCCGGTCTAATCATGCTGACCAAACTGCAGGCGATGGAGTGGGCGTCCTATGGCATCCGCGCCAATGCCATCACGCCCGGCTACATCCGCACGCCCGGCACCGAGGCGATGTATACCGATCCGGAGATTTATGAAGGCCGCCGCAAGGGCGTACCCATGGGTCGCGTTGGTTCGGGCGAAGACATTGCTGGTCCAGCTATATTTCTGGCCTGCGATGAATCTCGCTACACCACCGGCAGCGTAGTGGGCGCAGACGGGGGACAGGCGGTCGGTTATTTCCTCACAGTGCCAGGACGGAGGTTCTCGGGTGGCCGGATTGACTGACCCTAAAGCTTGGCGGCCGCCCGCTCGAAGACCGGAGCGCCGTAATCTCCGCCCAAACCATGACCCTTCAGCAGTTCGGGGACTTGAAGGTGGACCAGCGGTCGTCGGACACCGAATTACTGCACGATAACGATCTCTCACGTTTAGCCGATAAAGTTGTTTCGGGACTTATTTCGAAGAATCTGATGCGACGATTGCTGCAATCGGCACAGGCTT
>Ga0207826_1000474_pt1 | contig 11427 bp, 6 predicted proteins | sample LuqExpMetageno80_FD_187837 | JGI IMG/M metagenome (GOLD analysis project Ga0207826, IMG submission 187837) | Tropical forest soil microbial communities from Luquillo Experimental Forest, Puerto Rico - Sample 80 (SPAdes) | ecosystem: Environmental > Terrestrial > Soil > Tropical forest ... | reverse complement strand
CAGTCGGACGTCATGCTCACCGACATCGAGCACTTCCAGACCGCTGCGGGGTTTGCCATCAAGGACCCTATAAAGGTTTTGGCATCAACTACAAGCCCCGGCTTTGTCCCTGGCGACGAGACGGAGTCGGACATTGACCTCGAGTACACCGGTACAGTCGCGAATGACGCGACCATCTATTTTGTCTATAGCAGTGGCGGTGGTGGTGCTTTTGACTCCCTCACGTACGCTGTCGAGAACAAGACCGCACCGATTATCAGCGTAAGTTACGGAAAATGTGAGGCCAATCTGAGTTCCACCGAGTATTCGATGCTCAACAATACAACCTTGGCGCAGGCCGCGTCGCAAGGCCAGTCCGTAATCGCTGCTTCTGGAGATTCTGGCTCGACAGACTGTGGTCCAAGCACGGGATTGGCCGTCGACTTCCCGGCCGACAGCCAGTATGTGACCGCCATGGGTGGAACCGAGTTTCTCTCGGTCGATGTATCGGGCGCTAGCGCCGGCTCATTTTGGCTCCCTGCCACCAGTAGCACGGTTGACCTTGTTAGCTCGGCAATGAAGTACATCCCCGAGCAGGTGTGGAACGACGATCTGGCGAGCGGCCTGCTCGCGTCGGGCGGCGGAGGAGTCAGCACGCTCACACCTAAACCTACATGGCAGACTGGAGTCCCGGGTATCCCTTCGGGTACATTCCGCTTTACGCCCGACATTTCCCTGAGTTCCTCGAATGTTAACGCGCCATACCTTTTGTGCTCGAGTGATTCGATGACGGGTATCACCGGGAGTTGTTCGCATGGGTTCCGCGATGTGAACAATGTCAACCTGACCACAGCGGGAGGAACGAGTTTTGCGGCGCCAATTTTCGCGGGAATGTTGGCAGTCCTGAACCAAAAGCTCGGCTCGACAGGGCAGGGGGTCATCAACTCCACTCTTTACACTCTCGCTGCAAATTCAACGGCTTACACTTCGGCATTCCATGACATTACGAGCGGTGGCAACCAGTGCCCGGCCGGAGCATCGTACTGTTCGACGGCTGGAGCGTCAGAGTACCCGGCGACGACGGGCTATGACGCGGCGTCAGGACTAGGTTCGATCGACTTTTTCAACCTGCTGTCGGCTTGGCCGGGGTCCTCGACACTGGCGACCTCCAAGACAACACTGCTTGCTGCAACTTTGACCCCCGCGCCGGGAGCGGGTGACGCCATCACCATCACGGTCACTTCGGGGTCGCGTTCGAGCACAGCGACGCCGGCAGGTACGGTAATAATCACCGTTGATGGAACCGCACAGACTCCAACGCTTACTTTGGTGAACGGGTCCGCCGCGTACACGTTTTCTTCGGCTGTCGTTGGTTCGCACACCATCACGGCAACGTATACGGGCGACTCGACGTACCTGGCCTCCACAGGTTCGGTGACGGTCAATGTGACAGCGGTAGCCTCGAGGACGACGCTTTCGGCGGCGACTACGACCCCAGCGGCGGGGGCAACTGACACCATCACTATCACCGTGGCATCCGGATCGAACTCGACAACGTTGACGCCGGCGGGTACGGTAACGGTGACCGTTGATGGAACCGCGCAAAGTCCAGCCCTTGTTTTGGTGAACGGATCCGCCACGTACACGTTCTCTTCGGTTGTCGTTGGTTCGCACACCATCACGGCGGCGTACTCAGGCAACACGACCTACGCTGCATCCACGGGATCGCTAGTCGTGACTGTGATCACGGTAGCCTCGAAGACGACGCTTTCGGCAGCGGCCACAACGCCAAATGCCGGGGCGAATGACGCGATCACCATCACGGTGGCTTCGGGATCAAGTTCGAGCATCGCGACGCCAACGGGTAGTGTCACGATCACCGTTGATGGAACGATGCAAACTCCAGCGCTTACCTTGGTGAATGGGACGGCCACCTATGTGTTCTCTTCGACAGTCGTTGGTTCGCACACCATAACGGCGTCCTACTCAGGCAGCACAACGTACATAGCATCGAGCGGGTCACTCAACTTGACGGTGATTGCGGCAGGGCTGGTGGCGTCGAAGACGACATTGTCGGCGTCGACAAGCACGGTTGCAGCCGGGGCGAGTGACGCTGTCACGATCACGGTGGCTTCGGGATCGAGTTCAAGCACAACGGCGCCGACTGGTACGTTAACGATCGTCGTTGATGGAGCAACACAAAGTCCGGCTCTTTCGCTCACGAACGGTTCGGCTACGTACACCTTCTCGTCGTTGATCGGCGGGTTGCATACCATTACGGCGACCTATTCAGGCAGCTCAACCTACGGGACATCGAGCGGTTCGCTTAGTGTGACGGTAACGGTAGTTGCCTCGACGACGGCGCTTTCCGCCGCGACGACAACGCCCGCAGTGGGGACAAGCGACGTGGTCACCATTACGGTAGCGTCGGGATCGAGCTCGAGCACAGCAACGCCAACGGGCAGTTTGACGATTACCGTTGACGGAGCGCCACAAACCCCGGCCCTCACGCTGGCGAACGGCTCGGCGACGTACCCATTCTCGTCCGCGACGGCGGGTTCGCACACGATCGCGGCGGCTTACTCCGGCGATTCCACCTACGCAGCTTCAACAGGTTCGGTGACGGTGACGGTAGCGGCTGTGGCAAAGCTCTTCAAGCTGGCTGTTACCGGTCTTGCGGTCCCTTCTGGAAGTTCCGGAACCTCGACGGTAACCATCACGCCGCAGGGTGGCTACACGGGCACGATCGCCTGGACTGTCTCGAGCAGTCCCACCCTTACGAATGGCTGCTTCTCGCTGCCGAATACAACCGTATCCGGCACCAGCCCCGTCACAGCCACGTTGACCGTCTTCACCGCGGCCTCATCGTGCCCGGCCCCAGCGGTGGCTGCGGCGACTGCCCGTAATCACGCTTTGCTGGGCGTCGGCCCGCGCAGCTCCGGAAATGATGAAGGACATCCCGTGTCGGGACTTCAAGCTGTACAAGCCAGTATGGCAATGGCTGGACTCGTTTTATTCGCGTTGCTCGGCCGGCGTTCTCACAAGCTTGGTGTGATTGCCGCGGCATGCATTCTGGTTGTGATTGGCATAGCCGTGTCAGGCTGCGCCGGAGGTGGAGGCGGAAGCTCGACTTCGTCGCCGCCCGCGACGGCCACGCCGACCGCTGCAAAGGGAATGTATACCGTGACGATTACTGGGACTGACGCTTCGTCCACCACCCAAACAACCACTATGGCCCTGACGGTCGACTAGAGGACATGTCAGCAACAAGCGACCTTGCTTCGGGCTTTTCGGGAAAATTCCATCGCAGGTTTGGTCAGCAGCCGATCGTTGTTCAAGCGCCGGGACGCGTGAACCTAATCGGAGAGCACACCGACTATAACGACGGCTTTGTGCTTCCTGCCGCGATTGGTTTTCGAACGCTAGTGGGAATCGCCTCGCGCATGGATCATCAGTTTGTGGTTCAATCAGAAAATTTCTCGGAACGTGCCGCATTCGACTTGAGAGAACTACCTGCCGCGCCGCGTCATCACTGGAGCGACTATGTGGTTGGCGTTACGCAGAAATTCCAGGAGCAGGCTGGCCAGTTGGCGGGCATGAATTTGCTGATTCAGGGAGATGTTCCCCAAGGCGCGGGCCTGAGTTCTTCGGCTTCCATTGAAGTGGCTGTCTTTTGCGCGCTTAGCGAGCTGAGCGGAGCAAAGTTTGATGGAGTACAAACTGCCAAATTGTGCCAGGGCGCCGAGAATGATTTTGTCGGTGCGCGATGTGGCGTTATGGACCAGTTTGTTGCGGTGCACGGGAAGAAGGACCACGCCGTGCTGCTCGATTGCCGATCGCTCGGCTACCGGTTGCTGCCGATTCCTGCGCGAGTGCGCTTCGTCGTCTGCAACACAATGGTGCGGCATGCTCTTGCGGGAGGAGAGTACAATCAGCGGCGGGCTGAGTGCGAAGAAGGGGCAAGATTTTTCGGACAGAGAATACCAGGAGTGAAGGCATTGCGTGACGTGAGTCTGGTTGCCTTGGAGAAGTATGATTCAAACCTGCCGGAAATCGTACGGAAGCGCTGCCGCCACGTCTTGAACGAAAATCTTCGCGTGGTGCAGGCTGCGAATGCCTTTGAGAAAGGTGATCTGGAGCTGGTAGGGAAACTGATGGCAGATTCGCACGCGAGCCTTCGTGATGATTTTGAAGTGAGTTGTCGTGAGCTGGATGTGATGGTGGACCTCGCTCGCGACATTGAAGGTGTCTACGGAGCCAGAATGACGGGTGGAGGGTTCGGAGGATGCACCGTCAATCTTGTACGGGAAGATAAGGTAGTGGACTTCCAGCGACAGGTTGGCGCCGAGTACGAGCAGCGAACAGGAAACGCCGCGGAAATCTACGTTTCGGCGGCGGCGGATGGCGCAAGCAGAATCGCTTGACATATGAGGGAAGCGAGACGATGAAGATTCTAGTTACGGGAGGAGCGGGGTACATCGGTAGCGTGGTCGCGGCAGAGCTCCTGAGCGCTGGGCATCACGTTACAGTCGTCGATAACCTCAGCCGGGGGCATCGCCAGGCTGTACCGCAGCAGGCGGAATTCGTTGCAGCCGATCTAGCGGACGCAGATAGACTTGCGCACCTTTTTCGCGCCCAACGGTTTGATGCCGTCATGCATTTTGCAGCTTTCATCGAAGCCGGCGAATCCATGAAGTGCCCTGAAGAGTTTTTTCGCAACAACACTGCCAACGCGCTGAGTTTATTGGAATGCATGCTTGCGGCCGGGGTGAAGCGATTCGTGTTCTCCTCCACGGCGGCACTCTTTGGCGACCCGCAGCGAACGCCGATCGAGGAAGACGATGCGCTGCAGCCGGCGAACGCCTACGGGGAGTCGAAGCTGTTAGTCGAGAGAATGCTTGACTGGTTCCATAGGATTCACGGCCTGCGGTACGCAACTCTCCGTTACTTCAATGCTGCGGGCGCCGTTGGCCCCGATCACGGCGAGGCGCACCAGCCAGAGACCCACTTGATCCCGCGTGTGCTCAGCGGAGCATTGGGTAAATTCGAGCAAATCGAGGTTTTCGGCGCGGACTATCCCACGGCGGATGGCACCTGCGTTCGGGACTACGTTCACGTGAGCGATCTCGCGGATGCGCACCGGTTGGCCTTAGACGCTTTGGAGCGCTCGGGCCGGCTCATCTACAATCTGGGCAACGGGAATGGATTCAGTGTGCGGGAAGTCATCGAAATTGCACGCAAGGTCACGGGGCGGACGATTCGCTCGGTAGACTCACCGCGCCGCCCAGGAGATCCCGCCGTGCTCATTGCCAGCTCAGAGAAAATCCGCAGGGAGCTGAAGTGGAAGCCTAAATTCTCGGACCTTGGAACAATTATCGCCAGCGCCTGGGAGTGGCACCGGCGGCACCCCGAAGGCTATCGGCAAGCTCACCCGGAAGGATCGCGAGCAGAGAGCGGATTTTGCAATGAAAACGACTAAGCGGAAAATCGGAAGGGAATGAGCGCCTTCGATCTAAAAGCCCATCCACACCGCCGGTGGAATCCTCTGACGAGGGAATGGGTATTGGTCTCGCCCCATCGAGCGGAGCGCCCTTGGCAGGGGCAGCTAGAACCAGCGGCGAGTGAAGCGACCTTGAAATTCGATCCCGCTTGTTACCTTTGCCCCGGAAACACTCGAGCCGGGGGCGCGACGAACCCGCAATACACAGGAACGTTTGTTTTTGACAACGATTACGCCGCCCTGCGGGCCGATACACCGGCGGGGGAATTCCGCGAAGCGGGGCTCCTGCTCGCGCAGTCAGAAAAGGGAACTTGCCGAGTGGTCTGTTTTTCACCCAGGCACGACCTGACACTAGCACTCATGAGTGTTCCCGAGATCGAGGGTGTCGTGACGACCTGGTGCGGCGAGTTTTCACGACTGGGAAGCCAACAGCGAGTCAAAGCCGTGCAGATCTTTGAAAACCGCGGAGCCGTTATGGGGTGCAGTAATCCGCACCCGCATGGACAGATTTGGGTCAACGAAACGATTCCGGACGAACTGGCAAGGGAAATGTCCACCGCAACCGAGTACTTCCAGGCACACAAAACCACGATGCTGGCCGACTACGTGAAACTGGAACTCGAGCAGAAAGAACGTTTGGTGTGCTGGAATGACCATTTTGTCGTGCTCGTGCCTTTCTGGGCTGTCTGGCCGTTTGAAACCATTCTGATCAGCCGAACTGGCGTTTCCTCCTTGCCGGAGTTGCCACCTGAGGCGCGCAGCGGTCTCGCCGATATTCTGAAGCAGGTGACGGTCCGCTACGACAACCTTTTCAAGACCTCGTTTCCTTATACGATGGGATTCCACCAGGCTCCTACCGACGGAAAGGCCCACCCCGAGTTTCACCTACATGCGCATTTTTATCCGCCGCTCTTGCGTGGCTCCACGGTGAAGAAATTCATGGTGGGATACGAAATGCTGGCGATGCCCCAACGGGATGTTACTCCGGAAGTTGCGGCGGCCTCGCTCCACGAAATGCCTCGAGTCCATTACACCGAACGTACGTAGAGTTGCGACAGTCTGCGGGTTCGCCAGGTAGACTGAGCCAGCAGCGACCGCAGAATCACGGCAAGACGTGTCCGCCATCACTGCGGGGAAGTCTCAGAGCGTTCGATCATTGCCGGTTATTGGACATATTTGGTCCAGTTCTCGCAATGCAGATAACCCGTGCAGCAGACTATGCAGTTCGTGTCATGGTCCACTTGGCCTCCCGTCCGGAAGGCGAAAAGCTGCGCCTCGCCGCCCTTGTTCAGGCTACGGGTGTCAGGGAAAGCTTTCTTTCCAAGGTATTACAAAGGCTGGTGCACACTGGTATGGTGAGTTCACACCGTGGAACCGGAGGCGGGTTCTGCTTGAAGGAACTTCCCGACCAGACAAGGCTTCTGGAAGTGATCGAGGCAATCGAAGGGCCCCTGGAATTGAACGTCTGCCTGGGAAGGGGGCAAGGTTGCGATCGTGAAGGATGGTGCGGTACTCATTCCGTCTGGCAACAGGCACGGGACGCGCTCGCAGACGTGTTGCGTAACGTGACGATCGCAGAACTGGCGCGAGCGTCCCCAGGCAATGTGCAGCTTTTGGAAGTCGCCTCAATGAACCGGGTCGAAGCCGTTGTCACCGAGCTGGACTAGTGGCGGCGGAGGTTTGCGGTCGGGGTACTCCTCGGGGTGAAGCAGCTTGCTCCCTCGAGCGAAGACGGGGAAGCGCGCTCCCCCGGCGCCATTTGCCAAGGAAATTCAGAAGAGAGGTGTCCGGCTCGCATGAGCGGTCTGCAATGCCAACTTTACGATTTGCCGCTTGATCAAGGGGTCAGCGATCCTGCCGAAGGGGAGGGCCGTGAAACCTTGCAACGCCGCGACTTGGTTCTCCGGTTTGGACTGGCCGTGTTCTTTTGGTTCGACACGATAGCGCTCGGCATCGCGGTCAATACCGGTTACATCGAGCACTTCTCCGAGAACGCGCGCCATTACATGCCATTCCTAATGCTTGTCCTGGCTTCGCCGGTTGTGTTTTATTGCGCCTACCCGATACATAGACGGGCATGGCTTGGTTTGCGCAATCTCCAGCCAGGCGCGGACAGCCTTCTTAGCATCTCGGTGCTTAGCACTTACTTCTTGAGTGTGGTCGAAGCCTTTCAAGGAATTTCACGCGTTCATTTCAGTAGCGCCAGTTCCATTGTAGCGTTTGTGCTGGCAACAAAACTCGTCGAACTGATTGCCAAAACAAGAAGCTCGCGATGGTTGCAGTCCTTACATCAGATAGCATCGAGCCAGGTCCGCGTGCTGGCTAAGGGGCGCGAATGTTTTGTCCCGATAGGTTCCCTGAATCCTGGGGACGTGTTCCTGGTGAAAGCCGGTGAGCATTGTCCGGCGGACGGCAGAGTTGAGGCGGGGAGCTCGCATGCCAATGAGTCTTTGTTGACCGGCGAAACAAAACCCATCCCGAAGGATGAAGGCGACAGCGTGGTTGCAGGCAGCATGATTCTGGATGGTTTTCTTCAAGTCAGAGCGACGCATACGGGCACTGGGACAACTCTCGCCCGTATCCTGGCGTTGCTCGAACGCGCGCGGAATAATCGCTCACCACTCGAGCGTCGAGTGGATCGAGTCTCGGCCATACTTATCCCGGGCGTCCTGTTCTTTGGCCTGCTTACCTTCGGAATCTGCTGGATCGGCGGATTGACCGACTTCGACACTGCGCTCATGCGCGCAGTCACCGTCCTAGTGATAGCTTGCCCCTGTGCGCTCGCGCTCGTTACACCCTTGGCGGTGAATGCCGCACTCGGAGCCGCATCCAAACGAGGCGTCCTTATCAGCGACACGCACGTCCTGGAGACGCTGGGCCGGGTGAATCATGTGGTCCTCGATAAAACGGGCACCATGACGGAGGGTTGTTTCGAACTGCTCGGATGCGAAACGGTCGCCGACTGCTGTTCGTCGCCGGCATGGATGCAAGCGAATTCGGTCAATTCGGAGCTTGACCCCTTACCTCCGGATTTTCCGTTCGATTTGGTTTCCCCGTCCTACGAACAGGCGTTTGAGCTGCTCGCATCGCTCGAGCAATACTCCGAGCATCCGCTTGGCAAGGCTCTGGTCAATTTCGCGCGAGAGCGTGGAATCCCCATTGGCGAAGCCTCTTGTGTGGAACTCCACCCGGGGCTGGGCGTCACCGGAATCGTCGCCGGAAGAAGCCTGTTTGTGGGCGGACGCCGATTAGTGGACAACATGGTGATTTTGATCGACGCGCGAACCGAATTGGTTGCTCGCCGCTGGGAATCCGAGGGCAGGACGGTCACTTTTTTTGGCTGGGATGGCGGGCTTAAAGGATGCCTGGCATTCGGAAATGCGCCGCGTCGTAACGCTTCGTCATTCGTTGCAGAACTCAAGCGGCGAGGAATCACGGCACACCTTGTCTCGGGCGATTCCCGTGCAACGACCGAGGCCATCGCCCGCCAACTTGGCCTCGAGAGTTACCATTCGGAAGTTCTGCCCGTGCAAAAAGCCGAGTTGATTCGTCAATACAAAAGGAACGGTGCCGTGATTGCTATGGTGGGTGATGGGATCAGTGAGGCCGCTGCACTCTCGGCCGCCCATCTTGGCATTGCGATGGGCAAAGTCACGGACATTCCTGCAAAAGAGGCATCGCTTGTTCTGCTTGACGGTGACTTGCAGAAGATTCCCCAGACTTTCGAGCTTGCGCAAGAAGCCATGGCCGTAGTCCGCCAGAGTCTGTTCTGGGCTTTCTCCTGCAACATCGTGGGAACGGCACTGGCTGTTTCAGGCATCTTGAATCCGATTAATGCGGCGGCCTTGATTCTGTTTTCAACTCTTTGTGTTGCGGGGAACTCGCTTCGCCTGAGCCGTGCAGCGGGGCTGCATCGTTGAATTCAATACCGCTTCGGGCTCTGCTGCACTCTTATTGCAGATCCTGAGGATCCTGTGTGACGATGTGGACATCCACCGGGGGAGATTCTCTCAGGAACCGGTGCACCGCAGACAAATAAAGGTATTTCCGCCAGTCCCGGATCGGCGCACGGCCGAACATTACTTGCGTAATATGTTTTGAACGCACGAAATCCGCGATCGTGTCCGCCACGCTCCGGCCTTTCAAGTTCACTACTTTCGCTCCGAGGTTCTCGGCGAATCGCAGATTTGCCTGGAGTACCTGCGGATTCTCCTCGCGGGGGGCAAACTCGCGTTCAACGTGCAATACATAAAGCTCCGCGTCCATCCGCCGAGCCATTCTAGCGGCCCTGGCAATCAGGTATTGTCCTGAAGGGCTTCCGGAAATGCACACCGCTAACCGTTCACGAACGCCCCAGTTTTGCCGGATGTCTTTCGCATCCATGTAAGACTCGAGGCTGCGGTCTACCTGCTCTGCAACCTGACGCAACGCGAGTTCGCGCAGAGCGATTAGGTTTCCGCGCCGGAAGAAATTCTTAAGCGATTGCTCGACCTTCTCTTGGCTGTATACATCCCCGCGCCTCATCCGGTTATGCAGCGCTTCCGGAGTCAGGTCTACCATCACGGTTTCCGTTGCCGACAGCGGCACCCAGTCGGGCACCGTTTCCCGGACGGTAATGCCGGTGATGGCGTGCACAGTGGGAGCTAGACTTTCGATGTGCTGAATGTTCAGAGTCGAAATGACGTCGATTTTGGCCGCAAGCAGCTCTTGAATGTCCTCATACCGCTTCCGGTGCCTGCTTCCGGGAATATTGGTGTGGGCTAACTCGTCGACTAGGACGACCTCGGGCCGGCGAGCCAGGATCGCGTCCACATCCATCTCTTCGAAGAGCGTCCCTTTATAGTCGATCTGTTTGCGCGGCACGGCCTCAAGCTGCGCTGCCAGTTCCTTAATCCCTTTCCGGCCATGTGTCTCAACGATTCCGATGACAACATCTTCTGCGCGGCTCTTGCGGCGGATCGCCTCGCTCAGCATGCTGTATGTTTTTCCAACGCCAGGGGCGTATCCGAGGAAGAGCTTGAAGATGCCGCGCGCTCTGTTGGCTGGCGAGGCGACCTCAAGCCATTCTTCAGGTTTTTTTGGCAAGGTTCGTTTCTCTCCGCGGCAGGATGCAATGCTGAGTTACAATACGGTCATGTCGCGCTCGGTCGTCGGACGCGGGATCGGCCTCGTGGTCGCCGCGATTCTGCTCGCCTCCATCACTTTCGTCTACAGCCGTGTAATTCAAGTGAACCAGACCACGGTCGCGTTGTCATTCCTCCTGGCGATTCTAGCAGTTTCCGCAGTCTGGGGCATGGTGGTGTCGGTGATCATGTCCGTTAGCGCGATGCTTCTCTTCAACTATTTCTTTCTTCCTCCGATCGGGACGTTCACCATTGCCGATCCGCAAAATTGGGTCGCCCTGTTTGCTTTTTTGTTTACTTCGATCATGGGTAGCCAACTTTCCGCCCGCATCCGAAAAGAAGCCAACGCGGCACACAGCCGACGCCGCGAAGTCGAACGGCTTTACGTGTTCAGCCAGAGGCTGCTCGGGGAAGGGAACGTCATTCAGCTGATGAACGCGATTCCCAACTTCCTCGTTGACAGTTTCGAAGCGGGTGCCGCGGAACTGTTTGTTCCGCAAAAAGGCAAGTTCTACCGCTCGGGTTACGGCGCTGCGCAAGTTGACGAAGAACAGATGAAGGCGGCCTTTTCGCGCGACGAAACCGTCTCCGACAATCTGCAGGGCCTCTATTTCCTGCCGGTTCGTCTTGGGGTCAAGCCCATCGGTAGCTTGGGCATTTCCGGTGCGCGCCTTTCCCGGCAGACGCTCGATGCCATCAGCTCGCTGGTGGCCATTGCCATGGAGCGAGCGCGAGCCGTCGAACAGATTGGTGAAAGCGAGGCTGAGCGCCAGGGCGAGCGGCTAAAATCTGCTCTTCTCGATTCCATCGCGCACGATTTCCGTA
>Ga0207826_1000472_pt1 | contig 11479 bp, 10 predicted proteins | sample LuqExpMetageno80_FD_187837 | JGI IMG/M metagenome (GOLD analysis project Ga0207826, IMG submission 187837) | Tropical forest soil microbial communities from Luquillo Experimental Forest, Puerto Rico - Sample 80 (SPAdes) | ecosystem: Environmental > Terrestrial > Soil > Tropical forest ... | reverse complement strand
GGCTGCTCACTAACGCCAAGGCGGGCTTTGCCCGCCATTTCAGTTTCAGGATGATATGGTAATGAACCTGCAGCCCAAACTCAGCCGGGCACCTTCATCAATCATGCTCGCCATGCTCACCGTGCTCACCATGCCAATGACGGTGGCGATAGGGATTATGCTGCCATTGATGCTCCTGCCATTCTTCGTTATTTTAGTACGGTTGAACGTTCTGTCATCCTGAGACTGAAAAGGCGGGCAAAGCCCGCCTTGGTGTTAGTGAGCAGCCAGCCTGCAGCAAGCAGTTGCCGATAGCCGACAGATATTCTCTTGGACTTAAACCTGAAAGGTTAATAAGACGCTATTCAGGAGGCGGCTGCCAGGCCTCCCCCAAAAACAGGGGCAACTCCGCGGCGCAAATGGGCCCCACCTTTATTTCCCAGCCGGTATAGGCGGCCAGTTCCTCTTTGAGCGGCGCCAGGATCCCCGGCAGGATGAGCCGGCGGTGAGCCAGGCGGCCGGCCAGTTGGTGGGCCTCCAGGGACTGGTCCAGACGCTGGGGAGTAAAGCTGCGGTAGATCATGGACATATCCACCGTGTCCCCCCGGCAGTCCACCAGGACGAGATAAAAAGGGCTGACAGTGGTGGCCAGGATCCCCGTCATCACCGTCAGGGTAAATTCGCTGTTCCCGGTAATGATGACGGGGGCGGAAGGATCAGGCTCGTTCAGCTCAAAAAGTTCCGACGGCACGGGGCGGGGGAGTTCCAGGGACTGCACCGGGGGCAGAACCTCCTTGGCCCTCAAAGCCAGAGACAGGGCATAGCGCTTGGTGGGCCCGAAAAAAGGGCAATCCTTCAGGTCGAGGGTGCCATCCTGAAGGCGGGCCGCCAGGTCGCTGGCGTTCCGGAACCCGCTTTGGCTCACTTCCTCCGGAGTCAAATAACGGGCCAGGTCGATCCGGTCAATGTAAAGATTGGCGTTCAGCATGGGGGTCCTCAGGCAGGGAACTGTGTGGCACCTTACCAGCAATCATGGTAAAATTCAATTTTTCAGTTATTGAGTGTGTCCAGATTTCCTGTTCTTCCCGCCTGAAAAACACTTGCATTTTAAAGGAACTTACGTTATTTTATACAATCAAGTAACACGCGGCGCGGCACATTTCTGGTCACAAAGCAACAAATTGATTCACTGATTATATATCTCTGCAAGGAGGCAGTCCGGCCCGGTCCAGTGCAAGGGTGGGCTTGCACTGAAGGTATCCAGGATTGGTTCATCACCACCCCCCTGTCTACTTATTGGATCTCGCGTCTGATCAGGCCCCTGGCAATTAACCCCTTTTATGGTTTCACGTGTTTCCATCGCCTCCATCGTCCAACCTCATCTCGCCCAACTGACCCCATACCAGGCCGGCAAGCCTCTGGAAGAATTGACCCGGGAACTCGGCCTCACTGACGCCATCAAACTGGCCTCCAACGAAAATCCCCTGGGCCCCTCACCCAAGGCCCTCGAGGCCATTTGTGCCAATCTCGCCACCTTACACCGCTATCCTGACAGCCATGCCTATTTCCTCAAGGAGGACTTGAGCCGTCGCCTGGGTCTCAAACCCAGCCAACTTATTTTCGGCAACGGCTCCGACGAAGTCCTGGACCTCCTGGTGCGGGCCCTGGTCCCCCCCGGCGGGGAAGTGATCAGCACCGCGCACACCTTCCTGATGTACGGGCTCCTGACCCAGGCCGTGGGGGGTGTTTTCCGCACCGTCCCTCTGAAAAACATGGCCGTGGACCTCGAAGCCGTGGCCCAGGCTGTCACCGGCAACACCAGGCTTATCCTTCTCAACAGCCCCAACAACCCTACCGGCACCGTGTTTTCCCGGGATGCCTGGGAGAGCTTCTTAAACGCCCTCCCAAGTCCTGTCACCGTGGTCCTGGATGAAGCTTACATCGATTTTGCTGACGACCCCGACATACCACAGAGCCTCGAATATGTGAGCGAAGAGCGCCCCCTGGTGGGTCTGCGCACCTTCTCGAAGGCTTATGGCCTGGCCGGCCTCAGGGTGGGCTACGGCTTTGGGCCGAGCGAGCTCATGGATTATCTGAACCGCCTGCGCCTGCCCTTCAACATCAACCGGTTGGCCCAGGTGGGGGCCCGGGCGGCCCTCACCGACGTCGAGTTCCTCGAGCGCACCAAGGAACTGGTGCGCACCGGCCGGGCTTTCCTGGAGGAGGGGCTGAAGCGCCTGGGGCTCGCCTTTGTGCCCAGCCAGGCCAATTTCATCCTGGTTTATTTGGGCCGGGAAGGCAAAGCAGTCTATCAGGCCATGCTCAAAGAAGGGGTCATTATCCGGGCCATGGATGCTTACGGGTATCCCGAACATATCCGGGTCAACGTGGGATTGCCTTCGGAAAACGAGCGTTTTCTCACGACTCTGAAAAAGGTGCTGGGGTTGTAAGCTTAAGCGTGGGGCATCGTCTTATTGTCACCATTGACGGGCCGGCAGGAGTCGGCAAGAGCACATTAGGGCGGCGTTTGGCCCAGGTCCTGGGTTACCGCTACGTGGACAGCGGCGCCCTCTACCGCACCGTGGCCTGGCAGGCCCTGGCCGCCGGGCTGAACCTGGCTGACCATGAAGCCCTGACCCGGATGCTGGCGGACTTCCATCCTGACATTGCCGCCGACGTCCAAGGGTTTCAGGTCTTTGTGGCAGGACAGGAAATCACCCCGGAACTCCGGACCCCGGAGGTGACCCAGGCCTCGTCCCAGGCGGCCACCCGGCCCCAGGTGCGCCGGTGGGTGGGTGAGGTCCTGCAGCGGCTCACCCGGGACGGCGGGGTGGTGGCCGAGGGCCGGGACCTGGGCAGCGCGGTCTTTCCGGACGCCGAAGTGAAATTTTACCTGGATGCGGATCTGGCCACCCGGGCCACCCGCCGGCAGCGGGAGTGGCAGGACACGGGCGGCGCCCCGGGGCTCACCGGCACCATGAAGGACATGGCCGAGCGGGACAACCGGGACCAGAACCGGACATTGGCGCCCCTCACCATCCCTCCTGGGGCCCATTATGTGGATACGACGAATCTCAGCCCGGATGAGGTGCTGGCACTTTGCCTGGCCCACATCAAGGAGAGTAAAACAGCCAGAGCGGCTGGCATATAACACCTTTATCACCTTGTAAGGGGGACACCTTTTTATGGACGTAACCGAAAGACAGGACACACCCGAAAACCTTCCGCCTCAGGCCGAGAACGCGCCCCAGGCGAAAAAACCCGCCCAGGAAGAGACGATGGCGGCACCCGCGGCGCCAGAAACCCGGCTCCTGGGCGAGCATGAACCGGCCCCGCTGCCGGTGGCCGCGGCGGCCTCCGCCTTGCCCGCCGAACCGCTCCAGCCGGCTCCTGAGGCTGCAGCCGAGGCTCCCGCCGAGAAGCCCGCGGTGACACTTTCCCAGGAAGCCCCTAAAATCACGCCTGAGGCCGCTCCCGAGATGTCTGAGGAGGAGAAAATGAGCGAGCTCTATGAAGAGAGCTTGCGCCGGGTTCAGGAAGGGGAAGTGGTCAAAGGCCGCATTGTCTCCATCACCAAGGATTTTGTCATGGTGGACATCGGTTACAAGAGCGAGGGGCAGATCCCCATTGCCGAGTTCACCACCCCGGACGGGGAGATTACCGCCCGGGTGGGGGACCAGGTGGAGGCTTTGCTGGAGGGCAGCGAAACCGAAGAAGGGCCGCTCATGCTCTCCAAAAACAAGGCTTCCCGCATCAAGGTCTGGGAAGAGATCAGCTACGCCTATCACAATGACGGCACGGTGGAGGGCACCATCGTGGCCAAGGTCAAAGGCGGCCTCTCTGTGGACCTGGGCGGCATTCTGGCCTTCCTGCCCGGTTCCCAGGTAGATCTCATTCCGGTGCGCCACACCGACCACCTCATCGGCCAGACCACCACCTTCAACGTCCTCAAGTTCAACCGCAAGCGCCGCAATGTGGTCCTCTCCCGCCGCAGCCTCCTCGAGAAGGCCAAAGGCGATGCCAAGGCCACGCTGCTCTCCACCCTGGAAGAGGGCAAGGTGGTGGAAGGGGTCATCAAAAATATCACGGACTACGGCGTCTTCGTGGATCTGGGCGGCCTGGACGGGCTGCTGCACATCACCGACCTCTCCTACGGCCGCATCCGCCACCCCGCCGACCTCTTCAAGGTGGGGGACACCATCTCGGTGAAAGTCCTGAGCTTCGACCGGGACAAGGAGCGCATCTCCCTGGGCTTGAAACAGCTCACCCCTGATCCCTGGACCACGGTGCAGGAAAAATACCCCATCGCCAGCCGGGTCACCGGCAAAGTGGTGAGCCTCACGGACTACGGCTCCTTTGTGGAGCTGGAGGCTGGGGTGGAGGGCCTGATCCACATCTCGGAGATGTCCTGGACCCGCAAAATCCGTCATCCCAACCAGATCCTCACCGTGGGCGACATGGTGGAAGTGGTGGTCCTGGAGCTCGACCCCCAACGCAAGCGCATTTCGCTGAGCTTAAAGCAGGTGGAGCCCAACCCCTGGGAGGTCATCGGCGATAAGTACCCGGTGGGCTCGGTGATTGAAGGAAAAATCAAAAACATCACCGACTTCGGCATCTTCATCGGCATCGATGAAGGCATCGACGGCCTGGTACACATCTCCGACATCTCCTGGACCAAGCGCTTCAAGCACCCTTCGGAGCTGTACAAAAAGGGGCAGACGGTGCAGGCCAAGGTGCTCTATATCGACAAAGAGAACGAACGCTTCTCCCTATCCATCAAGGAGCTCAACCCCAACCCCTGGCAGTCCATCGAAATGCGCTACCCGGTAAACAGCCTGGTCACCGGCACCATCACCAACATCACCGACTTCGGCTTCTTCGTGGAAGTGGAGGAAGGGATCGAGGGGCTGGTGCATATCTCGGAGCTCAGCCGGGACAAGAACAAGATGGCCGCCCTCAAGGTGGGGGATCTGATCCGGGCCAAGGTCATCCATTCTTCGCCCCAGGAGCGGCGCATCGGGCTCAGCATGCGCCGCCTCGAGACCGATGAAGAGCAGAGGAACTATCGGGATTACATGAAATCCTCCTCGGAGGCCACCTCCAATCTGGGCGACATCCTCCGGGAAACCCTGGAGCGGGACCGCAACGACGATGGGGACTCCAAGTGAGGTGATACCATGCGGCGATCTCTCCTGACCGGACTTTTGGCGGTGGCCGGGGTGGTGGTACTCCTGGGCTCCTGGTCCAGACCCGCCCTGGCTGACTGGGACCCGTTGAGCATCTTCAACCTCGGCGAAAAAGTGGGGGTGGTGGAAGTCACGGGACTCATCTCCAAGGCCACCTCCACCCTGGAGGAACTCAAAAAGTTCCGGGATGATAACAGCATTCGGGCCATCGTGGTCCGGATCGACTCCCCGGGAGGCGCGGTGGGTCCGTCCCAGGAGATCATGGAAGAAATCAACAAGACCAAGAAGGTGAAGAAGGTGGTGGCTTCCTGCGGCAGCATGGCGGCTTCGGGGGGTTACTATATCGCTTCCGCCGCCGACCTCATCATGGCGAACCCCGGCACCGCCACCGGCAGCATCGGGGTTATCATGCAGCTGGCCAACATGGAGCAGCTCACCAAGAAACTGGGAGTGGACTTCTTCGACATCAAGGCCGGGGCCTTGAAAGACATGGGGTCTCCCTTCAAGCCTCTGACCCCCGAGGAAAGGGCGGTCTTCCAGAGTCTGCTCAACAATATCCACGAGCAGTTCATCAACGATGTCGCCAAAAACCGCAAACTTCCCGTGGACAAGGTCCGGAGCCTGGCGGACGGCCGCGTTTTCACCGGCCAGGAGGCCAAGGGGCTCGGCCTGATAGACGCGCTGGGAAACTTCAACGACGCCGTGGAACGTGCCGGCCGCCTGGGCGGCATCAAGGGAAAAATCGAGACGGTGTATGCCGAGAAGAAGGGCTTTTCCCTGTTGAATCTGATCCTGGGCCAGGAAGCGGAAAAGAGGCTGGAATTCCTGACCGCCCCTTTTCCTGAACCGGCCTTTCTCCCCCCCTGGTTCCGCTGATCTTTTCAGTCCCCCTGAAGAAGGCGGGACCGGGAACGGGGCAGGACCTGGCAGTAAGCCGCTTTTCCCGGGCGCTGCCGGGGGCCGGTAGGACGCCGGCTAACAACACCTGACAGGTTGTAAAAATCATATTCCTTGAGCCAGAGGCACTGCTCCTGGCTTTTTTTTGTGCGCCTGGCCCTGACTCCTTCGGGCAGCAGGAGAATTCTCTGGCATCGGAAGGCGGGTTTGATAGACTTAGCTCTACAGTTATCTGAAGCCTTTACCAGTAATGGGAGAAGGATGCCATGCCGGATCCATCGGAAAAAAGCCAGCCTGGAAGATCCTCCGACCGCCGCGATCATATGGCGAATGAGAGGACCTTTCTCGCCTGGGTCAGGACCAGCATCGGCATCATGGCCTTCGGGTTCGTGGTGGAAAAGTTTGCTTTGTTTATGAAAAGGTTGCCAATTTTGTTTGAGAAAACTGGAGGTTACGGCACCTCCCCTGCGTCTCTCCGATATTCCACAGTCTTCGGCATACTCCTGGTGGCCATGGGCGGCGCCATAGGACTGCTTGCCTTTGTCCGCTATAAAAAGGTGGAACGGGAAATTAATGAAGATACGTATCGGCCTTCACTATTACTTGATACCCTGGTGGCGATGGGGATTCTGACTATCGGGGTTTTCCTGGTTTTTTACATGATTCACAGCCTTTAGCAGGCTGCCGGCAACGAGCCCCTCTGTTACGCAAAAGTACTCACGTCCCCGGCCCCTTCTCTAATGACCTCGGGCACATCATCAATCAGGGAAACAATGCTCGAGGGCGCCGCCAGGATGATGCCGGCATCAATCACCAGGTCCAGGTGGGCCTTGAACTTCTCGGCGATCTCGTAGGGGTCGCTCTCCGGGGACTGGTCCGGCAGGTTCGCCCCGGTGGAAATGATGGGATGCCCAAGCAGTTCCACCAGCTCGAGGCAGATGGGGTGGTCAGGCACCCTGATACCCACAGTGTGCCGCTTGGTCTGTAAAATCTTGGGCACCTGGCGGGAGGCCTCCAGGATGAAGGTATAGGGCCCAGGCAGCAGGCGCTTCATGGTCTTGTAGGCATAATTGCCCACCTGGGCGTATTCGCTGATGTTTTTCAGGTCCGCGCAGATAAAACTGAAGGGCTTTGACAGGGGCCGCCGCTTGATCTGATAAAGTTTGCTGATGCCCTTCAGGTTGTACAGGTCGCAACCCAGGGCGTAGCCGGTGTCGGTGGGGTAGCCGATGAGGCCGCCGCTGGTTAAGACCTCCACCACTTGGCGGATCAGGCGCACCTGGGGATTGTCCGCATTGATGCTCAATATCATGGTTTTCCCCCCGGCCATGGCTAGTGCGGCCTTTTCCTGGCTCTCTTGGGGTGGGCTTGCGCGACGGGGGCGGCCTGGGGTGGCGCCGCCTGTGCCGGTTCCACGGCCGGCGTCACGGTCTGGCCTGCCACCTTCTCCACCTGGTCCTTCAGCCAATGGGGGTCCCACCATTCCACCGGGCTCACGAAGTAACCGTGAATCAGCACCGAATAGTGCAGATGATCCCCGCCGGCCAGACCCGTAGTTCCGGTGACTCCTATGGTTTGTCCTTTTGCCACCCGCTCACCCGCCTTGACTTCAAGCCGGCTCATGTGGCCGTACATGGAAAAAACACCCATACCGTGGTCGATAATCACTGAGTTGCCGTAGATGCCGAGGGGCTCCGCCAGCACCACCACGCCGTTATTGGCCGCCGGTACCGGGCTGTTGATCAGGGAAGCTATGTCCACCCCCAGGTGCAGCTGCTGATCCACATCCTTGTTTTGCCAGATATAGGTGCGGCGGTCACCGTAGCCAGCCATGGGCTTCCCCATGAAGCGCTGGAAGGCCCCGGTCCACAGGGGTTGGGGCTCACCCGTGGCGCAGACCTGGCGCACCCGCTCGTGGTTGACCTGGCGCATCTTGCTGTTGACTGCCAGAAAAGTCTTGAGGGGATCTCCCTGGTTCGTCTCCGGAAACTTGGCGGACACCTGCTGCAAAAAGCCCTCTGACAGGTTCAGCTTGTCCTGACGCCAGCGCTTGGGATAAAACCGCAGGGGTACGCTCTGCTTGGCTTCGTTCCCTGCCCCCGCCCGGGCGATGAGCTCCGCCTGGACAGAAGCCGGAGCGTCCACGGGGATGGCAAAAAACGCGCCGTACTGCCCCTCCCCTTTCAGGGGATAGCCCGGGAAAAAGATGTCTCCCACCCGGAGGCCACTCTCCTTGGGGGGTTTGTTGACGTGGTAGACGATGAAGCCGGTGCCCCCCTGGGTCAGGAGATGGCTCACCGCAACAAAGCTGACGTTCATGGGGACGAGACTTACTTCCGCGTCCCAGGTGAGGCTGGCGCTCCGCCCTTTGAAGAAATTGCGCCAGGAGCGGTCCAGGGCGGTGACATTAATGGTGACCTTCCCCTCTTTCAGTCCCAGACCTTTAGGGTCCAGGGGAACGGGGATATCCACGGTTTGCCCGGCCTCTCCCCCGGGAGGAAAGGTGCGGTCCACCACCACTTTTTCCTGGCCGGCCTGAGTCACGGTGACCTTGACTTCTTTGAGACCGCTGTCTTTGTCCCCGGCCTTCAAGGTGAAGCCTGATTTGGGAACCACCACGGTCACTTTTTCAGAAGGTGTCAGCCAGGGGTCCTCGGTGTCCAGACTGCCCAGGACCAGGAAGACTACGAGGGCAAGCCCTCCCAGAACCAGCCCCGCCGCAATGAGGCTGCTCTTTTTTCCCCTAATGAAGCCCTTGTCTTTCAGCATGTTCAGTATAGTAACAATTCTCTGCCAGTCGGGCAAGCCGGGGATAACCCTCAGGTTTGCCAAACCTTGTTTTCCGTCAGAGAAGGATTTATTTTAGACACTTAGTACAGCGATTCATAAACTCCTTAACGTCTTGGCGAATGGCAAGGAGCCAGTGAATTTATTCCTCCTCACCCAAACCCTCTCCCCCATCGGAGGAGAGGGGAAAAAGAAAGAATCCCGGTAATACTCCCTCTCCAACCAGCGGGGGGAGAGGGCTGGGGGTAAGGTGGCGAAATAAGAAACGTTTCCATATGTTAAGAAGTCATTTACATATATGGGATTTTTCTTTTCCCTCCGTTGAGGAGAAATTTTCATGCCAGATCAGCATAAAGAAATAACCCTCACCTTGGGCGGCTTGCACTGCGCCGCCTGCGTGGCCCGGGTAGAACGGGCCCTGAGGCAGGCTCCCGGGGTGGACCGGGCCCAGGTCAATCTCGCCACCCGCCGGGCCAAAGTGCAGTTCGATTCCGGGCAAACCGGCGTGGACGACCTGAAAAAAGCCGTGGTGGCAGCCGGCTATGAGGTGGAATCCTGGGCGGAGGAGGCCCCGCCGCCCCCGCCGCCGGAGGTGGAGGCCCGCATCCTCAAACGGCGCTTCCTCATGGCCCTGGCCTTAAGCCTGCCGGTGATCCTGGGCCACCTGGTGCCCCCCCTCCCCCACTGGCTGGGGATTTCGCCGCGCGCCTGGCATTTTCTGCTGCTGGTGCTGGCCACCCCGGTCCTGTTTTATTCGGGCGCCTCCTTTTTTGTCGGAGCCCTCAAAGCCGCCCGCCACGGCGCCACCAATATGGACACCCTGGTGGCCCTGGGCACCACCGCGGCCTACGGCTACTCCGCCTGGGTCACTTTTTTCCCGGAAACCGTGGTCGCGGCGGGGCAAACGCCCGCCGTCTACTTTGACACCACCGTCATGATCATCACCTTCATTCTCCTGGGGCGCTGGCTGGAGGCCCGCTCCCGGGGCCGGGCCTCAGAGGCCATCCGCCGCCTCTTTGCCCTGGCCCCCCCCACCGCCCGGGTGCGCCGGCACGGCCAGGATGTGGAAGTGCCTCTGGCCCAGGTGGCGGTGGAAGACCTTCTCGTCGTGCGCCCGGGGGAAAAAATCCCGGTGGACGGCGTGGTGCTGGAGGGGGCCAGCAGCGTGGACGAGTCCATGCTCACCGGGGAAAGCCTGCCCGTGGCCAAGGAGCCGGGGGCCGAAGTCTGGGGCGCCACCCTCAACCAACGGGGCTTTTTTGTCTTCCGGGCCACCCGGGTGGGCCAGGACATGGTCCTCTCCCAGATCATCAGGCTGGTGGAGGAGGCCCAGTCCAGCAAAGCCCCCATCGAGCGCCTGGCGGACCGGGTGGCCGGCATTTTCGTCCCTGTGGTCATGATTCTCGCCGCCCTCACCTTCCTGGGCTGGCTCCTGTTCGGCCCCACTCCGGCCCTCACCCGGTCCCTGGTGAATATGGTGGCCGTCCTCATCATCGCCTGCCCCTGCGCCATGGGGCTCGCCACCCCCACCGCGGTCATGGTAGGCTCCGGCCGCGGCGCTGAGTTGGGCATTTTGATCCGGGGCGGCGAACCCCTGGAGCGGGCCTACCGCCTCACCACCGTGGTCTTCGACAAAACCGGCACCCTAACCCGGGGCCGCCCCCAGGTGACGGACATCCTGACCTTTCAGGACGGCGGCACCGAAGAGCTGCTGGCCCTGGCCGCAGCCCTGGAGGAAAAATCGGAACATCCCCTGGCCGAGGCCGTTCTCCGGGAGGCCCGGGAGCGCGGGTTAAAGCTCCCGGAACTGGAGGATTTTCAGGCAGTCCCGGGCCTGGGGGTGACGGCCCGGGTCAACGGCCAGTCCATCCTCCTGGGGAACCTGGCCTTTTGCCTACGGGAGGGACTGCCCGCTGACCAGCTGGTTGACCATCAGGACCGCCTGGCACAGGAAGGCAAAACCACCATTTTCCTGGCGGTGGACGGCCAACCCCGGGGGCTGTTGGCCGCGGCCGACACCCTCAAGCCGGGGGCGGCGGCAGCCGTGGCCGCACTCAAGGAGATGGGGCTCAAGATGGCCCTCATCAGCGGCGACAACCGGCAGACGGTGGCCGCGGTGGCCGCCGAAGTAGGGATCGAGCAAACCCTGGCCGAGGTCCTGCCGGGGGACAAAGCCGAACGGATCGCCGCCCTCCAGGCCGAAGGGGAAGTGGTGGCCATGGCGGGGGATGGGGTCAACGACGCTCCTGCCCTGGCCCAAGCCGACGTGGGTATTGCGCTGGGCACCGGCGCCGACGTGGCCCTCGAGGCCGCGGACCTGACCCTCATCCGGGACGACCTGTTACTCATCCCCAGGGCCATTCAGCTCTCCCGCCAGATGATGCGCATCATCCGCCAGAACCTCTTCTGGGCCTTCTGCTACAACGTGGTGGCCATCCCCCTGGCCGCGCTGGGGCTCCTCTCCCCCGCCATCGCCGCCCTGGCCATGGCCATGAGCTCCGTCAGCGTGGTGACGAACAGCCTGCGCCTGCGGAAGTTTGGAAAATGAAGAGCTTGGAGAGGGGGCTAAGGGCCGGAGGGCTCTTACCCCCTCCCCCACACCCCCTTTCCCAATCCCCCGCTTAAGCGCG
>Ga0207826_1000471_pt1 | contig 11481 bp, 10 predicted proteins | sample LuqExpMetageno80_FD_187837 | JGI IMG/M metagenome (GOLD analysis project Ga0207826, IMG submission 187837) | Tropical forest soil microbial communities from Luquillo Experimental Forest, Puerto Rico - Sample 80 (SPAdes) | ecosystem: Environmental > Terrestrial > Soil > Tropical forest ... | reverse complement strand
AGGGACTGCTTCCACGCTTCTCGATTGACCTCGGCGATGGATTCGGTGAGGGGAATTTCCTTCGGGCAAATCTCAACGCAATTCTGGGCGTTAGCGCATTCCTGGATGCCGCCGGGACCGAGCAGCGCCTGGATGCGTTCTTTGGCGTGCATCGCGCCCGTCGGATGCATGTTGAACAAGCGAACTTGCGAAACAATTGCAGCGCCGACGAACTTGTTGCCCTCATTCACCTGCGGGCACACTTCCAGGCAACTGCCACAGGAGATGCAGCGCGACAGCGGATATCCTTTTTCCTGAATTTCGGGGGCCATGCGCGGGCCTTCGCCGAGATTGTAGGTGCCGTCGATGGGAATCCAGGCCTTGACGCGCTTGAGAGATTCGAACATGAACTGGCGATCTACCGCGAGATCGCGCACCACAGGAAACTTGGTCATGGGTTCGAGGCGGATAGGCTGCTCAAGATTATCGACGAGCGCCGAACACGCCATCTTCACCTTCCCGTTGATGACCATCGCACAGGACCCGCAAACTTCTTCGAGGCAATTGGATTCGTACGAGACCGGAGTTGTCTTCTTGCCGTCGCGGGTGACCGGATACTCCGCGATATCGCGAAGACAGATGATCACGTTCATCGACGGGCGCCATTTGAGCGCGAACTCTTCCCAATGCGAGGGCTGTTTCGGGCCCGCCTGGCGCTTGACTCGGACGATGATCTGTTTTTCGCTCATGGAGTGCTCATTTCGCAGCGTCGTACTTGCGGACGCGAGGTGGAATCAAGGATATATCCACCGGCTCGTAGGTAAGCTGAATCTCCCCGTTGCACCACCTGGCGCGGGTCGTTTTCAGCCAGTTCGCGTCATCGCGATTTGGAAAATCAGGCTTGTAGTGTGCGCCGCGCGATTCGTTGCGCGCCAGAGCGCCGAGAGTGATAACGCGCGCGAGCAGCAGCATGTTCTCGAGTTCGCGGGTGAAATTGAGCGTCTGGTTGGACCATTTCGTGCGATCGCTCAGATTGACGCGCCGGAAGCGGTCTTGCAATTCGCGGAGTTTGCTGTGAGCCGCTTCGAGATTCTTGTTGATGCGCGTCACCGTGACGTGTTCGGTCATGATCTCGCCCATCTCTTTCCAGATGGTGAGCGGATTTTCGGTGCCTTCCTGCGAAATCAGCGCCTGGTTCTTTGCTTCCTGGCGCTTGCGCTCACGATCAAACACGGATGCGTCCACGGTGTCCGCGCTCTTTTCCAGATTCTTGGCGTACTTAACCGCCGCGGGACCAGCGATACCGCCACCGAAAATGCAGGAGACGAGTGAATTCGCGCCGAGACGGTTGGCGCCGTGATACTGGTATTCGCACTCGCCGGCGGCGTAGATTCCAGGCACATTCGTCGCCTGGTCTTCGTTGTTCACCCAGATGCCGCCCATGGTGTAGTGCATGCCGGGAAAGACCTTCATGGGCTCTTCGCGCGGGTCGACACCACAGAATTTCTCGTAGATCTCGAGAATGCCCTCGAGTTTGCGATCAAGGATCTCGCGATCGATGTGAGAAACGTCGAGATAGACAGCTGCTTGACCGTTAAGGCCGAGCTTTTCCTGATAGACGATGCGGTGAATGGCCCGAGTGGCGATGTCGCGAGGTACGAGATTGCCGTATTTGGGATACCACTCCTCAAGAAAATAGAAGCGTTCGTTTTCCGGGACACTCTTTGCAGGGCGCGTGTCACCGGGTTTGCGTGGAACCCACACGCGGCCACCTTCCCCGCGCGCCGACTCGCTCATTAGTCGAAGCTTGTCTTCTCCAGGAATCGAAGTGGGATGAACCTGGATGAATTCACCGTTCGCGTAATCGACGCCCTGCTGAAAAAGCGAGGATTGTGCCGACCCTGTACAGACAACCGAATTCGTCGATTTGCCAAAAATTGCGCCAATTCCACCGGTGCAGAAAATGACGGCGGCTGCCGGAAAAGTCTTAACCTCCATCGAACGCAGATCCATGGCGGTGATACCACGGCACACGCCGGAGTCATCGATAACCGCTGAAAGGAACGTGAAGCCCTCGAACTTTTTGACTTTTCCTTCAGCCTCATGGCGCCTGACCTGCTCATCGAGGGCATAAAGAAGCTGCTGGCCCGTCGTGGCTCCCGCAAAGGCCGTGCGATGATACAGAGTGCCGCCGAAACGGCGGTAATCGAGAAGTCCTTCCGGCGTCCGGTTAAACATAACGCCCATGCGATCCAGAAGATCAATAATACCCGGAGCGTCCTCGCACATCCTCTTGACCAGAGGCTGATTGGCCAGGAAGTCGCCCCCGTAGACCGTGTCGTCAAAATGCTTCCAGGTGGTATCGCCCTCGCCCTTCTGATTTTTGGCGGCGTTGATGCCACCCTGCGCGCAGACAGAGTGCGAGCGCTTGACGGGTACGATAGAAAACAGTTCGACGGGAACACCGGCTTCGGCAACCCGTATCGTTGCCATCAATCCCGCCAGACCGCCGCCAACGATAATGATCTTTGGCTGTCTCATTTCGTGTAGTAGAAGGCGAACGGATGCCAATTCAAACGGAAGCTGACGAGAATTAGCACGCCAACCAAGCTGAAAAGCAGCGCAGCCAGCAGGCCCAAACGACCCGCGGCACGCTGCGCTTGAACGGTCGCCGCGAGTCCCCATTTGCAGAGGAAATTCCAAATGCCCACGCCGAGATGAAATGAGGAAGCAACCACGCCGATGACCATAAAAGCGAGGAAGTACGGATTCGAAAGATCCTTAACGACATTCTCATAGGTGGAGCGGCCGTGTGTGAGCCAGCGCTCGGTATAGAGGTGCCAGCCGATGTACACGAAGGCGATCAAGCCCGTATACCGCTGTAGCGCATAGAGCCAGTTCTTCACCCACGGGTAAGACGAAACGTTCGAGTCGCCCCGCAGCCAGATGTAGATGCCGTACACGCCGTGATAGAGCATTGGAAGAAAAATGAAGCCCCATTCGACGAAAGGCCGGAACGGAATGGTTTGTAGATCGTGGGACACTTCATCATATTTGCTCGCGCTGACGAGTACCGAACTGTTCGACCAGAAGTGCTCGACGAGGAAGGCACCGACCGGAATGATGCCGGTCAACGAATGAAGCTTTCTGAGGAGGTAGCTTGTGTCAGGCTGGGTAGTCGTGGAAGACATTCCCTCTCCGCCGCCAAAGTCCCAGGGAAATTTGAAAGGAACGAACCAGCAGGGACGCGATTTAAATCGCGGCAAATTTCAGTATAGGCAGTTAGCAGGAGCGATGCAAGCCAACCTGTCGCTTCGAACGGCACAAACAGTTGGAAAAATTCTTGCCGCGGAAGCAAGGAGGCGCAAACATAGTCGTGGCGGATGACGGAGGATCTCCGAGCAGGCCCACCACTTTCCTTCGCGAGCTAAGGAGATTGCACAGAACAGATGAGCACAAGTCTGGTGTCAGAGCTCGAACGACTGGCGGATGCCTTGGAGTCCGGCGGGACCGTGTCAGAAGAAGTGTCTTTGCCCGTTATCGCGGAGAAGATTGCAAAAGAACTGCGCGTGAAGGCCGACGAAGTCGCAATTCTGGGGGTTTCGCAGCGATGGAGGCACCTTCATTTTCTGGTGCCGCATGGACTGAAAAATGTGGGATTCATTCCACTAACCAGCAACTCGGCGCTGGCCGCGCGAACGGCCCGAGACAACCGGCCCGAGATCAATAACACTTTTTCGGCGGTACGGCATGCGACCGTATTTGAAGGCGTGAAGGCGGCGACGACGACCGGGGAGTCAATCCAGAAAATCATCAGCGCGCCGATATTGTTCGAAGGAAAAGTCGTGGGCGTTATGCAAATCAGCCGCAAAGGGGGAAGTCTCGTCAGCGCAGGGACGGACTTTACGCCCGAAGAACTAGGACGCGTACTGGCTATCTGCAAGCCGCTGGGCAAATTGATTAGCCGCCTGCCCGGGGAATGATTTTCCTCTGTGACTCGTGAACTGGTAGCTCTTGAAGCCCTCCCCCAGAGGCGTTCAGCAAGGAAACTGGGCCAACACAAAGAGAATACTCCGCGGTCAGTCCTCCGTAACGACGCTCGACGGAAGAACAATGGCGCTCCTCAACACGAAAGTTCCAACAGGTGATGCTAAACGTGTTTCTCGAAGCAAAACTGACTGCTGAACAGCGCATTCTGCATTGACACTAGGAACCTTACTTGTTACTTTTCCAACTGGCTTGATGGATTCACTGAAAATATTTATTGGGACGGTGGCCCAGCAATATGGCGTTTGTCGCTAAGAAGATTTTCCTGACCAAGGGCGTTGGGAAACATCGGGAGAGACTTTCAAGCTTTGAGTTAGCCCTGAGGAACGCGGGAATTGCGGCGTGCAACATCGTACGCGTGAGCTCGATATTTCCGCCGAACTGCAAATTGATCTCGCGGAGCGAAGGATTAAAGCTGATCCGCCCGGGCCAGGTTGCGTTCACGGTAATCAGTGAAAATTCGACCAAGGAACCCCACCGGCTCATCGCCGCAAGCATCGGTCTCGCGCTTCCAGGGGACAAATCGATGTACGGTTATCTCTCGGAGCACCACTCCTTCGGCGAGACCGAAGATATCGCGGGCGAGTACGCCGAGGAACTAGCGGCGGAAATGCTTGCGACCACGCTCAACGTAGAATTTGATCCGGACCTTTCGTGGGACGAAAAAAAAGAGGTCTATCGGATCTCGAACAAAATCGTACGGACGATGAACATCACGCAATCCGCTGTCGGTGACAAGCGCGGATTGTGGACGACGGTGTTGACAGCCGCCTTCCTCATCGGCGAAAACGACTGACTTCCGGCTCCCGACATGCGCGCCAAAGGACCGCCTTCGGACTTGAAGAGGGGCTCGAGACCTCAATGCGATGGGTGATGCGATCTTTCTTGGCAAGGCCCCCGGTATCGATGAGACGCTTTGGCAATTTGCCCTTATATGCCGCAAAACAAAGCCCGAAATCGATCCGCGTGTTGGTGGAGGGCTTAATCTGCGCGAAGACATGATTACGGTAAAGTGGAACCATCGTTTTGCACGGGCAGGCCTTGACGTCCGGGCCGAGAGACCTGCCGAGGGCAAGAAGCTGCTCGAAGATGGGCCGCAGCGCAGATTTTCTTCCCGAGTACTGTTCTTCGACGTATTCGGCAGCCGTGGCTAGATACTTTTCGGGCGAATCTCCTGCCCCGCCCTTTCCATCGGCACGCTCCGCAATCCACCACGCCGAGTTAGTGGCAAGTTTGTGCTTGGATTTCAGCCAAGCGCGGCGAGCTTGGTTCTCCTTAGGGCCTTCTGTCTTGACGAGCGCAATCCACTCCTCAAGCGAGCGGCCGGTCTTGGGCTTTAATTCGGCGATCCATTTCTGAGTCATCGCGACACCGGGATGGACATCGTAGAAAGACGAAGATTTGATGGCGGGTTTGGGCACGAGCGGCCTCCTCGCGGCAAAGTTTAGGACGATTGTCCTGACAAGGACTCTAGGACTCGCCGCATTACTTTTTCAGGTACCCAATTCGTTGGAGCACAGCGCCCACTACAAGCGGCAACGCGACAGTCGCGTCCTCAAGCACCTCGGCAAATTGGCCGCCTTCTTCGCGAGGCACGAACTTGCCCCAGCTCACGGCTTCGGTATAGGTGCTGCCGCTGAGCCCGCCCCAGTGAACTGGTTCGGGACAGATACGCACCCCATAATGGTAACGTTTCAGAGGAAGCTTTTCGTAGCCGCGCCTGGCCATGAGTTCAGCGTACACCCCGAATTGCTGGGACCAATTGCGCGGAACTCCGCCCCCAACCGTGAAAATACCCATTTTCTTCGTCGCCATCATCATATGAGCGAAGGTTTCGAAGTCCTCGAAGGGATCGAAGCGCAATACTGGGCGCTTGTCCTTCTTCCGCGCGTACTGATTCAGCGCGAAATCGAGCCCAAGCTCGGAATCGGAGAAAGCAGGGACAAAAACCGGAACATCGTGTTCGAACGCGGATTTGAGTATGCCGCGGCCCTTGGAATTCTTTGCGAGGAATTCACCGATGCGCTTATGGAGTTTGTGACTGCAGACCACATCCGCCGCATCCCACTTCTCGAGAATGCCGTCGACGACTGCCTCAACATGGTCGAGATTGGTTTCGGGTTCGAGAGAATCATAGACGCGGTTGTAACCCGCGAGAAAGAGTTCCTTGTCGTCCATTTTCGTAGGATCGTAGCGGAAATGCGAGCGGCCGGTCGCTTCCACAAGCCCATGAGCCATGAGTGCGCCGGTAGAGACAATAGCTTTGACGACGCCGGACTCGATCAGATCGCAGAACACCAGGCCCATTTTGCCGACCGTGAGAGCGCCGGCCAGAGTCATCACGACAAAACAGTCTTTGTCACGAGCCATGGCTTCGAGCACGTCTGCGGCGTCACCAATCTGCCGGGCGGTGTAGGCTGTATCGCCCATCGCGCGAACGAGGTCATCAATGGTCTTGATTTTCGCGAGATCGAGAGGATAGATCGGGCGGAGCTTGTCTTTGACGGGATCGTGGAGGACGCGTCCGGTAACAGTCTTGCTGGAGTTTTTGGGCATCGAGTCTCCTGACGGTTGAAAGTTAATGACGTTTAACAATTGGCCCGAGACTTTTTGAAAGGTGGCGGAAGGATTGTAATGCGAAAAGAATTGATAGTACAAACAAGCGAAGAAGGAAAGTAGAATTCTGGACGCCAGCGGAGGCTAAGACAGACACGAAAGCGGATGGAAAGAGGACTTGCGGAATGGCAGATAAATTTACAGTGGGGCTTGTCCAGATGCGCTGCACGACGGATAAGGAAGACAATCTGACGCGGGCCGAAGGCAAGATTCGCGAAGCGGCCGCGCGGGGCGCGCAGATCGTGTGCCTTCATGAATTGTTTCTAGGGGAATATTTCTGCCGGACCGAAGACGCGGCGCTTTTTGATCTTGCGGAATCGGTGCCCGGGCCGACGACGGACCGGTTAGCGAAAATGGCGAAGGAAAAAAAGGTCGCTTTGGTCGTTTCGCTCTTCGAAAGACGCGCGGCGGGCGTTTACCACAACACTTGCGCGATTCTCGACGCCGACGGGTCATACTTGGGCAAATACCGAAAAATGCATATTCCGGATGATCCGCTGTATTACGAGAAGTTTTATTTTACCCCGGGCGACCTGGGCTTCTTGAATTTCGACACGAAATACGCGCGAATTGGTGTACAGATTTGCTGGGACCAGTGGTATCCGGAGGGCTCCCGCATCACCGCAATGCAAGGTGCCCAGGTGATTTTTTACCCGACGAGCATCGGCTGGCATCCGCACGAAAAGGCCGAAGTCGGTGCGGCCCAACTGGATTCGTGGAAGACGATTCAAAGGGCGCACGCGGTGGCTAATGGGCTCTATGTCGCCGTCGTAAATCGCGTGGGGTTTGAAGGAAGGCCAGACAAAGGCGATACGGGATTGGAGTTCTGGGGAAACTCATTTGTGGCTGACCCGTCGGGCCAGTTTCTCGTGGAGGGCTCAAACGATAAAGAAGAAATCCTTGTGGTGGAGTGCGATCCATCGAGGAGCGAAGACACCCGGCGGAATTGGCCGTTTTTCCGCGACCGAAGAATCGATGCCTTCGGACCACTACTGGAGAGGTGGGGAAAAGAGGAACTCCGTAAGTAGAAATGGAATTCGGGCTGGTCTTTCGCGACCGGGCTCCGAATGTCCTTGCTTCCTTACCTCGTTCCGCCGGGCCTGCTGCCTCTCCAATGAGCTTTTACCAAATATATGAACAGAAAAATCGCAGTGAAGGCGCCGAGTAAACTAGGATTCCGCATGCCGGCCGAATGGGAGAAGCATGAGGCTACATGGCTTGCCTGGCCGCACGAGTTAACGGATTGGCCTGGCAAGTTCGCTCCGATTCCTTGGGCTTTTGCCGAGATCGTGCGAGTGCTGTCGCACGTTGAACAGGTGTTCTTGTTGGTGGAGAACCGTTCGGCCGAGGCGCGCGTTCGCGCGATCCTCAAAAGAGCAGGCGCGAAACTCGACGCGGTGGAATTCTTCCGCGTGCCTACGGATCGCGGCTGGATGCGGGATTCCGGACCAATTTGCGTAAAAAACGACGCGGGCGAGGTAGCGTATACCAACTTCGTTTTCGACGGTTGGGCCAAGTACGAGAACCACAAAAAAGATGCATCCGTTGTTCGCAAGGCAAACGTTGGACTCGAGCGGCGTTTTGTTTTCCCCGTGCATCATGGCCGTCGCGTTGTTCTTGAAGGCGGTTCGATCGACGTGAATGGGCGGGGGACCTTGCTGACAACCGAGGAATGTCTGCAAAGCAAGATTCAGGAAAGAAATCCCGGATTCACCAAGGAAGACTACGCGGACGTCTTCCGCAACTATCTCGGCATAACCAATGTGCTGTGGTTGGGGAACGGAATTGCGGGCGACGACACGCATGGTCACGTTGACGATTTGACTCGATTTGTGAATGAGACCACCGTGGTGACAATTGTGGAAGAAGATCGAAGCGAGGCGAACTACCCCGCCCTGCAGGATAATCTGGAGCGCCTGCGCACCATGAATGACCAGGACGGACGTCCGCTGCGCGTGGAAATGCTGCCCATGCCAAAACCCGTGTACTTTGACGGACAACGATTGCCCGCAAGCTACGCGAATTTCTATATCGCGAATGGAGTTGTGATCGTCCCGACCTTTAATGATTCCAGCGATCCGGTGGCACTGAATGCCTTGCGAAAATTATTTCCCGAGCGCGAGGTGATCGGGATACACTGTCGCGACCTGGTGTTGGGACTCGGGACCCTGCATTGCATGACGCAGCAACAACCCGCGGCGGGATAACTGGGGGCTAGGTTGATCACTCTACTGGCAAACGTGGCACTGCAAGCGACAACGCGCGAGACGGACGTGTACGTCCAGGTTGGTCCTGGTCGCAGCCTGCTCGGATGGATCATTCTCGGACTGATCGCCGGATGGCTTGCGGGAAAGCTGGCGCGCGGCCGAGGCTTTGGCTGCATTGGGGACGTTCTTCTCGGATTGATCGGCTCGGTGGTGGGCGGCTGGATATTCACGAAACTGGGCATCGTGCACGAGAATACTTTTCTATTTTCGCTGGCGGCCGCCACTGTCGGTGCAGTGGTGCTGGTGTCGATCGTGCACCTGTTCTTTGGTGGGCGTAGCCAATAATTGGCCTAGCCCACGGAAGCAGCTACCATGGGGCGCTGCGACGCCCCGGTCATTTTCTTGTGGCCTCAATTCTTCGGGAAGTTAGGGTCGGTCTTCACTTCCCTGATTTGATTGGTGTGGCGCTCGCTGTGCGCCCCGATCAGCAAGACAAATTCGTAGGCATCCCACTTGCCACCAGCGGGACTGTCAACGGCATGATCGCGAAGGCCAGGTGTAGTCTTGAGAAAATCTTCGGTCTTGGCGCGGCTCTCAACGAAGTGGTCGATCGAGCCCTGCGGGGAACCGAACCGGTTGGTCGGCTTTAACGCTTCAGGCGCCTGGACCTTATTGCTGCGGTCCGGAACGTTGGCAATAATGCCGGCGTCGATTTTAGCGATGTCGCGGTCAGGGGCAGGTGGAGCGACCATCACTTTCTCGATGATCATCCCGCGGATGTAGTCCTCGGCCGCAGCAATGTGTTCCATACACTCCGCGATCGACCAGCGATCAGGCGCCGTCTTGAAGTTCCACTGCGCTTCCGAAAGGCCCTTGGTCGCGTCAAGCACATCCTTCTTACTTGATTCGAGGAGTTGCAGGGCTTTGTCCTTATCGGCCGAAGAAACCTGCTGGCCCTGGGCATGGCCAACGAACAAGAGGGCGAGTACACAACAAACAACGACAGCCAACGGTGCCGAAATGCCCTTCATATTTGTCCTCCCAACATAGAGATACGAGAAGTCCCGCAAGCAGTCTTCTGGACCTGGTAAGGCCCCGGGAAGCCCCACTCTGGCGCGTAGGATGCGCACCGGAAGTATTCCGTTGCGAAGTAAGAAGGGGAAAGACCGGCGTTTTGCGAGGCCTCCTCGGAGCAGGGGAACCCTCCGGTCAAGAACCGCCGCGCACCAGTGTGATACGATTTGAGGTTCACCAAGTGGAGAGTAAGACTTCTTGAGTAAGCCTACGCAGACACTCACCGCGATTCCCCTCGGCGGTCTCGGCGAATTCGGAATGAACATGATGGTGTTCCGCTACGCCGACGACATTATCGTTGTCGACGCCGGGATGATGTTCCCTGAATCCGAATTGCTGGGTGTGGACCTGGTGATTCCGGACATCGCCTATTTGAAGCAGAACAGCCACCACGTCCGGGCCATTGTGCTGACTCACGGCCACGAAGATCACATCGGGGCGCTTCCGTATATATTGCGCGATCTGAATGTCCCGATTTACGGGACGCGGTTCACGCTGGCGCTCGCGAAAAAACGTCTTGAAGAGGCCGGTCTCCTGGAAATGGCAAAGTTGTTCGAAGTCACACCCGGACGCCTGGTCGAGATTGGTCCCTACGAGATTGAATTTATTCCGGTGACGCACAGCACAATTGATTGTGTCGCACTCGCGATCCGGACACCGCTGGGCGTCATCGTTCATACCGGCGATTTCAAAATCGATCAAACGCCGGTTGATGGCGCGCCCTTCGACCTGCATGCGTTCGCACGCTACGGCAACGAAGGCGTGCTGGCGATGTTCAGCGACTCGACAAACGTCGAGCGGCCGGGATTCACCGCATCGGAAAGGGCCGTGGTTCCCCGAATCGAGGAGTTGACGCGGCTTGCCCCGCGGCGCGTCGTGCTCTCATGCTTTGCGTCGTCGATTCACCGAATCCAGCAGGTCATCGACATTGCGGAACGCGTGGGGCGAAAGGTGGGATTTGTCGGACGCAGCATGGTCGACAATGTAGAGATTGCGCACGACCTCGGCTACCTGAGGATTCCTGATGGCATGGTCGTGCGACCCCAAGATATCCGCGGGTTCGATCCGAAGAAGCTGTTGCTGGTAGTGAGCGGATCGCAGGCGGAGCCGATGTCGTCGATGTCTCGAATCGCGGTCGACAACCACCGCCTCGTGACCATCGATGAAAACGACACGGTCATTCTCTCGGCCAGAATCATTCCCGGCAACGAAAAAGCGATATTCCGCATGCTGGACCACATGTTCCGCCGCAGGGCGCTGGTGTATTACGACAACTCCGGCGGGACGATTCACGTCAGCGGACACGCAAGCCAGGAGGAACAAAAACTGCTCTTGCGGCTGGTGAAACCGAAGTATTTCATACCCGTGCACGGGGAATACCGCCACTTGTTCCGTCACGCCGCCCTGGCTCATCAGTTGGGCTGCGTCAGTAGCGAAATCCTGCTTTTGGAGGATGGAAAGTGTATCGAGTTTACAGAAGACGGGGTGTTCCGGCGGGACCCGGTCACGGCAGGACGCGTCCTGGTAGACTCGGGCTCGCTCGAAGAAATCGAAGAGA
>Ga0207826_1000469_pt1 | contig 11513 bp, 12 predicted proteins | sample LuqExpMetageno80_FD_187837 | JGI IMG/M metagenome (GOLD analysis project Ga0207826, IMG submission 187837) | Tropical forest soil microbial communities from Luquillo Experimental Forest, Puerto Rico - Sample 80 (SPAdes) | ecosystem: Environmental > Terrestrial > Soil > Tropical forest ... | reverse complement strand
TTGCGAAACCTCTTAACTAAGAGTTATCTAGTGGGAGCTTTGCTTTGAGCCTCTTCATTGGTCTGACCTGCCAGGTCGACAATGCAGACAGCCGGAACATCGAACACAACCTTCCGCGGCAACACTTTTTAGTTTCGTCAAACAACAATCCTCAAAGGAGGGGATGCAATGAAGACCACGAATAACGAGGGCCGTATCAATCTGCGCTGGCTTGCGCACCGCATCGCGGGCGCGTGTAACGACGTTCGACCGGGAACCATTCTTATCCTGCTGGTTGCGATCGCTGCTTGTGCTACCTGTGCGAGCGCGCAATCGCTCATCGGCAGCGCCGGAAATGGGTGGCAAACCTGGAATCTGAATCAAGACGCCTTCGGTAACTTTATAGACCTCAACAGTAACAATTCACCGTATTGGGATGTTCCGTTCTTGACCTTTAACGCTGGAGGATATGGCGGCAATTTGGCGAATAAGAGCGTTGGATGGTGCCTGACCTCGACCGGCGACTGCCAGGGAGTTGGGAGTGCGCTGTTCGCGCCGGGCCCACTTCCGTTTTGGGCGGGGCCCTATGACGCGGCGACCGACACCGGCGGCGCGCTCGATCCTAAGGTGTATTTCAGGTCGACAAGCTACGGGTATTCCGGACAATCGTACAAGGCAACGTTGTATCTCAATACAGCTACCAACACCTTCGAAATCAACGAATTTGGGTGGTTTGAGACCAACGCTTCAGGCTCCGTGAAAGGGACCAGGCACGTTTTGTTCCACGGGAGCGGGAATCCGCCGGGTTCTGCTACGCCTGATCCTGTCGGCAAAACTGTCACGTTCCAGCCAACCCAGTATTTCGGGTTCTACTATCAAGACGTGAGCGACCCGCAAACGTTTACACCTTATGCGGGCTGTATTGCGTATACGATCTTCGCGTTCAATGACTCAGATTGTACGGCAGCCAGCGGTCAGGGGGACCACGTCTTTGCAGTATTCCTTCAGCCCAACACGGATCCAACCTACTGGATCGCGGGCCAAGACCCCAGTGCGTGCACCGAAGATGGCGATTGCAACCTCACCTTAGTCAAGGTCAGGCCCGCTCGAGACGAGTAAGGGCAGGGGGCCCAGGGATCAAAAATTCCGAATGGTGCCCAGGTTCGCGCCCCTCTCTTGGGCGCTAACCTGGGTTCACAAACGTGCTGGGGGTCGCCCAACCGGCGTTCCAATTCACAAGAATTTTGAAGTTAAGTGGCCGGTGGCGCGGGTAACGCTCTCTTCAAATCAAGAATCTTCACGAGGGTGCCCTTCGACCTAGTCGAGAGGCACCCCACAGTAGCGTTTGCAGAGATGTTGGAGCGCGGCGGTCTTTTGCGGTTGGCCAACGTTTGCCGGTCTGGCGAAAACACTCCCGCAATCAATTTGATTATGCCGATTGGCGTTACGCTATGTAGCATACTAAGGTGCTCGCTTCTTGATCCAGAGCGGAAACAACGGATCGAGAAAGAAGTAATCTCCCTTGTAGCCACGCTGGCGGGAGAGTTCCAGAAGCTGGGCATCTCCGTCGAAGTGGCTCCGGGCACAGCAGCGCATCTACGCGCGCGGATCGTTGGGCCGGGCGGCGAGATGGCGCTGGGAGAATGACGCCGCCCATCATTGATAGGAGATCTTGTTCGCCTCAAGCCATTCCTTCGCAAACTGCTCAAAGGCTGCGTCTCGATACCGAAACCACTGATCTTCCAGACCCAGCCGTCGAATCGTGTCCTTAAAACGGCGAAATGCTCCGGAGCCGTGAGTCGCTGCTTCCAACTCAGGGCGACATCGGCATGGTTCCTGTTCCAGGGCGAAGTTCTGCATCATGCGCCATTCGTCGATATGGGCGCGATCAGGTATCTCCAGAACCTGTTCGTCCTCTAGCGCGCGCTTGATCTTCGGCAGGTACTCCTTCATCCATTCTGGGGCCTTATCCCATTGGCCGCTCTCGGCGATACGGGCCTCCTCCTCGTTGAAGGTAATGATCTCGCCCGTGCGGGGGTCGAGATAGGAATGCAGTTCGTCACTCTCCAAATCGAGCGCGTCAATCACGTCGCGTAGAGAGACTACCGGCATAAGACCCCCCGTTGAGACGAATTAGAAGGAAAATGTTACTGCTAGCGCCCTCCGGGGCGCCACATGAAAGGTCTCGCCGATCGGTTCAGGTTTGTGTCCTTTCGATCTTCCGGATTCTTCCTGTCAGACGGTTGCTCAGAATCAATAAGTTGGCGGGAATTTTTTGCAAATTCTTGATAGGCATACACGGCCTTTGTGGCTTGGCCAGCGTTTGTCGTGCGGGCGAAAAGACTTTCGCATCCAGCTCTGATTATGCCGATTGGCGTTATGCTAATTAGCGTACTATGATGCTCGCTTGTTAATCCACATCGGAAATAGCGGATCGAGGAAGAAGTAATCTCCCTTATAGCGGTCGAGGATGTCTTTCGCATCCAGCGACTGGAAGGCCTTCTGGACGGTGGAGGCAGGACCGAGACGAAACTCCTCGCGCAGGGTCTGCGAGTAAATCTCCGCATGGCCGCGAGCGGCCAGCGCCTGCAAGGCGGCGCGCTGCCGGGGAGCAAGTTGCTCCCAAAGCAACTCATAGTAAGTCGATTGTCCGGAGACCAGCGCATTCACTACGGCCTCGACGTCCGCGATGCCGAGTTGCTTCTTGTTCTGAAGTTCGGCGTAGTCCCAGAGTTCGTGGGCGATGCGCTGCACGTCGTAAGGGATGAGGTCGGCGGCGTTCAAGAGCGATTCCAGGGCCGGCGCGACGATCGCCCGGCCGCGCTTGTGGAACTGGGCGGTGATGAAATCCGTCCAGTCGGCGGCGGCGATCTTGTCGAGAAACATCTGCGGCCCGGCTTTGTGAAACGGGCGGCTGGCAGCGAGCATTTCCTGCATGAGCGACGGCTGCGAGCCGGCGAAGACGTAGCCGACCTGGCGTTGCTTCTGCACCTGGTTGCGGATGACGTTCTCGACCGAGCCACCATTGAACTGCGAGATCTGCTGGAACTCGTCGAGGCAGATGGCCATGCGGAAATCGGCATTGCGGGATAGCTCTTCGGGAAGGGCAAAGACCTCGGGGGCAATGGGTGAGGGGTCGAACGACGCGCCCTTGCCCAGCGAGAGGCTGACTTCGCCGGTAGTGATGTTGTAGTTGACGTCGGGCTTCACCTGGCGGCCGAAGCGGGTGACCCAATCTTTGACGCGCTCCCAGGGGCCGGCGGCGCGCAACACCTTTTCGGCGAACTTCTCGAGAAACTGGGCGTAGCTGGAGTAGCTGCTTACGGTGAGGCTGACGGTGCGGATGTGGCGCTTCTTGAGCTTAAGTAGCGCCATGGCGACCAGCGAGCTTTTGCCGAAGCGGCGCGGGGACAGCAGGAAGACCTTTTGGCCGTCGGTGAGGTCGCGCACCAACTGGGTGAGCTCGGTCTTGCGGTTGACGAAGTTCTCGTCGTCGATGATCTCGCCGAAGATAAAGGGATTGGGAGTCATGTTACGCTCTATAGCGTAACGCTAAACGGCATAGAACGCAAAATTCTACGCAGGCTGGCCGGCGACGACATACACCGCGCGCCACTCACCCACAAATAAATCCTCGGAGGCACATTACCGTTGCCCAGCCGCTTTCGCCGCTTTGGCAGCCGCCGCCTGCGCCCGAAGCTTCTCGGCCCATGCGGTAAATGCCGCCAGCGTCGCTTCCCTGAGGGTCATGCCCTGGCCTGCAGCCATCATCTTGATGTTGCGCTTTTCGTTTTCGGAAAGGCGGACCTGAAGCAAATTTCGTTCAGTATTGGGTGCTTTTTCCTTCATTTTGTTTTCGTGCCTCTTTAAAATCAGTGGTTTAGCGAGAAATCAATCGCAAGTGACTGATTTCAGGTGACTTATACGTATCCATTTGAGCCGCAATGGTTTAGATACGATTTGGAGCGTTTTTCAGCCCCCTAATCGCCATACAATACATACAAGTCATACACCAAAATGTCATACTCTGCATATTAGTATGACAGATTTTGTCATACATTCCATACAAATATGTACGACAAAGGGCCGGATCGCCGCCGTGGGGCACGCCGGGATTTCAAAGAGCCGTCTGAGGTCCACGGACTGGGCGCGGACCGAGGCAAGAGACACCACTCCCTCTCCTCGCAGCAATGGTTCGCTCAATGGAGGCGGATGCGAAAGGGCGTGGGTCACGGTGGCACGTGATAATCGGAAGTTGACAGCGGTCGGAGGCCTTGACCTAATGTAGTCACATTTGACAACATAAGCGAAGGAATCCGTACCGCGAAAAGCGATGACAAGATCAACGCGGCCCATTTCGTGGATCAAAGCGGCGCTGAAAGACTTTGAGAAGTTCCCTGAGGGCGCACAGACAATTTGCCTGAATGCGCTGACGATTGCCGCTGAAGGTGGCAAGGCTGACATTACCAAGCCTCTGCAAGGACTGGGTCCTGGCGTGTTGGAAATCGCATTGCCGTTTCGGGGAGATGCCTATCGTGTGATCTATGCGGTACAGATCGGCGATGACATCTGGGTGGTGCACGCGTTCCAGAAGAAATCGACACAAGGAATCAAGACACCGCAGCGCGAGATTGACTTGATCAAATACCGGCTGAAACGATTGAAGGAGATGTTGCGATGAAGCGCGAAGAGATGGAGGTCGTGCGCGGAAGCGGGAATGTGTTCCGAGACATTGGGCGTCCGGACGCGGATGCGGCGCAGTTCAAGGCCATTCTGGCGGCCGAGATTATCAAGGTGCTCGATCGTGAGCGGTTGACGGTGCGCACGGCACACGCGAAGACGGGGATTGCCGCAGCCGATTTCTCGCGCATCCGCAACGCCGACCTAGGAAGGTTTACGGTGGACCGGTTGATGTCTGTGCTCAACCGGCTGGGCGCTCGGGTGGAGGTTAAGGTGAAGGTGCGACGAGTGGCTTGAAGAGATGGAGTCGCAGATTGGACGAAGAGACCCACCCGCCTGAAGATCTTTCAGTAATGTGGGAGTGCGGGGTGGGTACCGCCGGGTACTTGGCGCTTATCAGCCGTGCATACACCAAATTACGAGAAAATGGTGTATGTTTGTAAAACTATGGGTAGAACCAATATCGAGATCGATGACGCTTTGGTCCGCGAAGCACGCAAGCTCACCCGGCTCAAAACGAAGCGCCAGATTGTGGACCGGGCGTTGGAGTTGCTCGTCCGCACAGAATCCCGGAAGGGCATTCTTCGCTACTACGGAGCCGGGATTTGGAAGGGTGATCTGAAAGCATCCCGGAGAAACCGCGTTTGATCCTGGTGGACAGTTCCGTGTGGGTGGATTTCTTCAGCTCGAAGCCCGGGTGAGGCGGGGCGGAGTTGCGGCGCATGATCGAGGAAAACGAACCCTTTGCACTTACGGGAGTGGTGGTGGCGGAAGTCCTGCAGGGGTTAACTCGCGACGCGGGCCCGATTGAGGGGTTCCTGGCACAGTGGGACATGTTGGAGCCCCAAGGATTTGAAACCTATCGCGAAGCGGCCACAATTTACCGTACAGCAAGGGCGCGAGGCGTCTCGCTCACGACCATCGACTCCCTCATTGCAGCCCTTGCCCTCGAACACGGCGTGAGTGTGTTTACGCTCGACAAGGGTTTGTTCAGAATCGCGAGGATGACGGGGTTGGAGCTGTATTGGTTGTGAGGAAAACCCCCGTATGGATTCTTCTCTTTGGGGAAGCCGTTGCCCGGGGCCACTTGCCACACGGTTGTGTGATGCGCATTACGGAAGATGCCCAAGAGAACGTGATGCAATCGGTGCATGGCTCGATCCTACGTTCTCCACTTCGTCCATTGCGTGTTCAGCACGACCGAAAAGATACTCGCACTGCGGCGTGTCACCGCTGTAGGCCTTCTTATAACGGTTGCGGTTCCAATCCTGCTGAGGGCCGAAGACAAATCGGAGTCAGCTCCCCGCGATCTTCTCTCCTACGATCTACGAGTCACCATCGAGCCGCACGCGGGAAGCATAACGGTTCAGGGAAGCATAGAAGTTCCGCTGCGAGACCCTGCGGCGTCAAATTTCCGGTTTAACCTTCACGAGACTCTCGCCATTAAGAAACTGCTGGTGAACGGCAAGCAAGCAACATTTGCCGACGCTTCTGTGGAAAGCGAGATTCCCTTGGCGGCGTCGCGGGGTGTGGTTGTGGATATTCCTGCTGGAACCACCGGCGGCCGAATTCGCATGGATATCGAATATGGCGGCCGAATGAAGCCACTTCCGGAATTTAACGCCACGGACGACTGGCGGCACGCCCTCGATGATCAAATCAATTCCCGCATGGTCGAGCTTGCGGGGTATTCCTCGTGGTATCCGCAATTCTCCTTTGGACAGCCGTTGCAAGCAGCCCTGACGCTTTCGCTCCCGCAAGGCTGGATTGCAATATGTTCGGGACAGAAGCTCGAAGATCACGTCGCCGGAGGCCGCGCTCTTACGCGCTGGTCGTCGCCCAAAGACATGGACATCGTGATACTCGCATCTCCGAGCTATAAGAAGAAGTCCATACAAGTATCCGGCGTCAATCTTGAGATCTATTACACACAAATGCCTGAGAAGTTCATCGAGCAAGAAGGTGCGCAAATTGCGGGTGTCCTCAAGCTCTACACCACTTGGCTGGGCGAAACCAATGTTCCCGGCGGAACGGTCAAGCATGTGTATTCTCCCAAGCGCAAAGGCCAGGGAAAGGCAGGATTCGCGCGGCCGGGACTGATCGTTACGTCCGAAGGCCTGACACTCGAGGGGCTCGCGAGCGATCCAAAGTTTTCTTTGTTCCAGGGTATCGCTCATGAAATCGCACACTACTGGTGGAACTTCGGCGCCGGCCAGGGAGACTGGATTAATGAAGCCTTCGCAGAGTATTTCTCTGCCCTGGCCGTTCAGCAGTTGGTCTCCGAAGACGAATTTCGCAGCATCATGGCCGATTACCGAAAGCAGGCAAGCGGGCTTCCGGCCGAGGCGCCTTCTTTAGCTACAGTGCCACCGATGGAGCAGACCAGCTTTGTGATTCGCTACTACAAGGGTGCGGCGATGCTCGACACCTTCCGGCAAACCATGGGTGACGAGAAGTTCTTGCTGGCGAGCCGCGAGTTCTTTCAGACCTATTCGGGCAAGCCCACGGGCACTGCGGAATTCCGCAGCTTCTGGAAAGCGAAACTCGGCGCTCAGGCACAGTTGATTGATGTGTGGCTGGATTCCCGTGGCGGCTTGCCTCCTACGCCAGCTCAGGGCAAGCTCTAATCGAAGTCGAAGGGCGCACGGCTAACACGAATGACGCCCTGCGGACTCGCATCGTTGCAGGATGAAAAGAAAAAAGAGGTTGGTGGAAGAACAAAAGACCCACCCAAGCAACGGAAGCTTGGGTGGGGCACCCGCTTGAAGATTTGAGGTAAAAGAAAACGGTTGGCCGGGTCGCCCGCCATTCGCGACCTTCAGGAAGCCGCCGATGTTGGCGCCGTTGACCGAATTGCCGGGCAGTTGTGCCTTTCCGAGTGCCGGCAACGCGGGCCGGAAGGCCTGCACTATCGCGTGCGCGAGCTGGACCAAGTCAGGCGAGCATCATCCGCATAGGTTGCAACTTGCGGGTAAAGGGATTCAACACCAGCCCCAATTCTTCCAGCGTGATCGCGCCCAGCAGCGCCTCGTCACCCGGCTCGCCCAGGATCACCGGCGTGTGCCCCTCGCCCTGAGGAAGCGAGAGATGGCATTCGGACACTCGGCGTTCGATGGTGGTTCCGTCAGCCAGGCTAAAGGCGACGCTGCGTTTTGGCTGCAGGCCCAGCTCCCCCACACCCTCAGCAGGCACCAGCGTGTAGGTCGCGCCGCTGTCCACAAGGAACTTTACCTTTACCTGCTTTCCGGTGGGGCCAGTGAGCAGGCCTTCAACATACGTAAGGCCCATGCAAAACTCCTTTGGGAGCGAAACAGAACGTGATCAGTCCGCACACGAACGCGGGGTGGATTGGCCCACCCCGCATTCCCTTCCAACACATTGTAACCGCAACTACACCAGCCCCTGGTCGAGCATGGCATTGGCGACTTTGAGGAAGCCGCCGATGTTGGCTCCGTTCACCAGGTTGCCGGGCGTGCCGTACATCTCGGCCGTTTCGTAGCAGTTCTTGTGGATGGCGATCATGATCTTGTGCAGACGATCGTCCACTTCCTCGCGGGTCCAGCTCAAGCGCATGGAGTTCTGCGACATCTCCAGCCCGGAGGTGGCCACGCCGCCGGCATTGGCTGCCTTGGCCGGGCCATAGAGCAGTCCGGCCTCGAGGAACAGCTTGGTGGCTTCCAGCGTGCTCGGCATGTTGGCGCCCTCGGCAACCAGCTTGCAACCGTTGTTGATGAGGTTGGCCGCGTCCTTGGCGTTGATTTCGTTCTGCGTGGCGCTCGGAAAGGCGCAATCGGCCTTGATGTTCCACAGCGGGTTGTAGCCCAGCTTCATGTCGGTGGGCATGAAGATGGCCTTCTTGTAGAGGTCGGTGTACTCGCGGATGCGGCCACGGTGGACATTCTTCAGTTCCATGACCCAGGCGAGCTTTTCGCGGTCGATGCCGTCGGGATCGTACACCACGCCGTCGGAGTCAGACCAGGTGACCGGCTTGGCGCCGAAATCGAGCAGCTTCTCGACGGTGTACTGCGAGACGTTGCCGCTGCCGGAAACCAGGCAGAGCTTGCCTTCCAGCGTGTCTTTGCGCGACTTCAGCATCTCGTTGGCGAAATACACGCAGCCGTAGCCGGTGGCTTCGGGACGAATCAGCGAGCCGCCCCAGGCCAGGCCCTTGCCGGTGAGAACGCCGGAGAATTCGTTGCGCAGCCGCTTGTACTGGCCGAAGAGGAAGCCGATCTCGCGTCCGCCCACGCCGATGTCGCCGGCGGGCACGTCGGTGTCGGGGCCGATGTGGCGGCTGAGCTCGGTCATAAAGCTCTGGCAGAAACGCATGACTTCGTTGTCGCTCTTGCCCTTGGGATCGAAATCGCTGCCGCCCTTGCCGCCGCCCATGGGCAGCGTGGTGAGCGAGTTCTTGAAAACCTGCTCGAAAGCGAGGAATTTCAGGATGCCGAGGTTGACCGAGGGGTGGAAGCGCAGGCCGCCCTTGTAGGGGCCGATGGCGCTGTTCATCTCGATGCGGAAGCCGCGATTGACCTGGATGTTGCCATGGTCGTCAAACCACGGGACGCGGAACATAAGGACGCGCTCGGGTTCCGTGATGCGCTCGAGAATCCGCTCCGAGATGTACTCGGGGTGTCTCTCCAACACAAGGCGCAACGATTCGAGCACTTCCTGCACGGCCTGGTGGAATTCCGGCTCGGCCGGGTTCTTGGATTTCACCAGCACCATAACGTCGTTGATGTAATCGCCCGGGGTCTTAATTCCGGGCTGCATGAGTCCTACTGTCATAAGCGTTCCTCCTGGAACTGTGCTTCATTTGTTACAGAACACGAAACGAGACCATGTGTCTCGGCACACACCTTCGCCCAGCACACGCTCGGCGAACAGAATATTGGAGTCCCGTTTCGGCGTTTGCGCCGTGACCGCTATCACCCCGGAACGTGACGGATTGGCGAAAAAGAAACATTTGTAACAGGGCGGTTTCGGGGCGGTCTTGGCAAAAGTGCCCGAAGGAAAATACACCAAAAACGGTTGCGAAACAATGGGTGGAAGGACGGGGTGGCGAATCCTACAATCGCGGGGCAGACTAACGCGGAATATCCGCGTTACATGCAGCTTACCGTTGGTACACCTCACTGCGGTGACGGATGCGCGTCACTGAAGACGACGAGATAGCTAGGCACGGAGTTTGCCGCTGGCGATGAGATTCGCTTTCACTTTTTCCAGCGGGATTCGCTTTTCATTCCGGCGCGAGCGGGAGACCAGGACGTCCTGTATGTCCTCCCATAAAGTCTTGTGCCTCTTGAGGTCGATGATTGCCGCAGTTTTGCGACCTTTCGCGTCGGTAATGAATTGAATGCCAGTCATTCAAACCCTCTACTCGACATTTTACGCCCCAAGCGACGGGCGGCCTACTGCTAGCGCCGCAGAATCGTCGGATTGTTCACGCTAAAGTGCTGTGCTTCCATCCCTGAGACGGCCGCACGATTCGCCCGGTCGCACACTTCGTTGCGGACCCGCCCCCGGAGAATACCGGCAAGCACAGGCCGCCGTAGAATCAGCGACTTGGCGACTGCGACAATGCTGATAGCTCTTATCAATTGTTCTTATTAGCCCGGAGTGCCTCTCGCCTGTTACTTTTAGGAACCCATGACCACCGCGCCGACCGAAGCCGGGCTCCGCAGCCTGTTCCAAGGCTATGACACGGGTGCGTTCTTCGACGAAATGTTTCTGCCGTCGGGCGAGCCGCGGCCGCACTATACCAAGCTGTTCCAGATGCTGGCGACCATGCCGCCGGCGCAGTTCGAAGACCGCCGCAACCTGGCCGACATTGCGTTCCTGCTGCAGGGCATCACCTTCACGGTTTACAGCGACGGAACCGGCACGGAGCGGCTGTTCCCGTTCGACTTGATTCCGCGCATCCTGCCGCACACCGACTGGAGCCGCATCGAGCGAGGGCTGTCGCAGCGGGTGGTGGCGCTGAACCTTTTTCTGCAGGACGTGTACGGACAGCAACGCATCTTGAAAGAGCGCAAGATTCCGCGCTCGCTGGTTTATTCGTGCAAGCACTTTCACCGCGAGATGATCGGCGTGGAAGTGCCGCGCGGCATCTACACGCACATTTGCGGCATCGACCTGGTGCGAGACTCGAAGACCGGCGAGTTCCTGGTACTGGAAGACAACGTCCGCACGCCGAGCGGCGTGTCATACGTGCTGGAAAACCGGCAGGTGATGACGCGCACGTTTCCCGAGGCGTTCCAGCAGTATGAGGTGCGGCCGGTGCACCACTATCCCACCGAGTTGTGCCGCATTCTGCGCACACTCTCGCCACGCGGCGAGGCCAACGCGCAGGTTGTGCTGCTGACGCCGGGCATCTACAACAGCGCGTACTTCGAGCACAGCTTCCTGGCGCAGCAGATGGGCGTGGAGCTGGTGGAAGGCCGCGACCTCATCGTCGACGCGGGCGTGGTGTATATGAAGACCATCCACGGACTGCAGCGTGTGGACGTGATCTACCGCCGCGTGGATGACGATTATCTCGACCCGCTGGTCTTCCGCCCGGAATCGCTGATGGGCGTGCCGGGGCTGATGGGCGCGTATCGCGCGGGCAACGTCGCGCTGGCCAACGCTGTGGGTAACGGCGTCGCCGACGACAAGGCGGTGTGCGCGTATGTGCCGGACTTCATCCGTTACTACCTGGGCGAGGAGCCCGTGCTGGACAACGTGCAGACGTATTTGTGCTCGCGTCCCGAGCACCTCGAACTTGTGCTTGCGAACTTGCCCGAGATGGTGGTGAAGGCGGTGGGCGAGTCGGGCGGATACGGAATGCTGATCGGTCCGGCTTCGGACGAGGA
>Ga0207826_1000467_pt1 | contig 11519 bp, 7 predicted proteins | sample LuqExpMetageno80_FD_187837 | JGI IMG/M metagenome (GOLD analysis project Ga0207826, IMG submission 187837) | Tropical forest soil microbial communities from Luquillo Experimental Forest, Puerto Rico - Sample 80 (SPAdes) | ecosystem: Environmental > Terrestrial > Soil > Tropical forest ... | reverse complement strand
ACTCGATGATTCGTGGAAGAACCTATTCCGCGAGGACTGACGCCTTAGTGAGGTAGGCGGACGGAATCTCGCCTAGCAGGGGGATCCGGCAGAACGCGCGACCGGGTCTGACTCCGCAACCGAGGTCGGCGCAACGGGCCGTTCGCTCAGCGCGCGTTGCACTGCGTGTGCCAGATCTGCAACGGTGTACGGTTTCTCCAGAAACACCGCTGCGTCCCGCAGCAGGCCGCGCCGTGCAGCTCCGTCCTCGGAATAGCCCGACGTGAACAGCAATGCCACCGCCGGAAATCTCTGGGTCAACTGCTGCGCCAGTTCCAGGCCGCTCATGCCCGGCATCACCAGGTCGGTCATCACCAGGTCGACATTGCCGTGAAGCTGCTCGCACAGCCGCAGCGCAGCCGCGCCGGAAGAAGCTTCCAGCGCGGTATAGCCGAGATGTTGGACACAGTTTCGAACGTTGGCGCGAATCGCTACATCGTCCTCAACGATGAGTATGGTTTCGCCATTGGGCCGTTCCGCTACTTCTATCTTTGGGGGCGCCACTCCCACGGTTGAAGCCGTCACGGGAAAGTACAGCTTGAACGTGGTGCCCAATCCCAGCTCGCTGTAAACCCAGATATACCCTCCACTCTGTTTCACGATCCCATAAACAATGGACAATCCCAGCCCCGTGCCCTTGCCCATTTCTTTCGTCGTAAAGAACGGATCGAAGATGCGCGGCAAGTCCGCCTTGGAGATGCCGGTACCCGTATCCGTGACCGCCAGCATGACATAGCGGCCCGGTTGTACCAGCCGGTGCTTTTGGGAGTACCCCGCGTCGAGTTCCACATTGCCGGTCTCAATTTGCAACGTGCCGCCTTCGGACATGGCGTCTCGAGCATTCACCGCCAGGTTGAAAACGATTTGGCTCAACTGGTCGGGGTCCAGCGTGGTATTGGCCAATTCCTCGGCCAGACGGGGAACGACTTGTACGTCCTCTCCAATAATTCGACGCAACATGTGCAAGGTATCGTTGACCACCGAATTGATGTTCACCACACGGGGCTGCATCACCTGGCGCCGGCTGAAGGCGAGCATGTGCTTGGTGAGCGCGGCCGCACGTTCTGCCGCGTGCGACACCTGGAGCAACGATCGCGTCAACGGATTGTCAGGCGTCACCTGGCCCAGCATAATTTCCGTCGAGAGCTTGATGACTAGAAGAATGTTGTTGAAGTCGTGGGCCACGCCTCCGGCGAGACGGCCGACGGCCTCAAGCTTCTGCACGGCGCGGATCTGTTCCTCCAGCGCGCTCTGTTCGGTAAGGTCCTCCAGGTAGGAGTCCACGTAATCCAGTACGCCGTCCTCGTCTTCGCTGAGGAACGCCGTCACTCGCGCACGAAGGAGCGTGCCGTCCTTGCGCTGCAGAATCGCCTCTTGCGCTGGCAGTTTACGCTCGCGAACCAGGACTTCGACAAGGCCGGGATAGTTCGGCGTGGGTTGGTACACGTCCTGCGACAACCCCAGCTGCAACAGCTCCTGTTCCGTGTACCCCAACATCTGGCAGAACGCAGCGTTCACAGAAATGCACCGGTCGCGGGACAGGGAAGAACGGCAGATGCCGAACGGCGCGCGGTCAACTAACGAGGTGGACGGTGGACTCTTCTCGGCGACGAAAGCAGTAGCACGACATCTCGGGTCGGTCTGGCGCATGGAAACCTCCCCAGCGCTGTCGCCCAAGACACAATAATCGTAATGTCACTTTCCGCAACGAGCAGCGCAGTTTTCCAAACCCTAGCACTTAACGGGAGACGTTTCAATGGTTTATTGCACACTTTAGTGCGACTTATTACCAAAGATTATTGAATTTGCAATTTTTGGGATGGTGCCTGATCACGGGCTACAGCATCCCGATGGACTTAGGCTACCGCACCGTTGGTGAATGGCTCCGCGATCCAGGCAGACAGTCGGTCAGTAAAGTCGGGTTCTTCAGCGCCGGTAGGCAACCGGAGCTGGCCCTGCAGGGCGGTCGCGCCGCACCAACCAGACCACAAGCCAGATGATAAGCACGATGGGCAGCAGCGGCACCACGAACAAGCCGATAAACAAACCCAGAAAAACCGCCGGCCCATTCTGGCTGACGACGTCCCCCTTCACCGTGGAGTTCGGATGGCGACTGACTCCCCCACCCAAACCCACGGTATCACCGCTAACGCTGGCGTCCTCGCCCAGCTTGATGCTGCCGCCAACCGCTACGACGTCGCCGCTCACCGTTCCGTCCACCACAATGCTTCCGAGTATCGCTACGGTGTCGCCCGACGTTGTTCCTGCCATATGGATCGAGCAAAACAGGCACACAACGTCACCAACTTGCTCGTCGGGCCCCACATTGATGCTCTGAAAAAACTGCACCCGGTCACTCGATCCTGACCTCGCCAGCAACAAGCTCGGTGCGGTCAAAGTCAGAAATAGCGCGGAGCATAGTAACACTCGTTGACTGAGCTTCATGGCATTCCTTCCCTGGCGGCAATCTTACCCCGGATGCAGAGAAGTACGACGAAACAATGCCTTTTGTTCCCCCGTTGACACCGCCCAAATAAGGATTGGCCATGACCCTTTCGTGCTACCTTAGGCATTGTGCTGCTATCTGCTCGGCCGGTATGAATCACACGAAATCTGCCGCTCCTCCGCTGTATCAAAAATCCGATTTGGTGAATCAATACGAATAACCAGTAGATCGCCGGAAGCAATGCTGCGATCTGGAGCCGCAAATGTTGATCAAGAAGCCGTCCGACATTCCCTCATCCGAGATTACTCCCGAGGGTCTTTATCTGAGCCGCCGCCGTTTTCTCGGCGGGGCCGGGGCGCTGGTTGGGGCCGTGGCCGCCGGCGGCGCGATCAGTGAAATCCTGTCGCCATCGCAGTCGGCGCTGGCCGGAACCAAGCTGCAATATAGCCAGAGCCAATACAGTACCAGCGAAAAGCAGACGCCCCTTAACGACATCACCCACTACAACAATTACTACGAGTTCAGCACCGATAAATACGAACCCGCCGATCTGGCCAAGAATTTCAACACCCGCCCCTGGACGATCAAGGTCGAAGGACTCGCCAACAAGCCGAAAACTTTCGATATCGACGCCCTGCTGAAGATGCAATTGCAAGAGCGCATCTATCGCATGCGCTGCGTCGAGGGCTGGTCCATGGTGATTCCGTGGGTCGGTATCCCACTCAGCGCGGTGCTCGACGATGTGCAGCCGAATTCGAAGGCAAAGTTCGTGGAATTCACCTCTCTTAAAGATCCCAAACGCTTTCCCGGTCAGCAGCGCAACGTATTGGACTGGCCTTACGTGGAGGGCCTGCGCATGGACGAGGCCATGCACCCGCTGACCATTCTGGCAGTTGGACTATACGGCGAAACTCTTCCCAATCAGGACGGTGCGCCAGTACGGCTGGTCGTTCCCTGGAAGTACGGTTTCAAGGGCATTAAAGCGATCGTAAACATCAAGCTCGTGGACTACCAACCCACCTCGTCGTGGACGAAGGCTGCTCCCAACGAGTATGGTTTCTACTCGAACGTCAATCCCGAGGTCGACCATCCGCGCTGGAGCCAGGCTAAGGAGCGCCGCATCGGCGAGTTCACCAAGCGTCCGACCCTGATGTTTAACGGCTACGGCGATCAGGTGGCTTCCCTCTATACTGGGATGAACCTGAAGAAGAACTATTGAAACTCCGCAGCGTGAAAGCGAAATACTTCAAGCCGTTGGTCTTCCTCGCGTGCCTGGTTCCGCTGGGCCGTCTGGCATGGAAAGCCTACAATGCGGCGCTTGGCGCCAACCCGATTCAGGTAATCACATGGTCCACCGGCACCTGGACCCTGGTGTTCCTGATGCTCACGTTGACCGTTACGCCGCTCCGTAAGCTCACCAAGCAGTACTGGCTGATTCAGTACCGCCGCATGCTGGGTCTGTTCGCGTTCTTCTACGGCTCGCTCCACTTCACCACCTACATCTGGCTCGACCAGTTCTTTGACTGGCATAGCATTACCAAAGACGTGGTCAAACGCCCGTTCATCACCGTCGGCTTCACGGCATTTGTGCTGATGCTTCCACTGGCGCTGACCTCATCGCAAAGGGCGATCCGTTGGCTGGGCAAACGCTGGCAAATGCTGCACCGGCTGATTTATGCCGTCGCGATCGCCGGAGTCATTCACTTCATCTGGCTGGTCAAAAAAGACCTGCGCAAACCGCTGATTTATGCGGCGATCCTGTCTGTCTTGCTGCTGTACCGCGTCGTGGTGTGGGGCGCCCGCCGGCTGTCGCAGGAGCGCGTTGAGAACCAACGCTCTCCCCTGCTCAAACGCAGCGCGGTCGCGACAGACTAGATGCCCTCGAACCTGCGCGGCCGGGCATAAGCTATCATTATCGAGCCCTTTCGCGGATGGTGAGTAGCACTCACTCCATGGACGAACGCAATTTTCAACGGTTGCTGCGCCGCACAGTCGCCCTTCCGGTGGCGCTGTTGGCGCTGCTTGCGGTCGTGCTGGTAGTGGAAATTCTTTACCTGACAGCCTCGCTGCGTAAAGTGGACAGCACCCTGGAGGTCATCAGTAATGCCCGCGCGTTGTTGCGCTACATGGTGAACATGGAAAGCGCCATCCGCGGCTTTTACCTCACCGGCAAAGCGGAATATCTGCAGCCTTACATCGCCGACAAGTCGGGCGTCTCGCGGGAACTCGACATCTTGCGCCAGCTCACTGCTGACAACCCCGTCCAGGAACACCGTATCGAAGAATTGAGTGAGCTGGACCGACGTTGGATTGCGTTTGCCGACCGCTCGCTGGCCGAATCGCAGCAAGACCGCGCGGCGGAGTTCGAACAAGGCAGGCAACTTATGGACAGGATTCACGTCCTCCACACCCAACTGCTCGACACCCAATATGCAATCGGGACCGCCAGCGAGCGCCGCGCCGCGATGATGAACAAGATTGTTCTGGCTACCGCGGTGGGACTTTCGATGCTCATCGCGGTCGTGTGGTTCACCACGACCCGCCGCGAGCTGCGCACGCTGTCGTCCACCTACGAACGGCACCTTCAGGCAGAAGAAGAGAAGAGCCGGCAACTCGCCGAGAGCCGTGAGAGCTTTCAGATCACCCTGAACAGTCTCGGGGATGCGGTGATCGCCACCGACGCCGAAGGAAACGTTCGCTACATCAACCCAGTCGCCCAGCAACTGACAGGGTGGCCCGATTACACGGAGGCGCGCGGCCGTCCGTTGCGCGAAGTGGCCCATTTCATCGATCAACGGACCGGCGCCGCGCTGACCGACCCGATCGAAATGGTGCGCCGCGAAGAGAAAGTTGTAAGGCTTTCCGAGCCTGTGGGCCTTGTCAGCCGTTCGGGGCAGGAGTACCCGATTGAAATGACCGGGTCCCCCATCATCAATGATGAGGGGCAGCTTTCCGGCGTGGTCGTGGTACTTCGCGACGTGACCCAAAGACGCCAAACGGAGCAGACGCTGCAGGCCAGTGACCGTCTCACCCAGGCCGGCCGGATGGCCGCCACCATCGCCCACGAAATCCGTAATCCGCTCGACACGGTGTCGAACCTGCTCTACCTGCTGCGGCAAAAGTCCTACTCCGAACCCGACACCCAGCAATACCTTGAGTTGGCCAGCGAAGAGCTGGCACGCATCACGCAAATCACGGGTCAGCTCCTCACCTTTCACCGCGAGGCGCAAGCTCCGGTGCAGGTCGATCTCTGCAAGGTTCTGGAAAGCGTCCTCACCCTGTACTCACCCCAAATTCAAGTGGGCGGCGTACGAGTAACCAGGCAATTCGAGACCCATCGTGCAGTGCGAGGCTTCCCCGGAGAGCTGCGCCAGGTGTTTGCCAACCTGGTATCGAACGCCATTCACAGCATGCCCGGCGGAGGCCAACTCTTGCTGCACGTCTATGAGTCCAGCTTGCCGAATGATCGGTCCCGGCGCGGCGTTCGGGTGACGGTGTTGGACAATGGCACCGGCATTCTTCCCGAGGTGCGCGGTAACCTGTTCGCTCCGTTTTACACCACCAAGGGAGAAGCCGGCACCGGACTCGGTTTATGGGTGACACGCGGCATCATCGAGAAGCACGAAGGCACCATTCACTTCATCAGCACGGTCCGCCCCGGCCGCTCAGGAACTGCCTTCTCGGTCTTCCTCCCGTTCCAGCAGCTTGGCGGCAAGCTCGACCTGCCCAGAATCCCCCACGCCTGAATACAAGAAAGCCGGGCACGTGGCCCGGCTTTGGCTGAATCATTACGCTGTTCTACTGAATGTCGAAGTTCTCCTGGTGCAGCATCGCATCGCTCTTCACCAGTACCGGCTTTCCGACCATCTCTTCCATCTCGGTGATCAGCTTGCCGTTGCCCGCCTTGAGCGCCTTGGCGATTTCAGGATTCACGCGCAAAGTAACGTCGGTGCGGTCATGCGCCTTGATCATCTTGCGCATCTCGATGTAGATTTCGTTGCACACCGTGGTCGCCGACTTCACGAAGCCCGCGCCGGTACAGTAGGGGCAAGCTTCGCCCAGGCTGCGTTCCAGCGACTGCTTCACCCGCTTGCGAGTGATGGCCACCAGTCCGAAATCGTTGAATTGCAGCGCCTTCGACGGGGCCCGATCGGTGCGCAGCGCCTCTTCCAGCGCCTGCATCACCTTCTGCCGGTTCTTGCGCTCATCCATGTCGATAAAGTCGATCACGATGATGCCGCCCAGGTCGCGCAGACGAACTTGCCGCACGATCTCCTTGACCGCCTCGATGTTCGTCTTGACGATGGTGTCTTCCAGTCGCTGCGTCTTACCCACATACTTTCCGGTGTTGATGTCGATGGCTACCAGCGCCTCGGTCTGGTTAATGACGATATAGCCGCCGCTCTTCAGCCACACCTTCGACTTCAGGGCATTGTTGATCTCGTCCTGAATGCCGAAGTTTTCATACAGGGGCGTGGACTTCGTGTAAAGCTTGATGCGCCGCACCAGCGAAGGCTGGAAGCGCTGCGCAAACCGAATCACGCGCTCGTACTCCTCCTCGGTATCCACCCAGATCTGCGAGAAATCGGCGTTCACCTGGTCGCGCAATACGCGCTCTACCAGGTTGAGGTCGTGATAGATCAGGGCTGGCGACTTGCTGCTGTCAGCGCGGTTCTTAATCTCGGCCCACAGGTGTTTCAGAAAGCGGATGTCGGCGCGCAACTCGTCTTCCTTGATGTTGGCCGCGGCAGTACGCACGATAAAGCCACCCAGGCCGTTCTCGCGCTCGCTCGTCACGATGCGCTTCAGGCGCTGGCGCTCTTCCTCCGAGTTGATCTTGCGCGACACACCCGTGTGGTTCACTGTCGGCATGTACACCAGGAACCGCCCAGGCAACGCGATATGACTGGTGATGCGCGCGCCCTTCTTGGCAATGGGCTCCTTCGCGATCTGGATGAGGATCTCCTGCCCTTCCTTCAGCAGGTCCGAGATCAAGGGTGTCGGACGATGCGCATACGTGCGCACGTTGTTCCGGCGCCCGCGGTAGCCGCGCTGGCCGCGGCGATCGAAATCGCCCCCGCGACGCTGCTGGCGCTGTTGGTAAGCGGCCGTCGGAGAAGCGGCTCGCAGTTCGGCGCGGCCGTTGGTCTCCTCTTCGCCGTTCTCTTCCTCTTCATAGTCTCCGTTGCCGCCGGGCAGATGAGTTTCGCCGCGCTCTTCCGCCGCGACCACTTCGTCCTCGTCCACATCGGCAATCTTGGGGATCCAGCGGTCGGAGTACCCGTTATCGTCGTCGAGCGTCTGCTCCTCAAGCTCTAGATCCAGGTCGCCCGCCACTTCGCTCAAGGCTTCCAGGTTCTCGGGCATGGGATGGAATTCCATCTCGTCATCTTCGAGCGTCTCGTGTTCCAGGGTGCGGCCGGCCGGGGCTTCCACAGGCGCGGTGTGATGCTGGAAGCTCGCTTGCCCGCGAACCGTTTCCTCCGCTTCTGGATGGCCTGCCTCGGTTTCATGAACTTCGGCTGGACGCGGTTCGCTCGCTGCTTCGATGCTGCCGAATTCGGTGGCTTCGACCTGCTCGTTGCTCGCTGCCTCCGCCGGGCGCGCCACTTCCGCAACCTCAACCTCAGCATGCGTCTCTTGACTCACGCTCCCTGCCTGCGCAAAAGGGGCCTCGGTCGCAACCGCCGAGACCTTCTCGACTTCGCGTTGTTCGGCAGCCACCTCAGGCGCCGTAGCGAGCGTCTCGGCCCCCGCGACCGGGGCCGCAATGGCTTCTTCCGTCTCTTCTTCTACCTCTTCGTAAACTTCTTCCTGGCTCACGGCCGGTGCCGCGGGCGGCAGGAAGTCCTCCACCGGCGCGAGCACAGCGCTCTCCGCCGTCTCGGCGGCAGTCTCCTCCGTCACCGCTTCGGGAGCGGCCGGGGCGATGTTCCGGTACTTGGAGATCGACTCGCCAGGAAGCACGATAGGGGCATAACGCGGCGGCGCCGGACGACTCTCCGGCTCAGGCTCGACAACTTCCCGCTCGGCGGCAGGTTCGACGGCCTCCGTGCGAGCCTCGGGGCGCTGGAAACGTTCATCACGACCACCGCGGCGTCCGCCACGGCGACGGCGTCCACGCCACCGGCGCGCACCTCCGCCCTCTCGCGAATCCTCGGCGCCGGCAGCGTCTTCGGTCGGTTCGGCTCCTCCCCGCTCGTCGGTGGCAGCGAAGTCCTCGACCGCTGCCACAAACTCAGATTCCTCATCCGTCTCGGTTTCAGCCGTACCCGTCGCAGGCTCAACCGCCAGCTCCGCCGACTGGTTCAGGTTGACCGTCACCTGCGGCGCGGGAATGTCCCCAAACTCCTCGGAATCCTCGTCGTCGGTCAGCTCAAGGAAATCGGAAACGTACAGGAAGGCATCGCGCTCCAATCCGATATCGACAAATGCGGACTGCATGCCGGGCAGCACGCGCGTCACGCGGCCTTTGTACACCGATCCAGCCAGCGTGTATTCGTTTTCCCGCTCATAAAATACTTCAGCGAGTTGATCGTCTTCCACCAGCGCCACTCTGGTTTCGTGGGGCGTGGACGATACGTAAAGTTCTTTGTTCATGGATGCTCCGTCGGACCGGAGCACGAGATCATCAGGCGGACAAGGAGAGAATCACGGGTGCGGTCATGCCGAAAGCACACCAAGGCGCTCGCCCGGATGTGCTCCCAGCCTGAGATTCGCTATAGCAATCTTTTGAAATCGTTAGCACCGTAATTGGCAGTCGTCTGGAGGTTTGTGACCACACCTTCCGTCCGCGGAAGGGGTCGTTACCCGCCATCCAATCGCCTGCTTTGCAATCCCGTCCGGCCCACTATCCGTGCTGCCGGTCTGTGCCCTCGTTCGTGAGGGCGCTCGTAATCTTTTTGTCACCCTTCGGAGGCCCTGATCCCATTTTGGATGGCCTCCCCGGTGAGTGAACCCGGTGTTTGCCGGCCCGCATCCTCTTGGTGCGGAACTTCTAACCGGCAAAAACTCATAGACTAATTCACGAACCGGCGCATGCGAACGTTCATTACGATCCCCAGCGCCAGGAACATGAACAATACCGATGATCCCCCGTAACTCATTAACGGCAAGGGAATTCCCGTGACCGGCATGAATCCAACCACCATACCTACGTTGACCAGAATATGGAACGCGAGCACCGCGACCACACCCATCACAACGAAGGCACCGGCCCGGTCAGGGGCCGTCTGAGCGTTCTGAATCAGACGCATCAGCACGATAAAGTATAGCAGCAAAAGCCCCATAGCGCCGATGAATCCATGTTCTTCGGCGAATGCGGCAAATATGAAGTCGGTATGTGGAACGGGCAGAAACTGGCCTTGCGTCTGGCTTCCCTGGGCCGTACCCTTGCCGAAAATTCCCCCCGATCCCACCGCCACCAGGGACTGTATCAACTGGTAACCCTTATGCTGTGGGTCGGCCTCCGGCTCGATAAACGTCGTCAGCCGGTCTTTCTGGTAGGGCTTTAGCACATGCCACGCCACCGGCGCTAACAACGCTCCGATCAGTATGATTACCAGTGCGTGCTTGGCCTTCATCCCACCCAGAAACAGCCCCATGATTGCGATCGGCATGTAGGTCAGCGCCGTCCCCAGGTCCGGCTGGGCCAGCACCATCAGCATCGGAATGCCTACCAGCGCGCCCGCCTTCACGATATCTTGGGGGTCGCCTTCGCCCTTGTTGTCGGCAAAATACTTGGCGACCGCCAGAATGAGCACCAACTTCACCCATTCCGAAGGCTGAAAGTGAAACAGCCCACCGACATCGACCCAGCGGCGCGCACCCAGATATTTCTTGCCGAACACCGCCACCGCCAGCAGCGACGCAATCGACGCCACGTAGAACACCGGCACGCGCTCGATGAGCGCCTGATAGCTCACCATGCTCATGGCAAACATGATGGCCACTCCGCCCAGCACCCAGTACACCTGCTTCAGGTGGACGCCCATGAACTTGGTGTGCAGCGTGGCGCTGTAGATCTCAACCACCCCGAGGGAACAGATCAGAAGCACCAGCGCCAGCAGCACCCAGTCAAAATCGCGGAAGGAAACGTAGCGGCTCATGGGTCGGTCCTGGGCAGCACCGCAACGGTGGGTGGAGCGCTCGGCTGGGCTGACGGCTTCCTGGGAGCCGGCTGCTCCGGGGCCGCTCCAGCCTGCGGAGTTGTTTGGCGCAACGCCGGTTGCACCGGCTGGTCCTGGGCGGATGTCTCCGTCTCCGGGCTAGCCATCTCAGTGTGAGACTCCGTCGCCTCCAGGGCAGAAGGCTTCGAAGGCGTCCCTGCCTGCTCCCTGCCAGGAGGTCCACTCACCGGCTTGGCCTTCGCATCGAGCGGCACAGTAAAGTGCCCGCCCTGCAACTTGTTGTCGCCCGGCCTGGCGTCGCCGTCGTGCCACACCGCGGCCACTTCGGCTTTGCCCGCTTCCGTGGCCTTTGCTACCTGGGTCTGCCTGTTGCGCTGCTTCTCGACGTAAGCCTTGATCACCTTGGTGGCGACCGCTGCCGCCAGCGCGCCGTGCTCGCCGCCTTCAAACAGGCAGGCCACGACAATCTCCGGATTGCGCCGCGGCGTAACCCCTACGAACCATCCGTTGTCTTTGTACAGGTTCTTCTCGCTGGCGCTCATTTTTTTCTTCAGGTCGTTGGATACCGTTTGCGAGCTGCCCGTCTTGCCTGCGATGTCGATTCCCGGAATCGCTGCCCTGCCCGCAGTACCCGCACCTGACACCACCTGCGCCATGGCGTCGGTGATAATCGTCCAGTTCTTTTCGTCAATCGGGATCTTGGTTTCGTCGTTGTACTTGGAAACCTGCTTAAACTCCGGCGGAAACTGTTCGGGAAACGCGACGTGCGGGCGGCGTAGCGACCCGTCCGTGGTAATGGCGCCGATGGCGCGCGCCAACTGTATCGGAGTCGTCGCTACCGCTCCCTGGCCAATGCCCACAGAAATCGTCTCGCCGGCGTACCACTTCTGCTTGAAGTTCTTGAT
>Ga0207826_1000466_pt1 | contig 11591 bp, 7 predicted proteins | sample LuqExpMetageno80_FD_187837 | JGI IMG/M metagenome (GOLD analysis project Ga0207826, IMG submission 187837) | Tropical forest soil microbial communities from Luquillo Experimental Forest, Puerto Rico - Sample 80 (SPAdes) | ecosystem: Environmental > Terrestrial > Soil > Tropical forest ... | reverse complement strand
AGCGCGCTTCCCCCGCCGATCGAGGCAACAAGCCCTATCCTGTTGTCCCGGCAAAGTCTGATTGCCCGCTCGATAATGTGCGACGGTGGATCGGCTTCAACTTCGTCGAAGACCGTCAGCGTGCAACCATTCTTGGTGAGACTTGCCTCGGCACCTTTGGTCAGTCCGGCATTGCGCACGCCCTTGTCGGTGACGAGCAGCACACGTTCGACGCCGTAGCCCGCGACCGTCTCCGCCAGCTTCGAAGAAGCACCCGCTTCAAAGAGTATGTTGGGTGGCGCCTGGAAGGTGAATGCTTTCATCGTTTGCTCCTTGCCAGAAAGGTCGGCTCCGCGATCGATTTTCGAAAACCGCGTCTCGCTGCACCGCTATTGTGCCGGCTCTTCCAGAGGTTTCACCTTGGCGCGGAGCTCGTCGACCAGAACCCGCTTGTTTTCCGAGTAATCGATCGGCACGACGACGAGATGGACGCCGCCGCCCTTGAAGGCCGCTTCAAGAGTCGGGATCAACTCGCCCGACTTGGTCACGCGCGATCCCTTCGCGCCGTAACTCTCGGCATATTTCACGAAATCCGGATTGCCGAAGGTCAGGCCAAAATCCGGGAAATTGTCGACCGCCTGCTTCCACCGGATCATCCCGTAGGCGGAGTCCTCCAGAATTAGGATGACGAGATTGAGCTTGAGGCGAACCGCGGTTTCCATCTCCTGCGAATTCATCATGAAGCCACCATCGCCGCAGACGGCCATGACTCGCCGTTCTGGATAAAGGATCGCGGCCATCATCGCCGAGGGTAGACCTGCGCCCATCGTCGCCAGTGCATTGTCGAGCAACACGGTGTTGGCAACGTAGGTCCGGTAGTTCCGGGCGAACCAGATCTTGTACATGCCATTGTCAAGGGCGATGATTCCATCCTCCGGAATGACCTGCCTCACATCGTGAACGATACGCTGCGGGGTTACCGGCCAGCGGTCTTCCTTGTTGCGGTCGGTGATGCGGCTCAGGATGCCTTCGCGAAGGCCAAGCAGCGCACCGGCGTGATGCAGTCGGCCCTCCACCCTGTCGGCGAGCAATTCGAGGCTCGGCCCGACATCGCCCACGACCTCGCATTGCGGGAAATAGACCTGCTCGACAGTTGCCGGAGTGTAACTGACATGGATGACCTGAGGCCCCTTCGGACCCATGATGAAAGGCGGTTTCTCGATCGTGTCGTGGCCTATCGCGATAATGAGATCGGCGCGATCAACGGCCTCGTGGACATAATCTCGCTCGCTAAGGGCTGCCGTTCCCATATAGAGGTTGCTCCCGCCGGGCGCCGTCCCCTTGCCCATCTGGGTAGTGAAGAACGGAATCTTTGTACGGCGAACGAATCCACCGATCCCAGCCGTACTTCGCGGTCGCGACGCCGCGGCGCCGAGCATGATCAGCGGTCGCTTTGCAGCAAGGATCATCTCCGCTGCCCGATCGAGGGAAGCTCGATGCGCAACCGGAATCTCGATCGGGTGCTGAGGGACCACGGCGACCGGCTCGGTCTCCTCTCCAGCTATGTCCTCAGGCAGTTCAAGGAGAACCGGGCCCGGCCGCTCTTCAGCGGCAATCCGAAACGCATCTCGCACAAGCGTCGGAATCGTAGCGGAAGAGACGATCTGCCGCGACATTTTGGTGAGAGGTTTGAAGGAGCCCACGACATCAACGATCTGAAAGCCGGCCTGGCGGCTCTTCATGATGCCTTTTTGTCCGGTGATCATGACCATTGGCATGGCGCCCAGCAGCGCGTAAGCCGCACCCGTAGTAAGATTGAGTGCACCGGGTCCCAGCGTCGTGATGCAGACGCCGGGCTTGCCGGTTAGTCTGCCGTAGGTTGCGGCCATGAAGGCTGCGCCTTGCTCATGGCGGGTCAGGATCAGCTTGATCTTCGAATTGCGCAAGCTCTCGACGACATCGAGGTTCTCTTCACCGGGAACGCCGAAGATACGGTCGACGCCTTCGTTCTCCAACGCAGCAACGAGTAGATCGGAACCTTTAGGCATTGTCATTCCCCTCTCATCATGCGCCGCCGCCAGCGCCTTCATGACGCTATTTGAAGTAACCCAACAGCATCAGAACCACCGTTACGGTAACGGCACCCCCGATGCGGGTTGCAATCTGAGCGAACGGCATAAGTTGCATCCTGTTGGCCGCCGTCAGAATCGCGACGTCGCCGGTGCCGCCCTGCCCGCTGTGGCATGCGTTCACGATCGCGGTTTCGATCGGGTACATCTTCATGAGACGGCCAACGACAAAACCGGTCGCCATGATGGTGACGACGGTCGAGACGATGGTGATGATATTGGTGAGCTGGAACGCCGCGACCAGCTTGTCCCAGGGTGTCAGCGCGACACCGATGGCGAAGAGAAGCGGATAGGTCATGTTGGTACGTACGAATTCGTAAACCACCATGGCGCCCTGCTGCAGCTCCGGCGACACGGCACGGGTCAGCTTCGCGAGGACAGCCAGGAACAGCATGGCGACCGGCGCCGGCAACCCGATCAGGTGATTTAAGAGCACGCCGAGCAGATAGAGCGTGATCGCGGTCAGGCCCGCAGCCGCGATCGTGCTTACACCGACATGGCCGACGCCCTGCTCCTCGCCGCCCTCCTCGTGCACGGCATGGATATCAGTGCCGTCATCCGTGTGCGGCTGCAGCCGTCCTTCACCGGTCAAGGAGGGATATTTCTTGCCTACAAAATTCAGCGCGCCCGAAAGCAGGATGGCGGTCAGGCTTCCCAGCATCACGGGTGGCAGAATCTGCGCAAAAACTTCGCCTTGCGGTACCCCCGTCAGGGCGGCATATCCGATAGACAACGGAATGGCGCCCTCGCCAACGCCGCCTGCCATAATCGGTACCACGACATAAAAGAAGGTATGGTGCGCGCCTAGTCCGAGCATGGTCCCGACAGCCGTCCCGACCAACGCAGCCACAATGGACCCGACAGCGAGCGGGACAAATATCTTCAGGAATCCCCTGATCAGGACATCCCGGTCCATCGCGAAGATGCTGCCAACGATGATCGAGGCGATGAAAAGGTAAAGGAAGTTCGTTGACTTCGTAAACTCAACGATCGACGTTTCGATCTGCCTCGGGATGAGATGATAGTATGCAAGAGCCGATGGAATGAAAGTCGCGAAAATCGCTCCGGCACCGATGTTGCGCAAAACCGGAATCCGTTTGCCGATCTCGGCGCACGTGAAGCCACCGACTACAAGCACCACGATCATCGTCGGGCCATCCGGTTTGATCTCGCCCAAAGCGACAAGCGCGGCGATCAGGCCGATCAACAAAACATATATAGGTAAGGGGACAATACCGATCCGGAAATCCAGCAGTCGCCACCAGCCTTCAGGCCAGAAAACGCGAGATGCTTGTGCAGCCGAATCCGCGCGCGAAGAAATAGCGTCTACGTCATGCGTTGACATGCTGTTTCCTCCTGATCGCGAGGGCGAACTTTCGATTGCTGCAACCAAGTAGCAGCGAGCGGAGGTCGTCCTATTCTTCTGTTTTGTTGACAGAAGATGATAGGTTAATCTTGGTGTCAACAACTACTTCTCAGGCGGGTGCCGCCGGGTTTCCGAACTCTGAAGGTGACAATAGTGCCGGTCAGTCCGTCGCGACGTGAAGCAACGTTCCGACGTCCGAGATTTGCCATAGCCCTCACGATACCCGGCCCGGCGGAGCCGTTCGCGCACGCCTGATCGTTATTGTCGGCTGGAACATAGTTTGACTGAAGCACTGGTATGAGGCTTTCGCCGGCGGGACGGATCGTCGAAACCAAAAGTCCGACCTGCTTTACGTTCGTCAGCGCACTTGACAGCCTAAGTATTGGAGAATTCCGATGGTCACTGCCGCCCGAATTGATCCCGATCGGCTCCTGATATTCGCGACAGCCGTCTACGTCGCGGCCGGTTTGCGCGAACCCGACCGCCCGTCTCTGCGCAGACACGCTGGTCCAGGCCGATTTGTGGGGCCACCAGTCCCACGGTGTGATGCGGCTTTCCTGGTACGCCGCGCGCCTGAAGGCCGGCGTGTGCGAACCGAAGGCGAAGCCCGAGCTTGTCGTCGATGCAGGCGGCCTCGCCTTGATCGACGGGCATGACGGAATGGGCCAGATGCTCGCGGCCAGGGCGGCTCAGGAGGCAATCCGCCGAGCGAAGGCGCACGGCATTGCGGCGGTCGGCGTAAGAAATTCCAACCACTTCGGCACCGCCCTGTATTTCACGCTGATGGCCGCACGCGAAGGCTGCGTGGCCTTCCTGTCTACAAACGCCAGCCCGGCTATGGCTCCATGGGGCGGCCGAAAGAAGACGGTCGGCACCAATCCGTGGTCTTGGGCATGTCCCGCCGGCTCGCACGCGCCGATGGCTCTCGACATCGCCAATACCGGCGTCGCACGCGGAAAGATTTATCTCGCCAAGCAGAAGGGGCAGCCGATTCCGGAAGGATGGGCGATCAACACGGCCGGAGCGCCGACCACCGACCCCGCGGAGGCGATCGAGGGAATCATCCTGCCGATGGCCCAGCACAAGGGCTACGCCATTGCGTTGATGATGGACATGCTGTCGGGCGTGTTGACTGGCGGCGGCTACGGCACCGAGGTAGCCGGACCATACCAAGCTGAGCGTCGCAGCCGAGCGGGTCATCTCATGATCGCGTTGAACATCGAGGCGATGCAGCCCTTGGCGGAGTTCAACGCCCGAATGGAATCCTTGATCAAGCAGATCAAATCGGTGCCTCTGGCTCAGGGCTTCGAGGAAGTGTACTACCCGGGCGAGATCGAGGCACAAAACGATGCGCGGAACCGTCGTGACGGCCTTTCGCTTCCGGACGATACTTTGCAAGATTTGAGACAATTGGCGAACGGGTACGGACTCCAGAAGCTGCTCCCGTTCTAAATTGGTTGCAGCGAATGGGGTCATCTCTCATGCAACACGACAGCGGCTTTTGCTGCGAATTGGGCTGGAGTTCTGCCGCGAACGGAGCGTCGCGCCAACCCCTCCTCACTTTCTCTCCCCTCCTGACCGGTTTCACTCTGCCAGTGCGGCGGACGCCGGGATTGCCCTGTTTCGCGCCTGCCATTATGCTCTGCCTCGGTACATACTGGTCCGTAGCCAACCGGATTAGCCCATGCCAACGGCGGCCTTGGCTCCCCTCGATGAGACCATCACGATCGGGGAGCTCACGCGCGATCCCTATCCAATCTACAGGCGCCTGAGACGCGAAGCGCCCGTATTGCGGGTCAAATCCGTGGGCCGCACCTTTCTCACCAAGGCCGACGACACCAAATACGTGAAAGACAATGCGGCGTTGTTCAGCTCGAACGACCCGAACACGCCTATGAAGCGCGCCTTTCTCGCGCATACGCTGATGCGCAAGGATCACGACGAGCACCGGACCGAGCGTATGGCGATGATGCCGGCCCTGATGCCGAAGACGATCGAATCCGTCTGGGCGCCGTTGTATACGAAACTGTCCGAGGCATACCTTGACCGGCTGCCGCGCGGCGAGGTGGTCGATCTCTTTCCCGCTCTCGCAGGACCGCTTGCCGCGCGGATTCTGGCGCACGCAATGGGCGTTCCGGACGCGAGCGATGAAGACATGCAGCGTTGGTCGCAGACGCTCATCGACGGTGCCGGCAATTTCGGCTGGACGCCGGGGCCCTTTGAAGCGACCGACATCGCCAATGCGGAGATGGACAAATGCATCCGCGCCAACGCGGAACGCGTGCGGGCCGAGCCGGATTCCTCGGCACTCTCCTGCATGGTGAACGCGAAGAAGCCGATTCCGGAAAGCCAGATGATCGCCAATGTCAAGATCGCGATCGGCGGCGGCATCAACGAGCCACGCGACGCCCTGCTGACGATCCTCTACGGCTTGCTAACCAATCCGGATCAGCTCGAAGCTGTGCGAGCGGGCGGCAAATGGCGCTCCGCCTTCGAAGAGGGAGTGCGGTGGGTGGCGCCGATCCAGGCGAGCTCACGGCTCGTTATGGAGGACACAGAGATTCGCGGTTGCTTCATCCCAAGGGGCGACACCGTGATGACGATCCAGGCGTCGGCCAACCGAGACGAGGATATCTTCGAAGACGGTGAGAACTACAACGCGCTGCGCGAGCCCAATCCTCACCAGGCCTTTGGCAACGGCCCCCATCATTGCGCGGGCGCGCATCTGTCGCGGCGAACCGTAGGCGCCATTCTGTTGCCGATGCTGTTCGAGCGTTTCCCCAAAATGTCCTTGCCCGATCCGGCAAGCGTGCGCTGGCATGGCTTCGGGTTCCGTGGCCCGCTCAATCTCCCGGTTCTCCTGCAATAGAAAAATTTCCAATGGTTGGTGGCTAGCGTCGCCGCAACTGCGTACCTCGACGCCGGAGAGAGACGCGCGAAAGCGCAGGGCAGCTAGAGTTCAGTTCCAGCGCCCTGCAGATAGCCCTTCAGTTTCGGATTCGGCATGACGATCGATGCGACAAAAGCGATGGCGCACATGAAGGTCACATACCAGTAGAAATTGGCCTCCACTCCGCTATCCTTGAACAAGAGCGCCACGTATTCGGCGGAGCCGCCGAAGATCGCGTTGGCGATTGCATAGGCAAGGCCGACGCTCATGGCCCGCACCTCGGGCGGAAACATTTCCGATTTAACGAGTCCGCTGATCGACGTGTAGAATGAGACGATGGCGAGCGCCAACATGATCAGGAAATACGCAGCGTAAGGGCTCTTGACGTCGCCGATGGCATACATGAGGGGGACCGTGAACACGGTCGCAAGGCCTCCAAACAGCAGCATGGACGTCTTGCGGCCGAAGCGATCCGAAAACGCGCCAAACGGCGGCTGCAAGATCATGTAGGTGCAGAGCACCGCGGTCATCACTATATTCGCGGTTCGATCGTTCATATGCGCGGTGTTGATCAGATACTTTTGCATATAGGTCGTGAATGTGTAGAAAATCAGCGAGCCGCCGGCGGTATAGCCAAGAACGATCAAGAACGCGCGGGTGTGATGCTTGAAAATTTCGCGCAACGAACCGGCTTCCTTGCGTGAACGCGTTTCAGCAGAAGATGTTTCCGTAAGTGACGCCCGCAGAAACAAGGCGACTACCGCGAAGACGGCTCCTATAAAGAACGGGATACGCCATCCCCAGGCTCTCAATTCAGCATCAGACAGCAACAATTGAACGACCAACACCACGAGTGAGGCGAGCAACTGGCCGCCGATCAGCGTGACATACTGGAATGAAGCGTAAAAACCTCGCTTGCCCGGCGGCGCCACCTCGCTCATATAGGTAGCACTGGTGCCGTATTCGCCGCCGACCGAGAATCCCTGCACCATGCGCGCGAGCAGCAGCAACACGGGTGCTGCCGTTCCGATCGTCGCATAGGTAGGCATTGTGGCGATGGCCAGCGATCCTGCGCACATCATCAGAACCGAGATCATCATCGAGTTTTTTCGGCCGAATTTGTCGGCGACGAAGCCGAAAACATAGCCTCCGATCGGCCGCATCAAAAAGCCGATCGCGAACACCGCTGCGGTCTGCAAAAGTTGCGTGGTCTGATTGCCTTTCGGAAAGAAGGCCGGCGCAAAATAAAAAGCCGTGAATGCGTAGGCATAGAAATCGAACCACTCGACAAGATTGCCGGAGGAGCTTCCGAAAATGGCCCAAATCCTTCGGCGGGTATCGGCGCGATCATCTGGCATTGCTCCGCCGACCGTCAACGTGTCGCTGGTCATCGCCCTGCCTCCTCCGCACGGATTGTCTAATCCTTGTTTTTTGGACCAGTAGCCGAGAATGAATTGCGCTGCAATGGCCGCGGGTTCTCGGCAACTTCGTCTTCGGCCCTCTGGCAGCGGCGGCCAACGCGGCGCGGCTAACCGATTCATTCAGGGGTGAGACGATCCGCAAGTGTTGCGGGCTAACGGGAAGCGCGATCAGTCGCTGAGGTCGACCATCACCGCTAGACGCCTGCGCGTGGCGGCCCTCACACTTCGCGTCGAGTTTGGAACGGGATTTTTGGCGTCAGAGACAGACGCGCTCAACGAGCTTTGAAAGCGACGTCTCCAAACAGAGACGAAGAATCGGAAACCACCGCCCGCCAGAAACGGCCGCAAAAGCGGCCTTCTGTGGTCTCCGAAAGCCAATTTGAGACTTAAGATATTGATATAATTGAACTATTTATGTACATAACTGACGAGGGGCTGGGAATTTTTTAGCCTGTATTAGACCAAGGGCAGAAATGAAGACGATGATGACGCGCTCAATCAGCAGACTTGAGACACCCGCTCTGCATCAGGATCACCGCGCAAGCCAACGACATGCGGCCAGCGACCCTGCGCCAGCTCGCGAAAATAATCTCACTTCCCGGAGAGATTAGACTGACGTAGCTCGCTGAGCCAATCGAGACCGATCATGCAGCACGATTTCGCGGTGCGCCGATCCCATGAAGCTGAGGATGCGTTCCTCTCGAAGGCTCGACAAGGCTCGAGAGACCGTTTCAACCGTCAGCCCGAGATAATCCGCAATATCAAGACGCCCCATCGGAAGGACGATCACTTCCGGCTGCTCCAGGCGGCGGTCTATTTCCAACAGAAAGGCGGCAACTTTCTCGAGCGATTTTTGACGGCCCAAGAGAAGGAGGTGGTTTTCAACGTGCTCAAGCGTTCTGGCGACGAGGTCCCGGACGTTGTTCGCAGCCGGGATGTCATCGTTGGCGAGCTTAGCAAACAGGCGCCGGCGCTTCGCGATCCGGACCGTCGTATCGACGATTGCCTCGGCCGTAAATCGATGAATTTCACAATTCTCAACTGCTAACATATCGCCCGGTAAATAAAACGCGCCGATCTGCCGCCGACCGTCGGAAAGGTGCTTGTATGTCCGAACGGCGCCCTCACCTATTTGGTAGACGTAGTCCGCAGGTTCTGCTTCCTCGAAAAGTTTCGAGCCACCGGGATATTTAAACTCGCTCCAGAAAGCATCTTGGCGAGCTAGTTCGTTGAGCTGGCTCGGTCCAACCTTGGCGGTTTTGCTTGCATTAACTCGAACAAGCATGACGCACCCCTTAACTGACATTCCACATCATGACCCGTCGAAGCCAAACTTACGCCGGCGCATCATCCTTCGTGACGATGCAGGTCAATAATAATTCAACCACAGCGGATGGCTGGCAAATTGATTTCAATCAAGAAATGCCGGGCTCGGTGGTGCCGCGCTCGCCAGAGGCACGGACTTAATTGTGGCAATGCCGACCGACCCGGATGCCCGCTTGAGCCGAACTCGGCTTCAAGGGCCCATCCCCGCGTGCTGCGCCATGCCTGCGGCTTCGCCCTGGCGAATAAGGGGGCATGACCCCACGGCCTCCAAGCCCTTGGCTTGATTTTGATCAATTTGGTTGTGCCTCCCTACCTTAGCTTAGTTCATGGACTGACATGCTCGGCAAACCGCACTCTGGAGACGCGGAAGCTGTGAATTCGAGGAATGATTGAAGGGCAAACATTGAGGCCGCTCGGAGGGAGTGGCTGGCGCCTCAGGTCACACACTGCCAATGTGGCGTGAGTGCCGATCTCCTTGGCCTCACATCGAGGCCGCCAGAACGCCTTCCAAGCTTGAGAAAAGGGGCGTTATTCGCATCGTTCCCAAAGGCGTGGTTCTGATGCGTGGTAATCTGATTTCGCGCCGTGGAGGTCCCAAATGAACTACTGCGTAGTGGTACATGCAGTTGGCAAAGAACTGGATAGCTTGCGGGGAGAAGCCTATCGCGTCTCGCGCGACGCGAGAGGGGATTGGTATGCTGAGCGACGAAAGTCGGGAATAGCGTTTTGCTTTGAGAGCGCGGACGCGCGAACCAGATTTTGTGCGATCTGCGCTGCAGAAAACGTAAGGTACAGCACGGAAAGCTAGAACACTGTTAAGGGCCGACGCGTCCGCAAGGACCGTTGATCGCATTTGCGGCAAATCCGCTCGCTCAAGCATGTCCGATTTCGCCTTAACGTGACATCATGTGGGCTGGTGCCGCATGCGCCATGACCCAGCGGGTCCAATGCGACGAGTGAGCAGTCAAACCTCTATTCTCTTACCGCTGATGGGATCCGGAAGATCAACTGTACGTCTAGTCCAGCACACATCTTGCCAACGCGCCGGTCCGTGGATCATCGCTGGCATCAAGTACGGGGTTGCCGACGCAACGAGAGAGGAGCAGATTGGATCGGCTGTCGAGCCCTGCTGCGATCCGGGTCGTGACGCGAGTCTGATACTCGCCTCCAGCAAGATTGAACGGCGCCATAAGGTGCGAGGAGGATGACGCCATGAATTCCTTCATGAAGCTTCTGTGGCTCGGAATCGCGATCCTTGGAGCAATTGCTCTTGCAATCGTTGCACTCTCCCGGGGCGAGACGATCAATTCGGTCTGGCTGGTCACAGCGGCTATTTGTACATATCTGATCGCGTACCGCTTCTACGGTTTGTTCATCGGCCGCGCCGTTATGCAGCTTGATGCGACGCGGGCAACCCCTGCCTATCGCCATAACGATGGTCTCGACTATGTACCGACCAACCGCTATGTGCTGTTCGGTCACCATTTCGCTGCGATTGCCGGCGCGGGGCCGTTGGTAGGTCCTGTCCTCGCCGCGCAGATGGGTTACTTACCTGGAACCTTGTGGATCCTGGCCGGTGTGGTGTTTGCCGGGGCGGTTCAAGATTCGCTCGTTCTTTTCCTCTCGACACGACGCGACGGCCGTTCGCTTGGTGAAATCATCCGTTCGGAAATGGGCGCAACCGCGGGCGGCATTGCTCTCATCGGCGTCTTTTTGATCATGATCATCATTCTCGCCGTGCTCGCACTCGTCGTCGTCAAAGCACTGGCCGGCAGTCCGTGGGGCGCATTCACGGTAATTTCCACAATTCCCATCGCCATCTTTATGGGCGTCTATTTGCGATTCATCCGTCCCGGCAAAATCGCCGAGATGAGCATCATCGGCTTCGTGTTGCTGATGACCGCTTTGATCTACGGCAGGAGCATCGCGGAAAGCCCAAGCATTGCGCCGTACTTCAACTATTCCGGCGAAATGCTTGCCATCATGCTGATTTTTTATGGTTTTGTCGCTTCAGTGCTGCCGGTGTGGCTTTTGCTCGCGCCCCGTGACTATCTATCGACCTTTCTCAAGATTGGTGCAATCGCCGGCCTTGCGCTAGGCATTCTGTTTGTCATGCCGCCCCTGAAAATGGCGGCCGTTACGCGCTTCGTCGATGGCACCGGCCCCGTGTTTGCCGGCGCGCTGTTCCCCTTCCTTTTCATTACGATAGCCTGCGGCGCGGTGTCGGGTTTTCACGCGTTGATTTCATCTGGCACCACTCCCAAAATGATCGAAAACGAAACGCAGATTCCATTCATCGGTTACGGCGGTATGCTGATGGAAAGCTTCGTCGCGATCATGGCGATGGTGGCCGCGAGCGTGATCGAGCCAGGCGTCTATTTCGCCATGAACAGTCCGAGTGGACTAATAGGTACCGATGCTGCGGCGGCTGCCACCGCGATCGGGTCGTGGGGTTTCGTCGTGACGCCGGAGATGCTGAC
>Ga0207826_1000465_pt1 | contig 11616 bp, 9 predicted proteins | sample LuqExpMetageno80_FD_187837 | JGI IMG/M metagenome (GOLD analysis project Ga0207826, IMG submission 187837) | Tropical forest soil microbial communities from Luquillo Experimental Forest, Puerto Rico - Sample 80 (SPAdes) | ecosystem: Environmental > Terrestrial > Soil > Tropical forest ... | reverse complement strand
TTAAACCCTTTCATCGTGCCGCCGGGTCCGCGGCACTTTCTCTGATAAGCTTTCGCGGATTCGGCCTGGCGCGTCCCTACAGCGCAAGGCGATCCAAGGATTCGACTTAAATGTTAGCAGCAGACAGTTCCGCGAAGACGAAAATCGGCCTACTCGGCGCATCCGGTTACACCGGCGCCGAACTCCTACGCCTGCTTTTGTGCCACACGAAGGCACAGATCGTGCTGCTGACGGCCGAACGCCGCGCCGGCAAAACTATGGCGGAAGTGTTCGCGCAATTCGCTCCCTTCGCGCTGCCGACACTGAGCGCGATCAAGGACGCCGATTGGGAGAAGCTCGGCCTCGATGTTGCGTTCTGTGCGCTTCCGCACGGTACGACGCAGAAAGTGATCAAGGATCTGCTCACGCGCGCGCCGCGGACCAAGGTGATCGACCTGTCGGCTGATTTTCGCCTGAGCGATCCGGCGGCTTATGCGCGCTGGTACGGTCATGCCCATGTCGCGCCCGACCTGCAGAGCGAAGCGGTGTACGGCCTCACCGAGGTGTATCGGGACAAGATCAAGAGCGCGCGGCTGGTCGCCAATCCCGGCTGCTACACTACCTGCGCCGAGCTGCCCTTGATTCCGCTTCTTAAAGCCAAGCTCATCGATCCGGACGAGATTGTGATCGATGCGAAGTCCGGCATGACCGGAGCGGGCAGGGCGGCGCGCGAGGACATGGTGTTTGCCGAAGTGTCCGAAGGCTTTCATGCCTACGGCGTCGGCCATCATCGCCACATGGCCGAGCTCGACCAGGAATTTTCCCGCGCCGCCGGCCGCGAGGTCATCGTCAGCTTCACGCCGCACATTGTACCGATGAACCGCGGCATTCTGGCGACGATTTACGTCCGCAGCAGCAAAGCCTCGCCACAGGATCTTCATGCGCACCTTGCGAAAGGTTATGCGCCCGAGCCGTTCGTCCATGTGCTGCCGTTTGGCGCGACGCCTCAGACCCGGCACGTGCGCGGCTCCAACATGACCTTCATCGGGGTGGCCGCCGATCGCGTTGCCGGCCGCGCCATCATCGTTTCGGCGCTCGATAACCTCACCAAGGGCGCGTCAGGCCAAGCGGTGCAGAACATGAACGTCTTGCTTGGCTTGCCGGAGACGACCGGGCTCGAGCAGATTGCTTTGTTTCCTTGAGCGACGAACGCGATTTCTGAAAACTGGTCTGCAAAAATCAAATCAGTTTGAAGATCGCGAGCACAGCAGCACCTGTGCCACGAAGCCGCAGGCAAAAGACAGCGTGCGCAGCACGGGAATGCCGAGCGTATAGACCACCACGTGCGCAAGCCGCGACCAGAAATAAAGCGCGCAGGCGAACGCGGTCACCGCGGTGGCGATGCTTAGCGCCCGCGCCGTCAAAACCAGCGGCGCGAAGATGACGAGGTTTTCCACGGCGTTAGTGTGCGCCGCCATCATACGTCGCGCCCATGGCGATTGGGCCTTGTCGCTCGGGCTCGGATTGGCCATCGCGCCCATGAGCCCGCGCGCCATGATGCGGTCGAGGATGTAAGGGACCCAGAACAGGCCCGTCATCGCCACCGTGAGCACGAGCCAGAACAGTTCAGTGGACATGGCATTCCCCCCTTGGCTTGAACCAGCAAACGCCGATTGGGCTAGCGCAGCGTACCGCTGATCTGGACGGAGGTCACGATGCCATTGTGAAGAACGACGCGACCATTGTCATAGACATAGCGCTCGGTAACTCCTCGCGCCGTCTCCCGACGATCAACATGGTCTGGCTCACCCCAACACCTTGCGCGGACTTGTTTTGACGTCATCCCAACCCGCGGCTTGCCGCGTCGCCTGCATTCGGCCGCGGCCTCCGCCGGGTCAACGTCTGTTCCGAACCTCTCCAACTCTAAGACGGAGATGTATCCTGTCCGGCCGTCCTCCAGCCTGACGTGGTAATAGGCATCACTGGTTATGCCCCGTTCGATACCATCCGGTTGCGGCTTCGTGCTCTCAGGAATCGATGTGCAGTGAAAGACATTTGTTGTTGCTGTCGGACACAGGGAACTGATAGCCAGGAGCCAATAAGTCTTTCCGATGTTTGGCTCGTATTTTGCCTTCTCCTGTAAGAAATCTTTCTCGAAGTCGACGCCCGGTGGTGTTCTGTTGGCGCAGCCCGTCATCACCGCAAGCGCGACGAGGCCAAAACACAATCGCGTTTTCAAAATAGCTCTCCCGCCGCAGCGCGAAGTTGCACGCAGCTGCATCGGTTGGTCGAGTGAATGGTATTCAACGCAGAGGTGGACGCGCTGCCCGTAAGAAGCAGCCAAGCGTGTCAGTTGGGTTTTATTTCAGTCGCGGACCTTCACATAGTTCCCTGGCGCATCCTCGATCGGCTTGAGCGCGCCGGCGCCCGGCACGCGCGCGGGCACTTCGGTCGGGCTTTGCTTGGTGATCCAAGCTAGCCAATCCGACCACCACGAACCGGGACGCTCCTTGGCCTTGGCGAGCCAGCCGTCGATATCCGCGTTGCGCGGTTTCGGCCCCGTCCAATACTGATATTTGTTCTTGTCCGGCGGATTGATGACGCCGGCGATGTGGCCCGAACCGGCGACTACGAATCGCACGTCGCCGCCGAAAAACTTCGATCCGAACATCACCGATTTGGCCGGCGCAATGTGATCCTCACGCGTCGCCAGATTGTAGATCGGAATCGTAATCGCTTTGAGATCGATCGGCGTGTTGCCGATCGTCACCCTTCCCTTCACCAGCTTGTTATCGAGATAGCAGTTGCGCAAGTAGAACGAGTGATTGGCCGCCGGCATCCGCGTGGCGTCGGAATTCCAGTACAACAGGTCGAACGGGAAGGGCGCCTTGCCCTTCAGGTAATTGTTGATGACATAGGGCCACAGCAAATCGTTGGAGCGGAGCAGGTTGAAAACGGTCGCCATGGAGCGGCTGTCAAGATAGCCGCGTTCCGCCATTCTTTTTTCCAGGGCCGAGACCTGTTCCTCGTCGACGAACACTTTCAGATCGCCGGCATAGGTGAAGTCGACTTGCGACGCGAACAAGGTCGCCGAAGCGATCCGGTCGTCGCCTCGCGCCGCCATCGCGGCGAGCGTGATCGCGAGCAGAGTGCCGCCGACGCAATAGCCGATGGCGTGGACCTTGTCCTCGCCGACGGCCTCCTTGATTGCGTCCAGCGCCGCGAGCGGCCCTTGCCGCACATAATCGTCGAAGGTCTTTTGCGCGAGCCGTTCGTCGGGATTGACCCACGAAATGCAAAAAACGGTCAGTCCTTGATCGACGCACCACTTGATGAAGGATTTTTCCGGGGTGAGGTCGAGCACATAAAATTTGTTGATCCACGGCGGCACGATCAGCAGCGGACACTTGAGAACGGTCTCGGTCGAAGGCGCATATTGGATGAGCTGCATCAGCTCATTCTGGTAAATGACCTTGCCGGGCGTGACCGCCAGATTGCGTCCCACTTCGAACATCGACGAATCCGACTGGCGGATTTTCAAATGCCCGCCGCCCCGTTGGATGTCCTCGGCGAGCATATGCATGCCGCGGACGAGGTTGTCGGCATTCGACGTCAGCGTCTCGCGCAGAAGCTCGGGATTGGTCAGGACGAAATTGGTCGGCGCCAGCGCATTAATGATCTGGCGGACGTAAAATTCGGCCTTCTGTTTGGTATGGGGGTTAAGATTGGCGGCATCCGCGACGAGCTTGTCGGCCCATTGCGCGGTCAAAAGGTAGGCTTGTTTGAGAAAATCGAAGAACTGGTTTTGCGACCATTCCGGATCGCTGAACCGCTTGTCGCCCGCAGTCGGCGCGACTACCGGCGCAGCCTCTTCGCCGGCGAGCCGCCTGACCGCCGAAGCCCACAAATCGAGATAGGCTTTGCCAAGGCTCGTTTGCAGCTCGACGGTGCGCTGCGGATCGGACAGCCAGTATTCCGCGACCTCGCTCAGCGTCTTGACGACTTCGGTGACCTCGTCGGCGAGTTCCTTGTCGTCGTGACCTTCCTCGCGCGGCTTGAGATAGGCGGCGAGCGCCCGGCCCCCTTCTTCGACGAGCCGCGCCAGATTGCGCGAGAACTGCTCAATGTCGACCGTGCCGATCTTGGCCGGGATCGACGCTTGCTGTTCCGCTGTCTTGACGGACGGCGCCTGGCTAGCGGGGGTCTGCTGCGCCGTCTCCTGCGATGGAGCCCGCACCTGCGTTTCCTCCGTGGCCGAATAATCCTGCGGCCCTTTGGACAGAAATGGTCCACTCATGTGCGGCCTACAAGTGAGTGTTCTGGCCTTGACGCGCTCACCGTCGCTGCCGGGAACGCCCGGTCCCGCTTTGGACATATTAGCAGGTTAATTTGACAGCTCGTGCGGGCTCTGAGTTGATGATCGTAAACTTTTGGGGAAGCAGGCATTTTTGCGTCAGCGCTGGTAACAAAGCAGATTACCCTGCGACCGATTAGTCGGGGGTTAAAGCCATTTCGGGGAAACCAAGGTGCATAGCGCGGCCGTGATTCCCGCCATCCCGGCGAGCTTTGCGCCACGCCGCGCCGCGTTTCTTGTCGTGGCGGCCGTCACTGGCCTTGTCCTCGCGGCCTGCTCGCCGGGCGCCGATTACCCGTCACTATTTCCTTCCGTTCATGATATCCCGCCGCCGCGTACCGACACCCCGCTTGACTCGAATCAGGTCCAGCAGGCCACCGAGGATTTGATCAGTGCGCGCGATCGCCTGAGCGCGGAAGCACAGGACGCTCCGGGCAAGACCTCAACGGGTTCGGCGGTCAAGTCTGCAGCCAAGGCTGCAGTCAAGCCCGCCGCCAAGTCTGCAGCAAATTCTCTAGCGAATTCCCCCGCCAACTCTTCGGGCAAGTCTTCGGCTAAGCCGGCGGGCGGCTCTGCGGTGGTCGGAAACCAGCCAAGCACCCCCGTCGGCCCGCGGCAGACCCTTGGAACGGACGCCGAGCAGACGACGGCTGGGAGCGAAACCAAGTGATAAGGGTCCACGCATAGTGTAGTGAGATTGGGTTCATCGGAGACCACGCGTCCGGCTTGTCCATGGAAGAGTTTTATCGCATACGCCGCTTGCCGCCTTATGTGTTTGAGCAGGTCAACCACGCCAAGGCGGTGGCCCGCAATGGCGGCGCCGACATCATCGACCTCGGCATGGGTAATCCCGATCTGCCGACGCCGGCGCATGTCGTCGAAAAACTGAAAGAGACCGTCGGTAAGCCCCGCACCGATCGCTATTCGGCTTCTCGCGGCATAGCCGGGCTGCGCCGCGCCCAAGCCGCTTATTACGTGCGGCGCTTCGGCGTGAAGCTCAATCCGGAAACCCAGGTCGTCACCACGCTCGGCTCGAAAGAGGGCTTCGCCAATGTGGCGCAGGCGATCACCGCGCCCGGCGACATCATCGTGGTTCCAAATCCCACTTACCCGATTCACGTGTTCGGTTTCCTGTTGGCGGGCGGCGCCATCCGCTCAGTCCCGGTTGACGCCAATGACGCTTTCTTTGGCGCGTTGGAGCGCGCGGTCTTGTTTTCTATTCCGCGTCCGATCGCGGTGGTGGTGTGCTACCCGTCCAATCCGACGGCCTGTGTCGCGACGCTCGATTTCTATCGCGAGCTTGTCGCATTCGCCAAAAAGCATTCGCTCCTGGTGTTGTCGGATCTCGCCTATGCCGAGATCTATTTCGACAATAACCCGCCGCCGTCGTTGTTGCAGGTCCCTGGCGCGATGGATGTTGCCGTGGAATTCACGTCGATGTCCAAGACCTATTCGATGCCCGGCTGGCGGATCGGCTTTGCGGTCGGTAACGAGCGCATCATCGCCGCGCTGGGACGGGTGAAATCCTACCTCGATTATGGCGCCTTCACGCCGATCCAGGTGGCGGCGACCGCGGCGCTCAACGGTCCGGACGACTGCATCAAGGAGATGCGGGCCACGTACCGCCGCCGCCGCGATGCATTGGTAGAGTCCTTCGGCAGAGCGGGCTGGCCAGTGCCGCCACCGTCGGCCTCGATGTTCGCTTGGGCGCCGATACCCGAACCTTTCCGCACGCTCGGCAGCGTCGAATTCTCCACGCTTCTGGTTGAGAAGGCCGGAGTCGCCGTATCTCCCGGCGCCGGTTTTGGCGAACACGGCGAAGGCCACGTCCGCATCGCGCTCGTCGAAAACGAACAGCGCATTCGTCAGGCGGCCCGTAACATCCGGCGCTTTCTTGAAACCTGGCCGGAAATGCTGCACAACGTCGTTCCGCTGGCGACGCGGCGCTAGGGTCAAAACTGGCCGCGTCTTTTTTCATCCAATCCGGACGACGCGTGATGGCACAACCGCTGAAAGTCGGTCTTGCCGGTCTCGGCACCGTCGGCAGCGCCGTCGTGCAGCTCCTGGAGCGCGGCCGCGACAAGCTGATTGCGCGGTGCGGTCGCGCGATCGAGGTCGGGGCCATCAGTGCGCGATCACGTCATAAGAAACGCGGTTTTGATCCCGCCAAATTTCGCTGGGCTGCGGACCCGGCAGCGCTGGCGGACGATCCCGCAATCGATGTGCTGGTCGAAGTCATCGGCGGCGCCGGCGATCCGGCCAAGCTCGCGGTTGAGACCGCGCTGACTGCTGGCAAACCTGTCGTCACAGCCAACAAGGCTCTGCTTGCGGCACATGGCCAGCGGCTTGCCGCACTCGCAGAGCGTAACGCCGTTGCGCTCAATTTCGAAGCCTCGGTGGCCGGCGGCATTCCGATCGTCAAGACCCTGCGCGAGGGGCTCAATGGGGCGACCTTCACGCGCATCTACGGCATCCTCAACGGCACCTGCAATTACATTCTCACGCGCATGGAGCAAGAGCGGCTTAGCTTTGCCGATTGCCTCAAAGAAGCGCAGCGGCTCGGCTACGCCGAAGCCGATCCCAGCTTTGATATCGAGGGCCATGACACGGCGCAAAAGCTCGCCATTCTCGCGAGCCTGGCGTTTGGCACCAAGATCGATCCGCGCGCGGTCTATAGCGAAGGGATTGCCTCGATCACCCCGGCTGACCTCAACGCGGCGGCCGAGCTCGGCTACCGCGTCAAGCTCTTGGGCGTCGCGGTGAAAACTGCCGAAGGCATCGAACAGCGTGTGCATCCAACCATGGTGCCCAAGGAATCCGCCATCGCTCAGGTCATGGGTGTGACCAATGCGGTCACGATCGATGCCGACGGCATCGCGCCAATCACGCTGGTCGGGCCCGGCGCCGGCGGGGAAGCCACCGCTTCCGCGATCATTGCCGATCTCGCCGATATTGCTCGCGGCGTGCGCTCACCGCCATTTGGCCGACCGGTCGCGCGCATGACCGCAGTCCGCAAAGCGCCGATGCAGCATCATGAGGGCGGCTATTACATCAGGCTCCTTGCCCGTGATCGGCCGGGCACGGCGGCCACGATCGCGCGGCGCTTGGCGCAGCAGAAGATTTCGCTGGAATCGATCGTCCAGCGTCATGACGCGGGGTCGCGCGGCGCCGCGCAACCGGGGCGTTCCAACGAGGCCGTGCCGGTGATCCTGATCACTTATGCGACCAGCGAAGACGCCGTCCACAAGGCCCTTGCCGCGGTACGCCGGGATCGGGTTGTTTATGGGCGGCCGCAGGTCATCCGCATCGAACGCGCCTGACGCGCTAAAAAGGCCGCGCGGCGGGAGTTTTAGAGCATGATCCCGAAAAGTGGATACCGGTTTCCCGCCTGCGCGAAGCCTTGCGAACGGATTGCGCTGGGGTTTGATGCTTCGGCGGGCGAAGCCAGGTCGGAAAAAGATCATGCTCAAACAAAAGGCTAAAGCGAAATTACGATTCAAATCTAAAGTCATTTCGCTTTGCTCGCCACTGGAGATTGTCTCATGTCGTCGAAGCCGGCCGGCCAGCACTCGGGTCAGCACACGGGTCTTGGGCGCGCGCTGTCGCTCGAAATCGTGCGGGTAACGGAGCGGGCGGCGGTGACTGCCGCGCGATTGCGCGGGCGCGGTGCTGAAAAGATGTCGGATCAGGCCGCCGTCGATGCTATGCGCCGCGAACTGAGCGGGCTTGCGATCGACGGCACGGTGGTGATCGGCGAAGGCGAGATGGACGAAGCGCCGATGCTGTTCATTGGCGAGAAGGTCGGAACCGGATCCGGACCAAAAGTGGACATCGCCGTCGATCCGCTCGAGGGCACGACGCTCTGTGCCAAGAACATGCCAGGCGCCATCGCCACCCTTGCGATGGCGCAGGACGGCACGCTCTTGCACGCGCCCAACATTTATATGGACAAGATCGCCGTCGGCCCGGGCTATCCGAAAAACGTAGTCGATCTCGACGCGCCGCCTGAGGAAAACATCGTCAACCTCGCCAAGGCCAAAGGCGTCAAACCGGAGGCGATCACCGCGATGGTTCTTGACCGTCCCCGCCATGCCGATTTGATCGGCGCGGTGCGCAAGGCCGGCGCCGCCGTCAGCCTGATCAGCGATGGCGATGTTGCCGGCGTCATCCACACAGCCGATCCGGATAAAACCGGAATCGACATCTATCTCGGCATCGGCGGCGCCCCTGAGGGCGTATTAGCGGCTGCGGCGCTTCGCTGCATTGGCGGGCAAATGCAAACGCGGCTCGTGCTCGATACTGAACAGAAGCGCGAGCGCGCCGCCAAGTTGGGAATCAAAGATCCACGCCGTAAATATCAGATCGAAGACATGGTCAAAGGCGAATGCCTGTTCGCGGCCACCGGCGTCACCGACGGCCACATGCTGCGCGGTGTGCAGTTCGGCCGAGACGTGATCGAAACCGAAACCGTGGTCATGCGCTCGACCAGCGGCACCATCCGCTGGATCAGAGCCGAGCACCGGCAATTGGGCAAGTTCCGCTAAGGTCCGCGCCCGCGATCGGGATCGCTGGGGATAAACCGTTTTGACCCCGATTCGCTGAATCAGATAGCGTCCCGGATTGCTGCGCTGCATGGCGGCGCTGGAAATCGCGGGATGCCCGAACAACGCTTATTCCTCGGCGTCGAGAACTCGGCGACCGGTCGTGCGTGGCGCGATCGGCTCGACGAACGCGGCGCCGCGCGGGCGCTGGCCATCGCGCAGCATCATGCCCTGCCCGAGCTTTTGGCCCGCATCATTGCCGGCCGCAATGTCGAGACCGATGCGGTGGACGCTTTCCTCGATCCGACCATTAAGCGCGCGATGCCCGATCCCCTTGTGCTCACGGCCATGAAGGAGGCGGCGGAGCGGATTGCGGACGCAGCGATGCGCGCCGAGCGTGTCGCGATTTTCGGCGATTACGACGTCGACGGCGCCACTTCGGCCGCGTTGCTTGCCCGTTTTCTGCGCCACTGCGGCGTCGAGCCGATCATCTACATTCCCGATCGCTTGTTCGAAGGCTATGGCCCGAACGTCGAAGCCGTGCGCGCGCTAGCCGAGCGCGGCGCTACTCTGCTCGTCTGCGTCGATTGCGGCACAACCAGCGCCGAAGCCCTTGCCGAAGCGAAAACGCGTGGTCTCGATGTGGTCGTCATCGACCACCACCAAGCCGACGAGGAACTGCCGCCGGCGCTCGCAATCGTCAACCCGAACCGGCGCGACGACCTCTCCGGCTTAGGCCACCTGGCCGCCGTCGGGCTCACCTTCATGGCGGTCGTCGCCGTCAACCGCATGCTCCGCGCGCGCGGCTTTTGGCACGCCGAGCGGCCCGAGCCGGACCTCCTCGGCTTTCTTGCCGACGTTGCGCTCGGCACGGTCGCTGACGTTGTCCCGCTGACTGGGCTCAATCGCGCGTTCGTGGCGAAAGGACTGATCGCGCTGCGCCGGCGCGAGCGCCCGGGCCATGTCAGCCTGATGGATGTGGCGCGGCTTTCCGGCCCGCCCGAGGCCTGGCATCTCGGGTTTCTGCTGGGGCCGCGGATCAATGCCGGCGGCCGCATTGGCAGGGCTGATCTGGGCGTGCGGCTCCTGCTCGAAAATGATCCGATCGAAGCGGCAAAAATCGCCGCTGAACTCGATCGGCTCAACCGCGAACGGCAGGCGATCGAACAGGAAACTTTGGCGCAGGCCGAAGCCGAAGCGGATGCCGCACTCGGTGTCGAGGACAAGGGCGCAGTCATCGTGACCGCGGCCGAGGGCTGGCATCCAGGCATCGTCGGGCTCGTTGCGGCGCGTCTGAAGGAGAAATTCAGCCGGCCGGCTTTCGCCATCGCACTTGAACCCGGCGGGATCTACACCGGCTCTGGGCGGTCGATCCCAGGCGTCGACATCGGCCGGGCGGTGCGGCGCGCGGTCGCCGAGGGGCTGCTCGTAAAAGGCGGCGGGCACGCCATGGCCGCGGGCGTTACTTTGCGTAAGGGCGCGCTTGCGGAGCTGCGCGCTTACCTTGAGACGACCCTTGCACCCGACGTCGAGAAGGCACGCCGGGCGAGCGGCCTCTTAATCGACGGCGCGGTGACCGCCGCCGCAGCGGACGGCGATCTCCTAGCGTTGATCGCGCGGGCTGGACCGTTCGGGTCCGGTAATCCGGAGCCCATCATTGCGCTTCCGGCGCACACAATCGCTTACGCGGAAGAAGTGGGTCAGGCGCATATGCGTGTGCGCTTGAAATCCGGCGATGGCGCGACAGTGAATGCAATTGCATTTCGTGCGGTCGGCCGGAAGCTTGGTACCGCGCTGCGCAACAGCCGCGGCCGACAAGTTCACGCCGCGGGCTGCTTTGCGCTCGATCGCTGGCAGGGCGAGGAGCGAGTCCAATTCAAACTAACCGACGTTGCGCCCGCGGAGCCGTTCACCGAGGCGTAGGGCTCGAACAGCGCCAAGGCTGTTTTACTAGGGCTTGTTTTCGCACCACTCGCTGTGCGCCTGACGAATCAAGTCTTCCCGATTCACGAACTGGCCGAGTGGTCCGAGCTCCTTTTTGCCCGTCGGATCATCGAGCCAGTACCAGTCATAGCTGCCGCCGAAGAGAAAATAGCGGTGTGAAAGCACGATCAGGTGATCTTTATATTTGCTCCGGCAGAAATTGAGGACCAGGAAATCATTGGCGGGCAGCAAGAAATGTTCCTCACTGGCTCGCGTGTCGAACACGTGCAACGCGTCTGATGTTGCCCAAGCCGGCGTAAGGAAATAGAGCCGCCGGCCGTCGGAGCTGAATTGCTTGCTTTTGAAATCGCAGAGCTGGTGCTCGGGATCGCCACCGCGGCCCTTGAGCAGGAGCCGGTCATCGCTGCCGTCCAGATTGATGCGCCGTAATTCGTCAGGCCGGGGCTCAGTGGGCAGAACTGGTGGGGCTCGTAATGCCTACGGCTACGGCCTCGGCCCTGCCGCGTGTAAACGACAAAAGTGCCGCTTGGCGAGAGCACGGGATCGGCATCCATCTCCGACGCCGTGAGCCGGGTGGTACCGCCGGTGCGCTCGATGAAAATGCTTCCGGCGTCGCTGTAAACGCGCGCCGGCTGGCAATGTGCGGCGACCGTGCCTGCCAGCAGTCCAAGGAATGCCAAAATATGTTTCATGTTTTGGCTGGATGAAATCGAAAGGCGCTCGCCCGCTGCCATCTTGGCACGGCCCGCGCAGAGCGGCTATCAGGGTGGGGACAACATCGCCAATCCAGGCAGCAAC
>Ga0207826_1000463_pt1 | contig 11648 bp, 10 predicted proteins | sample LuqExpMetageno80_FD_187837 | JGI IMG/M metagenome (GOLD analysis project Ga0207826, IMG submission 187837) | Tropical forest soil microbial communities from Luquillo Experimental Forest, Puerto Rico - Sample 80 (SPAdes) | ecosystem: Environmental > Terrestrial > Soil > Tropical forest ... | reverse complement strand
CACGGCAACTCCAGCCGATGCGACACGTTTCCGGCCAGCAACTTCTTCCCCGGCGTCTTTTGGCAACCGGGCGAAGCTCACAAAAGACATAAGTGAAACAAAACCGACCAAGAGAAACGCAGGCGGGAAATCGGAGGCCTTTAACGTGTCGCTGTGGCGGATCGCCAGCGAAAGTTGGAGCATCAACGCGCCCATGGTAATGCCGAAACTAAGCGCAATCTGCTGAAAGACGCTGGTAAAACTCGTCGCCTGGCTCATGTCGGGCTGATCGACCTCAGCGTAGCTGATCGCATTGATGCAGGTAAACTGTAGTGACCGGAAAAAGCCTCCCACAAAGAGAACCGTGAGCAGGATACTGATTGGCGTCCTTGCCGTGAAAAACGCAGGTGCAGCAATCAATAAGCCACTCGCGATCGCGTTCACCAGCAGGACGTTTCGAAATCCAAACCGCTTCAGGATTGTGCCGGCGGCAGTCTTCATTCCGATCGCGCCGAGCGCAGTAACAAATGTCAATAAACCGGAATTTAGCGGCGTCATTCCAAAACCGAGCTGAAAAAGGAGCGGCAATAGTAGGGGCATGGCGCCCACTCCGAGACGAAAGAACGAGCCCCCGACAATTCCAGATCGGAATGTGGCAAATCTCAGGAGCTTCAGATCGACGATCGGCGCTTCGGCGCGACGAGCGCGGAAGACATAAAGCGTGACTAACACGGAACCCACCAGAAAAAGGCTAATTACGAGGGCGGGCGGGAATCCGCTGATATCAAGCGTCGCCGATGCCGAGACCAGCGCGGCCAGACCAACGCCGGAGAGGACAAATCCAAGATAGTCAAACCGGCTGACTGTTTCGCCTCGAACGTTCGGGATGAACAGCGTAGCGAGCGTTATCCCAAGTACAGCCATCGGCAAATTGATCCAAAAAATCCAGCGCCAAGTAAAATAGGTCGTGATAAAACCGCCTACAGGTGGTCCGATCACCGGTCCCATCAGCGCCGGTATCGTAAGCCAGGCAAGCGCTCCCACGAATTCAGACCGGGGGATAGTCCTAAGGATTGCCAGCCGGCCGACCGGCACCATCATTGCTCCACCAACCCCTTGCAGCGCTCTGGCCGCAACCAGCGCCTGAATAGAACCCGCGAAGCCGCAAAGAGCCGAACCCAGCGCAAAGATTAGAATCGCCAGACGAAAAACAATCCGCGTACCAAACCGATCGGCTACCCAGCCGGAGGCGGGGATAAAAACCGCGAGCGTCAACAAATAAGAAGTAAGGGCGAGTTTGAGTTGAATCGGACTTTGATGGAGGTCATGGGCGATCGCGGGAAGAGCTGTCGATAAGACCGTTGCATCCAGATTCTCCATGAACAGCGCACACGCAACTATCAACGGCACAAGAATACGAAGAGGAAGCATTCTGCCAGGGCGCGATTTTGAGTCCGGCGTTTTGCGTCTCGGGTTGCCCGTTATTTCTCGCATTTGAGCTTCGGAAGGGTGGAGAAATCAAATAGCAAGTCAAGAAGTCAGGAGTTGCAGGAGTTCAGGATGCTATTATCCGTGGTGGGAATGAATGCGGGTTAGCATCGTTTTCTGAGCAGCCGGATGATTTCATGTCCTTCGCGTCCAGGGAACGCCACAGAGGGACGTAGCTCTTCTACAAGATCGAAATGCGCTGCGAATAGTTGATCCAGTTCTTCACGCGTCACGCCGAATGGCGGACCGCCCTCTTCCGGCGCTTCACCGGGATCCCACGGATTCAAGTAAAAGATTGCCAACAAGAATCCTTTCGGCAGAAGCGCGTGCATAATGGCCGAGACGTAATCGGGACGCAATTGGGGATCGATGGCACAAAAACAGGTATGTTCGAAAACCCATTCAAACCGGCCTATCAAAACCGCGGGAAGATCGAAGAGATTCGCAAGCTGGTAAGTTTCGTGGCCGGCGATGGAGAACTGCCGAGCCTGATGAAGCGCGCTCGGCGCGATATCCATGCCAACGACCTGCGCAGACTGGGACGCCGCCGCAATGGCGCGGACGTCATGTCCAGAACCGCAACCAGGCACAAGTATGTTACCGCGCAACGGCCCGCGGTGCGCAATCCATTCCAAAAGGGGCGGTGACGGCCCGCCTTTTTCCCATGGCGTATCGCCCGTTCGGTATCTCTGTTCCCAGTTCATCTTAGAAATGTCAACGATGCTAGTGACCACCGAGCCCAAGCAACGATTGGATCAGAAAGACAATTCCAATCGCGCCAACAACCAGACTGGCCAACCAGAATGATCGTCTTCGCATAAGGACTGAGATCGCTCCCACGGCGATCGCTATTTGGAACATCGTGACGCTGCTCGCCAACCCCTCGTGAATCTGCAGATGGTTTTGAGCTTCTTTCTCGAAGTCCTCGGCCTTCTTCTGGATCTGCTCTTTGCCCCGTTCGTACTCCGCTACCTTGCTCTCGTCGGTACCGGGCACTGGCTTACCGAGTGCATTGAGGATATCCGCTTTGCTCCTTAACTGCGCTTCCTTTATGCTTTTGGACTCGTAGTAGCTCCATTGGTCAGCTGATTCAATCTGCGACACCATCGCTTCGTTCGCGTGATGCCCTGCCATCAAAGAGGCCACAGCGGCCAAGCCGGCCAGAAGCGCCGAGCTCAGCGCGACGCCGAGCGCCCATCGTTCGCGCCCGCGTTCAGCTTCGTGGTGGATCTCGTGAAGATGCTCAGTTGGAACCTCGCCTTCTTCCATATCTTCAAGTATTATATGCGTGAACATTCATCGCCGCAGGGTTAGAATCTGGTGCTGTGAAATCGTCCGCTCCCCCAGACTTAGATGCTCTCGCCTTCGGGCAAGATCTTTTCAGTTTCCTGCTCGAGAACACGCCCGACCAGGTTTATTTCAAGGATCGCCAGGGCCGCTTTCTCCGCGCGAGCCGCGCGGTGGCAGAATACATGGACGTTGCAAACCCAGACGATCTCATTGGCAAGAGCGATTTCGACTTCTGGTCGGAGCAGACGGCTAGGGAGGCGTCTGCCGATGAAAAGCGAATTATCGAAACTGGGCAACCAATGATAGGAAAGATCGAGAAATTGATCCACCCCAACGGTAGAATCACTTGGGATTACACGACCAAGTTGGCGTTAAAAGATTCCAAGGGCCAGACCATAGGCATCTGCGGGATTAACAAGGATTTCACAACAATAAAGGAAATGGAGGATGCCCTCGCCGAGGAGCGTAACCGGCTTCGGGCAACGACCGCCGAATTAGAGGCGAAGAATGCGCAGCTCGAGGCCGATCTTCGCATGGCGCGGGAGATCCAGCTGGCCCTTTTGCCTCGGGATTACCCGACTCTTTCGGATTATGGCAACTCCGGATTCAGCGCCCTTACTTTTGCGCACTGCTACCGCCCGGCGGCAGCAGTCGGCGGCGACTTCTTCGACATTTTTCCACTCTCACAAAATCGAGCTGGCGTCTTTATTTGTGACGTCATGGGACACGGGTTGCGGGCGGCGTTGGTTACCGCGATTATCCGCACGCTCTTGGAAGAACTCCGGCCGGTAATGCAAAATGCGGGCCGCTTCCTGAGTGCTCTCAATCTGCGCCTACGAGCCATCCTGGAACGCTTGGATGAACCTTTTATCGCTACAGCGTTCTACTTGATCGCCGACACCGCGATGAAGGAGACCCAGTTTGCTAACGCGGGCCATCCCGCACCAGTTCGCCTCAGGCGGACCGAGCGCGTAGTCGAGTCGCTGGTTTCGAGTGGCGGCAGGCCGGGCCCCGGCCTGGGTCTCTTCGATGACGTGAATTATTCGACGGCTCATTCCGGGTTTGAGCAAAACGACTGCATCATGCTATTCACTGACGGCTTGTATGAAGTCGACTCCCCAGAGGGAAAACAGTTCGGACTGGAAGCGGTCATTTCAAGCATACGTTCCCATGGCGAGTTGCCGGCAGAGAAGCTGTTCAACGCTTTGTTGGCGGACGCTTGCGACTTCTCAAAGAAAGCGGACTTCGATGACGATGTTTGTATAGTGGCGGTCGAGCAGTCAGGAGCCTGACTTAAGCAGTGGAACCGGTTGAATCGCCTAATCGCGCACTGGTTAAGCGGCCGACTTACTGGCTCACGCGATTCATCATTTTGCGATTGCTCGGGGCCGTTTATGCAATCGGCTTCCTTGTCGCCGCCAACCAAATTGTGCCATTGATTGGATCAGACGGGCTGCTCCCGATAGGATTATTTCTCGATCGCATTCAGCACGTCTTGGGCTCTTCCTTTTCGGGTTTTCTTCGGTTGCCTTCGCTGTTTTGGTTGATTCATTCGGACACCGCCCTCCTGACAACGGCTTGGGCAGGCTTTGCTCTTTCCTGTGCGGTTACGGCAGGCTATGCGAACGCCTTAATGCTCGCAATCTTGTGGGTCCTTTATATGTCGTTCGTCCATCTTGGGCAGGATTGGTATGGGTACGGTTGGGAAATCCAACTGCTGGAAACCGGCTTTCTCGCCATATTCCTCTGCCCTCTGCTTGATGCTCGCCCTTTCCCCAGGCGCGAACCTCCGCTTCCTATTCTTTGGCTTTTTCGCTGGTTGATCTTTCGAATGATGCTGGGCGCGGGACTCATCAAACTGCGCGGAGATCCAGCCTGGCTTGATTTCACAGCGCTCTATTACCATTTTGAAACTCAGCCCCTGCCGAATCCTTTGAGCCGGCAGCTTCACTTTTTGCCTAAGGAGGCGCTACGCGTTGGCGTGGGATTCAATCATCTGGCGGAACTCATTGCTCCCTGGCTCGTCTTCTGGCCGCGTATTGCGAGACATACCGGCGGCTCTATTATCATTTTGTTTCAAGTCGTGTTGATTTTGAGCGGCAACTTATCTTTTCTTAATTGGCTCACGATTATCCCGGCTCTTGCATGCTTCGATGACGGCCTCTGGTCAAAGATCCTGCCTCGGCCTCTTGTACGACGCGCTGAGCTGGCGGCGGCATCAGCTGTTCCCAGCCGGCCAATGCGGATGGCCGCCTGGGTCGCTACCAGTCTCGTAGCAGGCCTGAGTATCCAACCAGTAGTTAATATGTTGTCACCACACCAAATAATGAACACTTCGTTCGATCCCCTGGATCTGGTGAACACGTATGGTGCCTTTGGAACCGTAGGCCGTGAACGTTTCAATGTCATATTTGAGGGAACCAGCGCCGACGCGCCGGACGAGACCGCCGATTGGAAGGCCTATCCTTACAAGGGCCTTCCGGTCGAATTGAACAAAATGCCTCCCCAAATTGCGCCTTATCAATTGCGTCTTGACTGGCAGATGTGGTTCGCCGCGATGTCAACGCCCGACGAATATCCTTGGACGCTTCATTTGGTCTGGAAGCTTCTGCACAACGATCCAGGCGCCCTGAGCCTGTTTCGAGACAATCCCTTCCCTCAGAACCCGCCGCGTTACGTGCGCGCCGTGCTCTACCAATACAAATTCGCGGAACCGGGGAATCCCGATGGCCGGTGGTGGACTCGTAAAGAGCTCGGTCTGTGGCTTCCTCCTCTTTCAGCGGATGATCCCCGGCTTATGGAAGTGTTGCAGCGAGCCGGCTGGTTACCTGAGGGCTTGGCACCATAGCTGCAAATCTTACACGCCACGCACATTTGAATAGGTAGCAACCGGCTGAGATCTTAAAGTTGCGAGCTTCTCGGCTAAGTCGACCAGATCGGCCGCGATAACGTCCCAGGCGTCTTCAGCTAATCGAACTCATGGCGATCCCGCTGGCGGGACACCTTTCGGATCGCATCGGTCGAAAGCGAATGTGCCTGATCGGTGCCACGATTAATTTCATCGTGGCATTCCTCTTTTTTGGTCTCCTTGAGACGAAGAATCCGATTTTCATAGTTCTTGCTATCGTGCTCGGCGCAATAGCACATTCGGCAGTCGGCGGGGTCGCGGAGTGCCGGAAACATGTTAAAGATCTCGATCTGGTTGGGCCGGCTAACGCGCAGAACCGCGATGGTTTGCTGGTTGCCGTTGATTTGCGATGTAAAGCGATCGCCGACTCGGTGATTGATCAACGCTTTGCCCAAAGGGGAATTATACGGAATCGGGATGATTTCTCCCTCGCTCGGAAAGTGATGATCTCTCGCTCCAGCAATCAGCACCGTTTGCTTCTCGCCGCCCTGTTCGATTTCGACGACCGTTCCTAATTCCGCCGCGATAACCGGATTGTCCGTCACCCATGATAGAGGATTAACGATGATATGGCCTCGATTGATAAGCTCGTTCATCTCCTTTGTAAGACGGCGCTGGATTCGCCCCATCGTGCGGAACTTCTCTTTAGCCGCCTGGTACGGAGCATTTTCGCTCAGATCGCCATCCTGCTTGGCAATCTTGGCTTCGCGCAGCGCCTCGTTCTTTTGAGCTCTGGTGTCTTCGAATTTTGCACCCAATTCCCAGGCACTCACAGTCGAGACAATAATTTTCTCCTGCATTTTCCGGCTATCTGTTGCTTGCCTGCCAACCGTACCGCGGCTCGTATCCAAACGGATCCATCACATTTGAGAGGCGAAGCCCAATGATTTTGAGTTCCGGATCCCAGCGACAGAACTGCTTTGCCATTTCTTCGCCGAGCAATTTGGAAAGCGAATAAGCCGACTCGGGGCGGCCGGGATACTCTTCGTCGACTGGTACGTAAGGAGGAGGTGTTGCAAACGGCAACCCGAGTACGGTCTCGCTCGATGCCCACACGATGTTCTTTATCCCGAGCTGCCGCGAGGCTTCGAAGACATTGTAAGTGCTCAGGATGTTCGTCTCGAAGGTGACATGATTGGGGGCTAGGCCAGGCGCTCGGATCGCGGCGAGATGGACAATGCCAGTTACATTGGTGACGCGTTCATCGATCGCAGACAATGCCGCCATCGTCTGGCCGAAATCCGTTAAGTCAACGCGACTAAAACGAACACTAGTGTCAACCGGCGGCGCCAAATCAACTGATGCGACATCATATCCGTGCTCTAGTAGATCCCTGAGGCACGCCTTACCCGCTTGACCGCTTCCTCCTGTCACAATGATCATGGTACCTCACCGATTGTCTGGTTGACCAAATTAATCAAGCGCCTAGCCTGCATTGGTCAAAAATCCTTAGAGATTTTTGATCAATGCAGGCTCAACCAATGCGACGGTGCGGACTGAACATCGACGCAAAACTTCGAACGATTCACCGATGAAGAGTGTTAAGATATCGACCCTGTTTCATCTGATCATGGAAGTGACAATTTACGCAGTGCTCGTGTCGGCGTACCTGATCTTAGTGCTGCATTTCCTGTTGGATTGGCTCAAAGAGTTGTTTACAAAACAGCCCGAAGTTTATGCACTCGTGGCAATTCTGCTGATGATTGGTCAATCTGTTGGGCTTGAGAGGCTCACAGCGAGCCTGGTCCATTTCGCCCGACAGCGAAGAGAATAAGAGGAATTATGTTTTTCCCGATCTCCGGCGTTCATCTCGATCCGATTTACTTGATTTTGATCGGGTTTGTCGTCGGGACGTTAGGAGGATTTTTCGGGGTGGGCGGAAGCTTTCTAACCGCTCCAGCGCTGTTCGCCGTCGGACTACCAATGAATTTTGTTGTGGGGACGGACCTCGCTCACATCGTCGGAAAGTCGATTGTGGCCGCCAGAACGCACCGCGTTCTTGGCAATATCGACTTGAAATTGGCTGGAATCATGGTGATTGGGACGATTGCAGGGTCAGAGACCGGAGTGCAAGCGATCGAGTTCCTGAAGAAAGCGGCGGACGTCGATCTCGTGGTCGGGAGTGTGTCGGTCATCGTATTCACTGGAATCTCGCTTTTCTGTGCATGGGAGAGTTGGATGACCCTGCGCGCGAAAGCGCGAACCAGCTGGAGCAGCGACCCGACGCTCAGCAAGAGGCAGGATGCTACGGCGATTGATGGCTTTGCCAAGGCTGTCCAGAAGATCAAACTCGCTCCCATGGTCCGCCTGCCACATTCGGGGATCGCATCAATTTCGTTTTGGGCGATTCTGTTCGTATCTTTCATTGGTGGAGTTTTCAGTGGCTTTCTTGGGGGAGGCGCTGGCTACATTCGTATGCCTGCGATGGTTTATCTTTTAGGGATACCGACCCATATCGCGGTAGGCACCGATCTGTTCGAGATCATCATTTCTGCAGGGTACGGGACGGTCCGACACGCGATGAAGGGAAATGTCGATATTGTGATTGCTCTCATCATGCAGACCGGGGCCGCTCTGGGCGCCCGAATTGGTGCGAACCTCACTCAGTATTTCACCGGCCCGCGTATCCGTCTCGCATTTGCGTCGATTCCGCTCCTGGGCGCAATCGTAATTGCTCTGAGACTTCTCAACAGCCATCATCCTTAACCAGATAGTTATGAAGATAATGGTTTGCAGTGACGGTTCCGAACGAGCTCGAGAAGCGCTCATTTCTGCAGCCATCATTGCGGCTGCAACGAGGGCCAAAACCACGATCCTGGGAATCACGGAGATCGATCAAGACCAAAGTAGATTGTTGGAGGCTCTTGGTGAGGATATACAAGGGTTGTTTCAGGAAAAGGGCGTCAAGGTCGACATCGTGACGAAGTTTGGCAATCCGGTCGAGGAGATCATACGACGAACCCGGGAGATCAGCTACGATCTTGTGGTTGTCGGTGCGGAACGCCAACGTGGCCAGGAGTTTTTCCTGCCTTCCGCCAAGGCCTACTCCATCATCGAGACGATTGTGCCTCCCGTACTTGTGGTGCCAAAATCGCGCCCCGATCTGAAACGAATCCTGATTTGTAGCGGCGGGGGCCCCTACATTGACAACGCGGTACGCTTCACGAGTGAGATCGCTAAAGATCTGTCCGCGAGCGTCACGCTGCTAACCGTGGTATCCGAGCCGCCGGCAATGCACGCAACTTTGTACCGCCGCCAGGAAGATATGGATGCCTTGCTTAACTCGGACTCGGAATTGGCCCGGAACCTTCGTAACGAGAAAGACATTATCGAACGAGCTGGGGTTCCTGTAAGCGTGCAGATTCGTCATGGAATTGTCATCGATCAAATTCTGGAGGAGGTCGAGCGCGGCGATTGTGACCTGATCGTTGCTGGCTCCTGGCCGGTTCGGGATTCGTGGCGCAACTACGTGATTGGAAACGTGACGCGCGAAATCGTGAAGCGGACCGATCGGCCGGTTCTCGTCATCCGCAGCGACAAAGAACCGGCGTCTCTGGCGGACCGGCTAAGAAGGATGGTCACAAAGCTGGTTGGGAGACAAGGTTGGAGAATGTCGGAAGCCTGAACGCCTCGAAATATAAGGTTTGGCATGGCTCCAGGGGCAAATCCTTCTTCGCGAAGCCGTGAGCTTGCAGCGGCGGTCCTTTGCACGATCGCCGCTCTCTTAACTCTCGCCTTCATTCTGCTAAACGGGGTTAATGTCCCCTTCGCCGACGAATGGTGGTATGCCAGGCTGGTAAAATCCGTGGGATCGGGACAAGCCTCCTTTATGGATTTCTGGTCGCCAAACAATGAGCATCGAATGGTGATACCGAGGTTGGAGTTCTCCACTCTTGCCGTACTTACTCATTGGAACTCGAAGCTCATAATGATCGTAGCCTGGCTGGTCATCGTAACCGTGATGATCTTCCTCTTTTTGCAATTCAGAATGCTCCATTCGCAAGCGCATCCGATCCTCTGGGCAGTCTCCGTGGGCGTAAGCGCAATGGCTTTATTCTCTCTGGTACAAATTGAAAACTGGCTGTGGGCATTCCAATTCGCTTTCTTCTTCATTCAATTCGCCGTGGTAGTTAGTCTTATTGTGCTCTGCCGATCCAGCATCTCCCTCTGGTTTCGACTGCTGACAGTCACGGCGCTCGCGGTAGCCGCAAGTTTTTCCTCGGCGCAGGGGCTTCTTGTCTGGCCCGTCCTAATGCTCTCCCTCTGTCTCACGAACGATTCTCTCAAAAATAAAATAAGCGGCGTGCTTTGCCTCTTGATGTTCGCAGGAGTTACCTTCGCTCTTTATTTCCACGGTCTTGACCACTCCGGGGAGTTGCAGCTTCGCCCGGATCAAATCATGAAAAAGCCGCAGCTACCGCTTTTCGGATTCCTCGGGCTTGTGGGGAACCCACTGGCTTATTGGATTTCTTTCGAACACCGGCCTCATCGAGCTTGGTTTATTGGTCTGTCCGAGATAATAGTGTTTCTCTTCCTTACATGGATTGTTATACGGCGCCGGAAACTTCCGGGAGCGGCCCCTTGGCTTGGACTCGGTTTTTATGCTTACTTCTTCTGTTTAGTTACCACCTACGGAAGACTTGGGATGGGCTACACAGGCGGCTTCCTTGCCAGCCGCTATACAACGCATGTAACGCTCCTCTCAATCGCAATCTTAGGCCTCCTCTTAGTTGCTCTCGATCGCTCAGACCAGGAGTCGACACCGGATCCACCATGGCTTAGTCGAGCACGCGTTCCAGCCGCTTTTTGCGTAATCTTCGGCATAGCCGCACTACTAGTCATCGGCGATGTCCAAGCGTTCAAATTAGGCGTAATCGAGAGACGAGACCGGTTCCTCGCAAAACGGTTAGTTCCCTTTTTCGCTTACTTCAACCCGGAAGTGGACGGAACCGTAACTGGACCTTTTTATCCACTGTGTCCCTTAAGTTGTATGAGGATCGTTGATCTTGGTTTAAAACAGCTTTCAGAGGATGGCTACTTTCGACAGGTGCGTAACGCTAGTTTCGTGGACTCGGGGTCGGAGGTGAACGGCTCTTATCGCGTCGCAAGATTAGGAGAACAGAGATATCTAGGAATCGTAGAGCAAGGCTGGACTTTCTCAGGCACGGTTTCACTCAAGCCTGGATTTTCTGCCGACCTGATATTTTTTAAACCTGTTGGTCAGGATGCCTTTATAGCAGCGACCCTGCTGCAGCGACTCCCTCAAACCGATAACGCGGGATACAGCTACCAATGGCGTCTGTTTCTCTCTCCATTTATTATTCCGGATCCGGGCACTCCATTGGAAATGTGGGTTTATCATAAGGCAGCGAACGTATTTGTTAGAGTTCAACAAAAATTTGAGCCATGCAAAGAAGTCGACAACTCCAAAAAGCAGGGCGACTGAGTCGCTATCTCCTGATTTTTTTGTCGGGTGTCTATCCTTGGTTCAGTTCGAGCGCCGCAAGCAATTTGATTGTCTATGATCTTATCCCGGATCTTTTCAACTTTTTACGTATCGCTCCCGAAGAGAAGGAAAGTCGCGCAAGGCTCTTTGCGCAGTCAGTCATTCAACCACATCCTGAGGTCTACGACCGTCCGCAGATTTTTAAGACAGATACTGCGTCGCTGGAACAATACTTGGGGGTCCTCCCAGCCTATCTTCAAGCGATTAGGCAAATACACGATCGATTCCAAGAACAATACGAGGCCATCGAGGCAAACTTTTTGAAGGAGTTCCCCGACTTCGACTGTTCAAAAGCCAGAGTCTGCCTAATGCTTTCCCTCTTTCGCTTTGATGGCAAGATTCCACATGACAATCCGCACCTGCTCCTCCTCGGACTAGATGGGCTGGCCAAATTCCACGGAGCTGACACCCGCTTGTCGGTGATACTATCTCACGAATTATTCCACGTGTATCATTTCCAGGTTAATCCGCTGCCAC
>Ga0207826_1000461_pt1 | contig 11662 bp, 14 predicted proteins | sample LuqExpMetageno80_FD_187837 | JGI IMG/M metagenome (GOLD analysis project Ga0207826, IMG submission 187837) | Tropical forest soil microbial communities from Luquillo Experimental Forest, Puerto Rico - Sample 80 (SPAdes) | ecosystem: Environmental > Terrestrial > Soil > Tropical forest ... | reverse complement strand
CCCGGCCCCAATAACCCCCAAACTACGCTAAAATAAATGAGCCGGTCACAGCAACCCGTGGTTGGGGGATTGCGCTAGGTAGGGCTGTGGATTCTCGCTCCTTGATCGGCAGACTGGGCGGCCTTAAGCCGAATGCACTCGGGCATTCTGGACGCTAAGCATCTAATTAACATGGCCTTCGGCCATTAATACGACCCTTGCCGCAGCATTCGGCAGGTTTTGGAGAGTTTCGTAATTCGCCGATGAAGTTTGTGCGTAAATGCATGGTTTGGGCGTCGCTGTCGGCGCTCGCTGGCGGCTGCGGCGGCCATTCCGCTGTGACCAAATCCGTTCCTCCGGCCATGCGTCCGGTCGCGCTCGAAGCCTCCGAGGAGCAACTTCTTGACCGCTATAACGCCTTCGCCCGCAACCTGCAATCACTCAACGCGACCGCCGAACTCAAGCCCACCGCCGGCTCCGCCTACAGCGGCGTCATCAGCGAGTATCACGAAGTCAAAGTCTTTGTCCTGGCCGCCCGACCCTACGACCTCCGCATGATTGGCCAGGTCCCGGTCGTCGGAAAAACCGTCTTCGACATGGCCAGCGACGGCCAGAATTTCGAAGTCTCGATTCCGCCGAAAAACAAATTCCTGGAAGGCCCCGTTATTCTTGAGCGTCCGAGCTCGAAGCCCATCGAAAACCTTCGTCCCCAGCATCTTGTCGAGGCTCTACTCTGGCCTGAGGTGCGCAGAGAGGAAGTCGTTCTACCCGAAGAATTCAATGATGAATCAGCGCGCTACTATGTGCTCACCGTTCTTCGGGGTGGCTACAAGTCCGAGATTTTCCGGAAGATCTGGTTTGATCGTGCCGATCTCCGCGTCGTTCGTCTCCAGTCCTATGGCCCGAAAGGTGCTCTTCTTTCCGATGTGTGCTACGCCAACTGGCAGCCTATCGATGCTCCTTCCTCTTCGCTTACAGAATACCCACGTAGCGTCCGCATCGACCGCCCGCGCGACGAGTACCGCCTCCAAATGATTTTCTCCAAGGTCTCTGTTAACGAACCCATCGCCGCCGATCGCTTTCACCTCGATCCGCCCGCTGGCGCAGAGGTCGTCCATCTCACGAGCACCGGCAACGAGGACAAGAAGCTATGATGGGCGAATTCGTCTTCCGCAACCTGTTCCACCGTCCGGTGCGCACACTTATCGGTGTTCTGGCCGTGGGCTTTGAAGTCATGCTGATCGTCATTATCGTGGGTTTGACTTCCGGCATGCTCCAGGAAACGGCCAAGCGCATCGAAGGCATCGGTGCCGACGTGATGATGCAGTCTCCCTCCGCCCAGATTTTTCTCGCCTTCAGCGGCTCTCCCATGCCCATCAAGATTGCCGGCAAAATCGCCGAGCTGAAATACGTCTACGCGGTTGCCCCGGCGCTCCTACAGTTCAATTCCACCGGAGGCGTCGAAGTTGTCTACGGCATTGACCCCGATTCTTTCCGGGCCGTCTCGAGCGGCTTTGTTTTTCAGCAGGGCCGCGATATACAAGGCCCCGATGACCTGCTCGTCGACGATTGGGCGGCCAAGGCCAAACATCTCAAGGTCGGCGATACCTACAACCTTCTGAGTCACGACTGGCATGTCGTCGGCATCGTTGAACACGGCAAGGGCGCTCGTCTCTTCGTGCCGATCTCCACCCTCCAGGATCTCGTCGGCGCCCGCGACAAAGCCTCGATCTTCCTGGTCAAATGCACCCGTCCGGAGCACACCGACGACGTCATCGAGGAGATGAAGGCCACCTTCCCGACCTATCCCGTCCGGCCGCTGAAGGATTTCATGTCCCTCATGACTTCCACCAACATCCCGGCGCTTCAGGCCTTCATCAATTCCATGATTGCCCTCGCCGTTTCCATCGGCCTGCTGGTTATCTTTCTCACCATGTACACGACCGTGCTTGAGCGCACCCGCGACATTGGCGTCCTCAAATCTCTCGGTGCCAGCCGTCTTCTGATCGTTCGGTCCCTCCTCACCGAAACCACGCTGCTCTGCCTCTTCGGCATTGCCGCCGGCGTAGGACTGAGTTACCTTGTCCGCGCAACTTTTCTCGGCCTTTTCCCGACGCTTTCGATTTTGATTACGCCGGAATGGCTCATCCGGGCTGCTTTCATCGCCCTGATGGGCGCGGTATTTGGCGCGAGTTATCCGGCCTGGCTCGCCAGCCGGAAAGACCCGGTAGACGCACTAACCTACGATTAAGGAAGCGAAGAACCTAGTCACGCATGGGAATCACAGTTAAAATACAAACGCATCAACCCTTCGATTCGACGGAGCCCAATCTGCATACCGTTGAGCCCATCCTTAAGACTGAGAATCTCTGGAAGCTCTACCATGCCGGAAAAGTCGAGGTTCCCGCGCTCCGTGGCGTCAATTTCGACGTTCTCCCGGGTGAATCCGTCGCTGTCATGGGTCCGTCCGGCTGCGGCAAATCGTCGCTCCTTTACGTCATCGGTGGCCTCGCCCAAGCATCACGCGGCCGCGTTCTGGTCGACGGCAACGATCTCTCCGCGATGTCTGACCCCGAGCGCACCAAGCTGCGCCGCCACAAAATCGGATTCGTCTTCCAGCGCTTCAACCTACTTCCGACTCTTACCGCCAAGGGGAACATCGCCATTGCGCAATACATTCATGGCGACGGCTTTGACCCCCACCGCTTCGAAGTCGTCACGAAAATGCTCGGCATCGAAGAACGGCTCAATCACCGCCCTTCCGAACTTTCCGGCGGTGAACAGCAGCGCGTCGCGATCGCCCGCGCCATCATCAATGAGCCCAAGATCCTCCTGGCCGACGAGCCCACGGGAAACCTCGACACCAAGAACTCCGAAGTCGTCCTCGAAATGCTTCGCCGTTTGAACAAGGACCTCGGCCAGACCATCGTCATGATCACGCACAACCCCGAAGCCACGACCTACTTCGACCGTGTCGTTCACATGCGCGATGGCGTCATTGTCGATGGCATTCCGGCAGACTGACATGGCTGACCTCGGCCCAATTCTCTACCGCACGTTCTTCTGGTCCCACGAACGCGGTAGCTGGCAATACGATGTGGCCGTCATCCTCATCGTTCTTTTCGTTCTCGCCACGCCAGCCAAGTGGTTCCACGATCAGCCGCAGGTCGGGACGCCCGCAAATTCCAGTCAAGTCGAACTCCTGCGAAAGTCCGGAGAAGACGAAACCTATCGCGTTGACGCCCGCCTCCTGGCTCCTCCCGAACGCACCCCCCAGCTTCAGAACGATCTCCACAACGCCTTGCAGAAAGCGAATCCCGACCTGAGCGATGGACGTTTCGCCATTTCCCGCATCGAACCCGTCCGCGACGAAAACGGCAACGTTGTCGCGTACCAAGTGCAGGTCCGCCACTAGTTGCCGCAATTTTGCCCAGCATCGCCCGCCTTGCCCGGCGGGAGCGCAACCGTTCTCGCGCTATCCCGCGGGAGGGAAATTCTCCGCCGCCGCCGACAGGGTCGGATAAAGCTCCAGCACCTTGTGCAGTTGCGTGAGCTTAATGCTCGCGTCGATCATGCCCTTGCAACCCGCAAGCCGCAGGGCCCCGCCGGCGCTCTTCAGCCGCGAATAGCAGCGCACGATCGACCCAATGGCCGAGCTATCCATGTGCGTCACCTCAGATAAATCGAAAATCACGAACGTCTCTTTGGCCCCAATCAACGTCTCGGTTTCCTGCTCCAGCCGCCGGCAGTCCGGACCCGAATGGATGCTGCCTTTCATTTGCAGCACCGCGAGGCCTTGCTTGGGGTGGATCTTATTCAGAAGAAGGATCACGTCGCTATGCTCCACTCGAAGTTGTCGAAACTAACGCAAAAAACCGGTGCCGGATTATGAGGACGCCCCTGGCTCCCCTTCGTACGGAAACTGTCGAATCAGCTTCAGGCAATCGGCAAGCGCGTTGAACAGCGTGTTGCCCCACCCGCAGGGAACGAATGGCGCCGTCTTTTGATTCACTGCTTTATCGGCCTCCGCAAAAAACCGCAGCCGCTGCCCCGGTGGTGGAGCCGCGAACTCCCTGACCGTGATCACGAACGGGATGTTGTCCCCGGCTTGTTGCTTCAAGATCGAGAAATAGTGCAGCTGGGCAAGTTGTTCGGCGGGATTTTCCTGCGCGTAAATCCAGTCGCTCACGCGTACACTCCTCGTTTGCGGTCGTCCTCTAGCTCGTCGAAATGATTTGGGACTCCGGTATGGTAGGCCTCGCCCAGCGACCTGTCAACGCGAACCGCTCAAGAACCTGGATCAAATCCCCCGCGAATTCTGTCCTCCGCCTCTCGCCATTCCGCAAAACCCCACATCTTCCGCCGGCCAGCGCATAGAATCGCACGACACCTTACCTCGTGAGCCACTGGCTGCTCGGCTGGTTCACCCATTGTCCGGAGCCTCTCAAGACCGAACCGCTCGCGCTCTGGAACTCCACTGTGGGTACCTACCTTGTGGAACTTGCGACCTTCGTCGCGGGCGTCTGCCTCCACGCCCGATCTACCAGGCCCGGGAACCGCATCGGCCGTCCGGCTTTTGCGCCTCATATCGCTTTCTTGCTGTGGGTCTTTGTCGCCGACCGTTTCGGTGGCACGGCCAAATCATCACAGTTATGTGGTCGTCACCAGAACGGACGGCACGGCGGAGCTCCTGAGGCGCCCTTGTCTTTGCCCATCGACACAGCGCTATCCACCACTCTTTGCTATCATGCCGAGCGCAAGTCTCGGGCGGGACGGGATGCCCGGAACCGCCACCCGGTGGCACCACGCAGAAGGAGCACGGAGATGCAAAGGAACGGCAATCGAACAACTCCATGGAAGGTCACGGCAATCCTGCTGTTGCCGACGTTGGCCTTGACCCTGGCCGCGCAGCAAGTCACTTCGCTGGTAGTAGCTGGCCAGCAGGGCCAGGCGAAAGTTGTGCAAGTCCAGGGAACCAACTACGTCGAAGTGAATAGCCTCGCTCGGATCACCGGAGGCTCGCTCAGCTTCAGCGGCAATCAGATCGTGCTCACCTTGCCCGGGTCCGGCGCTGACTCGCCGGCAAATCCGCCCGCCTCGTCGGCCCCCGCTGTGGGCCTCTCCACCAGTTTTCTGAATGCCGGCATCGAGGCGATGTCGCAGGTGCGCGAGTGGCACGCCGCGTTGAAAAACGCCGTCGAGCACGGCTATCCGCTCGGCGCGGACTGGTTGGGATCATTCCGCGCTCAAGCGCAGCAGGCGCTGCGGGTGGCCGGCGTGGCTGCAAGCACCGATCAGGACAAGAAAGCCTTCCAGTTGCTCACCAATGAGTTCAACAACATGAAACAACTGAGCGATAAGTACCTGCAGATGACCGTCAACATGAACTACATGGCGCCGGACGCGATCGCCAACGATCCCCTCGATGCCAGGCTCATCGCCTGCGGGCATTCTCTTGCTTCCATGGCTTCGACCAGGCAATTTGTCGACGACGGCTCCTGCCAGTAAGGGGTTGTGCTAGGATTCCGAACGGGGAAGAACCGGCTGAGGGTTCGGTCCGCAGGGGACGCTTTGAAACGATTCCGCCTAGCTGTTTTCGAGGCCTTGTGTTTCGTCGCGGTTTCCGGAAGCATTGCGTTCGCAGCCAAACAAGCCTCCGGAAAACTTACACTCGATCACGTGCTTTCCATGATGGACCGGGCCGCCGAGGATTTTAAGAGCCTCACCGCCGCCGTCGAACATATCAAGTACACCGCTGTCGTTAAGGACACTTCGACCGAAACCGGTGAGATCTTCGTCCGCAAGGATTCTAAGATGCGCATTGATTTTCAGTCTCCCGACCCGCGCACCATCCTGCGCAACGGAGACAACCTTTACATCTATACGCCGAAGATCAACCGCGTCGAGGAGTACAACATCGGGAAAAACCGCGCGATGGCCGATCAGTATCTGGCTCTCGGATTCGGCACTCGCCGCGAAAATCTTACAAAAAACTACCAGGTCGCGCTGAACGGCGAAGAGGAATTGGACGGTCACAAGGTTGCCGTCCTCGACCTCACCCCGAACTCTCCCGAAGTGCGCAAGCAGATTGACCACATCCAGATTTGGGTCGACCAGACCTCCTGGCTCCCCGTTCAACAGAAGTTCTTCGAAACCGGTTCCGGCGATTACTTCATGTCGCGGTACACCAAGGTCATGAAGAATCTGAAACTCGGCGACGGCAAGTTCAAGCCGGACTGGCCTAAAGGCACGAAGATCGAGAAGCACGGCTGAGGCCCGCTCAAACAGACGCCGCCGCTTCTCTCTCCAGCAGCTTTTGTTTGCGCTGCAATCCCCAGCGATACCCCGCCAAGCTTCCGTCCGTCCGAATCACCCGGTGGCACGGCACAACGATGGAAACCGGATTGGTGGCGCATGCCCGCGCGACCGCGCGTACCGAACGCGGCTTTCCTAGCGCGCGCGCCACTTGCGTGTACGTCCGAGTCGTGCCCCGGGGAATCTTCTGCAGTTCCTGCCACACCCGCCGCTGAAAAACCGTGGCCTGAACGTCCAGCGGAAGATCAAGGCTTGGTGGAGCGCCTTTTACGCGGCGCAAAATTTCTTGGAGCCAGCGATCCTGCCCGGCGGCACGGAAAAGTTCGGCTCTCGGATATTCTTCCCGCAACGACTCGAGCAGCGAACGTTCCCCTTCACCCAAGTACACCGCCGACACTCCTCGCTCCGTCGCCGCCACCAACACCTTCCCGAGACTGGTATTCAACAGCGTGTACCCGATGCGCATACCCGCTCCTCCTTTTCGATACGAAGCTGGCGTCATTCCCAGCTGCGAATTCGTTTTCTCGTACAACCGGCTCGATGAACCGTAGCCGCATTCATACAGCGCTTCCGTAATGTTTGCGCCTTCACGCAGCCGTTTTTTCAACCGCACGAGCCGCAGCGCCTGCGAAAACTCCCGCGGCGATAAACCCGTACTTCGGTGGAATGCGCGCCGAAGTTTTGCCGGTGAAGTCTGCAGTTGCGCGGCGAGAGCGCCGATTCCAACCGATTCTTCCATGCTTTCGGCTAGAATTGCCGTCGCTCGGCGCACCAAGCCTGCCGATTCATCCTGCTCCTGGGGGCGGCATCGGCGGCAGGGTCGGTAGCCGAAACTTTCTGCTTCCTCGTTCGTCCGGAAGAAAAGCGTGTTTCGCCGCAAGGGGCGCCGTGCGGGGCACGACGGCCGGCAATAGACGCGCGTCGAGCGCACCCCAAACACGAATGCACCATCGGCCGCCGAATCGCGCTGCAGCATCGCCTGCCAGAAATGTTCGGCGGCTCGCGGACTAATTCGTGGTGCGGCATTTACATTTGAGGTCGTGGGCATGGCGTTAGATTACCGCTCCGCAGAAATTCAATCTATCCGTTTTCGGACGCCGAATTGGCTCAGGCCTCGCCCGGCGCCGGAATCGCCTCGTCGGCTTGCATCACATCCTTGTGCGGGGCGGTGATGACCAGTAGAACCGCGGCGAGAATAATCGCGCTGGCAAGTATGGTACGCAAAGAAAGTGGTTCGGCTGCCAGGAACCATCCGAGAAAGAGTGCGACCACTGGATTCACAAACGCATAGGTGGCAACGCGCGTCGCCGTACTATGCTTCAGAATGTAAACGTACGCACTGAACCCGAGCGCAGATCCGAAAAAAAACAGGTACAGCAGTCCAAACCATGAGCGGAGCGTTACCTGTGAGAAATGAAAACCGTGCAGTTCTCCGGTCACGAGCGCCACAAGACAAAGAACCGACCCTCCGCACAGCGTCTGCATGGCAACTCCCAGAAACGGTGAAGACGGCATCGGGTGGTGCTTCGAGTAAATGGACCCGATCGCCCAAGCGAGAGACGCAAGGATCAGGGCCAGTGTTCCGACTGGGTTGACCCGTTCCGAACCTCCAAGGTGCTTCGGCCCAACCAATAGAACCATGCCCGCGAACCCGAGAACAAAGCCGGCAATCACTCGTGGTGCTGGACGCGTTCCTCCGGGACGCAGCCAATCTACCAGCATCATCCACAGCGAGACCGTCGCTACCAGCAGTGCTGCAATTCCAGAAGGCACAATTCTCTCCGCCCACGACACCGTCCCGTTCCCTAAGCACAGCAGCAGGCATCCCGTAATTGCGGTGGTTCTCCACTGAAGCACGGTCGGTCTCTCGCCGCTCACCCGCCGAAAGATCGGGTAAAACGCGAGGCCCACCGAAACATGCCGCAAGCCAGCCATCACAAACGGAGGAATCGACTCCACGGCCACCCGGATGGCGAAGTATGTGGACCCCCAAACAACGTAGACCACGGCAAAAGCCGACACGAGCAACCAGGCGGGTCCGGATGCCGGTGGGCCTGAGCGGGAGACTCCTTTAGCGGAAGCTACCGTGTCGCTGGCCATCTGCACCTCAAAAACAACAAAGATAGCGCGAAAGCAAATGGACGCCACCACCATAATGGCGTGTCGCCTCAGGGCTCCGTGTGCGCCGCAAGATCTGAGGCGTAAGCAAAGCGAAAACCACAAGACAAATCGCAGTACCGGTTATTAGGCTTTAGGACACGCACCCCTATTTCGAGACGTTGACAAGTCACATTGCAAAATGGCAAGTTTACATCCCTAACATTCTTCACCGGTTTCACGGTTAGCAAGACAAGTAATAGAACTACGGACAGGACCTAAGTGTCGATTCATCTCTACTGAGGGGTGAGATGAGTGCCAGGAACCATGCTTTAGCTTGGGAAAATCTGCCTGTCTTGCCGGAAAAGACGCCTAAGCCCGACCGAGCGCCCATTTTCGTCGACAAAGCTGCGCTGCAACCTGGACCCGCTTTGCGGGTTATGCCGCTGCTAAAGACGCCGCAGCCTCGCCGATTCTTGTGCGTCCCGACCCACGCCGTCGGCGTCCACACCGAGCAGCGCGAAAGCCCGCGCGCCTTGTTGAAGCTGCCCCTCCAGCTCCGAAGCGTTAGCGGGGTTCGCGAAGAGTATCCGATAACGCTGGTCACTCGCGATATCAGCTCCTCCGGCGTGTTTTTCCTTTGCCCCAAGCATTTGGCGATGGGAACCGAGATCGAGTTGGATATTGTCTTGGTAAGCCGTCCGCTCGGTTATGGCAATGTTGTCGTATCATCCCACGCCCGTGTTTGTCGTGCGGAATCCGCCAACATGCCGGGATGGTATGGAATCGCCGCCAGCTTCGACGATTTTGCCTTTGACCGCGACGATCACATCCCAGGTCGATTTCCGGCCGCGGACTAATCAAACAAAAAAATTCGCAACTTCGTCGTTTCATCATCTCGAGGCTGGCCTGGCGCCGCATGCCTTTTCTCCTCGGATGCTGTAAAAAACAGTGACGCCTTTCTGTTACTCTTGCCCGGATGAACCCCGGCAAGAAATTGCGCGGCGTCCTTTTTGACTGGGACGGAACGCTCATTGATTCTTTTCACGCCGATTCGCAGGCTTATCTCGCCATGTTTCGCGATCTGGGACTGACTTGGGGACTCGCGGAGCTGCGGAAGCACTATTCGCCCGACTGGTACACTGTCTATCGCAGGGCGGGCATTGCGAGGGAACTGTGGGACGACGCGGACCGCCTCTGGCGGGCATACTACGCGAAGCATCCTTCGAAATTGATTCCCGCAACTCGTCGCGTTCTCACGCAGTTGAGCCGCCATCATAAGCTTGGCCTTGTCACCAGCGGGGACCGCGACCGTGTCACCCGCCAATTGAGCGAATTTGCGCTTACGGCGATGTTTCGCGCGCGTGTGTGCGGCGGCGACACGCCGGAAAAGAAGCCTCACCCCGCGCCGTTGCAGCTCGCCTTGCGGAGAATGAAGTTGGCGCCCGCCGACTGTGTTTACGTTGGCGATACTCCAGAAGATCTGGAGATGGCGAAAGCCGCGGGCGTGCAGGCCGTTGCCGTGCTGGGTCCTTTTCCAACCGCCCGCCGCTTGCGTGCCGCGCGCCCCGAGTTTTTGCTCCAAGACCTGGATGAGCTACCCGCATTATTGCGGAAGATAGATGCGAACACACCGAGGTAGCGCCGCGAGTGGTTACGGCTTGGGTGCCTGAGGCGTGGGCTGTGCCGCGGGCGCCGCCGGCGGAGGAGCAGTCTCGGGCGAAGCCGTCTCGACCGGCATCGCAGGAAACGGCTTGAAATTCGTCCACTTGATGGTCACGCGAATTGGAACATCGCGATTCTTCATCTTGTACACGCCTTCAGCCCGCGAGTAATTCGGGAACCAGTATTTGCCGTCGACATTCTCGCGGTAGGTCTCAAACATCGTGAACGGCAGGCTCGGCGGATGCACCTCGCCTAGGTCGGTGATCCACCGGCCGTAGGTCTTCACCACTTCCAGATATTTCTGATCCACCCAAATCACGCCGTCAAACAACGGATGCTGCCGGTCGAGCGTTTTCGGCGAAACCTGAAAAATGTAGCACTCCACTTCGTCCACGGTTTCCGTGTTCAGATACTGCAGGTTGTATTTCGGGAGCAGGCTCGCCGTAACGGGAAACGCCGGAATTCGCGTCAGCAACTGCACATCGTCCGGTTCGAACTGCAGGTATTCGAGCGAGGTTTCCGGAGCGGAGACCGCCTTTTCGTAAAGCTTGCCGTCCCCCGCCCGCGCCGCGTCATACGTCGCGACATATTCTCCCGTGGGTCTTCCGTCGGAGCCCAGTTCCTGAATGCGGATGGTCTTGCGATACGAGTAGGTGGGCCGCGTCGAGACGTAAAGCTGCTCCTTCTCGGAAAACGCCTTGATGATCTCCGCGGGTGGTAAGGAAGGGGGCGCTTCCGGCTGCGGCACGCCCACGATCCGTTTCACATCGTGATCGGGCGGAGGGGCCAGCGGACCAGGCGCGTTTTCCTGGCTGTTGGCCGGAAAAGCGCGAAGGAGCGAGAGTCCGGCGAGCGCGAAAGAGAGTGCGGTCGAACGAGGAACCCGGATTGCGCAGGAAAACATCGTCATTCTGTTTAGATGCAGAGAGCGACGCGGAACGCCGCTCCTTTGCGGTTAAACCGATGGCTAGCCCAGTTTACCGCAACTCGGCGGCCAGCGAATTGCGATTTGCAAGATGCGTCCGCCTCTCTGTTACAATTTTGTGTTTCGCCAAATGGGGAAAGAAGAGCTGCAGGCAAGGCGGTTTGTCGCGACCGGGCGGGTCCAGGGCGTCGGATACCGCAATTTTGTGGAGCATGTTGCGGGAAAGATCGGGGTGCACGGGTATGTGCGCAACCGGCGGGACGGCAGTGTCGAAGTATTTGCGATGGGCAAGCCCGAGCATTTGAAGCAACTGCGGACGGCCCTCGAACGCGGCCCCCTCATGTCGTACGTCGACGCCGTCGCCGAAGAGCCTGACACGGTGGACTCGCAGTACCTGGGCAATTTCATCATCGAAATGACCGTTTGACGAGGAGTCCCTGCATGGACGATTTGAAGCAGCTGATCCGCGAAGTGCCGGATTATCCGAAACCTGGCATTTTGTTTTACGACCTCACCACGCTCTTGAAGGACAGAAAAGGTTTTCAGGAGCTGATTGACCGCCTGTGCAAGCACTACGACGGGCACAAAATCGACCTCGTGGCTGGGATCGAGGCCCGCGGATTCATCTTTGCGCCCGCGCTGGCCTACCGCCTCGGCGCGGGATTTGTGCCGGTGCGCAAG
>Ga0207826_1000460_pt1 | contig 11670 bp, 11 predicted proteins | sample LuqExpMetageno80_FD_187837 | JGI IMG/M metagenome (GOLD analysis project Ga0207826, IMG submission 187837) | Tropical forest soil microbial communities from Luquillo Experimental Forest, Puerto Rico - Sample 80 (SPAdes) | ecosystem: Environmental > Terrestrial > Soil > Tropical forest ... | reverse complement strand
GATACGGGCACCAGGCGTTTCTGGTCCTTGAGGATGGCTTCGCTCATCTGCACCGCCGCTGCGGCCGGGGCGTAAAAGGCCGAGCCGGTTTTGAGCAGCGCCACGATCTCACCGCCGCCTTTTTTGGTGCGCTCCACCAGGGCGTTGATCTTCTCAATAGGCAGAAGGTCAGTCAAGGGCACCCCGGAGATGTTGGTGGCGCTGACCACGGGCACCATTTCGTCCCCATGGCCGCCCAGGACCATGGCTTGGATCTCGTCCACCGCCACTCCTAGTTCCATGGCGATGAAGCAGCGGTAACGGGCGGTGTCGAGAATGCCCGCCATGCCCATGACCCGGTTCTTGGGGAAGCCGCTTACTTTGTAGGCCACGTAGCACATGGCGTCCAGGGGGTTGCTGACTATGATGATAAAGGCATTGGGGCTCTGGGCCGCCACTTCCTTGGTAACGTTGGCGACGATATTTTTATTGGTGTTGATCAGGTCTTCCCGGCTCATCCCGGGCTTCCTGGCGATGCCGGCCGTGATGATGACCACGTCTGAGCCCTTGGTGGCGGCATAGTCGTTGGCTCCCGCCACTTCCACGTTAAAGCCGAAAATGGGCCGGGCCTGCATAAGATCGAGGGCCTTACCCTGGGGCATGCCTTCCACGATGTCTATCAGCACCACATCCGCCAGTTCTTTGGCCGCAGCCCAGTGAGCGCAGGTGGATCCCACATTGCCCGCCCCCACCACGGTGATCTTCGGTCTTGCCATGCGCGTCCTCCTTAGATGCTGTGGAAGATGAGGCTGGGTCTCGTCTGCCGCCCCTCTCCCGTGAGCATATAAATTTACCTGTTTATAGCAAAACTGCAACGAAATTTTAGAGTAGTTTTTAGGGGGAGGGGAAATGGGTCTACTACCCTGGGCCCTCCTTCCGACCCCAAACTTTCCCACATTGACAGGGTTGGGGGAAGTTCCTATAATCCCGGGACATTGGAGGAACAGGTGGCTTTGAGGTGGATCCGGACTAGACGAGAGGCTGAGGTAAGTTATGAATATCTATTTGAAGTGTCTGATAAGTTTAGGTCTGGGCGGCTTGTGTCTGTATTTAGCCACGACCATGGGACAAGATCAACAAGCTGTGGTCTATTTTTTATATTTCGTTGCTTTTGTGAATTTCTATATCGGCATAAGAGACCTGATGTCTATATTCAAGGAAAAGAAATAATATAACAAATGAATACCTTATGGCGAGAGAGTACGCCTTGACGCTATTATGTCTCTTTGGATTATTTACGTTTATAGTTAAAGAAGAAAAGATGAACAGGAGGCTGAATCGGCTGTTTTTATCATGGCTTTGTCGAGGGGCCCTTTTCTCCTTTAGTCCTGACCTTGGTCACCATTGAGGCAGTTACAGGATCGGCTTGATTGGACCAGGCTTGCCGAATGTAAGTCGCTACCGCGGCCACCTCCTGGTCGGTTAACGTCATATGCCAGCCAGGCATCGTACCGGTTCCCTGTCTGCCATAAAGGATAATGGCGATGACCGCCTCGGGGTCTCCTGTGACGAGGGCACTGTTATTCAGAACTGATTTACGATAGAGGATTCCGCTTCCATTAACGCCATGGCAGGCAATGCAATCGGTCTGATAAATTTCCTGGCCTTGCTGGAAAGACAGGTCAGTTTTTTGTCCGCACCCCAGGGCGGCAGCTACTGCGATCGCTAAGCATATATAAACTCTGGCAGTGATCAGAGGAGGAGGAAATATTTTCATAATACTTTACCTCGGAGGCCAGGGGAATCTCTGGCTATTAAGAAAGCCGGGACCCTCATAATTTTGGGGTAAATTGCCGAAGACCATAAATCCCCAAATTATTTTCGAGATCAGCCACCTGCCCGACTATCCCCACAAAACTGTCCGGACCAAACAAGTGCACCTCTTCGTTTTTGAAGGTTTCTCCCAAGGCGGCATAATCTTTCCTTGAAATTATCGAGGGAAAGGCCGGGAAAAGCACCGTATCCTCCCAGGCGGCATGAGGACGGTAGAGCCGATTGAAGGCGTTCAGCAAGGCTGCGATTCTTGAGCGTTGGGCCGTATCTCTCAGATTTTCTTCGGTGTTCAGGGTATTGATCTCAGCTATCAACCTTCGCCCGGCAAGATGCTGCTGAAAAAGGGTCGCCACCAGATCGACCATTTTTCCGGCATTACTGAATCGGTTGAACAACTGGGTCTCTTCGTTCTTTTCATGATACTCTTGTATGAACCGGCGCGTAATGCCGTTGGCCTCAGCCAGCACCCGCGCCGGAACTTCTTCTCCCATGTTGAGCCGCCTGGCAGTCTCATCGTAAACGAGCATGAGGCGCCTTAAGACCCCGTGTTCTCGCATCAAATCCTCTGTCGGAGAAACTTCCAGGGCCTGCGCGGCCTTTTCCGGCCCCGGGGAACAAGCTGCCCCGAAAAGGCTGGCAGCGGCAAAAAATAGGCCGCTTTTAACCACAAAGCTTCGGCGAGTCTCTTGGGGCTCAATATAGTCTGTCATGATGGGCCTCCTTGGCTGTGGTTGGCAAGAGGTTGACAAAAGCTTGGGAGATCCCGCCTTGGGCTCTTGAAGTGAGAAAACTTGGGACTAATTAGAAAGTAGTATCCATTGAGCCGTTGTCAAGAAGAACTGCACGGCGGCCGATTATCTCTCAATGAGTAACTTCGTGAAAAGTTAAATCATATTGATAATAGCGAACAAGGCGCGATCATCTATCAAATTAAGCATCTTATTCCAGGGTGGTGGCCGATGTCAGAAAAATACGCGCCTTTGCTGGTGGAAGTAACCCGGGGCTTCGAAGTGGAAAGCCGTCACCGGGGCGAAATCGCGGTGGTGGATGAGGCCGGCGCCGTGCGGCGTCACCTGGGGGACCCGGAGACCCTGGTGTGCCTGCGGTCCCTGGCCAAGCCGTTCCAGGCCCTGCCGCTCGTTGCCTCCGGCGCGGCCGCGGCCTTCGGCTTCGGGCCGGAGGAACTGGCCCTGATGAGTGGCTCGCTTTCCGGCCAGGACTTCCAGGTGGGTCTGGTGAGAAAGATCCTGGCCCGCCTGGACCTCGACCCCGCAGCACTTCAGTGCGGCAGCCACGCCCCTCTCCACCGCCCCACGGCCAAGGCCCTGGCCCAGGCCAAGGAGTTGCCCACGGCGCTGCACCATACCTGCGCCGGCAAGCACGCCAGCATGCTGGCCCTGTGCGTCTATCACTTCTGGCCGGTGGAGGACTACCTCAGGCCCTCCCACCCGGTGCAGCAGTTCATCCTTAAAACCGTGGCCGATATGGTGGGCTTGGACCCTGCGGACATTCCCGTTGCTGTGGATGGCTGCAGCGCCCCGGTTTTTTACGCGCCTCTGCAGAATATTGCCCGGGGGTTCGCCCGCTTGGCCGCAGCACCGCCGGAGAGCCCCGCGGGAGTCATCATGGCCGCTTGTCTGGCGCATCCCCGCCACCTCGCCGGGGATGGGCGCCTCGAGACCCAGATCATGCAAGCCCTTCCCGGCCGGGTTTTCGCCAAGACCGGCGCCGAAGGAGGCTTTGCCCTGGCCTTGGCCGAGGAAGGCCTGGGGGTGGCCCTGAAGGTGGAGGATGGCTCCAGCCGGGCCCTGGGTCCTGCCATTATCGAGATCCTCCGGCAGCTGGGGGTTCTGGGTCCGGAGGTCCGGGAGGCCCTGGCCCCCCTGTGGCAGCCGGTTATCCGCAACCACCGCCAACAGGAAGTGGGTTATCTCCGTCCGATTTTTACCCTGGCAGGGTAGGGTTCATCTCAGGAGTATGTTATTTTGAAATTTTTTCGATGGATGTGGCCGCAGGCTTTAGCCTGCGCGCATTTTTTCCGATTATTACGCAAGCTCAACTTACGCCTACATATTATCTGCCTAAGCTTACGGGTCGTATTATTTAAATTACTGAAACGCTATACTAAGCTCTTAACAGCTTTCGAAATTCGACGTTCCTTTGTTCCAGACCAGTAAATCATGAAGATACCAAAACTCCTGCGGTTCGACTTCCTGACGGTTTTCTGGATCCCAATCCTGCTAGGCCTTCTGTTGATCCCGGCAGCCGCGGCCCTCGCTCCCGAAGATCTCATCGTGGTGTATAACGCCACTGTCCCGGAAAGCCAGAAGGTAGCGGCCTATTATGCCCAGAAGCGCCACATTCCCCCGGAAAACCTGGTAGGCGTCAAGGTGCCCGATTGGGAGGATCTGACCCGCCAGGAGTATGACCAGCAGCTGGTGCCGCCGGTTCGCCAGAAAGTGGTGGACATGCGCCGGTCATGGCGCAATCCGGCCATCGTCCTGGTTTATGGCATCCCCCTGAGAGTGGGGGAGGCAGGTCTCGATGAGGCGGAACAGGAGCTCCAGACCCTGGCCAAGACCAAGGTGCAGAAGGTCTCGATCCAAACCTGGGCCAAGCTCCAGGAATTGCAAGGTCTTTTGACCAAGCTTGCCAACCGGAATCAGGCCCCAGGGAATGTCCCTGCTGCCAAAGAGATTCTTAAACTGGGGGCGGAACTGCTGCCCCGGGCCAACCGCTTGCTGAAAGGGCCCCGCGATCAGGAAATCCCGCCGGAAACCAGGGGCCGGGTGGCGGCTTTGACGGCTGAGTTGAGCGGCTCCGCCTCTGACCTCGGGGGTGAGTCGGGTCAGAAGGGAAAAGAGGAATCTCGTCATCGCATGGTTCCCCTGCCCGAAGGCGCCAGGCTCCTGGACCAGGAAAGACTGAAGCCCGGGGCCAGCCTGGCCTCCCAGGCCCGGGATATGGGGGAGCGACTGCGGAGCTCCGGGGGGCTGCTGACGGAACTGAAGCTCTGGGAGCATCTTAACTGGACTTATGAACATCCCAAGACCGGGGCCGCGGTTGACAGTGAACTTACCCTGCTCCTGGTGAAGAACTACCCCAAATTGCAGTGGCTGCCCAATCCTCTCAACCTCAAGTTCAACAAGGTGCCTGCCATGCAGAGGTTTCGCCAGGCGGTGGTCATGGTCGGCCGTCTGGACGGTCCCACCCCGGAGATCGCCCGCCGCCTGGTGGACGACGCCCTGGAGACTGAGAAGAACGGGCTTAAGGGCACGTGCTATCTTGACGCCCGGGGACTGACAAATGACGGTCAGGTGGGGAGCTATGGCTGGTTTGACGACCACCTGGTGCGCCTGGCCCAGCTCATGAAAGAACACTCCAGCATGAAGGTGGTCCTGGACCAGAAACCCGAGGTGTTTCCCCCAGGCTCCTGCCCAAACGCCGCGCTCTACTGCGGCTGGTATTCCCTGGCGAAATACGTGGCCTCCTGCACCTGGGTGAAGGGTGCTGTGGGCTATCATATCGCCAGTTACGAGGCTACTACGCTCCGAAGGCCGGGAAGCCAGGTCTGGTGCAAGCGCATGCTGGAGGAGGGGGTGGCCGCCACCCTCGGGCCTGTAAGCGAACCGTTCGTCATGGCTTTTCCCCTCCCCGATGAATTCTTTCCCCTCCTGATGACGGGAAAGCTGAGTCTCCTGGAAGTCTATTTCCGCACTGTTCCTCATCTTTCCTGGAAGATGATTCTGATCGGCGATCCCCTTTACACCCCGTTCCAGAAAAACCCCGCCTGGCAGACCAGGACCGTGTCCGGGGGAGGCTCTTCGGTCCAATAAGGCGTTGAATCTTCAAAAATTCGTGGTATAGTGTCCGGGAGGCGCACCTCTAACCTGCTGAGGAGAATAGTTGTCCGCATGAAAGTTCTCTGGGCGCCCTGGCGTATGGATTATATCCTGGGGGAGAACAAACCCCAGGGCTGCATTTTCTGCCCCTGGCCCGGGGAGGACCTGGCCGAGCGCCTGGTGCTCATGAGCGGCCGCCTGACCCGCATCATGATGAACAAGTATCCGTATATCAACGGCCACTTGCTCGTCTCGCCCCGGCGTCATGTTCCCAGCCTGGATGACCTGTCGCCAGCAGAACTTCTGGACCTCCAGGTGAAACTCCGGCAGGCCATGGGCATCCTCAAGGAGACCATGCGGCCGGACGGTTTCAACGTTGGCCTCAATTTGGGGGTAGTAGCCGGGGCCGGGGTGGAGGCCCACATCCATTGGCACATCGTTCCCCGCTGGAACGGCGACACCAACTATATTCCGGTCTTTGCCGAGGTACGGGTGATCCCGGAACACTTCCGCCAGACTTACGCCCGCCTGGCCCCCCACTTTGAGGCCTTAAAAGACGAGGACCTGACATGAGCTACCTAAAAGCATTTATTATCGGGTTATTGGGGTTAGTATCCTTTATCTTTGTTATTGAAAACATCGAAGTCCTGCGACAAACGATACAACTCAAATTAAATCTATATGTGACCAAACTGGAAACGGCTCCGGTGGAAATGTGGGTTCTCACGATCTTAGCCTTTGCCCTGGGGGCTGTCTTAGTCTTGATCTACTTTGTGTATGATCACATTAAACAGCGGCAAATCATCCGCCAGTTAAGACAGAATATTGAAATTCTGACCGTGGAATTGAAACGGGCCGGCATGGCGGTGGAAGAAGCGTCAGCAGGGGCCCCGGGACCTCATCCAGAGTAAGTAACAGCCAGAGATCAACATTGAGGGGCGGATGCGGGACAGAGATGGTATCCGCCCTTTTTTATTCTGAGTTATTTTCCTTAATTATTGTATATGCTTTATCTGCACCAGGGATGAGCCCACACACTTCGGCTTTCTTCCCAGAACCCCTCGATATTCCCCATGACAGACCAGCAGCCCGATAAAATCACCCCCATGCTCAAGCAGTACCTGGAGTTAAAAGACAGGTACGCCGATGCCCTGGTCCTTTTTCAGATGGGGGATTTTTTCGAGCTTTTTTTTCAGGATGCCGAAGAGGCCGCCCGGGCCCTGAGCATCGCCCTGACCTCCCGCAGCCGGGCCGGGGAGGACCGCATTCCCATGGCCGGTTTTCCCATCCACGCCGCCGAGGGCTATATCGGCAAACTCCTGGAGCAGGGCTTCAAGGTGGTGGTGTGCGAGCAGGTGGAGGACCCGGCCCAGGCCAAGGGTCTGGTGCGCCGGGAGGTGACCCGCATCCTCACCCGGGGCACCCAGGTGGACCCCAACGCCCTGGAGGCCCGGGCCGAGAATTACCTGGCCGCGGTGGCCTTTCAGGGGGGCCGGTGGGGCCTGGCCTTCCTGTCGCTCTCCACCGGGGAGTTCCGCCTCACGGAAGGGCAGGGGGGCGATGCCTTGGGGGATGAACTCTGGCGCCTCAAGCCTTCGGAGCTGTTACTGCCCGAGGGCTCGGGGGGAGAGATTCTGGCCGCGGCCCTGGTGCCTTTCCAGGTTCCTCCCACCCAGCGGCAGGTGCCGCCCTTTATTTTTGATCAGGCCGCAGCCCACCGGGAATTGGGGCGGGTGCTGGGCACCCTGTTCCTGGACGGTTTCGGGCTGCAGGAACATCGTCTGGGGGTAGCCGCAGCGGGGGCCATTCTCCGCTATCTCCGGGATTCCCACACCTCAAGCCTCCCCCATCTGGACCGCCTCTTGCCTTATTCCCGGGACGATTACCTGGGTCTGGACGAAGCCACGCTCCGGCACCTGGAAATTTTTGAGACCTGGCGCAGCGGCAGCCGGCAGGGGTCCTTGCTTGAGGTCCTGGACGCCACCGTCACCCCCATGGGGGCCCGCCTGTTGGGGCGCTGGCTCCGGCAACCCCTGAAGGATAAAGCCGCCATTGAGGCCAGGCTTGACGCCGTGCAATTTTTTAAGGATCAGAGTGTGCTGCGGCAGAGGTGGCGCCAGGGCCTGAAGGGTTTAGGGGACCTGGAGCGCCTCACCGCCCGCCTGGCCCTGGAGCAGGCCAGCCCCCGGGAGGTGGGGGCGGTGCGCTTTGCCCTGGGGAGGCTGCCCCTCTTGAGGGAGATACTGCCTCAGGAAGCTCCCCCTCTGGCAGCGGAAGCGGCCCAGGACCTGGAGGACCTCCCTGACCTCTATGACCTGATTTCCCGGGCCCTGGCCGAGGACCCTCCCCCCACCCTGCAGGCCGGGGGGATGATCCGGGAGGGGTATGACGCCGAACTGGACGAGCTTATCCAGATTTCCCGGGAAGGCAAGGACTGGATCGTCCGCCTGGAGGAGCAGGAACGCCGGCGCACCGGCATCGGCTCCCTTAAGGTGCGCTATAACAAGGTTTTCGGCTATTACCTCGAGGTTTCCAAGGCCAACATGCACCTGGTGCCTCCTGACTACCACCGCAAGCAGACCCTGGTGAACGCCGAGCGCTTCATCACTGCGGATCTGAAGGAATATGAAGCCAAGGTCCTGGGTGCGGAGGACGCCCGGATCAAACGGGAAATGGAACTATTCCAGGAACTGCGCCGCCGCCTGGCCGGAGAGGCGCCGCGCCTCAAAAGAGTGGCCCAGGCCCTGGCCCGCCTGGACGTCTGGGCCGGTCTGGCCGAGATTGCGGCCCAGTACCAATACTCGCGCCCCGAGATCTCGGAAGCCCCGGTCTTAAAGATCACCGCGGGCCGCCACCCGGTCATCGAGCGGGTCCTGCCGGCAGGCGCCTTTGTCCCCAACGACGTGACCCTGGAGGAAGACCAGCGGGTCCTGATTATCACCGGCCCCAACATGTCGGGCAAGTCCACCGTCCTGAGGCAGGTGGCCCTGATGGTGCTCCTGGCCCAGATGGGGTCGTTCGTGCCCGCCGGGAAAGCGCTGGTGGGGCTGACGGACCGCATTTTCACCCGGGTGGGCGCGGTGGACGACATCGGCCGGGGCCAGAGCACGTTTCTGGTGGAAATGCACGAAACCGCCCGCATCCTCCACCAGGCCACGCCTCGAAGCCTGGTCATCCTGGACGAGATCGGCCGGGGCACCAGCACCTTCGACGGCCTGTCCCTGGCCTGGGCCGTGGCCGAGCACCTCCACGACGTCGGCGGGACAGGGGTGAACACCCTGTTCGCCACCCATTACCAGGAGCTCACCGAACTTTCCCGCCTCAAGTCCCGGGTGAAAAACTTTCAGGTGCTGGTGGCAGAGGAAGAGAGCGGCATTGTCTTTCTGCACCAGATGGCTCCGGGGGCAGCAAACCAAAGCTATGGCATCCAGGTGGCGCGGCTCGCCGGGGTTCCCCAGGCGGTCATCGACCGGGCCCAGGAGGTCCTGGAAAACCTGGAGGCCGGCAGCCTGGACCCCCTGGGCTTTCCCAAACTCGCCCGCCACCGCCGGCGCCTGGGCCGGGGTGACTCCCAGTTGAAGCTGTTTGAGGGCGGGGGGTAATAATAGAATTAACATGGGAAGCAGAACGATCCTAACCCTCCTGTAAAGACACCGGTTGCTCACTTCTATCTGGGAGAGTTGAGTGCCTCTTCGAGTCGGACTGTAGAGGCGATGGATCACTTACGAAGGGCGGAGGTCATGTTCCGACAGATGGGGATAGATTCGTCTATAAGTGTATATCGTGATTAAAGACATGCAAAGACTAGACGGTTCAAAGTTTTTAAAAGGTAGACTCAGTAATAGTATGAGATATGCCCTGAAGCTCACCTTAGTTTTAATTACCATTCTATTTGCAATATTATTATTTATATTGATAATTAAAACAGCAGCAATTAGAGGAACCATGTATTATTATGATAACGAGGTCAATATTCTTTTAAATAGATGGGGAGGCGCCAACTTTGAATTAATTATGAATAATATCATTGAATATTTTGACAAATATTTAGTTTGGATTATTCCATGTATTTTATTTAGTATTCTTGTATTAAAAAAAGATTGGTGGAATATTCTTGCTCTTTTTCTTAGTATCGGTGGAGGAATAATCCTGATATCTTATCTAAAAAATGCCTTCCATAGATGGAGTCATATGCTAAATATAGTTGACAGAGGTGGGGATCCATTTCCGAGCGGCCATGCCTGTTATGCAATGATTATCTTTGGTTTCATTATGTATATGGCATTAGATTTTTTGGAAAATAATTGTTTGAAAGCTTTGATTCTATTTTTATGCACTTTGTCAATACTTCTGATTGGAACAAGCCTCATCTCTCTGGGTCATCATTGGTTTGTTGAAGTTCTTGGAGGCTATTGCGTTGGATGCTCTTCGCTTCTAATCAGCATCCTTATGATAAAAACCATCAGCTATCTTAGGAAGGCCTAGGGGAGGACATTACGCTCTAGACAAATTCTCAGTTTGGATCATTTGGCAGAATTTGACATAGATCAACTTAACTATATGATATAAGTAAGAATAATGAGAAATAATTGGATTTTCTTTCATCAATCCGATCTCTCAATCTTACTACTGAACCCAATATTTTTTCGTGGTCATTAAGATACTCATCGAGATGGCTACGGAAAAAATCCAGGTGTTCCATAGTATTTCTCCAAGATTATGTGGCAATATGCCCGTTTCCGCATCTTGTGGGGCCAACCCTCACTCCTTGATAAGTTTCTATTGTTTCTGTTCTTGAGTAGGTCCCTGTAATATCGTTTTCTAATCCCTTGGTTGGGGACACGAACCCGGGAAAGTCGGGGCCGAAGGCGCCGCCTTTCCCGGCCTCCCCTCAACTACATTTATCCCAGTGCGGCGATGGCCTCCCCCCGGAGGCGGCGGCGCATGGCGGTGCTGTCGGCGATGACTTTATCCCGCTGGGAGGTGCTGGGGTGGTAAAGGTTGAAGGTCTTGCCATTCTCAAGGCCCATCATGATGGGTTCGATCATGGACTCCGGGATGGCGAGGTATTTGGAGGCCCCGGGCCGGGTGGATTGGGCCAACTCTACGATACCTTCCTTGCCCCAGGTTTGGAAAACGGCAGCCAGGAGGGCCACCGGCCAGGCCGTATCGGCCACCACGATGATCTCCGCGGCCTCGACCGCGTAACGGTTGCCGTTGAAGGCCAGGGCCACCCCGCCACCCGCCCGCACCTTTTCCAGGGCCGGGACGTCCGTGATGCTATCCCCCACGTAAATGAGGTTGGCCAGGGCAAGGCCGGTTTTCGCCAGGCTGTCCTCCAGGGCCCGGGCCTTTTCCGGGCCGCCCATGGTGCTGACTTCCCGGTAAATCCGGCCGATGTCCATCCGGGGAATGGTGTCCCAGAAAATAGTGTCAAAGCGGCCGATGGCCTCTTGGACCTCCGGGGCCAGGTCTTTCAGGGTCTTGGCTCCCGGGGGCAATTCGATGGGGGGGGCGGCCACGATTTCTGCCAGGAGACGCTGCAACTCCCCTGACTCCGTTTCCGAAAGCTGATAGCTGTCCAGGTCTATCTCGGTGCAGTAAATGCGTTCCGGGGCAAAGCCGAGCCTGGCTCCCACCGCTTCGGCGAATTGGCGGTAGCTGGCGCTGATTTCAAAGAGAGGAAAGTTGAGGGAGTGCAGAAAGCGGTAGGCGTCCTCGACCTTGGGCACCAGGGCGATATGCTCCTGAGAATATTTCGCCATTTTCTCAGTGGTGAGCCCGACGGCCTTTAAGAAAGGGAGGATGAGCTTCAAGGCGTCTCCTGCCTGGTGTCCCGGTCTCTGGGCAAAATCAGCCAGAAAATCGTCATAGCGGCACACCTGGGTGAAAAAACGGGCGCCGTCCGGCGGCAGAAAATCCCGGCACAACTCGAAGGCGTTATCATTTAAGGCCAGAGGCCCCTCGCAATCCGTGTCCAACTGAATTGAGTGCATGTAAGCTCCTTCGTATGAAT
>Ga0207826_1000459_pt1 | contig 11672 bp, 11 predicted proteins | sample LuqExpMetageno80_FD_187837 | JGI IMG/M metagenome (GOLD analysis project Ga0207826, IMG submission 187837) | Tropical forest soil microbial communities from Luquillo Experimental Forest, Puerto Rico - Sample 80 (SPAdes) | ecosystem: Environmental > Terrestrial > Soil > Tropical forest ... | reverse complement strand
TGGCGCAGCGAACTCGGCGAACGCTGCTGCGATTTCTTCAAACGCTTCGCGCGAATAGCCGACGAGATCGGTCTTATTCACCGCCAGCACGGCGTGGCGGATTCCGAGCAGGCTGACAATGACGGCATGCCGCCGCGTCTGCGGCAGCAGGCCCTTCCGCGCATCGACCAGCAGGACAGCCAGATCGCAATTCGACGCGCCGGTCGCCATGTTGCGCGTGTACTGCTCGTGCCCGGGCGTATCGGCGACGATGAAGGCGCGCCGCCGCGGCATCGAGAAATATCGGTACGCGATGTCGATGGTGATGCCCTGCTCGCGTTCGGCCTCGAGCCCATCCAGCAGCAGCGCGTAGTCGATCTCTTCGCCGGTCGTGCCGTGCTTTTTGGAATCGCGCGCCAGCGCCGAAAGCTGATCATCAAAAATGAGGTTCTGCTCGTAAAGCAGCCGGCCGATCAAGGTCGACTTGCCGTCGTCGACCGATCCGCACGTGAGGAAACGCAATGCAGGGCGCGTGTCCGCCGTCATATCGCTGCTTCGCGTCGAACCGGGCGCGTGCATCAGAAATATCCCTCGCGTTTCTTCTTTTCCATCGAGCCGCTGTCGTCATGATCGATCAGCCGACCCTGCCGCTCGGAGGTGCGTGCGTTGCGCATTTCATCGATGATTGCGTCGAGCGAACACGCTTGCGAGAGGATCGCGCCCGTAAGTGGGTAACAGCCAAGGGTGCGGAACCGCACGGTGAGCATGCGGGGCGTTTCGCCTGGCCCGAGCGGCAACCGATCGTCATCCCGCATGATCAGCATGCCGTCGCGCTCGATCACCGGACGCGGCTTCGCAAAGTAAAGCGGCACGACCGGTATATTCTCCGCGCGGATGTACTGCCACACATCGAACTCAGTCCAATTCGATAACGGAAAAACGCGGAGCGACTCGCCCGGTTTGATACGCGTGTTGAACACGCGCCACAGCTCCGGCCGCTGCTGGCGCGGGTCCCACGCATGCGCGGCCGTGCGATGCGAAAAGATGCGCTCCTTAGCGCGGCTCTTCTCCTCATCACGCCGCGCCCCGCCGAACGCCAAATCGACTTTGTATTTTTCGAGGACCTGACGCAGCGCCTCGGTTTTCATCACCTGCGTGTGCACCGAAGATCCAGATGCGACCGGAGATATCCCGCGCGCGAGTCCCTCCTCGTTGATATAGACAAGCAACTTGAGTCCGAGCCGCGCCGTAGTCTCGTCGCGAAATGCGATCATTTCGCGGAACTTCCATGTCGTGTCGACGTGCAGCAGCGGGAATGGCAGCGGCCCCGGCGCGAAGGCTTTCATCGCGAGATGCAGCATCGCGCTGGAGTCTTTGCCGATGGAATAGAGCATGACGGGATTGCGCGACTCAGCGACCGCTTCGCGGAAAATTTCGATAGCTTCCGATTCCACCCGGCGTAGCCGCGGGCTCCGCGCACGCCAATCGGTAGCCCCTGGCGTTAGCATCATTCGATATGATCCAAAAACACTGTAAAGATGTAACCCAATCGCGACCGCCTCAAACGCCGTGATATTCGCGATACCATGCGACGAAGCGCGCAATGCCTTCGGCGATCGGCGTGGAGGGTCTAAATCCGACCTCGCGCATCAGATCGTCGACGTCGGCGTAGGTCGCGGGCACGTCGCCCGGCTGCATCGGCAGCAACTCGCGCTTTGCTTGTTTGCCGAGCGCCTGCTCAAGAAGACGGACGACGTCCAAAAGCTCGGCTGGCCGATTATTGCCGATGTTGTACACCCGCCATGGTGCATTGCTCGAGCCGGGATCCGGGTCCTCGCCGATCCACCTCGGATCGGGCGCGGGTGCGCGGTCGATCAGCCGCACGATCGACTCCACTACGTCGTCGACATAAGTGAAGTCGCGCCGCATATCGCCGTTGTTGAACAATTTGATCGGCTCACCGGCGAGGATGGCCTTCGCAAACAGCCACATCGCCATGTCGGGCCGGCCCCATGGCCCGTAGACGGTGAAGAAGCGCAGACCCGTCATCGGCACGCGATAGAGATGCGCGTAGGCATGCGCCATCAGTTCGTTCGCCTTCTTCGTCGCACCATAGAGACTGAGCGGGTGATCGACATTGTCGTGCACCGAAAACGGCAGTTTCGTGTTCGAGCCGTAGACGGACGACGATGACGCGTAGAGCAGATGCCGGCAGCCGTTGTGCCGGCAGCCTTCCAGCACATTGGTGAAGCCGACGAGATTGGCGTCGATATAAGCGTGCGGGTCGACGAGCGAGTAGCGCACGCCGGCCTGCGCCGCGAGATGCACGACGTGCTCGAAGCGATGCGTTGCGAACAGCGCCGCCATGCTGTCGCGATCTGCGAGATCGAGCTTGACGAACGAAAAGCCCGGCAGCTTTTCGAGCTCGGTCAGGCGGGCGTTTTTCAACGCCGGATCGTAATACGAATTGATATTGTCGAGGCCGACCACCGCCCTGCCCTGTTCGAGAAGGCGGTGCGCGACGTGATAGCCGATGAACCCAGCCGCGCCGGTGACGAGAATCGGATTTACAGACGCCACAGATCGATTCCGTCCGGTTTGCTGGTGCGGTCGAGCCGCGATTTGACGTCGAGCACCACACCATTGCGTTGGCGCAGCAACCGCTGCATCAACGGCCAGCCTTCGCGCAAGTATTCCGCATGTGCGACGGCAAGGATTACGGCGTCGGCGGGCTGCAGCTGTTCGAAAGACGTCAGCGTGACGCAGTACTCGTGCTGCGTCTCATCGACGAGCGCGAGCGGATCGTGCACCTGCGTACGAATGCCGAAGCGCTCCAGCTCGCGCACGATGTCGATCACCTTAGAGTTTCGAATGTCCGGCACGTCTTCCTTGAACGTCATGCCGAGGATGGTCACCAGCGGATCGGTCCGCCGACGCAGGGTCATGCTGCGCACGCATTCGCGCGCGACCCACTGGCCCATGCCGTCGTTGATACGGCGGCCGGCGAGAATGATCTCCGGGTGATAGCCCGCCTTCTCAGCGCGATAGGTCAAATAATATGGATCGACGCCGATGCAGTGTCCGCCGACGAGCCCGGGCTGATAATTCAAGAAGTTCCACTTGGTCGCGGCAGCGGCGAGAACGTCGCCGGTGTCGATGCCGAGCTGATGGAAAATCGCCGACAGCTCGTTCATGAAGGCGATGTTGAGATCGCGCTGCGTGTTCTCGATCACCTTCGCCGCTTCCGCGACCTTGATCGACGGCGCGCGATGAATACCGGCCTTCACCACTGAGCCGTACACGTCAGCAATGCTGTTGAGCGTCTGCTCGTCCTGACCCGATACCACTTTGGTGATGGTCTCGAACCTGTGCACCTTGTCGCCCGGGTTGATCCGCTCGGGGGAATAACCGACGGTGAAGTCGCGTCCGCCTGTCAAGCCCGACACGCTCTCCAGCACGGGCATGCAGGCTTCCTCGACCGCGCCGGGGTAAACCGTGGACTCGTAGACGACGATGTCGCCGCGCTTGAGCACGGAGCCGACGGTCCGGGATGCAGATAGCATCGCGCCGAGATCGGGCCGGCGAGCCGTATCGATCGGGGTTGGAACCGTAACGATGTAGAAGTCCGCTTCCGCGAGCATCGTCTGGTCGGCGGTGATGTTCAGGCTGGGCAAACTCAGTTCACTCGGATCAACTTCGCGGGTGCGATCATGGCCCGAACGCAATTCTTCGACTCGGCGCTTATCGATGTCGAAGCCGATGACGCGGCTGGCCACGCGCGCAAACGCGACGGCGACTGGCAGGCCGACATAGCCAAGACCGATGACGGCAATTCTCCGTGGCAGACTCATGTCTCAGCGTATACCCGGCAGTGTTAGGTAAGTGCAATCGGTCGTTGGAGCCGCGAAATTCCAACTGAACCAGAGTTGCGAATCGATGAAAACGCGCGGCGCGACAACGTCATTGCGGAATCAGCTCGGTTGCTCGCACCGCCGCTACCTCGTTGATCCAACGCCGACGCCATGCCTCGAACATCAGAACTGTCCACAATGCATGTGGCCAGTTCCGCCGGCCGGAGATGTGCTCATTCCAGAGCGCACGTACGGCGGCAACGTCCAGGAACCCGCCGCCGAGCGTCCGAGGATCCAGCAGATCTTCTGCCCAATCTCGCAATTGTCCACGCAACCAGTCTGCGAGCGGAATACCGAAGCCCATCTTGGGCCGTTCGATCAGCGCACGCGGCACGTAGCGGTCGAGCACGCGACGAAGCAGCCATTTCGTTTCGCCATTGCGCAACAACATATGCCGCGGAAGGCTCCAGGCAAATTCGACCACCCGATGGTCCAGTAGCGGTGGCCGAACTTCGAGCGCGACCGCCATTGAGGCACGATCGACCTTTTGTAAAATGTCGTCGGGCAGATACGTGCAGGCATCGAACAGCTGCATACGAGCCAGCTGACCGGCGCTTTCTTCCAGATCGGGCATCTCGGGAGGATATTCGCGTAAGCCATGCGTCAGCGCGCTCGGATCGGGGCACTGGCTTACCAGCCGCATGTAGATCGCGTCGCCGTCGAGGCCCAATACCTCAGCGAGCTTATGCAGTTTGTCGCCGGGCAAGGCTGGCCGCATGGAACGCGGCATGCCGCGCGCAAGAACTTCGGCCGTGCTGTCCGGAATCGCACGAAGAACAGCGGCAAGCCCGTGACGAAGAGATCGCGGCAAGCCGGCAAGCCGTGCAAGATGGCCGCCCGCCAGAACATAGCGGTTGTAGCCGGCAAGGAGTTCATCGCCGCCGTCACCCGAAAGCGCCACCGTCACACGCGCGCGCGTCAACCTTGAAATGGCAAAGGTCGGTATTTGCGACGAATCCGCAAACGGTTCATCGTACATCTCCGCAAGTCGCGGCACGACCGCGAGTGCATCCGCCGCGGTAACGGTCAATTCTTCGTGCTGCGTGCCGAGATGGTTCGCCACTGCTCTTGCATGCGCCGATTCATCGTAACCGAAGTCGGGAAATCCAATCGAAAACGTGCGCACCGGACCGCGGTTTGCGGCCACCATCAATGCCACCACGGTCGATGAATCGATTCCGCCCGACAAAAACGCACCGAGCGGTACGTCCGAAATCATTTGGGCCGATACGGCGTCGGCAAGCAATGTGTGCAGAGCGTCTTCGGCCTCAGCATCCGTCCCACGAAACGGATTGCTAAGACCGCGCTCGGCAATCTCCACGTGGTTCCAAAAAAGCTTCCGCTGCACTTTCCCGGGCGCAGCAATCGATACGATTTCGCCTGGGCGCAGTTTCGCTACGCCGCGCCAGATCGAGTGCGGCGCCGGTACATATCCGAACCGCAAGAAGCTCGCGACAGAGGCCGGATCGATCGAAAAGGACCGACCTGCGGCCGAAAAACTTTTCAACTCGGATGCGAAGCCAACGCCGTGCGTGTCGACAGTGTAGAATAGGGGTTTGATGCCGAGCCGATCACGTACGAGATGCAACGTACTGGTCGCGCGATCCCATAACGCCATGGCAAACATGCCATTGAGATCGGCAATCGTTTGTTCAACCCCTCGCCGCGCAACCGATTCAACGATGACCTCGGTATCGGAGGTACCGCGCCGCACGAAACCGGTCAGTGTCGCGGCGATGGATCCCGCGTTGTACACCTCGCCGTTATATGAGATCACCCAGCGTCCATCAGCCGATAGCATCGGCTGCGAGCCGGCGGGCGTCAGATCAACAATCGCCAGGCGTCTGTGCCCAAGCGCGACGCCATCCTCGCTCCAAACCCCGTCACCATCGGGCCCGCGGTGCGCGATCGCATCGCACATGGCGCCCACGCGTCGGGAGATATCCGGTGCTTGTCCGGAGCATTCAATCAAACCGGCAATGCCGCACATATTCTATGTTCCAGCCGCAGCATCCGGCGACCATTCCTGACCGTAGCATTCACGCAGCAGCACAGCCTCAAGCGGCTCGATGTCGAGTTCGCCAGCAAGCATGGCCATTCGAAGAGCCTCTTCTGGTTGAAGATCGCGGCGTGACGCCACGGTCCAACTTATTGTTGCCGGACCGGCTTGCCGGTCGGCTCGCGGCAACGCAATACACGGCCATCGTCGCTGCCGTGAATCCAACGCAGGTCGTGATCAGCGGCTTGGTGTATCCGGAAGACTGGAACTATATGCGCTATCTCGTGCCGAAGGGAAAGCGCCATCAAGACTAGAAGAGGTCGTCGGCATGTCCATCCTAAAATAGCAACCGCACTCCGGGTGAGTCGATCCAGAGCAAGCAGCGCCGTGAAAACCCGCGAAAGCCTCAAGCCGCGGCTACAGACTCCGCGTCCACCGTCACCCGGACCTTGCGACCGAGCAGGTCGAGTAAGATGGCGACGCGGTCGCTATCCCGCATGCCCTCGTAGAGGCCGAGGCAATCGGCGAACGCGCCGTCCAGAATTCTGATCTTGTCGCCCGCCTGGAAGTTCGGACGGAAAGCGAGCCGTACATAACCGTCCGCGTCCTCGCGCGCCTTCAGGCCGGAAATGACCTGATCAGCGATCGGCGTCGGCAGTTCGCCGTTGCAGACGAGACGCGACACGCCCAACGTTGAGAAGATCGAGCGCCAGCGCTGCGCGCCAAGATCAATCCCGACGAAGAGATAGCGCGGGAAAAGCGGCGCAGACACGATGTCCACGCGCCGGGCATGCCGGCGCTTTTTCAAATAGCGCGGCAGATAGGTCGCAAAACCCTGTCGCTCCAGATGGGCCACCGCCTTGTGCTCGGCGTTCGGCTGTGACTGCACCACGTACCAGCGCTGTGCGTCGTTCATTCGGCAGCTCCGCCCTGTTGCCTGATGCGTACCCGCAAGAGTTCGGGGACAAGCACGCGGTTGAGACCGAAGCGGGCCACCGCCGCCTCGCAGGTCGCGCGCGCGTTGTTGACGTCGGTGATCAATAAGGAGTCGAACGGCTCCGAGACGGCCTCGAAATCCGGGAAGACGCAGGCGCCGATAAAGCGGTCGCTGGCGGAGCCCTCCTGCACCACACCGACGATGCGCACGTCATGTTCCATTGCGCACAGCGCGGCGATCTCGGCGAGATCGGACTTACCCACCAGCAGAACATTCTTCACACCCGAGGCTTTCGCCGTCCGGAACAGTTCCGAGCAGTCCGTCTTGGCCTGCCGGAAAAAACCGAAGGAGTACGACAAATATTCAACAGTGAGCCGGGATTTTTCGGCGAAGCCCTGGTGGGTGAGATAGTAGGCGTAGCGGCGCGCCGGCGCCTCACGGACCTTCACCAGCCCCTTGTTCATACACCGCTTCAGATACGCGTTGACGAGTCCGAGTGCGATGCCGAGTTCGGAGGCGAGATGGCGCTGTGAGTGGGCCCGTTCCTGCTCGACCGCGTCGAGCAGCCCAAGCATGATGCGTGACGCTTCAGCGTTCTCGTCCGCTAGACGGCGCATGAGCCTCCCCCGAAGGGGTTCTCCATACGCCGTTCACAGTATGAACGTCAAGCCTAGCGTTCAGATCGTGAACACGATTCCTTTCCATACTTAACATGAATTCTGCCGAAAACTCATGTGCTTAGGTGGATGACGGCGCTCGCCTTTGCCGGACCTCCGACGAGGTCTGGCAAATTCGCGGCCGTATGGTCTAGTGGACCCGATGCCACCCAGGGTCGTCTATCTCGTCACCGAAGACTGGTATTTCGTCTCCCATCGCCTGCCGATGGCGCGCGCCGCCGCGCGTGCGGGCTTTGAGGTCCACGTCGCCACACGCATCGCCAAGCATGGAGCGGCGATCGAGCGAGAAGGGTTCATTCTGCATCCGCTTCAGTGGAAACGCGGGAGCCTCGACCCGCTGCACCTGATCGCAATCGTGAGAGAAGTGCGCCAGCTTTATCGGTCTTTGGCACCGGCGTTGACGCACCACGTCGCGCTAACGCCGACGATCGTCGGATCGCTCGCCGCGCTCGGCATGCCGTTTCCTCAGCTAAATGCGCTCGCCGGTCTCGGCTTTGCGTACACGTCCCGCGGGCCAAAGGCGCGTCTCATCCGACCCGTGTTCTCCGCACTGCTCCGGAGCCTGCTGCGTCGGCCGCATGCAACTGCACTTGTGCAAAATCCGGACGATCGCAAGACGCTACAGGAACTCGGCGTTCCCGGAAGCAAAATCGTACTAGTACCGGGATCAGGCGTCGATACTAAAAGTCTACAGCCTTTGCCCGAGCCGGACGAGCCAATCACGGTCGCGTTCGTCGGACGACTGCTGCATGACAAGGGCGTGGCGTCCTTGATCGCGGCGCATCGGCTGTCGCGAGAGCGCGGCCATCCGCTCCGGCTACTGATTGCCGGCGATGCCGATCCGGCAAACCCCGCCAGCATTCCAGAATCGAAGCTGATGGAATGGAGCAAGCTGGAAGGCATCCAATTTCTTGGCCACATTGGCGGCATTCGCAACGTTTGGAGCCAAGCCCACATTGCGGTCCTGCCTTCGCGCCGCGAAGGGTTGCCGCTCAGTCTCCTGGAAGCTGCGGCGTGCGCACGTCCGCTGGTCGCGACGGACGTCCCCGGCTGCCGCGAGATTGCGCGGCCCGGCGTCAGCGCCCTGCTCGTTCCTCCCGATGATCCGCCGGCCCTCACCGATGCCCTCGTCCAGCTTGCCGAAGACGCCGGTCTGCGCCGCCGCCTGGGCGACGGCGCGCGACGTCTCGTCGAGACCGAATTTTCTAGCGCGCGCATCGGTGCGGAGATCGTCGCACTCTATCGCCGCCTGATCGACGACGTGAGCGGCCGGTAACAGTCGTCCTCGAACTGACCACTGTAGTCGAGCCCCAAGCCCTCATCCTGCTCGTGTTTGTAGAGAATGCAGTTGCCAGCGACTAGCGCATCGATTTCCATACCCATCGGGCGTGCAAACGATCGGCTCCCCGCGCACATTAAACGACGTATTGACCAGGACCGGACAGCCGGTATGTCGGAGCGCTAAACGTTCAAATTATCAATTCCGAACAGCCGGCTCTCGGCAGGCGAGATCGTGCACCGGCGCGTTTCTTTGACCGGAGCGACCAGCGCTAAATACGTCGAGTCGACGTCGATTTCGAACCAAACTGCAATATCCTCGCGCAGGACCGCCGGCGCGAACGGGCGAAGGCTCTCGCGGTATTTGACTTTTAAATTCAGTATTTTCTGCGTTCGGCGAGCGCGGATCCGCCAGGATCGAGCGGCTGCGCAGCGCACGGGACCGAATTCCATTCGTCCTTGAAACAAGCCGACCGCCTTGCTCTCCGCTAATGGATCCGTAAAGGGTAAACGGTCGCCCGCACTCCCGTCTTGCGCCGCGAACCTCAGTCGGATTAGTTCCGAAGTTGATGCAACATACTTCGCCTGAATTCGGGATGGACACCCTCCGCCTCGGGGCCTCCTTCGCGCTCGCGTTCATCGTGAGCTACGGCGCGATCTGGCTCCTGCGGCCGCTGTGGCACAATTACGCATTGGCCACACCGAACGCGCGCTCCTCGCACAAAGAACCCACACCTCAAGGCGGCGGCATCGCGGTCCTTCTAGGCTTTGCCTGCGCACTCGTTTTGATTCCATCCACGCTGCCGCTCTACATGGCCTTTGCCGCCGCATTGGTCCTCGGGGCGATCGGTGCGCTCGACGATCTGCGCTCGCTTGATCCCGCGCCGCGGCTGCTTGTACAGGCGCTCGCCGTGACAGCCGTTGTCACACTCCTTCCCGCGAATTTTCATGTTGTAGCGAACCTGCCGACATGGTTCGAGCGCACGCTGCTCATCCTCGGCCTGCTCTGGTTTGTGAACCTCACCAATTTCATGGATGGCATCGACTGGATAACGGTCGCAGAGATGGTCCCGGTAACAGCGGCAATTGCGCTGTCCAGCTTCGCAGGCGCTCTCCCCGCCGATGCTGCGCTCGCTGCAGCAGCGCTTTGCGGCGCGCTGATCGGCTTTGCGCCCTTCAACAAGCCTGTCGCGCGGTTGTTTCTTGGCGATGTCGGCAGCCTGCCCATCGGCCTTCTCACCGGCTGGCTGCTGATCCGTCTCGGAGAGCGACACCCCGCCGCTGCCGTGCTGCTGCCGCTCTATTATATTGCAGATGCGACCATCACACTCATTCGCCGTTTCGCGCGCGGCGAACCGGTGATGCAGGCGCACCGCTGCCATTTCTATCAGCGAGCGGTCGACGGCTCCCTTGGCGTGAAAGCCGTGATTGCGCGCGTTACGGCTCTTAATCTCACACTGATCGCGCTCGCCGCGGTGTGCATCGCGATCCCCTCGCCGCCTGTACATATTGCCGCCGTTGCCACCGGATGCGCAGCCACTGGCGCGACACTGTGGTCGTTCGCGCGCGTGGCGAAACGGAGCTGAGCGCTACTTCTGCAGCGCATGACCGGTGAGTTTGGCGAGCTCCGCCTGATGCTTGGCCTCGTCCGCCATGTACTTGCCGTAGGCCTCCGTCGTATTTAACGCCGCAGGCATCGTCATTCCGAGCGGCTCCAGGCGTTCGCGCACGGCGGGGGCCTGCAAGGAGTCGTTCAGCGCCTTGTTGAGTTTCGCAATCACCGCGGGCGGCGTGCCCTTCGGCGCTGACAGGCCAACGAATGCCATGTGCTCGAAGCCCTTGAAACCGAGTTCTTCCATCGTCGGCACGTCGGGCAGATTTTTCATCCGCTGCGGGCTCGCCACCGCGAGCACACGCTACTGACCGCCGTCGATCAATCCTTTCGCGCTCGGATAAAAGACGAAGCTCGCCTGCACATCGCCGATCACCACGGCCGAGGTGGCGGGACCTGTGCCCTTGTACGGGATCTCCTGGAATTTCGTGCCAGCGAGCGAATTCAACTGCGAAACGGCGATCGCCGGCGTGGTCGCAACGCCGGACGTCGCGAAGTTAGCGTTCGTCGGATGCGCCTTTTCGTATGCGATCAGGTCGGCAACGCTCTTGAACGGCGACTTCGCATTGACGATCAGCACGAGCGGCGGCCCGTCCGCGATCTTGCCGACCGGCACGAGATCGATGAGCGCGTCATAAGGCACGTTGAGATAATAGAAATTCTGCACTTCCGAGAGCGCGCTGACGAGCAGCGTGTAGCCGTCCGCGCTAGAACGGACGACGTAGGACCCGCCGGTGATGCCCGACGCGCCCGCCCTGTTCTCGACGATCACAGGCGCCCCGAGCCGCTGTTGCATTTCGGGCGCGAGAATGCGCGCGGGAATATCGGTCAGCCCGCCGGGCGGAAACGAGACGAGCAGCGTGATCGTGCGCTCGGGGAATTCCGCCCGTGCAGCGCCGGTCAGCGCGCATGCAGCGAATAGAATTGCTGCGAACAGGCGAAACATCGGAAATCCTCCCACTTCGTTTTTTATTTTGCAGTCGCTGAACTTGCCGGCTGATTGCAGAGATCGAGCGCTGTCTCGGCATAGATGCGCGCCGCTTGCACGACGTCGTCGAGCAGCACGTGATCGCCGACCTCGTGCATCGAGCGCCCCCGCGCATCGGGATGCAGCCGCCCGCCTGGACCGAATTGGACGCAAGGCACGCCGTAAGCCGTGAGATGCACTGCATCCGAACCGGGCCGGCGCAGGAACGGCGGGCTTGGCTCGCCCATGACCGCGCGCTGAGCCTCTTTGAGCGCAGCGACGACCGGCAGGTTCTCGTCAATTTGCAGCGGC
>Ga0207826_1000458_pt1 | contig 11679 bp, 13 predicted proteins | sample LuqExpMetageno80_FD_187837 | JGI IMG/M metagenome (GOLD analysis project Ga0207826, IMG submission 187837) | Tropical forest soil microbial communities from Luquillo Experimental Forest, Puerto Rico - Sample 80 (SPAdes) | ecosystem: Environmental > Terrestrial > Soil > Tropical forest ... | reverse complement strand
CCCAGATCTTCTTGAGGATCTACCCGTCATAAAGGTACCAAAACCGTCCGCAAAGAGGATGACACATCTTAATTGAAATGGTTTTTCAGCAGCCTGCTAGGTGGCATCGGTTGGGCGCGAGTCAACGATGCATTGGGGCCGGTGGTAAGGGACACGGATGGTCGCGTTTTCACTCTATCAACGCTTTCGGAAATGCTCGAAGTGGCACCCTTCCCATCACTGACCGGACTTGAGCTTACTCAATAATGTAGTGTAAAGTATCTTTAATTTAAGAATATCACCTTTGGGTAATTAATGACCAAACAGGTTTTGCACTTGAATGTATCGTTCCCTGAGCCCTATATTTCCATAGTCATCCCGGTTTACAACGAAGCAGAAAACCTGGCCGAGCTTGGCGACCGCCTCATAGCCACCCTCACCGCCGACGGCCGGCCCTTCGAGATCATTTTCGTGGACGACGGCTCCACCGACCGCTCCTGGGAAATCCTCTCGGAGCTTTATCAACGCCATCCCGGCCAGATCCGGGTCCTCCAGTTTATCCGCAACTTCGGCCAGCACCAGGCCATCTTTGCGGGCTTTCAGGCCACCCGGGGAGAGGTCATCGTCACCCTGGACGCCGACCTCCAGAACCTCCCGGAAGACATCCCCAAACTGGTGGCCAAGCTGGAGGAGGGCTACGACTCCGTGGGGGGTTGGCGGGAAAACCGTCTGGATTCCTGGCTTAGGCGCCTGCCGTCCTACTTCATGAACCTCACCATGTCCCGAGTCACCGGCGTCAGGCTCAAAGACTACGGTTGCATGCTCCGGGCCTACCGCCGGGAGGTGGTGGACGGCATCAACCAGTGCCAGGAGTCCTCGAGCTTCATACCCGCCCTGGCCAATCTTTTTTCCAGGCGGGTAGCGGAAATTCCCGTGGGCCACGCCGAAAGGGAGCGGGGGAAGTCCAAATACAACCTGTTCAAGCTCCTGCGCCTCAACCTCGACCTGATGACGGGCTTTTCACATCTCCCCATCCACGCGGTGGGGGCCATGGGGGTGGCCATCGCCCTGTTGGGATTTTTATTCGGCCTGTTTCTCTTCATCCGCCGTCTTGTCGTGGGCCCGGAGGTGGAGGGCGTCTTCACGCTGTTTGCCATCCTGTTTGTCTTCGTGGGGCTCAACACCTTCGGCCTGGCCTTGATCGGCGCCTACGTGGGCCGCATTTACAAGGAAGTTCGGGGCCGGCCTCGCTTCATCATCCGGCAGAGGTTGGAGACCGGTAAGACCGAATAATTATTTCATTAACCAGGTCTCCGACCTCCTCTCCACTGCCAGGGCGAGGGTATCTCAAAAGATAAATAAAACCATGTCTGGCCGCCAGTTACCTTTAGCCATCAAACGTGCTTTAGAGGAATTGCAGCAGTATCTAGTTGAATTTTATGGTGATCGGTTGCGAGGGATCTACCTTTATGGATCTTATGCCCGCGGAGACTTTCGCTCAGATTCGGATGTGGATGTATTAATTGTCCTAGATGGCGAAGTTAAGCCTGGTCAGGAAATTGACCGGATCAGTCACCAGGTGGCCGACATTTGTCTGGAACACAATGTCTTGATTGCCACGTTTCCCGTTTCAGAAAAATGGTTTAAGGAGAGGAAAAGTCCCCTTTTCGAAAATGTCCGGCAGGAGGGGGTGCTTTTGTGACCCTTGATGACGAAGTTTCGGGCATGTTAGCTAAATCCCGGCGGTATTTGGATTCCGCCGAACTGTTGCGTCAACACGGGGATTTTGACTCTGCCATCTCTCGCTTATATTACTCCATGTTTTACGGGGCTGAGTCCTTGCTGTTGGTAAAAGGAAAAACCTTCTCCAGCCATCGGGCAGTGGTGGCAGCCTTCGGTGAACACTTTATCAAATCTGGCATTTTTCCCAGGGAGATGCACCTTTGGCTGCATAGAGCTTTTGAAAAGAGACAAATCAGCGATTACGATTATCTGACCGGCATAACCGAAAGCGAGGTCATGGAACTGCAGGAAAAAGCGAAAATTTTTCTTCAGAAAACCGAGGCTTTCCTCCAAAATGAGGGGATCAGTTTATCTGGCTAAGAGCTTAAAAAATAGCAACGAGAAGATCGGCTTTACGGGTGAGAGCCTGAAACCATGAGTCTTTCCAGCATCCCTTAGCGAATTATCATGCGCCTCATCTTCATGGGTTACCACAACATCGGCTATTTTTGTCTTAAGGCCCTGGTCGAGATGTGCCAGGACCTGGGGGATGAGATCGTGGCGGTGGTGACCCATGCGGACAATCCCAAAGAAAATATCTGGTTCGCCCAGGTTCGGGACCTGGCCTTTCAGCACCACCTGCCGCTCTACCAACCGGAAGACCCCAATGACCCGGCCTTTGTGGCCACCCTGAAGCGCCTGGCGCCTGACTTCCTGTTCTCCTGCTATTACCGGCACATGCTGAAAAAGCCCGTCCTGGACCTCCCGGCCCGAGGGGCTTTGAACATGCACGGCAGCCTCCTCCCCAAGTACCGGGGCCGGGTGCCGATTAATTGGGTCCTGGTCCACGGTGAAATGGAAACCGGCATGACCCTGCATTACATGGAAGAAAAGGCCGACCGGGGCGACATGGTGGCGCAAAACCGGGTGCCCGTTACTACGGAGGATACGGCCTTTACCCTGTTTGCCAAGATGACGGTGGCAGCTGAACAATTAATGCGGGACACCTATCCCTTATTGCGCGCCGGCCAGGCCCCCCGGGTGCCTCAGGATCACTCCCAGGCCTCCTATTTCGGCGGCCGGCGGCCGGAAGACGGGCGTATCTCCTGGACCAAGCCCGCCCGGGAGATTTATAATCTGGTGCGGGCCGTGACCCACCCCTACCCCGGGGCCTTCACCTCGCTGAACGGCCGCAAGCTGTTCATCTGGTGGGGCCGCCCCCTGGCCGAACCGGTCTCTCCCGCCGCCGTGCCCGGCCAGATCATGGCGCGGATTTTGGGAGAGGGCCTCTTGGTGGCCACGGGCAATGGCCAGTTCCTCATCGAGCGGGCCCAATGGGAGGGGGAACCGGAATTTCTGGGGCCCGTGGTGGCCGCCTGGAAGGATCTGATAGGCTGCCGACTGGAATAATTTACTCTGTCGTTGTAGAATGAAGCGCCGCCACCCAGGCGGCGTCTGAATTGAAAAACCCTATGAAAATACTCATCCTCGGCGTCAACGGCTTCATCGGCAATGCTCTGGTGCGACGCATCCTCACCACCCGGGACTGGGAGGTCTTCGGCATGGACCTCTACTCCAACAAGATTACCGAGTGCCTGGGCAATCCCCGGTTTCATTATCTCGAGGGGGACATTGCCATTAACAAGGAGTGGATCGAATACCACATCAAGAAGTGCGACGTGGTCCTGCCCCTGGTGGCCATCGCCACCCCCATGACCTACGTGAAAAAACCCCTGACCGTCTTCGAACTGGACTTTGAAGAAAATCTGCGGGTGGTGCGCCAGTGCGTCAAGTACGGCACCCGCATCATCTTCCCCTCTACCTCCGAGGTCTATGGCATGTGCGCCGATGCGGAGTTCTCCGAGGACGCGAGCCCCCTCATCCTGGGCCCCATCCACAAGCAGCGCTGGATTTATTCCTGCAGCAAGCAGCTTCTGGACCGGGTCATCTGGGCCTACGGCAAGGAAGGCAGCCTCCAGTTCACCCTGTTCCGCCCCTTCAATTGGATCGGCCCCAAGCTGGACGACCTCTACGCCGCCAAAGAAGGGAGTTCCCGGGTGGTGACCCAGTTCATCCTGAACCTCCTTCAACGGGAGCCCATCAAGCTGGTGGACGGGGGCGGGCAAAAGCGCTGCTTTACCTATGTGGAAGACGGCATCGACTGCCTCATGACCATCATCGAAAATCCGGGTGGCGTGGCGGATGGCGAGATTTTCAACATCGGCAACCCGGCTAACGAAGCCTCGGTAAAAGAGTTGGCCGAGCTCTTGCGGGACCTGTTTCGCCAGCACCCGGACCACGCCAGCGACGATGCTTACTCGGAAATCGCCGAGACCTCGGCGGATTCTTATTACGGCAAGGGCTATCAGGACATTCTGACCAGGAAGCCCGCCATCGAGAAGGCCCGGAGCCTCTTGGGCTGGGAGCCCAGGACCGACCTGGCGACTTCTCTTAGTATTACCCTGGACGCCTTCCTGACGGAGGTCCGGGAGAGCCAGGGGAAAATTTGAGATTGTTGCAATGAGTATTTGGGAGAGGGGGTCAGGGGGCAGTGCCCCTCCCAAGCACTCTCCCCCAACCCCTTAACGCTTTTTGGCCGGAAAGTCGGGCCACGGGCCCGCCCTTCCGGTCCCATCTGCGGGTCGGGAGGGGGGTTTGGGGAAGGCAGGGACCTCAGGTCCCTGGCCCTCCCCCCAAAAGACTTCCTCTGTCCGACAAGGCTTTACCGGTGCGCTTAGGTCTCAAAGTGGACATCGACACCCTGGGCGGGCTGACTGAGGGCGTGCCCGCCCTCCTTGAGGTTTTCGCCGCCCGGAATATCAGGGCCTCTTTTTTTGTAGCCCTGGGGCCGGACAACTCTGGCCGGGCCATATTTCGGGTGTTTCGCCAGCGGGGCTTTCTGGAAAAAATGTTGCGTACCCGGGCTCCTTCGGTTTACGGTTTCCGCACCATGCTATACGGCACCATGCTCCCGGCGCCCAGGATCGGCGCGGCCGCCCCACTTCTTTTGCCCCGCTTGCGGGCCGTCGGCCACGAAGTGGGCCTGCACGGCTATGACCATGTGCGCTGGCATGACCGGCTCCTCGCCCTGACCCGGGCGGAAGTAGACCGGGAAATCCACCAGGCCCAGGCCAGTTTTACCGGGATTATGGGAGTCCGGGCCACCTCTTTTGCCGCGCCCGGCTGGCAGGCCAGCAAGACGAGCCGGGCCGCGCTGGCCGAAGCCGGATTCTCTTACGCCAGCGACACCCGGGGCAGCCGGCCATTCTTCCCCCGCTTCGGAGCCCAGGTGAGTACCTTGCTGGAAATCCCCACGACGCTGCCCACTCTGGATGAGCTTTTGGGATTAGGCCGGTGCACGGTGGAGGACTTTTTCGACCTGATCCTTTCCCGCCTGGAAAACGGCAAGCCGCAAGTCCTCACCCTCCATGCCGAACTGGAAGGCGGCCCTTACCGGGAGGCCTTTGGCGCATTCCTGGACAAGTGCCTGGACCGGGGGGTGGCCTTCTTCCGCCTGGCGGACTGGGCCCGGGAACTTCTCAAGCGACGGGAAGATCTCCCCGTCGCCCCGGTTTACCAGGGGCGCCTTCCCGGCCGGGCCGGCACCGTCTCCCGCCAAGGGGTTCCGGAGGCCTGGACATGAAAGTGGCTGCCATCATTGCCGCCGCGGGCCTGGGCGTGCGCATGCAGCAGGATACCCCCAAGACTTATTTACATCTGGCGGGAAAACCTATTCTGATCCACACCCTGGAAGTCTTCGAACGGGTATCCGAAGTGCATGAGGTTCTGGTGGTGGTGCACCCGGAGGACCTGGTGTTTTGCCAGGAGGAGGTCATTAACGCTTACCCCCTGAAAAAGGTGCTGCGCCTGGTCCCCGGCGGCAAAGAGCGCCAGGACAGCGTGTACAATGCCCTGAAAGTTCTGAGGAAAGAGGCGGATGAGCTCGACGTCGTTCTGGTCCACGACGGTGTCCGGCCCCTGGTGGGCCAGGCCCAGGTGCGTAAGGTGGTCGCCGCGGCCCGCCGCCACGGGGGCGCCATCCTGGGGATCCCCTGCCAGGACACCCTGAAGCGGGTGAACTCCAAGGGGGAAGTGGTGGCCACGGTGGATCGCCAGAAGCTCTGGCAGGTCCAGACCCCCCAGGCTTTCCGAGCGGCGCTCCTCTGGCGGGCCTACCAGGAAGCCATGGAACGGGGATTCTATGCCACTGATGAGGCGGCCCTGGTGGAAGCCTTGGGCGAGACGGTGGTGGTGGTGCCGGGCACTCCCCTGAACTTGAAGATTACCACTCCGGACGACCTGAAAATGGCCGAAGCCATCCTGTCCTTCAGGCAAACACCGTGATGCGAGTCGGATTCGGTTACGACGCCCACCGGTTGGTACCTGGCCGACCCCTCATCCTGGGGGGGGTGGAAATCCCTTATCACCTGGGGTTAAGCGGCCACTCCGACGCCGACGTCCTCACCCACGCCCTGGGGGATGCCCTCTTGGGCGCGGTGGCCGCCGGGGACCTGGGACGCCACTTTCCGGACACCGACCCGGCCTACCGGGGCATCTCCAGCTTGATTTTGCTTCAGCGCATCGTGGCCGTGGTGCAATCTAAGGGTTATAAGCCGCTCAACGTCGATGTCACGGTGGTGGCGGAAAAACCCCGACTGGCCCCCCATGTCCCCGAGATGATCGGGAAAATCGCCCCCATCCTGGGCCTGGGCCCGGACGCGGTGAGCATCAAGGCCACCAGCACCGAACAGATGGGCTTTGCCGGCCGGGAAGAGGGCATCGCCGCCTATGCCATGGTCCTGGTTGCCAGGGAGTCGCCCGACTTGCCGTTTCCCCTGGAGTTGGGATAAAGCATGGACGCTAGCGCCAAGAAATTCGAGAAGCTTGAAATTCCCACACCCTCCGACTGCCTGGCCCTCATGGCGGCGCACGGCATGTTGCCCAACATCCGGGAGCATTCCTTGCTGGTGCGGGAGGTAGCCCTGTACCTGGGTACTTCGCTCAGGGAGGCTGGTTTTGCCCTTCATCTCGACCTCATCGAGGCGGGGGCCCTGCTCCACGACTTGGGCAAAACCGCCTGTCTCGGCACCTCCGTCAACCACGCCGAATGGGGGGCCAAGGCCCTGACGGCCGCGGGCTGCCCCGAAGTGGCCCAGGTGGTGCGAGAACACGTCTTTTTGCAGTCCGCAGGGAAAGACCCTCGACCCATCCGGGAGGCCGAAGTGGTCAACTACGCCGATAAAAGGGTGCTGCACACCCAAGTGGTGACCCTCGCGGCCCGTTTTGCCGATTTGAGAGTTCGCTATGGCAAGAGCTCCGAGGCCAGGAGCCGCCTAGCCGGTCTGGAGCAGGCGGCCCAGCGCCTAGAAGTAAGGCTCTTTGCCCGCCTCAGCCTTATCCCATCGGACCTCTTGCAACTCAACCATGACGTCAGGAGGGAGCCATGACCAAGCTGCGCCTTGCCCTGATTGCCGGTGGCAATTCCGCCGAACGGGAAGTGTCCTTAAACAGCGGGGAACAGGTCTATCAGGCCCTGGACCAAAGCAAGTACGACATCAGCCGCTACGACCCCAAAGATGACCTGGAACGCCTGGCCCGGGACGCGGCGAACCTGGACGTGGCCCTGGTGATCATGCACGGCCGGGGCGGCGAAGACGGCGCCCTCCAGGGGATGCTGGACCTTCTGGGCCTCCCTTACCAGGGCTCGGGGGTGCTGGGCAGTGCCCTGGCCATGAACAAGGAACTGAGCAAAATGCTGTATCAGCAGGCCGGCCTGAAGGTGAGCCGGGCCCTGTTTCTCAACCGGGGTGAGGCCTTGGACCTCCGGGGAATCGAAGCCCAGCTGGGGTTGCCCGTGGTCATCAAGCCGGTGAATGAAGGCTCCAGTATCGGCATTACCAAGGCCGGTACCTTAGAGGAACTGGAGAGGGGCCTTGCGGCCGCGTTTGGTCACGACCGTCGCGTCCTGGTGGAGGAGTTCCTGGACGGGGTGGAGGTGACCGGGGGCGTTCTGGGGAATGCCGAGCTCACCGCTCTCCCCCTGGTGGAAATCGTCCCTTCGGAGCAGTACGACTTTTTTGATTATGAGGCCAAGTACAAGCCGGGGGCCTCCAGGGAAATCTGCCCGGCCCGGCTAGACGAGGCCACCACTCGGAAGGCCCAAGAAATCTCCCTCACCGCCCACCGGGCCCTGCACTGCCGGGGTTACAGCCGCACCGACATGATCGTCCGGGACGGGGATATCTATGTCCTGGAGACCAACACCATTCCGGGCATGACCGCCACCAGCCTCTTCCCTCAGGCAGCCCGGGCCGCCGGCCTTGAATTTCCACAACTCCTGGACCGGCTCATCGAGTTGGCCTTGGAAAAGGATTGATACCAAGTTGCGGTCATTGAGGTAATAAAATGGGCCATGGACTTTAGCCTGCGTCCGGGCACGGCAAGCCGGGTGTCCCTACAAAAAAATTACTTGTTTAATGGCAACTCGGTATGAGATGCCAAATCCCCTCAGTCCCCCCTTTACAAAAGGGGGGGGTTAAGAATCCGGGCCTTAAAGTCCCCCTTTGCTAACGGGGAATTTAGGGGGATTTGTCCGAGAAGATCTGCATTTGTTTAAGAAAATACTTGTTTGAAGGCGAAGGGACATGAAACATCATTGATGCGGCCAGGGACTCAACCAGATTGTCACCTCCTCACCCATCCCGGATGTCTTGGAGCACCCAGGTGCCCTGGCCCCGGGGCCGTTCCAGGTCCCAGTACTCCTGGAAGGTGGCGGGGTAGGCCAGGCTCCCGAGCAGAAGCTTGCCGCTGGCCTTATCCAGCACGTAATCCAGGAGCCGCCCCCGAAAGCACACCGTGATGAGTTCCTTGCCGTCGTCGACCCTGGCGTCGGTCACCGTGATGCCTTCCAGGATCATGTCCTCCAGATAGCTTCTTTCCTCCCGGAGGGACATGATCTTCAAGCCCATCTGCAGGTACTCCAAAAGACTTTCCTTCACCCTGCCGTTCAGGCCGTTCACCTGCTCCTGGTTCCAGGCGGCGTAAACCTCCAGGAGCAACCTGCGGGTCTCCTCACCGAAGGCCTGAAGGTCAAAGTCCTGGTCCACCTGCTGAATGGCAGCCAACCCGGCCCTGGCCTCTTCCCTGACGGTGAGGGGGGGCGGGTCGCCAAAATTTGGCCGCAAAAACCTCGGCGCCTCAAGCTCAGTGGGCTGGTCCCCCCTTTTGAGTCTCAGGTAAAGCCGATATCCCAGGTAAACGAGGGCGGTCAGAACCAGGAGGTCCAGGAGGCCCGGAGGCCACAATCCTTCCTGCCAGACCGAGCTCAAAGAGTAGCCGTAGGCGTAATGGCAGAGGAGAGAACCTAAGAAGCCCCCGGTGAGCCAGCGGAGGCTGTCTGATAGGCACAAGGATTTCTGAGCGGCGGCAGCTTCCGGCCGGGTTGGGTACCCCGGTGGTCCCTGGTGTGCAGCCAACTGGGTGGAAAGTAAGGGGATTGCCGCACTGGCCTTACCGGCCACTTCAAAACGGGTTGGCGCAGCTGTGCCCTCCCGGCACCATCCCCGGTGGGACAGGAACACCCCCAGAAAGATGAGGCCGGCCACAAGCATGGCACAGGTTCGGTCTGGCCGGCGAAGCATCTCGCTCCTGCGAAAACCGTGATAAATTGAGAACCTTCAGGCCCTCTCCTTACTTATCGGATTTTAATGTCACGCGCTTAAACCGTCTTTTGCCCACCTGTAACAAAAATGTGCCGCCGACCGGCATTTCGGCGTTCACGTCGCTGATTTTGCCCCCCTCCACCTGGACGCCCCCCTGGCTGATCAGGCGCCGTCCCTCGGAAGTGCTCCCGGCTAGCCCCGCCTCCACCATGATCTTGGGGAGCCAGACCCTTTCCTGGTCGGTGCTTAAGACCACTTCGGCAATGTCATCGGGCAGGCCTCCTTCCCGGAAGATCTGGGCGAATTCCCGGGCCGCCTCCGCCGCCGCCCCGGCCCCATGGTAGCGGGCGGTGATTTCCCGGGCCAGCTCCTCCTTGGCGTCCCGGGGGTGCTGGGCTCCCGTTTCCAGGTCCCGGGCCAGCTTGGCCAGGTCTGTCGGGCTGATGTCGCTTAAGAGTTCGTAGTACCGGATCATCAAGGCGTCAGGGAGAGACATGAGTTTGCCGAACATGGCCTGGGGGGGCTCGTCGATCCCCACGTAATTCCCGAGGGATTTACTCATTTTCTGTACGCCGTCCAGCCCCTCCAGGAGCGGCAGGGTGATGACGATCTGGGGCTCCTGGCCATATTCCCGCTGGATGTCCCGGCCCACCAGGAGGTTGAATTTCTGATCCGTGCCCCCGAGCTCCACGTCGGCGGCCAAAGCCACCGAGTCATAGGCCTGGATGAGGGGGTAGAGGAATTCGTGCACCGCGATGGGCGTCTGGGACTGGTAGCGCTTGTGGAAGTCGTCCCGTTCCAGCATCCGGGCCACGGTGTGCCGGGCCGCCAGCCGGATCAGGTCCTGGGCCGCCATGGCCTTCATCCAGCGGCTGTTAAAATCGATGACCGTGCGCTCCGGGTCCAGCACCTTGAAGATCTGGCGCTCGTAGGTGGCGGCGTTGGCCTTGACTTCTTCTTCGGTCAGGGGCGGCCGGGTCTCGCTTTTCCCGGAGGGGTCGCCGATGAGCCCGGTGAAGTCCCCGATGAGAAAAATCACCTGGTGCCCCAGGTCCTGGAAATGCTTGAGCTTGTGAATGAGGACGGTGTGTCCCAGATGCAGGTCCGGCGCGGTGGGGTCAAACCCCGCCTTGACCCGGAGAGGCTTTCCCGCCTTCAGAGACCGTTCCAGGCGCTCCTTGAGTTCTTCTTCCCGAATAATTTCCTGAACCCCCTTCTTGATGAGGGCGAGTTGTTCATCAATTGGTTTCACAGATAGTTTTCTCCAAGGGATCTTTTTTCCGATTACAAAGCGCAGGCTGAAGCCTGCGGCTACATCATACTCTCATCCCTGCATCCTCACAGGCTGGAAGTCTGTGCTCCCCCTTATGGGATTGGGGAGGGGGTGTGGAAGAGGGGGTAAGGGTCTGCGACCCTTAGTCCTCTCCCCCACTAAGCCTAAACCCCGCACACCGCGCTGTAGTAACTCTGGTGTTTATGCACGGTAATGGGCGCCTCGAACAGGGCTGACAGGTGTTTGGAGGTCAACACCTCTTCTTTGTCACCGTCCAGGAGGATCCGGCCGTTTTTTAACAAAATGACCCGGTTGATTTCCGGGAAAATTTCCTCCACCCGGTGGGTGACCAGGATGATGGTTTTGCCGTGTTGGGCGATTTTTTGCAGGGTTTCGAGGAACCGCTGGCGGGCCGGGAGATCCAAGCCCGCGGTGGGTTCATCCAACAGGAGGGCCCGGGGGTCCGAAACCAGGGCCCGGGCAATCATGAGGCGCCGGGCCTCTCCGGTGGACATGGTTTCGATGAAGGCCTCCGCCAGGGGAGTTGCCTCCATGAGCGCCAGGGCCTCATAAGCCTGGTCCCGCATGGTCTCTGTCACCTGCTGGTAGGGGAACACCCCGTAGGTGGCGAAAAAACCTGACAGAACCACCTCCAGGCCCCGGGTGCGCCCCGGCAGGGTGCGGCTGATATAGGAGACCTGCAACTCCTCCGAGATGATGCCCATAAGGGCGCGCAATTGAAAGACATTCCAAAGGCTTTCGCCGAAAATGAGCAAGGGCGGCGTGCCGTCGGCATGGGCCAGGGGGTAGTCCTGCCGGGTGATGAGGCGGATAAGGGAGGATTTGCCCGCGCCGTTGGGGCCCAGGATGACGGTGTGTTCGCCCTGGTGGATCGTGAGGGTGAGATCGTCCAGGATCCGCCGGCCGTTTTTGACCACAGTGGCGCCCTGCATCTTGAGCAGCGGGGCTTCTTCGGTTGTTTTCAGGCCTTGCAAGAATTTTTCCTAATAACCTTAACTGATTGTGACCTTTGCTCCGCAAAGA
>Ga0207826_1000457_pt1 | contig 11718 bp, 8 predicted proteins | sample LuqExpMetageno80_FD_187837 | JGI IMG/M metagenome (GOLD analysis project Ga0207826, IMG submission 187837) | Tropical forest soil microbial communities from Luquillo Experimental Forest, Puerto Rico - Sample 80 (SPAdes) | ecosystem: Environmental > Terrestrial > Soil > Tropical forest ... | reverse complement strand
TTCATTGGCGGCAACTTTGGTGGCGGCGACGGGTTGGTTTGCCGCCGGCTATTTTCTGAGCTGGGTGGGTTTTTCATTGGCGGCAACTTTGGTGCAATGGATGGTTGAACGGGCGGCCTTGCTCGATTCCCGGATGGCAAGCGCGAGCAATTTATTTGGAGGTATCGTGCTGATTGCGGCAGGCGCGTACCAATGGAGCCCGCTTAAAGACGTATGTCTCGCCCAATGCCAGAGCCCGATCGGTTTTCTGATGCGCTACGGCGGCTTTCGTGGCGATTTGTCAGGCTGCCTGCTCATGGGACTTCGCCACGGTGCATATTGCATCGGCTGCTGCTGGGTTCTGATGGCGCTATTGTTTGTGGGCGGAGTGATGAATGTACTTTGGATCGCGCTGCTGGCGGTGCTTGTTCTTCTGGAAAAGCTGGCCCCGTTCGGACGGTGGATCGCACGAGCCGCCGGCGTTGCTTGCGTCGTCGCAGGTGCCGCAATGCTGTTGTCAGGTAAGCGGCTCCTGTTTGTTGTCTGAACTTCCGCCTCTGGCTTCCCGCGATGCCTGCTTTATCCCGCTATTGGAGGTATAGCAGACGTCAAATGCGTACCTGATACCCAGACGCTCCCCCTGAAGAATACGTGGGAATAGAATCTGTAGTTAGAAGTGGAGCTTCTGAAGTCCGGCCCCGACCCTGCATAGGTTGAGATAGCCTCCGATTTCGCTGCTGAGCACGGGGCCAAATAGTTCCTCGCCTGAAAACCTTCTGAGCTGTACCTGCTTGATTGGCGCAGATGCACCGACCCGCATGTCCGCTTAGGCCAGGAGCGGAAATCGCCCCTTGGGGCGGCAGGCGCAGTAGCGACCGGACTTGAGCGGGTTCGATCAGGTATCGCCAGTGGGCACGATTGCGGCGGTCTCGACCATCAAGATCACGCTCCTTTCGCGGGCTCGCGTGCAATGCAACACTCCCTTTGGCACAGTGAAACCCTGATTGGGCAGCAACTCGATTGAGTGTCCCTCAAGATCGATTATGAAACGGCCGCTGAGGACGAAGAAGAACTCGTCGTCATTATCGTGCTTGTGCCAATGGTACTCACCTTGCATGACGCCAAGGCGGATAACGGAATCGTTCACCTTGCATAGGGTCTGATTGTACCATTGATCGGTGACTGTCTTCGCTAGGGAAGAAACGTCGATCAATGTCAGTGGATCGAACTTGATGTCCAGATGAGTGGCATATGGGTACGCCGTCTCGGCCATCTCGGTGTCTCCTCGGATGTCAGGTTTGACGCAGGGTGATCGGCTTTCGTGCCTCGATGAATACAGACCCGCACGCCATTTGTCGTCGCGAGCAAGCCGCTTGGATTCTAAGCCGCGCAGCGGTTCGTGCAAATGACGCTTTGGGTCACGTGTGGACGGCGCCCTGGCAAGAACTTTCTGGCGTTTTGCAGCATTGGTCGGGTGCGGTCACGTGTCCGGCTTCGATGCCGCAGGGTGGGCGCCGTCCACAGCATCAAAACCGGAAGTGACGCTCGGCGTTGGTAACATCCGCGCTGCCGCCGCAAGCGGACATCAGAGTCACGCACGGTCATGTCCGCTTCGGGCCACGAGCCGACCTTGAGGCAGCGCCAGAAACCGGATGCTGCGGAGTTCGGATGCTCGGCGCCTGCTCTCAACGAACGGTCGGGAGTCCCCCCGCCGACGGACGCTCGACGCTCATTGTCGCCCTGAGGTGGCGCAGGAAGGTGGCTGTACCGGGAGATTCTGCGCGATCTCTCCGCGTCACTATTCCATAAGACCCCATGATCGGCGGAAGGTCGATCGACAACCGCTGTAGCAGACCGTGACGCGTGCCGAAACTCGTCACGTCGGCTGGCATAACTGCGAGCATATTGCTCTCCTGCATGAGTGCGATCATGCTCATCATAGACGAGGTTTCGACCACGTTGTGCGGCTCGCCCGGCCCGATTGTAGCGAATACCGGTTCGAGCACTTTTCGCATTGGGGCACCGGTCGGCAGCAACGCCCAAGGATAACCGGCGAGGTCATGTAGAGCGAGGCTCGCGCGCTTCACGAGCGGATGTCTACGGCGCCCTACGATATGGAGAGGCTCGCTCGTCAACTCCTCGTAATTGAATTCCGGCCTGTCGGCGAGCACCAGTGGACGTGCGAGCAGAACGTCGAGCTCTCCCGATGCAAGCAGGGGAATAAGCGCGTCGCTTGTGCCGACCTCGATGGCGACGGACAGGCGCGGATGCTGCTCTTTGAGCCGCGCAACCGCGCGCGCCAGCAGGAATGGAATGGCGCTGATGACGGCGCCGACCCGCACTTGACCCATCCCGCCAGATGCAAGCGAGGCGAGTTCGAGCCGCGTACGGTTCAAGTCCGAAACGACGAGATGGGCGTGCCGAATGAGCGCTTCGCCGTAATTCGTTGGCTGCATCCCGCGACGGCCGCGCACAAACAGCGGGAACCCTATGGCGTGCTCAAGGTCTTGCAATGACTTTGTAGCGCTGGGCTGTGTCATGCCGAGCGCCACCGCCGCTTTCCTAACGCTCCTCTCCTTCGCTAGCGCGAGCAGCAACGCCATCTGACGGGTCTTGATCCTCCTGAGAAGGGCAAGGCTCCGGTCCAACTCGCCGTCGAGCGGTTCGCTCGGGTGCATGAACAATCGCCTCCTATATACCAGAAAACGTATCACTATATCATATCTTTGGATTATTCAGGAATATCTCAATCGACTAGGGTAGAGCCGACGGATTTGGTCCAGCGGCGATATGTATCGCTGCTCTCGCCGCCGGCGGGGACATCAAAAAAATTAGGGAGACGTCCAATGACTGACATTGGTAGGGCCAGCACGGTTCGCTGGCGAGCTGACACTGGCAAAGCCAGCACGGTTCGCTGGCGGATATTCGCAATCATCTTCGTGCTGGTCGTGATTAATCTCATCGACCGCGTAACGCTGTCGATCGCGATGCCGACGATCGCCAAGGAATTTGCGCTCGAACCGGCGTTTCAGGGCCTGATCCTCAGCGCCTTCTTCTGGAGCTATGCGCTCTTACAGATTCCCGGCGGTTGGCTGATCGATCGCTTTGGGCCGCGTGCGCTGATCACCGGCGCGGCGGTCGGTTGGGGCTTCTTCCAGGCGATCGCGGGGATCGCGACCGGCGGTGTAACGCTGCTCCTCAGCCGCGTCGGACTCGGTGCCGCAGAGGCGCCGCTGTTTCCAGCCGGCGCCAAACTCAATTCGCTCTGGCTATCGCCTCGCGAGCGCGCCCGTGGAGCTGTGCTCGTCGACAGCGGCGCGCCGCTCGGCGCTGCGTTCGGCGGCGTCATCATCTCCTCGCTGATATTGTCGCTCGGTTCCTGGCGCACCGCCTTTGTCGTCGCTGGCGTCGCGACCATGGCGCTCGGCGCGCTTGCTTGGTGGTATCTGCGCGACCATCCAGCCAAACATTCGGGCGTCAACGCGGCCGAACTCGCCGCAATTCAAGCTTCATCCGCATCCGACAAGGCCGTGTCCGACGACCGGAGCCGAAGTGTGTCAACTCGGTCAATGGCTGCGATCGTGCTCGGCCGCATAAGCTGGGCGATGATCAATTTCGGCCTGCTGACCTGGGGCCCGAGCTATCTGGCGCAAGCGCGAGGCTTTGACCTGAAGCAGATGGGCGGCGCAACCTTCGTCATCTTCTTCGGCGGCATGTTTGGTTCGCTCGCCAGCGGCTTCCTCGCCGACAAGCTGCAGGACCTCGGTTGCTCGCGGGCGGCCGTCTACAAGGGCGCGCTCGGCGTAACCGGTCTTGGCGTTATGCTCGCCTTTCTCGCGTTGCCGCAGGTCGCGGATCCCATCGCCGCCGTGGCGTTACTGTCGGCTACGCTGTTCCTGCTCTATTTCGGTAGTCTCTACTGGAGCCTTCCTGCGATCCTCGCATCGAAGGACAAGGTTGGCGTCGTCGGCGGCGTGATGAATTTTGCCGGCAGCTCGAGCGGCATCGCCGTGCCGATCATCACCGGGCTGATACTACAGGCAACCGGCACCTATCTCATGGTGCTCTACTTCTTCGCCGGGTGTGCTGCGCTCTATGTCGTCGGCTCGCTGCTGATTGATTTCCGACAGGCGGAGGTGCGCTGATGAGCGACGAGAATATCTGGAAAGGTCCCGTCGTCGACGCCCACCACCACTTCTGGGATCCGATCGCCAACGATCATCCCTGGCTGCGCCCGGACGTCATGATCCCGTTTCGTTACGGCGACTATTCCGCAATCAAGCGACCCTATCTGCCCGACGACTATCGACGGGACGCCGCCGGTCACGCCGTCTGCGAGACGGTTTATGTCGAGACCGAGTGGGATCCGAATACGCCACTCGACGAGACGCGTTACGCTTCCGGACTTAGCGCTCGTTACGGCCTGCCCAGCGTCATCGTAGCGCAGGCCTGGCTCGATCGCGACGATGCGGCTGCGATCATCGCTGGGCAGGCGGCATTTCCGCTAGTGCGCAGCATCCGGCACAAACCGGAGGGGCCGGCGTCGCCGGACGAGGTCGGTCGTACGCGCACGCTGATGTCCGATGACAAATGGCGGCGAGGCTTCGCGCTTCTGGATAAGTACGGCTTGCATTTCGACTTACAGACGTCGTGGTGGAATCTTGATGAAGCGATCACGTTGGCGCGCGACTTTCCACGCGTGCTGATCATCCTCAACCACGCAGGCCTGCCAGCTGATCGCAGTCCGGAAGGGCTCGCGGGCTGGCGCGCTGCGATGGCCAGCTTTGCCGAGGAGCCGAACGTCCGCGTCAAAATTTCCGGCATCGGCTTGCGCGGCCGTCCGTGGCGTGCAGAAGACAATCGCTGGATCGTCGAGCAGATCGTCGCCATGTTCGGCGCGGATCGCGCGATGTTCGCCAGCAATTTCCCGGTCGACAGCCTGTGCGGATCGTTCGACACGATCTTTTCGGGCTTCAAGCGGATCACCGCACGCTATTCGACAGCCGATCAGGCGCGGCTCTTCTGCGAAACCGCGCGTGAAGTCTATCGCACGAACGAGAGCTCGCGGATATTGGCGCAAGCCGTTTGAGCACCGGCGCCGCCGCGTCGATCACGCCACCCCAAGGAGAAAACCTTCCATGTCCCATTCCCCTCATCCAACGATCGCGCTCGCGACTGGCTGTCCCGCCGGTATCGGGCCTGAATTGCTCGCCGACACGCTTGCCTCGAACCAAATTCCGGAAGATGTCCGGCTGATCGCGATCGGCGACGCGCGGGTGCTCGACAGAGGCGCGGTCGCACGCGGCTGCACTCCGGCCGCGCAGATCCTCGGGCGCAACGAACAGATCCCCACCGAGCCCGGCAGATACTTCGTCAACCTCGGCAATCTCGATCCGGCCACGATATCCGTCGGACAGATTTCGCTCGACGCCGGCAAATTCGGCGTCGACACATTTTCGGCCGCCATCGATATGGGCGCCCGCGGTGTGGCCGACGTCGTAGCCTGGACGCCGTTCAACAAGGCGGCTATGCGGCTCGCTCATCCTTCCTATGAAGACGAGATCGTTTATACGGCCGAACGCCTCGACTTCCGTGGCACGGCGAGCGAGTTCAACGTCCTGCCGAAATTGTGGAACGCACGCGTCACGTCACATGTGCCGCTCTCAGGCGTCGCGGCCCTCATTACGTTCGATCGCGTGATGAAAAGCTTGAAACTCACCGACCAAGCGATGCGCGAGAGCGGCTATGAGGCGCCGCGCATTGCGGTCTCTGGTCTTAATCCGCACGCCGGCGACGGCGGCAATTTCGGGCGCGAGGAAATCGACGTGCTGGAACCGGTAGTCGCGGCAGCGAAGCACGAAGGCATCTTCTGCGATGGCCCGTTTCCGCCGGACACCGTTTTCGTGCGGGCGCGCAAGGGGGAGTTCGACGCAGTCCTGACCATGTATCACGATCAGGGCCAGATCGCGATGAAACTGATCGGCTTCGACGCCGGCGTGACGTTGCTCGGCGGGTTTCCGTTTCCGCTCGTGACGCCCGCGCACGGTTCGGCCTACGACATCGCCTACAAGGGCGTGGCGGACACCGGTGCCATGGCGAACGCGATGGCGATCGCGGCGCGTATGGCCCGCACGCGTAAGGCTGTGAGAGAGTCGTGAGCGCGCCCAGGATCGCGTTCCTTGGGACAGGGCTGATGGGGCTGTCGATGGCAACAGCAGGCACAGCCTTTTCGCGCAAACGACTTCAATCTCGAAGCGACCCTTCGCTGGCCGCGCGCCCGCCGCAGCTATGCGTTCATCTCAAGCGATGCCGCGCTGCCAGTAAGCGATCGTTAACCACGTGGCGACTAGCGCTGCTTGCGGGGTGGAGGGTTTCGAAGAACCTTCTGGCCGCGGGCCACAGCGTCGCGTGGAACCGGACGCGCGCGAGGGCCGAGACGCTCGGCTCCGCGGATGGAGCACAGGTGCGCGACGACTTTCTTGTCGGCAAAAGTGGCCCACCGGTTCCGCGCGACAACCGTTGAAGGGATCTATTGCCATGGCAAAGCACATGCGTCCGTATCGCGGCGTCTTTCCTGTCGTCCCGACGATTTTCGACGAGCGCGGCGGCCTCGACCTCGAAGGGCAGAAACGCTGCATCGATTTCATGATCGATGCCGGTTCCCACGGCCTGTGCATCCTGGCCAATTTCTCAGAACAGTTCGTCCTGTCGGACGCCGAGCGTGACGTGCTGACGAAATTGTGCCTCGAACACGTCGCGGGCCGTGTGCCCGTGATCGTGACGACCACGCATTTCTCCTCGCATGTCTGCGCAGCGTGCTCGAAGGCGGCCGAAGACATGGGCGCAGCGATGGTAATGATCATGCCGCCCTATCACGGCGCGACGTTGCGAATCGGCGAGGGGCAGATTCGCGATTTCTATCAATTCGTAGCAAAGGCGATCTCCATTCCGATCATGATCCAGGACGCGCCGATCGCCGGAACGCCGCTGTCGGCCGCGTTTCTCGCCGACATGGCGAAATCAATCGACAACATTCGTTACTTCAAGATCGAGACAGCAGGCGCGGCCACAAAGCTTCGCGAACTCATTGCGCTTGGCGGCGATGCGATCGAAGGACCGTGGGACGGCGAGGAGGCGATCACCTTGATGGCCGATCTCGACGCCGGTTGCGCCGGGACGATGACGGGCGGAGGGTATCCCGACGGAATTCGGAAGATCATGGACCCGTGGGCGGCCGGGGACCGCGCCGCTGCGTGCGCCGCTTATGAAAGGTGGTTACCGCTCATCAACTACGAGAACCGCCAATGCGGCTTCGCGACCGCCAAGATCTTGATGAAGGCTGGTGGGGTTATCCGTTGCGATGACGTTCGCCATCCGCTGCGACGACCGCCTCTGACCATCGAGCAGGGATTGATTGAGCTCGCGCGCGAGCGTGAGGTGCTGGCACTTCGGTGGGGGCGGTAGACTGAACGCCGCTCGAAGCGAGGACAAGCTTCGCCAGCTCAATCTGGATAAGCCAGTCGTTCACCTGAAGCCCGAGCGACGGCGCCACGACGCAGTCAGCGTGTCTCAAACTGGCCAACGGGCGGCGTGCACGTAGATGCCCCATTAACCAAGACTTCATCGATTTGTTTGCGCAGCAAGGCGCCGTCTTAGTTCTGCACCTCTGAGAAAGTTTTCTAGTGGGGACTCGCTGGTTGGTTATGGGAGTGGCGACTTAGCTAATGGGGTAATTCAATGACTGGGTTGCTGCCGGCTGTTAGTTGCGACTCCCGTCTCATCTTGTACGCGCTACTCTGTGGCTCCGGAGGCTGTCTACGCCCATCGACCACCGGCTGGTGTCGACTACGGATCAGGTCCCGGCCGCAGCCGTAAGGACAACCTCCCGACTCGTACCGATATGGACCACATCCTGGCACCTATTGAGGCTCCGTTGATGCGACGCTTAGACGAGAGGGTGGGTAAGACATCGCGTTTGAGTCAAATCTCATGCGTTTTTGCAAAAGCTTGCTTTTTTATCCTCGTCGTCGCGGGTCTGAGTGGCTGTTCGAGCATGGTATATGCGCCGAAGGCCGCGGTGAGGACCGGCACGGTTCACAGCTCGACCATCAAGCAAATGGAAGCACTCAATATGGATCGTGCGGCACCGATACTCATCCGCATCTATAAGGAGGAAGGAACACTGGAGATATGGAAACAGGACCGGAGCGGAAAGTTCGCGCTGCTCAACTCTTATCCTATCTGCAAATTTTCAGGAAATCTTGGGCCGAAACTTATGCAAGGAGACCGTCAAGCACCCGAGGGTTTTTATGACATCACTCCATTTCAAATGAACCCCAATTCGAGTGAGTATCTTGCGTTCAATACGGGTTTCCCCAATGCCTTTGATCGCTCTCTTGGACGAACCGGCAGTTTTCTTATGGTGCATGGCGGTTGTCGATCCGTTGGTTGTTATGCCATGACAGACTACGCGATGGATGAGATCTACGGTCTGGTTGACGAAGCATTTAAGGGCGGGCAGGAAAAGGTTCAGTTACAAGCTTTTCCATTTAGAATGACGGCACAGAACCTCGCGGGCCACGCGGGTGATCCTAATCTGCCATTTTGGGAGATGCTTAAGGCGGGCAGTGACGCGTTTTTGGCGACGGAGCGACCACCGAGAGTCGCTGTTTGCGATCGACGATATGTTTTCAATCCTGCTGTTCAAGGTGATTTTGATCCAAACTCTCCTTGTCCAATTGGCGTTGATTCGACCCACATAGCAGGCGCGCTACTACCCTCTCGCCAGATCTCCGCGAGTGCGAGTGGAACCCGGCCGAACACGAGAACCATGGCGTATCGGACTGCCGACCCGATTGCTCAAAAGATACAAGAAAGTCTGCGCGGAATTTATTGATAGATCGGATTTTGCGGATCGCTGAGCGTGCCACGTGAAATGTCCGCTTCGGCAAAGGCTATAACTCCGCAGCCAAAGCGTTGACTCGAGGAGCAGCCATCCGACCCTCAGACTTCAAATTCGTTGCTTGCTGTCCGGTCGATAGTCCGAATCAAGGACATGAGTCGAAGTCTCGATCGAAAGCACAGTACAAAGCACCGGAAACAGCTTTCCGGCCCGTGTCATGGAGAAGCTGCGGCGCCAGACACTCCGAGAGAAGCCACTTCGAACGCTGGCCAACGATGTCAATCAGGTTTGAACCGGGTTAGATCGATCTGATCTTCGACGATCTTGCGGTTTTTGAGCGTTTCCCGCCGTTGTGATTATCCCGTACAGCTGACCGGCTGCGCTTCTCCGATCCGGCGTGTCGAGCTTCCGTCCCGCGATGATGAGCGGCATATTCCTTGCCGTCGATCGGTGCCACATGCGCCGGATCCCTATCAAGATATGGTCGCCCGATCCCAAACTCCTCCCCGTGTAGATCAATCCATTTCCAGAGGTTTTCACTGGAACTATATCGCTGGTCCCGTGTCTCGCCCTTGACACTCACGACATCGGCCGCAAGCCCGTGGCCGTAGCCGCCGCGAGAGCTCCCACCATGGTACGACCTGTCTGTCGCCGCTTTCAGGCCGCTTGCGAGCGATTGGCGGTAGTCATCACGGAACGCGCTGGTTATGCCAGGCGACAGCCCGGCCTTGTCCGCCGCGCGAAGTGCGTGAAAGAGCTTCAGCTTGAAACTCCGATCCATGCCTCCGATCACGTAGGCTATCATCGGCATGCCGGCTTTTTCTGCCGCCTTCGGATCCTTCCAGGTGAAATCCTCATCGACGAGCTTGGTAAAATTCTTGGTGACAGTTACCGTTTTGCCTTTCTTCTTGACCTCCACTTTCCTCTGCTCATTCACCTTGATGGTGTCCTCCTTGGGCGTCCGTTGATAGAGCGCCCACAAGTATTGGTCGATGCAGACCTCCGCTTTGCGGCACTCGTCGTGAACTTCGATGGCGCTGACTGCATTCTTGTCGTCATTGGGCAGCGGATCACTCGTGCTCGCCGTCGCTACCTGCGCGAGCGGTGTTTCCGGCGGCATCGTGTGCGACGAATCGGTCAACGCGGCCTTAGCAATCGATTCCGGCTCATCGGGGGCCGCCGCCGTGGTGGTGGTGAGCGTCGCCATGTCAGCGCGATTGACAGCGGCGTTGGCCATCGCGCTCGGCGGGGCGTTCGCGACTTCGGCGTCGGCAGTGAGAGATGGCGGGGGACGGTCGACGATTGGCGCCGCAGCGGTATTTTTGATGCCGGCCGAACCGAAGCCAGCAAGCCAGGCGACAACACACCCCGCGAGAACGACTGTTAACGCTGCAACTGTCGCAAATCGCCGCGGGTCCACGATCGCAGCCTCCAAAGACTCCATCGGAGCCAGATTGAACAGCCAAACATGCGACTTTTTGGTGAACGACATTTGCAACCGAATGATTTTTTGGCGGGTCGACCGATGTCGAGCGGAGCGCCGCCGACGCCGCCAAGCTTGCCGCCGCCGCTCAGGTTCATGCCGCCCATGTCGACGCTTGACGGCGACCAGCCCCAGCCCGGCACCTCCTGCCAGGGGACCGGCGACAGCGAGCCGGCGCCGATCGATTGCGTTAGCCTTCGACATCTGACCGACCGGTTGCGGCGCAAAACCCAGCATCGTCATGTTGCCCTGGCTCGCGTCGACGAGCTGTGGCGGCGCGTTGCCCTGCGGTAGCGTGAGCTGAGATTGCGGTTGTCTGCACCGGAGGCGCCGCCGGCGCGATCGGCGTCTGGGGCGCTGCCGGCCGCACCGGCAATGCATCGACGGGCGGCGTCACTGGCGCGACCCGTTTGCCGCCGGTGTCCCTCGGTGGTGCGGTCGCCTCGACCGAGTTTTGCCGATCTGCGGCGTCATCTGGTGGCCCTGGCCTGGGCGCTCCGCGAAATGGGCCTGCGCGTCCTTGTCCATAAGTCGTGCATCTGGCCGTAGCGCGCCTTGCCCTCGTCGTGGTTGGCGTAGGACGGAAACTCTCGGCCGCCTCGATCGCGTCGGGGCCTTCGAGGAGCTGACCGTTGTGCACGGTGGGAATGCAAATGGACCTTCTCGGCGACCTGGACGGTGGCCTGGCGCGCTCGAGCGCGAGCCATCCTGGATTGTCCAGGCCGAAGTGGGACTCCAGCGCCGATCGAATGACAGCTCGGGCCCGGGCATGACGGGCGGAGAATGTGGCGCTTGCCGTGCCCACTGGCCTATTTCTTTCCCCTTCTCCGCCCCGCTTAGAGCGCGTTTACCACCCACGATTATGGTGAATGAGAACTTTGCAGCGCGCCGCTCGTGCTGCAAGGGAGGTCCGTTCCGTTGGGTGGAGCAAGCGTTGCGTACCGAATTGTCCTTTCAGCGCAAGCTGCGCCGCATGCTTGTTGCTGCCGCTATCATTGGCCCCGTGGCGCTGGCGCCCGAGATGAGTTCGGCTCAAGGCTTGCTCGATTTCTTTGCCAAGGTTTTCAACAATAATCCGCAACTACCGCCGCCGCCGGCGCCGGCTGTCGCAAGCTCGGGACCTGCCTTCTGCGTGCGCAGCTGCGACGGCAAATATTTTCCGCTGATGCGCGGCGCCGCCTCGCCGGCGCAGATGTGCCAGGCCTTCTGTCCGGCGAGCCCCACCAAAGTGTTCTTCGGCTCCGGCATCGACAGCGCCTATGCCGCAAGCGGCGAGCGCTACGCCGATAGCGAAAACGCCTTTGCCTATCGGAAGGCGCTGCGCACCGACTGCACCTGCAACGGCCACAATCCC
>Ga0207826_1000453_pt1 | contig 11790 bp, 11 predicted proteins | sample LuqExpMetageno80_FD_187837 | JGI IMG/M metagenome (GOLD analysis project Ga0207826, IMG submission 187837) | Tropical forest soil microbial communities from Luquillo Experimental Forest, Puerto Rico - Sample 80 (SPAdes) | ecosystem: Environmental > Terrestrial > Soil > Tropical forest ... | reverse complement strand
TACAACTTCGCCATTATATATATAATGGGTATATCGTCCATTTTCAGAATATTGATAGAAAATAACCAAAAAGATTGCTAATAGAATAACCAATAAAGCTTTATATACTATATCTATTTTGTCTTGCATGTCTCTTTGTCGGGTTTTTTTGATATTTTCTTGGGAGGGGTTTCGAGAAGACGCTTGACGGCATTTTCAAATTTAATATTTGTTAGAAAATGGCTTCGGACATGGCCTTGCCTTCCTTCTCAGATTTGATTTAAGCATAATATAAATCATCGGGAAAGGTTTGCCAAGTATATAATCGCCTTTTTAAAGGGGGGCCAGGGGGGATTTGGCTAACCTTTGCAAATCCCCCTAAATCCCCCTTTATAAAAGGGAGACTTACGGATTACCCTGCCAGCATTGCCAAAATCCTCTCCGGCAAACCATCCCGATTGGCAGGAGTGACCGTAATGAGGCGGGCTCCAGGCTTGCTTTTGATCCGAGCCATATAACCCCCGCCCTTTTCCGCCACCGTCACCAGAAGCGCCACTGGCGCCGACCACAGGCGTTCCATGGCCGCCACAAAGCGCGGCGACAGGCATTCCATTTTGCCCACTTCGTCCACTATGATGAGGTCCACTCCGGGAACCGGTTCCATGGCCGTAAGTCCCAGCCGATGCAGCCCCGTCAGGTCAACCCCGTATTTTCCCACCCGGAGAGGGCCTGGAAAGTCCACGTGACTGAGCCAGGACACCTCGCCCTCCAGGGTGACGATCTCAAAGCCCACCCGGCTTCCCCGTTCCCGCACTTCCCGGGTATAAAAGCCCGCTGCCCGGCCCGGGAAATCCTCCGCCACCTGGCGCACCACCGTAGTCTTGCCACACTGCGGCGGCCCGGTGAGGAGGAGGCGGGGAAGCCAAGAGGACTTGAGGGCAGGGCCGGAGGAGCGCGGCTCCACTGACCCCTGGCCTCCTCCCCCAAGAACTCTTCTCCAATTCACTATCGCCCCTCGATGCGGCGGGCCACGGGGAGGATCCAGGGAAGGAGGGCAAAGGCAGGCAGGGCCACTAGGAAGGTGACCAAGAAGAAGTTGGCGAAGCCCAGGTATTTGACCCCGAAGCCGCCCAAAAATCCCATGAGGCGGCCGCTCAGGACAAAGAGAAAGACAAAGAAGGCGTACTGGGTAGCGCTGAAACGCTTGTCGCACAGGCTCATCATGAAGGCCATGAACGGGGCGTATCCCAGGCCCACCGCAAAGCTTTCCCCAACGGAGGCCAGGTAAATGGGGTACACCCGGACACCCAGGTCCAAAAAGGGCAGGGGCAGGTGGAAAAGCACCAGGCGGCCCAGGCCGGGGAGGGCTGCCAGCCAGTACCCCAGGTGGAACAGGGCCTGGGTCAGCCCCAAAATCCATAGCGAGGTGGCGATACCGACGCGACTGGTATACCACCCTCCCAGCAGGCCTCCCACGGTGGTGGTCGCCGAGCCCAGCATCCCCGATACCAAGCCGATTTCCGTACCTGTGAAGGACAGGCTTTTCCAGAAGGGAATGACCATGATGCCCATCATGGCGTCCCCGGCCTTGTAGAGCAGGGTGAACAGGATGATAGCCCAAAAGGAGGGGTGGCTTCTGAGGCCCTTCAAGGCCGTGGAGAAGGTACCCAGGGGGCTGTCGGGGGGGGTACCCGCTTCCCCGCCAACCCGGGGTAGGCGAAAAGGCCGAAACGCGAGAATGGTGACGATCAAAGCCACGAACAGCACGGTCACGCCCACAAAGGCTGGGCGCCAGCCCACCCAGTCACTCAATATCAGCAGGCCCGAGCCCGCGGCCAGGGCGCCGAACCGGTAGGAGCCGCTCCTGATGCCGTTGGCCATCCCCAGTTCCTGGGTTTCCAGGAAGTCTATGGTGTAAGCGTCTATCGCCAAGTCCTGGGTGGCCGAACCCAGGCAGAGAATCCCCAGGAGGACCCAAAACTCCAGGGTGACGGGACCTCCCACCAGAGAGGCCAACCCCAGGAGGCACAGAATCATGACCGCCTGAGCCGCCACGATCCAGGTGGACCGGAGCCCGTAGCGGTCCACCAGGGGACTCCAGAAAAATTTCAGGCTCCAGGGCAGGCTCAGCAGACTCAAGACGCCGATCTGCTCCGGGGGGACCCCCTGGCCGCTGAGATAAGCGTTGACGGAAGTGATGATGAAGCCGAAGGGGATGCCCTCGGCGAAATACAGGACCCCCACCACCACCAACTTCATGGTCAAGGACAGGCGAGGGGACGAGGTGGGCTCTGCCATGAAGGTCGTCGAGAGGGTCAGGGAATAACGCGGTTCCCGGCCCCCCCAGGCATCAATCGCTTAACTGCTCGCCAATCTTTTTGGCCTCGACCAGCATTCCGGGACTCAATTCATACGGCGGTTTCCCGGCCAGGTCGGCCTCGATTATTTGGTTATCAAAGGGGAGAAACCCCAAAATGGGGAGGTCCTGGATGTTTTTCTTGAGGAAGTCCTCGTCCTCGGGCCCCCGGATTTTGTTCCCTACCACCGCCACCTTGGTGAGGCCCAGGTCCTTGGCCAGCTCCCGCACGTGCTGGGCCGTCTCCACGCTCCGGCGGCCCGGTTCCACCACCACAATCAAGCGGTCCACCCCCCGGGTGGTGGCCCGGCCCAGGTGCTCAATACCCGCCTCCATGTCCATGACCACCACTTCGTCCCGGAACAGCACCAGGTGCGTCATCAGGGCCTTGAGCATGACGCTCTCCGGGCAGATGCAGCCGGCTCCCCCCTTCTTCACGGTGCCCATGACGATGAGCTTGATGCCGTCCAGGTTCCGGGAAAAGTTGTCGGGGATGTCGTCTACCTTGGGGTTCATCTTAAAGAAGCCCCCCATCTTGCCGGGCTCGGACTCGGTGCGCTCGGCCACCAATTTTTTCATGTCACTGATGGGGGTGATGCTCTCAGGGTCCGGCACCCCCAGGGCCAGGGCCAGGTTGGCGTCCGGGTCGGCATCCACCGCCAACACCTTTTTGCCCTGGTCCCGAAAATACTTAATCAACAGCGCCGCCAGGGTGGTTTTGCCCACGCCCCCCTTGCCGCTGATGGCTATCTTCATGACCTGCCTCCTTGACTGTGGTTCTTGAGGGGAGAGCCTGGGGACCAGAGGGTCCACCGCCCTCCCCTCAAACTCCCCTCCCCAACCCCCCGTTTAAGTTTTGTAAGTTCCCGCTTTGCTTATTGACAAGCAGCCAGTTCGGTATTAAATTATTATGTGCAGAATTTCACGTAGGGCGCCCTGTGCCCAACCACAGGTGGGTAATTTATGGCTACTGACCTCAACATCCTCATCGGCGGCGCCGCCGGGCAAGGGGTCCACGCCATCACCGGCCCCCTGGCCAAGGCCCTGGTGCGCCACGGCTGTCACGTCCAGGTAAGCCAATCCTACGAGTCCCGCATCCGGGGCGGCCACCTCTTTAATGTCATTCGGGTGAGCGACCAGCCTCTGTTGTGCCCCCGGGAAGGCGCCGACATCCTGGTGGCTCTCAACCAGGAAACGGTGACCCTACACCAGCCGGAAGTTTCAGCCGCGGGTATCGTTATTTTCGACGAATCTCAGGTCAAAGAGGCCCCGTCCGGGGTGAAATCCCTGGCCCTCTCCCCTGACACGGTGCTCCCCGAAACCCAGGCCGGGGACATCGCCGTTAATGCCGGAGCCTGCGGGGCCATTCTGGGGCTCCTGCAGGTGCCGGTGGACGGCCTGGTGGCCCTCCTGGAGGAGACCTTCGGCGGCAAGGGCGCGGAAGTGGTGGCCTGGAACAGGGAGGCCGCCCGGCACGGCTTCGAGATGGGGAAAGCCCAGGGGAAGTCCTTTTCCCTGGCAGGCGTAGCCAAACCGCCGGAACCCAGGCTTCTGATCAGCGGCCATGAGGCCCTGGCCCTGGGTGCTTTGGCCGGCGGGCTCACCTTCATCTGCGGCTACCCCATGACCCCCTGGACCAGCTTACTCAACGCCGTGAGCCTGCGGGCAGGCCGCTGGCAGGTGGTGGTGGAGCAGGCTGAAGACGAGATTGCCGCCATCAACATGGCCATCGGGGCTTCCTTTGCCGGGGCCCGGGTCATGACCGGCACCGCTGGCGGCGGCTTTTGCCTGATGACCGAGGGAGTGGGATTGGCTGCCATGAGCGAAACCCCCGTGGTGGTGGTGGTTTCCCAGCGCCCCGGGCCCAGCACCGGTCTCCCCACCCGCACCTCTCAGGGAGACCTGGGTTTTGTGCTGCATGCCGGCCAGGATGACTTTCCCCGGGCGGTTCTGGCCCCCGGCACCCCGGCCCAGGGGTATCTGGTGGGCGCCAAGGCCTTGCGCCTGGCAGAACAATACCAGACGCCGGTCTTTATCCTCACCGACCAGTATTTTGCCGATGCGCAGTTCACCCTGACGGCCCAGGATTTTCCGGCCCTTAAAGCCCCCCAGGAGCTGCCTCAGGGCGCGACTGGTGATAAATACCTGAGGTACGCCCCCAGTGAAGACGGCGTCTCCGCACGGCGGCTGCCGGGTGAAGGAATGGAGATCGTGGTGGCCGACTCGGACGAACACACCCCGGACGGCCACCTTACCGAGGACCTGGCAGTACGGATAAAAATGCACGACAAGCGGCTGGCCAAGCTGAAAGGCCTATCCCGGGAGATGGGAAACCTTACTACGGCCGGCGACCCCGCCGCGCCCCTGGCCATCATCACCTGGGGTTCCAGTTACGGCCCCGCCGCGGAGGCCGCGGCCAGGCTCGGCCAGAACGGCACCCCGGCCTGGTTGGTGCATGTATCCGAACTGTGGCCCTTTCCCGGAGAGGCGGTAACCCAGGCCCTGCAAGGGACAAAAAAGCTCATCCTGCTGGAAGCCAACGCCACCGGCCAGTTGGGCCGGCTCCTGCGCCAGGAAACCGGTCTTAAGGCTGATCAGTCCATCCTGAGATACGACGGCCTGCCCTTCACCCCGGAGTATATCCTCCGGGGCCTCAAAGGCGAGGCGTGAGGATCGCCATGCTGCCCCTTGATCTCTATAACAGCATTGAGCCGGCCTGGTGCCCGGGGTGCGGCAATTTCCCCATGCTCAAGGCCTTTAAAAAGGCCCTGGCGGAGCTGGAGATCCGGCCCGAAAACATCCTGGTGATCTCCGGGATCGGCCAGTCCAGCAAGTTTCCCCATTATCTCCGCTGCAACACCTTTAACGGCATACATGGCCGGGCCCTGCCGGTGGCCACCGGGGCCCGCCTGGCCAACCCCAATCTCAAGGTGGTGGTCACCGCGGGGGATGGCGACCAGTACGGCGAAGGGGGCAATCATCTCCTGGCCGCGTTCCGCCGCAACCCCGACCTGACCCTGGTGATCCACAACAACCAGATCTACGCCCTGACCAAGGGCCAGGCTTCCCCCACCACCGACCAGGGCACCAAAACCCTGATGCAGCCGGCCGGAGTGCCCTATCCGCCGCTCCACGCCCTGGCCCTGGCCGTGGCCCAGGACTGCTCCTGGGTGGGGCGGGGCTTCGCCGGAGACGGCGAACACCTGACAGGGCTTTACAAACAGGCCATGGAGCACCGGGGCTTTGCTCTCCTGGAGGTCCTGCAGCCCTGCGTTACCTTTAACCGGGTCAACACCTTCAAATGGTACCAGTCCCGGGTCTACCGGGTGGAAGAGGAACCGGGCTACGACCCGGAGAACGAGCTGTGGGCCTATCAAAAGGCCAAGGAGTGGGGAGAGCGCATCCCCCTCGGGGTAATTTTCAAAAAGCCCCGGCCCATCATGGAAGAAGCCTTTCCCGCCATGGCCAAAGGGCCTCTGGGAACCTGGCGGCTGGACCGCCCGGTGGCCGAGCTTTTGAAGGATTTTTATTAGGGTTTTCTCCAAGGTCATTCTAAGCGTAGCGAAGAATCTCGTATTTTCAATATATTGAGATCCTTCACTTCGTTCAGGATGACAAAAAAGCAGCCTGATGTGGGGAGTGCGACCGGCGCACACCAGATAATCCTGGAAAAGACAGGCAAGGAGAGTACCGCATGGAACCGGCTTCCTTTAAACTTCTGGAAGAACCCAACCACATCCTCCTGGAAGAGGATTACCAGCCCACGGAGATGGTGATCTACCTCCTCACCTGGGGGGTGGAGATCGCTCTGGCCTTCACCCTGGCCATTGTCTACCTCAGGGGTTGAAGCCCGGGACAGGTGGAAAAAAACGGGAGTCACGGGGAAAAGAACGCACCAAAGGTTTATTTCACTGCGACTTCCCGTTGACCGGTAATCCTGCCCGGGGTTACAATAATAATTGGCAGGGGTTAGCAGTGAACTTAGGGTAAAATTTAGACGTTATTAATTTCATCCTCGCCGAAGGAATGGGCCAGCGTCAAGAAAAAGGGGCGCCAGGCAGGAACCCACCAGACCTGGGGGTTACCAGAGGCACTAGCGCGGCAGGTTACGCTTTAGCCACGGGACCAAAGACAGGCTCAGGGAGGTTGGGAGCGTATGATCAATGAACTATTAGCCCCCGGCGGCAGCCTGGAGATGGTGGAAGCCGTCTTCGCCAACGGCGCCGATGCGGTTTATGTCGGGGCCAAGGGCTTTAGCCGCCGCAAATGTGCATGGGAGATGGAGGACAGCCAGATCGGCGAAGCCGTCCACCTCGCCCGCGGCTTTCAGGGAAAGGTCCGGGTGGCCCTCAATGCCGAGATTCCCCCGGAGAAGTTTTCCCTGGTGCTGAGCAAAGTGAAGAAGTACGCCCACTTCGGCATCGAAGGGGTGATTGTCAAGACCCCGAACCTTATGAAGGAGATCCACCGAAGCCTACCGGAGCTGATCATCCACGCCAGCGTCGGCTGTAATATTCAAACCAAAGAGGATATGGCCCGGTATCAGTCCATCGGTGCCACCCAGATTGTCGCCTCCACCGAGATCAACACCGCCGCCAAACTGGCGCGCTTCAAGGCGGACGCGGACTCCTTGGGGCTCAAGACCGAAGTCCTCGTCCACGGCAACCGCTGCATCGGCGGCGTGGGCAACTGCCTCTTCCACGAACTCATCGCCGATTGCTACGTGCGCAAGGTCTATCATGATGAGGACGGCAACGAAATCGTGGAATACGAGGGCTGGCCGGACCGAAGCGGCAGCTGTTTCCGGCTCTGCCTCCTGACCGACGAGCAGCGCCACAAGGTGTTGGGCCGCCGGGGCCTTGATCCTGAGCAGATCGAGGTCTTGAACCGGCGGGTCGAGGCGGCCCCCAACGTGGCCTTCGCCATCCTGGGAGACGAACTCAAGGCCTACCTCGATTTGGGCCTGGCCACCATCAAGGTCCAGGGGCGGGAGTATGCGGTCGCCATGATCAGCCGCATGATCAGCTGCTACAGGAAGCTCATCGACGCCCACGCCCGGGGCGAAGACATCAACAGCCCCATGCTCCAGCGAGTCCAGGATACCCTGGCCGAAATCGTGGCCGAGCGGGACCGGGCCCGGATGGAGAAAACCGCCGAACTGCACCGGCACATCGTGGGATTGTAATTTTCCTGAATTCTTTACTTTATTGTCAGAAGAAGCCTGCCTTAAAGTTATAATAGGACAGGCTTTTTCTTTGAATCTAGTGTGCGTCCCAGGTCTGTCTACCATGAGTCTGAGGTCCTCATACTTCACCCTTGATGGGGGAAGGCTGGGGTGGGGGTGAGAAAAGAGCTTCAATACACCAACTTATTCCCCCTCCCCCAACCCCCTCCCACCAGGGGAGGGAGGTTTGGTCGTCCTTGAATTATGAAAGGTAGTTCCGGGACACGATACCCGAAAACCAGGAAGTCCTCTGGTTCAAGGCAACCCTGCGCATGAAAGATAAGGCTCCACGCCAATTGTTGCTCTCTCCCAGTTTCTGGGGCACTCTCCTGTTGGGGGCCGTTATTTTTTGGGCCAGCTTTTACAACCTGGCCAACTATCCCTACCTCTGGTGGGATGAAGCCATCTTCTCCGAGACGGCCGCCAACGTGGTCCAGCACGGGCGTTACGCCTTCACCGTGCAGAGCCCGGACCAGCTTTCCGATCTGGATTTTCGCATCAGCGCCGGTCCGTCCATAATTCTGCCGGTGGCCCTTTCCTACCGCCTGCTGGGAGTGGGTTTGGTCCAGGGGCGGCTGGTGGCCGGGTTTTTCCTGGTCTTCGCTTTTCTGGCCCTTTTTCTCTGCAGCCGCCGCCTCTTCGGCCCCGCGGCCGCCTTGCTGGCGGTTCTGCTGGCACTTCTCGGCACCGACGTCATCCACTGGGGCCGCTCCGTTTTGGGAGATGTCCCTGCCCAGGGGCTCTTTCTCTTCGGCACTTGGCTGATTATCCGGAGTCTGGAAGAGGATTCCCCGGCGGCCCTCTTTCTGGGAGGCTTGTTTCTGGGCCTGGCCTTCGACGCCAAGGAATTCTATGGCATGGCCTTTCTTCCTCCCATGGCGGCTCTGGTCTGGCGGGATTGGGGCGCCTGGCGGCTCTGGACCCGCAAATTGGTCCTGTACGTTCTGGGGGTGTCCGTACCCCTCTTGTCCTACCTGGCTTTTAAGGCAGTGATCCTGGGCGGCCTTATACCCGCGGTACTGCATTTCCTGGAGCAGAAGGCCCTGCTGCGCCACGAATTTTTTACCCCCTTCACCATCGGCCGGGTTTACGTCGAAAGTTTTCGCTATCTCTTGACGAACCCTCTCTTTCTGGCCGGCCTCCTGGGCTGTTTCTGGCTGTGGCGCACCGGTCGCCTCACCCTGGGCCGCACCTTGGGGCTGGCCAACTTTTTCCTCTGGACCCTGGTGTACTTCACGGCCATCTTCTGGTACCGCTTCGCCCTGCCGGCCCTGTTTCTGGCCACCCCCCTGGCGGCCTTCCTGATTTGCCGGGTTTTGGCCTGCCTGACCAAGGGCCTGGCCCCCCGGCCCTTGAAACTGGTCACCGCCGGGCTCCTGGCCGCTTTGTTCATGGGGGTTTTCCCGGTCACCGGCCTGGAGTGCCTGAGAGATGTCCCTCGGTACCACGGCAACCCCCCCAGCCGGTTAGTGGACTATCTCCGCCAGCGGGTTCCCTCCCGCAGCCTCATTGAAACCCCGGAGTATGAGCTGGCCTTCCTGGACGATGAGCATCCCATCCATCTCATGCCCGCGTTTTACATCATCGAATCCGGCGACCAAGGGGTGAAGCTCCTCAACCCCCGGCGTTACCCCTATAACTTCAACAAGGTCCGGGCCGATGTCCTGATCCTCGGGTACTTCGGCAAAAGCATCTTTGCCCAGATTTATCCGCCGGCCCTGGTGAACAAGTACTGGCGGAAGGTGGCCCAATTAGATTGTTACGATATTTATGTGCGGCGGTCCTCCTCGTTGTTTAAGCCAGATTCCCCGGTCAGATGTTCCACCTCACCTTCCCTGCCCGTGATCAAAGCCAGGGCCAATGAGGTTCATGACCCGAGCCCCTTTCATCATTCGTTCTATCACTGAACTGCGCCGCCGCTTACCGGAACTGGCGGCCGGGGACTTGGTCCTGGGCCCCCTGGCGATCAAACCCGGAGAAGAGATCGTTCTTCTTGATCTTGGCGAGCGCCACGTGGTCTTTTTTCCGCCGCTCCTGGCGCAGTTGGTGGCTTTGACCAAGACAGCCCAGGCTCAGGTCCTGGGAGACTTTATGATTCCCGGCACCTTCGTGGCCCACGGCCTTCCGGACCTGGCCGGGCGCCTCTCGGACGCCCGCCTGTCAGGGCCGGTGGTGTCCAAGCGGGGCCGGGCCCACCTGGGGCTGGGGGTGGGCTTCTGGCAGAGTCTCGAGGCCCTCTACAGCCTGGCGGGCCTCGCCCCGCTCCCCTTTCCCCTGGTGGTTCAGCCTTTCCTGGCCGGGGCCCGGGACGTGAGAGGCGTGGTGGTGGGAGACTATGCCGAGGCTTATGAGCGCCTCAATCCCCAGGGTTTCCGGAAAAATCTCTTTCAGGGGGGGGACTTTCGCCCCGCCGAGCTGACCCCGGAGCTTCTGTCTTTCTGCCGGCGGGCCATGGCCCGGGGCAAATTTCCCTACGGCGTGCTCGACGTGCTCGTGAGCCCCCAGGGGGAGGCGTATCTGTCAGAGATCAACTTCCACGCCGGCCTGAAGGGCTCGAGAATCGGCCAGGCCGAGTTCCGCCGCCGGGTGGCCAAGCTTTTGGAGGACTTTCAACGCCAATGGGAAAAATCCTCGACGACCCAGCCTTAAGGAACCGGACCTATGTTTTTGCCGACCGGGCCGCGGCCGGCAAGAGGTTGGCGGAGATGCTCCGGGATTATGAGGGGAAGCCCCTCCGGCTCTTTGCCATCCCCGCTGGGGGTGTGCCGGTGGCAGCCCAGATCGCCCGGGCCCTGGCCGTACCCCTGGATCTCGTCATCGTCAGGAAGATCCAGCTCCCCTGGACCACGGAGGCGGGCTTCGGGGCGCTGGACCCGGACGGCACCCCGCTCATGAATGAGGCCCTGTTAAGCCACTATCCTCTTTCCCCCCAACAGATCGAGGCGCAGGTGGCCAAGACCCTGGCGAACCTGAAAGAACGGGAGGAGCACCTGAGGGGCGGCCGCCCCTATCCCGAATTGGCGGGGGCCACCACCATCATCGTGGATGACGGCCTGGCCTCGGGTTACACCATGCGGGCCGCGGTGCGCTTCCTGAAAGGCAAGGGCGCCGGAGAGCTCATCGTGGCGGTCCCCACGGCCCTGGACCGCACCGCCCAGGCGCTCCTGCCCCTGGTGGACCTGCTGGTCTGTCCCAATCTTCGGGGGGGTATGTCCTTCGCCGTGGCCGAAGCCTATGAAAACTGGTATGATGTGGACCAGAAGGAAGTTCTGGATCTGTTGGCCGGCCTAGCTCAAGCGTAGGGAGGGAAAGGGAAACGCATCCCGCCTTTAGCATTAGAGTTAAACTAAGATTGGATTTTTCAACACAATGGCATGCTATACTGCCAAGCTGCTATCAAAGGAGTATTTTTTGTAGTCGCAGGCTTTAGCCTGCGCCTGCACAGGCTGTAAAGCCTGTGCCACCATTAGATTGCAACCTGACAGAAAAGCACAGGTGATGGCGTTAGGCGGTTGGAAATGGATTGCCGCTGGGATATCCTCGCCGCCGGCAGCAAGGCCCTGGGGGAACTGTTGCGCCAGTCCGAAGACATCGAGGTGCCCCCTAAGGTGGAGGTGAAATAGAAGTGTCCTGCCAATATTCCTCAGCGCCCCAACCTGCGTCCGGCAGCATCCCCCTGAACCGGCTGGGGTTTGATATCGACGGGGTGGTGGCGGACATCATGACCACCTTTCTGGACCTGGCCAGGGAACGTTACGGGCCCCACACCTTCAGGTATGACGACATCACCACCTTTTACCTCGAAGATTGCCTGGGGTTCGACCCCCAAATTATCGCCGGCCTGATTCGCGAACTCATCGACCGGCCCATCGAACTGGCGGTGGAGCCCTTTCCCCAGGCCGTAGCGGTGTTGTCCCGGCTGGCGGAAGAGGCCCCATTGGTCTTCGTCACCGCCCGTGACCGCTCCGAGCCCATCCAACTCTGGCTGAACCGCACCCTGGCACCGGTGCCTCCCCGCTCCATCTGGGTTATGGCCACCGGCGACCCGGAGGCCAAGCTGCACTACCTCAAGGCCCACGCCATCCAATATTTCGTAGAAGATCGCCTGGAAACCTGCTTCGACCTGGCAAGGGCCGGTATTACCCCCATCGTCTTCGCCCAACCCTGGAACCGTAACCTCCACCCCTTTTTAGAAGTGGCTGGCTGGCCCGAATTGGCCGGTCTCCTCTTC
>Ga0207826_1000452_pt1 | contig 11798 bp, 9 predicted proteins | sample LuqExpMetageno80_FD_187837 | JGI IMG/M metagenome (GOLD analysis project Ga0207826, IMG submission 187837) | Tropical forest soil microbial communities from Luquillo Experimental Forest, Puerto Rico - Sample 80 (SPAdes) | ecosystem: Environmental > Terrestrial > Soil > Tropical forest ... | reverse complement strand
CGGATAAGAGCGGGCTGCCGGAAGGCGGTCACACGTTCAAAGAGTTCCTGCAGATCATGAGGCAGGGTACCGACTTCGATCAGGTTCACCCGAATTGCACGTCGCCCGGCACTCCTGCCAACTGCTTCGAGCCACCTTTTAATGGCGCTGTTCTCCAGGTGATGCCGTGGCCGATTTTGCAGAACATGTCCGACCACGACCTCAAAGCGATTTACGAGTATTTGAAAGCACTCCAGTGCAATCCTGGCCCGGTTATCGAAGGCGCGCCCTATTTGCAAAACACCTGTAGCTAAACCGGCGCACGACTCGAGACCCGATACTCGGCGTCCGGAAAGGTACATCGATTCAATCCGTGAGCCGGTTTTGAAGCGGATCTTGATTCGGCGAGAAGGCCGGTCGAAGCTTTGCCGGCCTTACCACCGTTTGCTTTTTTGCTGAACAGGCTTGCTTTGCCTTTTTCCCTTTGGGCGTGGCCGCAAATAGTGGAAGCGAATCAAGTAAATGTTTTCACCGCGCCCGTGTTTCGCGACCTTGAGCAGGTCCAGGATACCGAGGAACCCAGACTCGCGCGCTAGCTCCGGAGTAATATCCGGAAACCCGATCGGGTCAATCGAATCTATCTCGATTTCTCCTTCCTCGATGCGGTATCGCGCACCCACCCTGACGCGGGGCCGCGTCCAGATTCGGACACTGCAAGTAATTTCCCCGCGACGTACTCCCTCGCGAAGTCGTTTAGCGAACGTCATGAAGAGAGTCTTGAAGCCGACATTTCGGGGGATTATGTTCTTCGGCTCTGTGGGCGTCAATCGCAGCAAAAGCATCGCCGAACGCTGCGGCTTGCAAGTCGTGTTTTAGCGGCTGAGCGTTTAGAGCTGGTTCCGGCACGACAATCAGCAAGCCAGAGGAACGAGCCCGAACGGGCACCAAAATGGAGCTTGCCGTACCGGGAACGAATTCCTAGCATGGTGCCCGATGAGCAAGCTCACGGCGAAAAACGATGCAATTCGGTCATGGTTGCGGCGACGCGAGGACGAAATGGCGGCACTGCTCGCGGAGCTCGTCTCGGTGCCCACGGAAAATCCCCCGGGCAAAAATTATCGCGCTTGCGTCGACCTCCTTGAAAACCACCTGCGGCAAGCCGGCCTGGCATGTGAACGTTTCGTTTCCGGCGTTTCGACCAATGCCGCCCTGGACGCTCCCGAGTGTCTTCTCGCGACTTATGGGAGCGCCAAACCAGCACTCTATTTTCACGGCCACTACGACGTTGTCCCGGCGCAAACCTTCGAACAATTTCACCCTTTGCGCAAAGAGCACTTCTTGTTTGGACGCGGCTCCTGCGACATGAAAGGCGGAATCGTGGCGATGCTCTACGCGATTTCGGTGCTGAAAGAATTCGGAGCGAACCTGAACGGAAGGATTGCACTGACGCTCGTTCCGAACGAAGAGACAGGCGGCGACTGGGGTACCGCGTGGTTGGCACAGCAGGGTTTGCTGGGCCGCGACGGCGTCGGCATGCTGCTGGCGGAACCGACTAGCGGCGTGGTGTGGAACGCGAACCGCGGTGCGATTTCCCTGCGCGTGCGAGTCTTCGGCAAATCGGCGCATGTTGGTTTGCAGCATCAGGGCGAGAACGCGTTCGAGCGGATGCACGCTGTGGTTGAAAGGCTCGCGCGGCTTAAGCGCGAGGTGGAGCAGGGCGCCACGGCCTTCAATACCGGCTCGGCGCAGGCGCGCAATTCCATCCTGATGATTGGCGGAGAGAGCGGCGGCGGTACGAACTTCAACGTGGTGCCGGAGGAGTGCTGGTTCACCGTCGACCGTCGGGTGAATCCCGAGGAAGACCTTGCTGCGGAAAAAGCGAGGTTGCTTGGCGTCCTCGAGAGCTGTAAGAAAGATGGCATTCCCTTGCAATGGGAGATCTTGCAGGAAGCCACGTCAGCCTGCTCAAGCGAAGACGCCCCGCTTGGAAGGGTCTTGTCCCACAACATTCAGCTCGTCACCGGAGAAGTGCCGTGCTTTGAGATGTGTCCCGGGCTCCTGGAGATCCGTTTCTACGTCGCGCAAGGCATTCCTGCTTATGCCTATGGACCGGGACTGCTCTCCGTCGCCCATGGCCCAAACGAATACGTCGACCTGCGAAGAATCGCCGATACCGCCGCCATCTACGCGCTGACGGCGGTCGACGCCTTGCCGTCCTAGCTCGGCGCTCCAATAACGAAATGGTAGGGCACGATCGAAATCACGTTGCCGCAGCCCCTCCCGATTGTCCTGACTTCTCGACGATTCCGCGTTATACTCGGCTTACTCGACACCTTGTCGATATCGGCGTTCTCGCCGAGAAGGAGGTGATCCAGTGAGGTACAGTTTACGTTGACGCAGTAGAGGAGGCGCTTGTGAGTCGACCGAGCGCCTCTCTCCTTTTGGCGCGACGAGAGTCGTACTTCCCATGCGGCCGGTCGAATTCTCCGCGCTCTTCTTATTCCGGAGCCTTTCTGAGCGCTTTCACCACCGCTCCAAAAAACACCGGGTCATCCACCGCCGTTAAGCCCGTCGGCTTGGGGCGTGCGCTCAGCACCACGATCACGAGCTTCTCTTTCCGGTTGATGTACAGCTGCTGCCCAAAAATTCCCCGCGCTTGAAACGCTCCATCATGCACTTCATCTCCTTTCGGATACGTCCACCACAAATAGCCGTACTCCACGGTCTTTCCGCCAATCTGTTTTGCGCTTCCCGCTTCGTCAAACCACCCTTCTGGCACAATCCGCTTTCCGTCGATCACGCCGTCTGCTTCGACCAGCAGTCCCATGCGCGCAAAATCCCGCAACGTCGCGGCCAGCCCTCCCCCGGCCCAACCCATGCCGTTCGGCGACTCCAACTGCCACCGCGCTTCGAACTCCATTCCCCACGGTTTCCAGATCTTCTCCGACAGATACTCCGCCAGCGGTTTATGCGTCGCACCCTCGAGCACCGCTCCCACAACAAAGGTTTCGCCGGTGTTGTAATTCCAAATCGTTCCTGGCGCTCCCGCGCGTGACAGCCCACTCATAAATGGCAGAATCGTGCCCGGCTTTTCCTGAAGCTGAATTTCCAAGAGCTTCCTTCGATCCGACTTCGGATCCGTGTAGGTTTCACTCCACTTCACACCCGACGCCATCTGAATCACATTCCGCACGCTGACGCGTTCGTAGGCGCCGTTCTTTAACACCGGCACATACTTCGTCACCGGATCATCGAGGCTTGCGATCGAGCCATCGAACAACGCAGCGCCAATCAACGTCGACGACATCGATTTCGCCATGGAATACGACGGCCAACGCGTCTCCGGCCCGGTCCCGAGTTCGTAGTCTTCGAGAACGACTTCCCCATTCTTCATAATCAGAAGCCCCGCAACGCGGTTCAGCGCCAAATAATCAAACAAGTCGTAGTGTTTTCCGCTCGCTTCGAAATACACGTTCTTGAGAGGCGCTCTGGCCTTCGGCAATTTCCGCGTTCGGCTTCCCCGCTCCACAACCCGCGCCGGAAACAGCTCATCACTATGCTCGAACGTTTTCACTTCCACGTCCGGCCGCATCGTCCCGTCATACACTTGCTGCGCCCCCGCCAGCTCCTGCGCCGCAGCCGGCACCGGGCTCGCCGCGCTTAAGACTAGGGTCGATGCAAACGCGTACATTGCTTTGGCAAAGGTCATCGGCTCTCCTCGTACTGAGATAGGCGGAATTATTTCACACTTGGCGCTAGAATCCGGGGATGCTTCGCCAAAAGCGCATTCACAATTGGCGGCATTCCCTCTCTCCGGATTGCCGCTTTGCCTTGCGTCAACTCCGCAAGTCCCCGGTCTTTGCCGCCGTCGCCATCCTTACACTTGCTCTGGGCATCGGCGCCAACACCGCCATCTTCTCGGTAATCAACTCCGTCCTTCTTCGCTCCTTACCATTCGCCGGTTCCTCCGAACTGGTCTACGTCTTTGCGCGCAGCACCTACTTTGATTTCCCGTATCTCGGTCTCTCCCTCCCCGATCTCGCCGATCTCCGATCTACATCCGCTTCCTTCGCTGCACTGGCTGTCGCGGAGGACTCTCCCAAGGAACTTGCGGGCGCCGGCAAGCCCCAGCGTCTCGAGTCCACTGCCGTCACGGAAGACTTTTTTCCGATTCTCGGTCTTCGCCCGCTTCACGGCCGTAATTTCACTTCCGCCGACATGCGGCCCGGCTCACGATCCGTGCTCATCAGCGAATCCTTATGGCGCGACAATTTCGGCGCCAATCCTTCTGTGATCGGCGAGGCCATCACTCTCGACGGCCAGCCCTTTACCGTCATCGGTATCGTGCCGACGCTTCCTCCCCTAGGCTTTGCGACCGATTCAAAGCTTTGGACCGCCTTCATTCCCACCACGGAGCAACTCGCCGACCGCGGCAACCACGCCTACTCCGTTCTCGCGCGTCTTCGCCCCCACACCTCCCTCGCTCGCGCCCGATCCGAGCTCGACACCATCTCTTCCAACCTGGCGTCGTCCTACCCCAACGTCGACAAGGGCTGGAGCATCCACGCTACCTCTCTCAAGCAGTACCTACTCGGGGATGCCCGCACACCCCTTATGGTCCTTTTTTGCGCGGTCGGCTTTGTTCTTCTGATTGCTTGCGCCAATGTCAGCAATCTTTTCCTTGCGCGCGGCTGGGCCCGCCGGCGTGAATTGGCCATTCGCTCGGCCATCGGTGCCTCGCGTTCGGATCTCATTCGTCAGCTGGCGGTCGAGTCCTTTCTGGTTGCCTTAATCGGTGGCGCTTGCGCGTTGGCCTTCGCCACCTGGACCCTTCAGGCACTGCGCGCCGCTCTCCCTCCAGACGTTCCTCGCCTTCACGAAATCCGCATCGACAGCTCCGCTGCCTGGTTCACCCTCGGCGCCTCGCTCTTCGCTGCGGTGCTTTCCGGGCTTGCTCCTGCCCTGATTACGACGGGTGATAGCCTTAGCGAAGCCGTCAAGCCGGAAGGCCCCACGCAAAGCCGATCCGCAAGCCACAATCTCCTCCGCCAACTCCTGGTCACTGGCGAAATCGCACTCGCCGCCGTCCTCCTTATCGGCGCCACTCTTGCTCTCCGCGGCTTCACCCGACTTCTCCGCCTCGATCTCGGTTTTCACCCCGAGCACGTCCTTACTCTCCGTCTCGACTTTCCCAAATTCCGTTTTGCCTCGCCCGAGTCCGCCACGGCTTACGTTCAGCAGGTTCTCGACGCCATTCGCGCTGCTCCCGGCGTCACCGCGGCTTCTGCCGGCCTCGTCTTTCCCATGTCCGACGAAGTGGCCGAAACCACGTTCGCCAACGACGCCACGGTCACGGATCCCGAACACGCCCAGCAATCTGCGCTCGCCAATCGCGTCGCTCCGGATTTCTTCCGCACGCTAGGAATTCCTCTGCTAACGGGTCGCGACTTCACCGTCGACGATGCGAAAGGAAAGACCCCCGTCTTCATCGTCAACGAGTATCTCGCCAGAAAATATTTCGGCAGCGTTGACGTCGTCGGCAGGCGCTTGTCGACCGACTTCTCTTCCGGGCAGCCTGTCTGGGGTGAAATCGTCGCGGTCGCCGGAAACGTTCGCGAAGCGAATCACTCCGATCCGCAGGATTCCCCTAAACCGCAGGTCTACGCTCCCTTTTTCCAGACACCTCGGATCTTTGGTGTGTATATCATCGCCCGCTCGAGTTCCGATCCCCTTCCGCTCGTTCCCGCGCTTCAGGAACGCATCTGGTCTGTCGATCGCAACCAGCCCATCACCGCGATCGCAACGCTTAATCAGCGCATCGCCGAGGTCAACGCGCCTCCGCGTTCGCAGACCCTTCTTCTCGGCACGTTCGCGGCTTGCGGTTTTGTTCTGGCTCTGATTGGTGTCTATGGCGTGATGTCGTACCTCGTCTCTCTTCAGACACGCGAAATCGGCATTCGCATGGCCCTCGGCGCCCGACCCGGGCAAGTGTTGCGCCTCGTTCTGAGCCACGGCATGAAACTCGCTCTCGCCGGGGTCATCCTCGGAGTCGTCGGCGGGCTTCTCCTCTCGCGCTTCCTGACCAGTCTTCTCTTTGCTATTTCCCCGACCGATCCCGTTACCTACGCGGCCGTTTCCCTCTTTCTCCTCGCCATGGCGCTTGCGGCTGCCTACGTTCCCGCGCGCCGAGCCTCCCGCGTCGATCCGTTGGTGGCCTTGCGACACGAATAAGAAGGCCGAGATTCACGTTGGTGGGTAATCGGCAGAGATGGCTAAGGCCCGCTTCCCGTCGTGGCCGAGTCTTGCTTTTCTCTTGTTGCCACTGTCCGCTCTCGCCACGGCTTGTCCCAGAACCGGTCAGTGAATCGTCGCCCCGCTGTGCACTGGCGCGAAAACTTCGCCTTTATTTTCAGAAAGTTACATGCTCGGGGAGGCTGGCAATAGGCATGCCCTTACTCTCGGGCATGTACACAGATTCAACACAACTGCCCTGCGAACCTCGCTGCATTCGAATGCCACTGGCCGCGGCGCGCACCGGCGACCACCAGGCTTTCAGCACGCTCGTTTCTCCGCACACCCCGAGGCTCCAGCGACTGGCTCGCCGTTTCACGGCAAGCGCCGAGGACGCCGAAGACATTTGCCAGGAGTCTCTGCTGAAAGCTTTCAGCAAACTCGACCAGTTTGCGGGAACGAAAATGGAATCCGACGAGTTCCGTGCCTGGCTTATGCGAATCACCGCGAATTGCGCGATTGATTTCCTTCGCCGCAAAGGAGTCAATCGATCCTTGCCGCTCGACGAATGCCAGCACGCCGCGTCTTATCAGGCAGGCGCGAGCGGTTGGGGCGAGAGTCCCGAGACGTCTTTCAGGCGTCGGGAACAACTGCGCATCCTTGCCGATGCGATCGCCAAGCTGCCGCCGGAATTGCGTAACGTATGCCTTCTCCGCAATATGATGGAGCTTTCCACAAAGGAAGTGGCTGCCCGTCTCGGGATTCCCGCGATTACGGTGAGGGTCCGGTTGTTTCGTGCGCACGGCCAACTCCGGAAGATTTTGGATCGACGAAACGCTCCGTGGCGCACCCGACGGAGTGCCAACCTGCCGAACTAGTTTCTAGACCTTCGCCCGCGCGAGTCCCGGCCTGGAGGAAATCGCCGTTTTTGTCTTCCGGCACGAGGGATTGGAATTCACCCCAAACGAAACTTCTCGCCAAGTGCTCCCCGTTCGCCACTCACCGAGCTCGAATCGTAACCAAATCAAAGAATTTCGGCCCGCCGACATTCTTTCTGACGACAAGACCGTCGAGCAGACTCTGACGGGAATTGGCTTGACAAGGACAGAGGCGTGCAGCATCCTCTGCGGCCAGTGGAGTCTTTTCCTCTTGGAACCAGGTTCTCGGACAAATGGGGCCCAAATTCACCTCCAGGAGCCAGCATCATGGACCACTCCGCCGTCGAGCAACTCAGAGCGAGGGTGCGAGGTTCGGTGCTTTGCCCGGGCCAGGAGGGCTACGAAGAGGCGCGCAAGATTCCGAACGCCATGATCGACCGCCGGCCTGCGGTGATTGTGCGCTCGACGGGAGCCGCAGACGTTGTCTCGAGCGTATGCTTCGCGCGGGAACACAACCTGGTGGTATCCGTGCGCGGCGGCGGTCACAGCGTCGCCGGGAAGTCCGTGTGCGAAGGCGGATTGATGATTGACCTTTCGATGATGAAGGGACTGTGGATCGATCGCGGGCGACGAGCGGCACGGGCGGCAACGGGATTGACGCTCGGCGACTTCGACCATGAAACGCAGGCTTTTGGGCTCGTGACACCGCTCGGGGTTGTGTCGCGAACCGGAATCGCCGGACTGACGCTCGGTGGAGGCTGGGGCCATCTGCACGCAAAACACGGCTTGGCGCTCGACAATGTAATCGGGGCCGAACTCGTCACCGCAGACGGAAAGCTGCTGACCGCAAATGGGAACGAGAATGCAGATTTGTTCTGGGCCATCCGGGGAGGAAGCGGGAATTTCGGCGTGGTCACGTCACTTGAATACCGCTTGCACGAACATGGCCCGGTGCTCGGCGGAGGAGTCTTTCATCCCGTCGAGAAAGCGGAGGCCGTGCTGCGGTTCTTCCGCGAGTACACGGAGACCATTCCGGACGAGGTTGTCGCGCAATGTGGCGCGTTCGCGCTGCCGGACAAAACGCGAGTCTTTGCAATCGCCGTGTGTTATTGCGGAGACCTGGCGGAAGGAGAAAAACTGATCCAGCCGCTGCGCAAATTCGGGCCGCCGATGGTGGATATGATCAGCGTCATGAATCATGTTCAGCTACAGAGTATGTTCGATCCCTTTTTCCCGCCGGGACGCCTGACCTATGTGAAATCAAACTTCATCCGCGATCTGAATGAGGAGGCCATCCGGAGGATCGCGGAGTTTGCTGGAAAGAGCCCGTCGCCCTACAGTTTTGCGCCATTTGTTGAGCACTGGCACGGAGCCGCAACGCGCGTCGGGGAGACGGACACAGCGTTTCCGCACCGCAAGCATTCCTACAACCTGATGTTCTGGTCGAACTGGGAGGGCCCGACGGAGACCGAAGCCAATGTCGAGTGGACGAGAAGTTCGTGGAACGCTTTGCAACCGCTTCTCGTCGAAGGCTCCTATCAGAATTATTTGTCCGATGAGGGTGAGGCGTCTGCGCGGGCGGCGTACGGGCCGAATTACGACCGGTTGGTGGCGCTGAAAAACAAGTACGATCCGACGAATTTCTTCCGGATGAACCACAATATAAAACCCACCGTGTAAGAAAAGCTTCTCGCTCACTTCGGGAAAAGGAGGAAGGAGTAGCCGAAGCCGACGTAGGAATCGGGGGCGGAGTGCGTAAGGCCGACAGCGACGTGGAAGTCGACCTGGTGGTGAGGCGCGAGTTTATAGGAAGTGCCGAAGTGCAGGAGTTGACGCGAGCCGCCGCGCCCCGGAAAATCGCCGACATATTCGACGAAGGCGTCCCAAGGCTTGGTCAGTTGACGGTCGAGGTAGAAGGTGGTCTCGCCGGTAAAGTTGTGCGAGCCGGCCAGCGTTGGCCAATAGAAAGCGACCTGGCCGCCGAGTGTCCAATGCGCGGAGAGTGCGCGGGACCAAGGCAACTGAAGCGCAGGATCGTAGCCGTGACTCGAGACGGCATCAGCTCCGGTGGGAAAACTGAGAAAGAAGATCGCCGAAAGATTGAAATGGCCCAGTAGCGGACCAAGCTGCTGCTTAACGCCGACGGCCAGGTCGCCGAAACCGGAAGTCGTGCCTGCTCCGTCCGGGAGGTTGTAGTAGTAGTCGGGAACGGTGAGGCGCAGCTCTGTTTTGTGGAGAAGGCCGTAGCGAACGCTGGTTTCGGGAAGATCGAGCACGAATTGACCCTGCGTGTGAGTGACGAGAAGGCCGTTTTCAAACTGCAGGCCGCCCTGCGGGACGACCACGCTGGAATTTGCAACCGAGGGACGATCGGTAGAGATGACCACTTCCGAATCAGGAATGGATTGTCCGTATAGCGGAGCGGTTGCGAAGAAAGTGATCGCGCACAGATAGATTCGAAGGTGGAGGCGCTCGCGCACGTTTCTAGGTTCGTTCAGAAAACGAGGGTAGCAGCAGGATGGAAGCGCCGGCCATGGCGAGCGCGACGAAGGCACTGCTCCATTCGTCACCGTTGTTGAGGTGGGTCACGACGCGGGGAGCGTGAAGCAGCACGGTCCACAAGAAAAACATCAGTCCGAGGAAAAAACACGCCAGGCGTGCGGCGATGCCGCTCGCGGTCGCCGCAGTCGAAGGGGAGCGTCCGGCGAGGACGAAGGCAGCGCCGGAGAGCGAGAGAGGTTCGAGGGCGCGGGTGCGTTCCCTGCCGTTGTAGATGATCTCGGAGAAGTGCTGCGAGTGAAACAGCAGAACGCAGAGCAAGTAGACGAGACCGAGGAGAACGGCAAACAGACGCGCGTTCCAGTTGGCCAGAACCGAGACGGCGGCGATGACGAGGAATGCGCCGATGAGATAAGCACCGGCAGCGCCGCCGGGAGCCCAGGGAGGAAGCGGCGAGAGTCCGCCGGCGTAATGGCCGTAAAGAAAATATTGGATGCCGAAAACGCAGAACGGAATGGCGAAGAAGTAGCGACCGAGTTGCGCGAAGCTTTTCATGGCTCGGCGGCGGCGAGCGGTTTATTTCAGTGCGTCGACGCCGGCCTGGGCGCACTGGCCGTCATGCTCGCTCGTGTCGCCCGAGACGCCGATGGCGCCGGCGATTTTGCCTTCGATAACGATGGGGATGCCGCCTTCGACGGGCACAGTGCCCTCGAGACGAAGAATGCGAAGCCCAGCGCCGCCGGCGGCAAGAGCGTCCTGAAAAGCCTTGGTGGGCCGCTTGAAGCGGGCGGCAGAGCGGGCTTTGGCGATGCAGATATCGGCGCTGCCGAGCTGAGTGTTGTCCATTTTCTCGTAGTAGACAAGGTTTCCGCTGGGGTCTACGATGGCGACGGCCATATTCCAGTTATTTTTGCGGGCCTCGGCGAGAGCCGGCGCAGCGGCCTTCTTGGCGTTCTCGACGCTGATGGGCGTGCCGTAGGGATTGGGCATCTGGGTAAAAGCAGGAAAAGCGCAGAGCGCGAAGAGCACAGCGAAGCCGACCTTTTTCAACCGCGATGACATAATTGTCCTCCTCCGTGAGTGTCAGAGACAGGAAGCGTGCGACGAAGAATCGTGATTTTGGTCCGACGAACGGGCAGCATCATACACCAGGCAAGGGAACTTAGCGGTGGTGGGTGTGACGCTTCGGGGGCCAAGCGAGGGACCGGCAGCAAACCGTTGGGGGACGGGGCCGCATCTGAGCCTTTCATAAGGGCCCGGACCGCACCGGGTATTGGAATCCAGGGGTTCGAGAAGGGGCAGGTAACTACCGTAGCGCGGGCTACGGCTGAGACGTCCTCATGGGCAGATCGTTCGAAAAGTGGAAAGTCCTGTTGGTGCATCCAAGCGGGCTGATGTATTCGGAAGTGTACCTGCGCCTCGAGCCGCTCGGATTGGAGCTGATCGCAGAAGCGTGCCGGAGGAGCGGGTTTGCCGTGCGGCTGCTGGACCTGCAGGCAAGCAGGCACAAAGACTATTTCCGGACGATGGAAGTGTGGCGCCCGGATGCAGTGGGATTCTCGCTCAACTACCTGGCCAACGTTCCCGAGGTAATTGATCTGGCGAAAGCGACGCGTGAGCGCTGGCCCGAAACATTTGTGTTCGCCGGGGGGCACAGCGCCTCATTTGTTGCGCGGGAGATTGTGGAACACGGGGCCGGCGCGATTGACTGCGTCGTGAAAGGCGAGGGCGAAGGCATTGCGCCGAAGTTACTGGAGGCCGCGCGGGTCGACCGGAAGCAACTGCACAAATTGCCGGGCGTGGTTACGCAAGAAGGGGAAGGCCCGGTCCCGCAAATGGTGAACAGTCTCGACCAGTTGAGCCCGGCGCGCGATTTACTCGCGAACCGGAGAAAGTATTTTATTGGTGTGCTGGATCCGGCGGCTTCGATCGAGTTTACCCGAGGCTGCCCGTGGGACTGCGTATTCTGCAGCGCGTGGACGTTTTATGGAAGGAATTACCGCTTGCGGAGCGCGGAAGCTTCGGCAGAAGACCTGGCCCGGGTGCGGGAACCCGGCGTATTCATTGTGGATGATGTGGCGTTTATCCAGGCGGAACACGGAATGGCGATCGGCCGGGAGATCGAGAAGCGGGGCATCAAGAAGCAATACTACCTGGAGACGCGAGGCGATGTTCTGCTGAGAAACAAAGAGGTATTCCGGTACTGGCGAA
>Ga0207826_1000450_pt1 | contig 11810 bp, 10 predicted proteins | sample LuqExpMetageno80_FD_187837 | JGI IMG/M metagenome (GOLD analysis project Ga0207826, IMG submission 187837) | Tropical forest soil microbial communities from Luquillo Experimental Forest, Puerto Rico - Sample 80 (SPAdes) | ecosystem: Environmental > Terrestrial > Soil > Tropical forest ... | reverse complement strand
AATGTTTCTGACAGGCTTTCTCCGTACCGAACTTTTTCTGAAATTGCATCAGGCTGAGCGCTTTCTGTTGCATTACCTTGCTCCGTTTAGGCAATTATTTAGGCTCTTATACCATATTCTTCAGAGCAAAGACCATAATCTTTTTGATTTATTGATCAGAATTTTTTTTCAGCAAAACTAAAGGCTTCCTCGTTTGCGCTACAAATAACACCGAGGTTGCATCAACATAGACCTGACACCAGGAAGGATCTGTTTGAAGGAGTCGGGCAATCTCATTTCTCTTGTTGAGTAAAATCACGTCCGGGGGATAATCCTCCAGAAATCGGTGCCATTCCGGGAGGGCATAGATGAATTCTGTGAATTTCTTTTCAACCTCTGGCGGATAGACCGTTTCATAGCGTCCATCAAAGCCAACCAGGCACTGGGGATAAAGTTCCCAAATGATAAACTCCCCCCAGCCAAATTGAGTCAAGATATTCCCCGAGAGACCATGTTTCTTTATGTACTTTACTGCATCCACCGGATATGGCCATGCATCCATCGGAATCCTGTCGGAACTCAATTTTCCAGAAAGGGTTCCAGGAATGGTAAGACTAAAGGGATTCTCCCTGACAAGAAAGCCAAGGTTAAGGAAAATGGAAAGAGAAAGGAAGGTCAAGGTAGCCATCTTCACACTTCTTAAGTTCCAGAGTCTCCTTAGCCATGGTTGGGATTGCGCATACCGCACATTCGACTGAAAACAAACTGGCAAATATGCCCCAACGAGAATGAGAAAGAAGGGAAGATGACGAATATGCTGCAACCCTAACACCAAGGTCACGCCTAAGGCCAGACTCGAGGTGACTTCCCAACAGTGAGATTGCCACATCCCAAAAAGTATTACGAAAATCAGAGTGAACAAAAAAATGAACAACCATACATTTGTCATCCCGTATTGGTAAGACTCAAAAACAGAAAACCATTCTGTTACGTGTGGTCGAGGCATAGTCACAGCACGGCCTAGGTATTCCCAGTATTCGATCCCATACGGGTTGATCAGGGTGACTAAAACGGAAGGTACCAGGAATAGTAGATATGGCAGGAAGGATCGACGGGAAATGAATTCACCCACAGTATAGATGGCAACCAGCCCCAAACCTGCTAGGAAGCCACCATGCAAATTACACCACGCCAGTTGTATCAACGGAAGCAAATACAAGCCTTGCCAGGGCCCTGATAATTTCGCATGTTCCAGGAGATAAAGATAGAGAGCAAAAAAAAACCAGGTGAACACCTGGGCCCTGACAGAGGAAAAGTATGCAGGCCGGGCTGCAATAAAAATTATCGCAACGAACAAACCCACCACTATGGGATGACCCCCGCGCCTTCTCGCAGTCAGGTTGACCAGGGCCATGGTCGCCAGAATCAGACTATACTTTAAAATCTGCAGACCCGGCCCACCCAGGATCTGGTAGAGGGGATAGAACAGCACCCCGGTGAGCCATTCATGATAAACCCAGGGATTCAGCGTAGGAACGTAAGCAAAGACATCCTGGTAAGGAAACTTGTTACTATGCCAGAACAGGCGGCCAAAGGACAGGTATCCCCAGAGATCGGGATCTGCAACACCCTTCGACAAGGCTAACATCAAAAAAGAAATAACGGAAAAAAATAATCCTACCTTGATTAACAAATCAATATGTTTAATTTTTTTATGATTATTAAAATCCAATTGTTGCATGATCCAATATAAGGCCTTTATTATCAGAAATGCAAATCCTTATCGGATAAGTTATCTATCTAATCTATATAGCAGTTGTCAAGGCATTTATAACCTAAAAGAAAGCCTTAAATTATTTTCACAACAGGTCAACCGCAGACTCCAAGATCAAGGGGGAATTCCTTGACTTGTTTTTGGCCCGATGGTGATGATGCACTAACTCCTTTTAAACGATAGGCTTGGGCTCCTCTCTTGCCTGATCAAAATCAACTATGCCCAAGCTTTTGATAAAGTAGGTCTGGCAGGCCAAACCCAAGTCCTCGTAGGTAAGTTGCGGGGGGGTTTCCAAAAAATTGGCGCGGTCTAAAAGCTTTTCTAACAAATCTCTGGGGTGGCAGGCCCGGAGGGGCCGGTCATGCCGAACATAATACTCCTCTATGATGTTTTGGACGATCTGCTCATCAAACTTAAGCCGATAATGTTGGCAGGCACGGCGAAATATTTCCATGTATTGTTCTGTGGAAACGTAGCCGATAAACACCTTATGGCGAATGCGGCGCAAAAAGGCCTCATCCGCCAGGGTGCTCGGCTCCAGGTTGGTGCAAAAGATAATGAGCTGGTCAAAGGGCACGGCAAATTGCTGGCCGGTATGGAGATTGCAAAAATCCTGGCGCGTTTCCAGGGGATACATCCAGCGGTTCAGCAATTCTTTGGGAGAAATCTTCTGGCGGCCGAAATCGTCGATAATGAAGACCCCGTTGTTGGCCATGATCTGATGGGGGGCCTCATAATACTTGGAGACCGGGTTGTATTTGGGTTCCAACGCGGCCTCGGTCATCTCGCCCCCGGCAATAACGGTTGGGCGTTGGCAAAGAATCCAGCGCGTGTCGAGCCTCTGAGCAGAAGTCTCCTGGGTGAAGGACACCGGCCGATGAATGGATTCGTCATACACCCGGATTATCTGACCGTGGACGTAAAGGGCGTAGGGGATGAAGACCGAGTCATCAAAAACATCACCCACACACCCGGCCAGGGCCGTCTTCCCATTGCCGGAAGGGCCGAAGAGAAAAATGGACCGGCCGCTGGCCACCGCGGGACCCATCTCATTGAAAAGGGTTTCCGGCACCACGTAATCCTTAAAGGCTTCCCGAAGTCGTGCTCCCTTGACTTTAACCGTGCGAACGGTTTGGAGTTCAACCCAATCCCAATAATCCTCCAACGCGACCGGCGCCGGACCCACATAGCCGTTAAATTCCAGCTGCTGCTCCGCCGCTCTCTTGCCGGAGTCGGAAAGGATGTATCGGATTTCCCCGGCCAAATGCCCCGGGCTGGGGCGCAGCAGGTCTCGCGGGCTGATATCCACGAATTTCTGTTGCTTGAGGTACTCTATCAGGTACTCCACAATCTCTTGATGAATCTTGAGCGCCTCGGCCATTTCCCGGGTGCTGAAGTTGTACCTGAAAAAGGCATGCTTCAGGAAAAGGTCAGCCAGAAGATTCTCGGGAAGGCCGATCTCCTCGAAGGTTTCAGGCAACGGCGGGTAAGGGGTGACAAACAGGGCCAGTTCCTCAGGGTTCATGAGGCCCAAATCCAGGAGGTGATTGCCTAAAAACCCCCTGAGTTTTTTCTGGCGATGGAGCGCGGGAGCCAACTGGGTGGGGGAAAACACTTTGGCTTTAAGAAGACGGGTGGTTAAGTTCAAGATACTTCCCCTTTCATGGCTGATTATCGATGAGAGGATAGGATAACCAGGCAGCTCCAGTTTGCTGATGGCTTAATGCCGTGCCAACCCGGTGCGTCACCCTAACCTGTGGTTTTCGATTCAACGTCTTAGTCTTATCAAGCCCAAAGATACCAGTAAAGCTATCATCGTCAGGGCAAAGATGACCTCAGGCCTATCAAGATATTGGCAAATGTGGTTATAACAACCTGTTACTTTGCTGAAGACAAGGTCAAAGGGGTACATAGCTTACTCATGTGTCCCCACCTTTAAAAGATTCCCCTCGGTTCTGGATATAACAGGACCAAATCCAGCACTTAAGGTAATAATTGATTGCCCCTTTGAATGCCATTCGGCTAAGATCAATGAATGTGGGCAACCCCCTTGAATTATTGGCTATTTTTTTCAATATCCACTTGCACCTCCCACCAACTTAGGCTCTGTTGCTAAAACACCATACCAGCGCCCCCCGCCATAACCGGGGGCCACATAAGGCCCGCTCATAACTTGAACGTCAATATAATTGCCGGGTGAATCTGCTACTCTCACTATTTGTACCGGTACGCCGCCCACCACGGCGCTGTGATTGAATTTATTCCCGCCGGGCCCCGAGCCATCGGAAAAGACCGGCATCATATAGACCGTGGAGGCATACGTATCTCCAGGGGATGCTGGATTAGGAGCAGAGCTCGGCTCATAAACATTATCATTATTAGGGTCAGTTAGTCCAAAACGGTTATTCTTAGCGGTCATCGCTTTGATGACCGAAGAGGCCACGCCGTTTTGCAGGCCCACCGTTGAGCCATAGGGACAGTCATAAAGAGCGCCCTGATCCATAATAGTCTTGAGTTCGTTAGCGTTGGGGTTGGTATCCTTAGGGTTGAGATTGGTCCAGCCCAGAGTGTCACTTTGGTCTACGTTAAACGTGCCATGCAGTGTGTTTCCGGATGGTGGGAGCTGGTTATCCCAGGTGCCGAAAGGCAAGACCGGAGACCCGGGGTAAACTCCTCCTACGCCACTCAGGGCTGCGGTGGCATTGGCGCCAACCGCAACCTGGTTTACCTTAAAAATCCGGGCCAGGGTCATACTCACCTGCCCCCGATTATGCGTGTCATCCCTTTTGACGGGCAGGGTGATTCCCGGCCCGATGTATTTTCCCCACATAGTATTTTGGTCGGGCGGCCATTGCCAAGGCATTATTAATTGAATTTTCCCGGTAACTTCCCCCTTATAATCCCAAATGCCTGACTGGATGTCGCCAGCGGGCAGGTCGATAAGGTTCGCCATGTGAAAGGCGTTATCGTCCGATCTGTTATCCCCGATGGCCAGGCTGGCTTGACTGACGGCGCGATTGGGGTCCGGATTTATTTTCAAGAGCTGATCATTGAGAGGCAGATTATCCGGCAAAAAAGCCCGGGCCCCCCGCAGGGCGCAGTCGTCTGCGGCATTCCACAGTTCGGTTTTCACGTTCTGGAGGTGGGCCAGATCAATGACGAAGGCCAGGAGACCCACAAAGGCAAACATCAAGATGGCAAGCATGACGGTTGCGGAGCCGCGACTATCTTTGAAAAAAAACGAATACTTGCATTTCATGGGTGCCCCCTCCTCATCTCGTTATTTGAAACATTTGTCCCGGCCCAGCCTTCAAAAAGATATCCAGCATGTGAATGATTCCGGGGCCTGCGACCACGATCAGAATCGCCGGCATAATGCAAAAAATTAAGGGGAAAATCATTTTTACAGACAGCTTGGCGGCCTTCTCTTCAGCCAACAGGATGCGTTGGGTGCGAATGAAATCGCTGTGGTTACGCAAGGCATCGCTGATGCTGGCCCCCAGCTTGTTGGACTGAATCACCAGCCCCACCATGGAGCGGATGCTCTGCACTTCAGTGCGTTTCCCCAAATTGTCAAAGGCCTCATCCCAGGGGATACCGGCACGCAGTTCCCCTGTAGTAATTTGTAGTTCGTCGGAGAAATCCCGGTAAACCCCGCGAATTTCTTCCGAAACGCGCTGCAGGGCGGCATTTATGGACAACCCTGCTTCCATACTGATAACGAATAAATCAATGATGTCAGGCAGGGATTTGTCGAGTCTTTCTTGCCGATGACGAATTTTTACCGCTAAGATTTTGCTGACAAGAAAAAAACCGAAAACGGCAGGGACGAAGGCAGCTGCTAAGGTAACAGGGTTTAGTAATCCTCGAATTATAATATAGAGTAAAAAAGGGAAGGCAAACGCAAATGCTGCTATGATTCTCAGGCCCAAATAAACAGCCGGAGCCTGAGGATGTCGATATCCAGCCATGATCAGGTCCTTGCGCATCTCGGAAACCTTCTCCATATCGCCCAAGGCCCACTCCCCCGAATAAGTCAACCAGTTTATCAACCATTCTCTGAAACGAGATGGCTGCTCTTTTTGGCGGAACAGTGGCGATCCTGACATCGGACCTGAATGTGATACTCGAACCTGCACCCGTTGCCTGCGGTTCCACGAGGTGACGAAACCATACGTAGCCAGGAAGAATGCGGCGAACACCGTGGCCCAAATGATCCAGATCATGCTATCACTCCGTCAATAAATTTTAGGTCTCGACAGACTGAACTATTCTTTTTAACAGAAAAGCCCCGGTAACCATCAACAATGTCCCTACCAGCAACATCATCCGGCCGGTAGAAGAGGTAAATAATATCTTTTCATACTGAGGAGCCACTATCATTAACCCAAAAAATGCTAGTACAGGGACAATAATCATGACGCCCGCCGAATAACGCCCCGTGGCAGTAAGCCCCCGGACTTTGGCTTTGAAATTCAAGCGGCTGCGAACCACATGGGCGATATTTTCCATAAGTTCTGCCAGGTTGCCACCGGTCTCCTGCTGGATTAACACAGCCGAAACGAAATATTTGAGATCCATGCTATCCACGCGCTGCAACATGTTGAGTAAAGAATCCGAAACACTGAGGCCATATTTCTGCTCTTCGTAGGCGATCTTCATCTCACTGCCCATGGGCGCCTGCATTTCCTCCCCGAGCAGCTCGATGGCGGAGGGTAGCGTGTGGCCCGCCCGCAAAGAACGGGATAACAGTTCCATGGCGTCTGGCATTTGTCTTTCAAATTTAAAGGTCTTTCCCTTTCTTTTCCATCTGAGATAAATAAAGGGCAAAATCCCGAGGCCGATGGCAATTAGAAATCCGAATAGGACATTTTCCAAGAGCAAGGTTCCTATTAAGAACCCGGCCGCACTGCCTAGGAGAACGTAGCTCAAAAAGGTTCCAGAATCCTTATATAGATCAGCCTGCAGCATGAGGGTCTGCAGTTTGTCTAACCGCTGGGAACCCAACAAATTATTCAATAGGGTTCGATGCCAATTTTTCTTCTCGTTTGATTGCTCCTTCAGAATTTGGACGCGCCGCAAATGTTCCACTTCCTCCGTCAAACGCCGGTTTACTTTCCGTCGTTTCCGAGCCGGGACGATAATCAATTGATATATCGCCGTGGCCAGCAGTAACACCGCCACCAGAGTTGCCGAGAGGATGGCAGCGTACCAGAACTCTGTCAGGGTAAATGGCATGTGGGCTTACCTTCCCCTTTCAAAAAACTTTTTGGATGACCGTTGCAACTGATCCTGCCTGGGGGGAACAAAGTAGTGATCGGGTATCTGAATCCCGTATTTTTGACACCGGTTGACAAATTGCGGCCTGATGCCGGTGGACACGTATTGTCCCTGTACCTGGCCATCTTCATTTACTCCGTGGCGGTCAAAAAGAAAGATGTCCTGCAGGCTGATAACCTCACCTTCCATGCCGGTGATTTCTGAAAAAGAAACGAGCCGGCGGACCCCGTCAGAATGCCGGGCCAGATGAATGATAACGTCCAGGGAAGAGCTGATTAAATGGCGCAGCGCTTTTTGGGGGATCTGATAGCCGGCCAGGTTGATCATGGTTTCCAGCCGCAGCAAGGCGTCCCGGGGACTGTTGGCGTGTACCGTGGTCATGGAGCCTTCGTGACCCGTGTTCATAGCTTGAAACATGTCCATCACTTCGACCCCCCGCACCTCACCCACCATAATCCGGTCCGGGCGCATCCGCAGGGCGTTGCGGACCAGTTCTCTCTGGGTGATTTCCCCTTTGCCTTCGATATTGGGCGGCCGGGTTTCCAGGCGACAAACATTTCGCTTGTTCAGTTCCAGTTCTGCGGCATCCTCAATGGTGATAATGCGCTCCTCCGGGCCGAGATAGGTGGAAAGGATATTGAGCAAGGTGGTCTTACCAGACCCGGTGCCGCCTGAGATCAGAATATTAAGCTTGCCCTTGACTATGGCCTCGATAACTTCAGCCATTTCAGGGGTGAGAGTGCCCCGGGCCAAGATCTCTTCCATCTGGGGGCGCATCACCCTGAACCTTCGAATAGACAGCATGGGCCCATCCAGGGCCAGAGGGGGGATGACGGCGTTGACCCGGGAGCCGTCCGGCAGCCGGGCGTCCACCATGGGGGAGGATTCATCGATACGCCGCCCCACGTTGCTCACAATTTTATTGATGATTTTCATGAGGTGCGTGTTGTTCCGGAATTGCACTTCGGTAAGTTTCAGAAGCCCCTGCCGTTCTATGTACACCTCGTCAAATCGGTTCACCAGAATGTCTGAAATGGTGTCGTCCCGCACCAGAGGCTCCAGGGGGCCCAACCCCAGGATCTCGAATTCCAGTTCCTCGGCTAAGCGAGCCCGCTCTTCCGAGTTCAAAGGGAAAGGGTCTTCGGTTAAGAGTTGTGCCACGGCCCGGCGGATTTCAGTGGCCACCAGGCTTTCTTCCATGGTGTCAAGTTGACCGGTATCCAGGCGTTCCACCAGGGTACGGTGCAGGCGGTTTTTGATGTCATGGAAGTGTTCTTCCCGATCTTTTCTGAAAGGGGACTGACTCACATAGAGGCTCTGGGTGTCAGTAACCCTGGGGGCGCGGCGTTCCGTTTTATCAGCAGGTAACCAAGCCATAAGTCAAATCACCTTTCTATATGGAGCAATCGCCGGAAAAATCCTGTCCTGGCAGCATCCTGTTTTTCTGTTTCGCGCTGGCGCTCAGCCTCCAGCTTCACAGCCATGTCCTTTAAACTACGCCACAGCTTGGAGCGAGGGGCCGAGTCTCCCAACGCCATCCCCTGATTGATGGCTTCCCGCAAGACCGCATAGTCGTAAGGGAGCGTAGAAAAGACCGGGTGGTGCCAGGTATTTTCCACGTCCTTGAGTCCTAAACTGTAATCTTTCGCATACCTGTTAACCACGACCTTCGTTTTCCGGTCATAAACATCCCATTCAAGCCAAAGGGTATTGATGCTCTTTAAATTCCGCAAATCCGGCACGGTGAGTTCGGTCACCAGCAAAACCTGGTCCGCTGCCTGAAGAATTTGGAAATAAAAGAGATCCAGCCATGCCCCTAAATCAACCACCACCCAACTGTAGGAAGATCTGAAAGCCTCGAACACCTTCTTCAGGGACCGAGCCTCCGGCAACGCAGCAAATTCCACAGAAGGAGAGTCATACGTGGAAGATTGCGGCCCGAGAACGACGTCGAGGCCTGATTCGTGTTTCTGAACCACTTTTTGGATGAACAGGGGATCCAGGTCCTCCGAGCTCTCGGTTAAGTCCCTAATCGTGTGGGTGGTTTTCAAGTCCAGAAACTGGCCCACATGAGGGAAAGGCCGGGCTAAATCCACCAGGGCCACACCCCCCCGGAGAATTTCGGCCAAGGCCACCGCCAGATTTACGGCCACGGAGGTGGTGCCTACTCCGCCCTTGGTGCCGGTTACCGCCAGAATTTGGCACTGGCCCACCTCGGATTGTCGGGCCCGCTCAGCCCTGATCTGTTCGATGGTAGACCGCAATTCTTCTTGCTGCAGAGGCAGAGGGATAAAGCCGCCAATATGCAACTTCATGATCTGGATCAGGAAATCCGGGTCCCGACTCTGAGAGCAGACGAGCACTTTAGACCGGGGCAGCCGTTCGATCACCCTTTCGAGCCAATCGGGGACTGCAGACTGGCCGTTCAGTTCCACCACTACCAGGTCGGGTGGCCTTTCCTCATATAAGGTTAAAAAAGTTTCAGGATCCTGGACTCTCTTCAACAGCCGTAGATCAGCAATGCTTTGCAACGTTTCCTGGAGTCCTGGATCCGCAGCCTGGGAGCCTTCAAGAACTGAGACGGATATGGTCTTAGGCTTCATCTCTGCCGTCACCTTAGTCTCCTTGCCCTTGCCTGAGAGAGATTATAGATGTATGCGCCATCGTTATCGGATTTCCCCCGGTCCTCGCCGCCTTGTCATGTCAAGGCCGAGGTCAGGGTCCTTAAAATTGTTTAATGGAAACTTCCATGCCTTTGATCAGTTGGGCCCTCGGACCCGATACCGGTTCTTTTATCTTGGGTAAAGCCACCACCGGCGGCACCGGGGGCTTATTGAGCAGCTGCGGGGTATCTACTCCCTTAGTGGCAAAGTAGGTCCGATTGGTCTGGTTGCGCAGCGCCAGGCGGATTCTCCCCTCGAAGGTGGCGAGGTTCAACATCTCGGCCTGCACCGGGGACACCTCCAGGGTCACGGTGGGCACCACTTTGGGCTCCTTATCTTTAGTCTGGTCCCATACCTGTCCCTTGCTGAGAACCTTCAGGTTCTGGAGGATTATCTTGGAGAAATGTTGCTTGCCGTCATGGCCGCCTCCCTCGGGCATCTCCACCAGCACGTCAATCCGGTCCCCCGGGTTGACAAAGCCGGCCACCCCTGAGACCTCATCGGTTTTCACCGTTACGGCCAGCATATTAGGATCCAGGAGGCCGCTCAGACCGGCGGCCGTGCCTTCCGGAGCCAGCTTGCTTTCGAGGATGGGCTCACCTTTGCTGATGGGCATCAAAGCCACCCGTCCCTGCAGTTGTTGCAGGTTGCTTACGGACTTGGGCGGGATAATGTCAGCGGGCCAGGTGGAGACCTGCAGCATGCGGCTCTCCAGGGTCTCCCCCGGGGCGATGTCCAATTGCGCCACGACCACCTGGGCCATGGGCCGGGGGGCCACGGTCACCCTGCTGCTGATGTAGCGCTGGATCAGGAAAACGGCCGCCAGCCCTACCAGGCCGGCTAAAACGAAGTACTTCAAACCGGGGGGTAATTTCATCGCTTTGCCTCACTCAAATCTCATGGCGGTCTTTGCCGTGATGGTGATGTTTTTATATAATTTGTGCAAAACCAAAAGGCCATTGTCAGATTGGATCGTTACCGTCAAGGTCCCTCCCACCAGGCCGCCGGTAGCCGGGTTAAGTTGCACGACGGGGTCGGGGACCGTATAGTCGGTGCCGGCCTTCCAGGAAGGATTCGTCTTTAGAAAATAGTTGGTTACCGCGTTTTTGGCGGCCGTTATGGCCAGGCCTTCCCGGGTGGCGTCGTCGCCCGGCTGGTAGACGACCGCAACCCGGGCCCCTTCCCGGCTGGCGATGGTCAGTGTGTGGAACACTTGCCAGAGGTGGCCGAATTCCATGATGCCGAGCACGATCAGGGCAATAACCGGGAAGAGGATGACGAGTTCCACGGAGATCACCCCGTCTTCCCGGGAGGCCAGGCGCACTTTTCTTAGTCTTTCAAGCCAGGCATTCACTGGGCTTCACCCCTCCCATAAAATAGGTGCTGACCATGTCTCAAGATACCATTGTCCTGAGTGGGGGAGGCTGAAGTGGCGCCTCCCCCCAGAGGTTAACATCCATTAACTACCAGTAGCAGCACCACCACCACCAGGTACGGGCCAACCAGTGCCGCCCTGTGACACTTGTCCAGCCGCATCAGTAAAGAAAGTGTTGATGCCTCCGTACCAAGTGATGAGTGCGGCACTCAGCAAAAGGCCCACTGAGGCAATCATGATGACCGTGGAGGTCGCTTCGGCCGTGGCCGCCTCATCCCTGAAAAACCGTTTGATCCGTTTCATCTGTCAATATCCTCCTATTTTTTGTTTAGCTTTTTGAACATCATGTGGTTAGCGGTTGATGGTTTAAAAAGTCCCAACCGAAGAATTGCTTATCTGCTTCTGCTTGCTGCCATCACCTCCTTTCTCTGCTCTCTGCGGTCCGATCAAACCGGACGGAATTTGGGAGGCCTTATGGTGCCTCGAATCATTGGTGCCCCCCTCGGCAATGCTCCGGGAGGAGGGGAAAAATCCCCGGCTTGAGCCGCCTCAGCTCCCCGTGGAGAAAAAGTTGGCCCAGGCATTGAAGTAGGTATTCATGCCATTGAAAAGCGCTGTGACCCCAAGAGTCAAAATGATGCCGATGGCTGCGATAAGGACGACCGCTTCAGTGCTCAGCATGCCGTCTTCCTCTTCCGTGAAAAATTCTTTCCTCAGCATGGCGATTCCCCTTTTAATC
>Ga0207826_1000449_pt1 | contig 11857 bp, 9 predicted proteins | sample LuqExpMetageno80_FD_187837 | JGI IMG/M metagenome (GOLD analysis project Ga0207826, IMG submission 187837) | Tropical forest soil microbial communities from Luquillo Experimental Forest, Puerto Rico - Sample 80 (SPAdes) | ecosystem: Environmental > Terrestrial > Soil > Tropical forest ... | reverse complement strand
CAGGAGTGGCGCGACAAAGCTCTTCGAGCCGCGCTGCGAGTAGGGAGGCGAACTCCGCCGAGTCGCCAGCTACATAATAGAGCTGCGGCGACAGGCATCCCAACTGATCAAATACAAACACATCCCGGGCAGCGCCGTCGACTATTTTCCGATCAAACGGAATGCGGATCAGGCCGAAACTGGTTTTATGCCCGTGTGCGAGCAAACGCTGCGTCGGCAAGAGCCGGCGCGTGAAGTGATGGATAGTCTCATCGGTGCCGAACACCACAATTACCTCAGCATCCTGTACCCAACTTTGATTCAGGTGATCGGAGCATGAAACTCTGCCTGGGCAGCCTAAAGAAATCCCAGCCGCGTTGGATGGCAGCCTCGTACAATCGCAACGACAGCAAAAGATGCTTGCCGTGACCTTCCCCGGTTGTGCCGCTGGTACGAAACTCGGCTCCGGTCCGTTCAACCGGGAAAGATCGGAGTTCGGAACGTTTGAATGCCTGCTGTGGCAAGCCAGGAATTCTCTTCCAGGAGCTGACTTGTTGCGGCGTTTCGACAAACTCGCAATACCTTGCGTAGGGCAAATTTTCGCGTCGCTGATAATCAAAAATTTTCAAGGCCAGCGGTTCGAACTTGTCTTCGAATGGCTCACTGAGAAATCGCAGAATTTCTGCTTCGAGCGACACAATCATTGTCCAATAATCTTGACCAGGACGCGTTTTCGCCGTTTGCCGTCGAATTCGCCGTAAAAGATCTCTTCCCAGGGACCAAAATCGAGTTTTCCTTTTGTGATAGCTACCACAACCTCACGGCCCATGACAGTGCGTTTAAGGTGGGCATCGGCATTATCCTCCACTCCGTTGTGCTCGTATTGTGAGTAGGGCTTTTCCGGTGCGAGCTTTTCAAGCCAACGCTCAAAATCGTGATGGAGCCCTGATTCATTGTCATTGATGAATACGCTTGCGGTGATGTGCATAGCGTTCACCAGGACGAGACCTTCGGCGATTCCGCTTTCTTCGACGCATTGTTCGATTTGAGTTGTGATTCGAAAAAACTGCCGCCGTTGATTGGCCTCGAACCAAAGTTCTTTTCGGTAGGATTTCATATGACAATAAAGAGCGTTGCTTGCAACGCCGGGAGCCGGCCATCTGCAATCAAAAATCGAGGACGATAATAAAGGCTGGAGCCTTCGCTTTAGCGTGCGTCACGAATGGCCTAGAATCGGGTGCGGCTGATAAGGAGCTTCGAGAGCCTTGAGTTCTTCCTTATCTAACTGGATCTCCAGGGCTTTTGTCGCGTCTTCGATGTGATGCGATTTCGTTGCCCCAATGATCGGCGAAGTCACGCCGGGTTGTTGCAAGATCCAAGCGAGCGCAATTTGAGCATTTGCTACCTTTCGCTTCTGCGCGATTTCGGTTACCCGTTCGACGACCTGAAAATCGGCCTGCTGATAATAAAGACCGTGGGCGAATTTATCCGACTTAGATCGAACGGTTTCACCTTTACCGTCCAGACGGCGATTTCCAGCCAGGAACCCGCGGGCTAAAGGACTCCAGGGAATCAACCCGACGCCTTCAGCCCGGCAGAGCGGATTCATCTCGCGTTCTTCCTCTCGGTAGACAAGGTTGTAATGGTTCTGCATGGTGACAAAGCGAGCGTATCCGTTCTGGTCGGCCAGATACAAAAACTTGGCGAACTGCCATGCGTACATGCTGGAAGCCCCTATATAGAGCGCCTTTCCTTGATTGATAACGTCTGTTAGCCCCTCCAAAGTTTCCTCCATCGGTGTGGTCGAATCGTACCGATGAATCTGATAAAGATCGACGTAATCGACCCCTAAGCGTTTCAAGCTCGCATCGATCGCGTGCCGGACGTGCTTCTTCGAAGTGCCCCGCTCATTGGCGGTGTCACCCATCGGATTGTAAACTTTCGTCGCGATTGCCACCTGCTCCCTTCTGACACCGAGCTTTTTCAAAGCACGGCCGGTAACCTCCTCACTCGCACCGACGGAGTACATGTCGGCGGTATCAAAAAAATTGATTCCAGCGTCAATTGCTTGTCGAAAAAATGGGATCGATTCCGGCTCGTCCAAAACCCAATCCTGCCATTTCGACGAGCCGTAGCTCATGCAGCCAAGACAAATGCGTGATACCTTCAGTCCAGTATCTCCAAGGGATACGTATTCCATAATGTTGCTTCCGAGATGAATTCTTCGCTGCTACGAAGCCTAGATCCAACTACTGACATTTTCAAAAAAACCTGAACGGTGAATCACGTTTCTTGAATGCTTTGCCAAGGCGGGATTGACAAAAAACGCGGGGCTATCCGGGCAAAGTATCGGAGCAAAAGCTGGAGCTTTCGCTTATGACGTGATAACCAGACCGGGCGGGAGGGATTCGCCGAAGAGACTGGCGCGATCGGCCGAGGCGACCGGGACGAACGTGCGAAGTCTTGCAAGCCTTGAAGGAGAGACTCCGCTTTTTTGCAGTTTCGATGCGATTTTCTCTCGGAGACGGTCGGGCAAGTCGACGTTCGGGTTGTCAACGATGCGTCCGGCACGCAGGAATAGAGTTTGAATTTCGGCCAATTCAGGCTCCGTCCAATCGAGATCGGAAAACGCGTCGTACGCCTGTTCGACGTGAATCGGTGCAACAACGCTTTCGGGTCCGGCGTAGAACGGAGTACGATTGAGAAGGAGTCCGAGCGCCGTAAGATACGGTGCGCAATATTGCTTTTTTGCGGCGAGTTCGCGGGCGGTTCGTAGAAAATGGGCGAAGAGCTCCGCTTTGGTGATCAGGTTGATTCTCTCGAGAGATCCCGCGAGCCGGACCAGCTCGGCGGGAAGGGTCTCTTGAGTGCGCAGCTTGGGCAGTTCCGACGCGAGAATCGCCTCTTGCCGTTCGCGGCTAAGCCCGCCGGCGACTCGCCTCCAGAGTATATATTGCTGAAGCTGGATGCGTTTGCCGGGATACGCGAGTCCGTCCGCGTACAGCCGCCAAAGTTCATTGATCCGGGCAGCGTCCATCTCCGCACCGAATCCGGGTCGAAGAAAAAAGCCGGCAAGAATCAGCCAGGTTTCCTCGTGTTCGACGGATTCTCTGCGGCACGATAGGATCGTGTAGAGTGCCGGCCAGAGCGAGCGAATGAGCACATAGTTCCAATTGGCTTTCGACTTGCCGAGGATTTGCTCGAGACTTTTGAGAAGGTTGGTAGCCGTGAGCTTGTCGCGCCTGTCAAGAGGCCGGGAAAAGATTGTTGTGATGCGGGTTCGCGCGGCGTCCAGCCTTTCTGGGTCGACTCCGCGAGCGCTCCCGGCAGTCGCGTCATCATCGGTATCGCCTTGCCTTTCGTTGCCCGATTCGTGCGGGCGAAGGTTGAACTCGAGCGGCCAAGTCCCGCGCACGTCCGGATTTGCACTGACGCAAGCAACGTGGAGCAAACCGAGCTCGTTAATTCGCGCGGTAAGAATGACCGGGAGTTTGTCGCCCTCGGGACGCAGACCGGTCAGCCTAGCGGTTGTCTCCAGCGGAGGAAGCGAGTGGAAGTCGTGGTCATTCCACGGTACCACGGAACCGGCTTTGTCCTTGCCGCGCCGAGTCGAGTAATATGGCTGGAACCTGACCAGACGGTTGACGCGCAGCTCGAGCCCAATTTCAGAGACCCGGAACTTTTCTTCTGATGCCGCTCCTCTTGGTAGAATGCAGATCAGCGCCGGGTCCGAACTTTTGTCATCAGCCGTTCTTTTGTGGACTTCCAGATAGATTGCGCGGGCCGCACCGGCCTCGATCCGTTGCGCGCGGCGTCGCACGATGCTTCCGAAACGAGCCGCGCCCCGCGCAACCGCGAGACTCGGCTCTGGGTTGTGGAGGATTTGCGGTTCGACGCCGTGTTGCCAGCGACCGATCTGTTTCTGTAGGCGGAGACGCAACCTCTCAGGATAGAGTGAACCACCATTAAAAAGGATGGCGTCGACGAGTGGCCGCTCGTCCAGAAATTCAGCCAGGTACCGCGTTACCGCACTGTCGGAGGCATAAGGAAGGGCCCATTCTCTTAGTCCGGCCTGCGTTCGCGCAGGCCGGTCGTCAGCATTGCATTCGGGAAAAAAACCATCCAACACGATCGACTCGAGCTCCGCTCGCTCGATCTGAGCCGTGATTGTGCCGCCGAGCAGACTTGATCCGCGTCCGGGAATGGATACCGGAAACACGTGGCCCGATGGATAGGAGAGGCAGCGCTCCTTCACGTCTCGACAGAGAGCTACAAGAAAGTTCCATTGTGCGCTGGAGGACAGGGCCAACCGCGGTTCGATGTGATGCGCAATGGCGAGGTCGATATTGTCGCCTCCGAGAAGCAGGTGGTCGCTGACGGCGATTCGCTTGATGTAGGGAATCGTCGTTCCGGATTGGGGGGTGATCTCAAAAAGTGTGAAATCGGTCGTGCCGCCGCCGACGTCAATAACCAGGACGTGATGGGCGCCGCTGTCAAAGCGCTGTCTCCAAATGTCGCCCTGAGTGTCGCCGCGTTCCAGCCAACGGTAAAACGCGGCCTGGGGTTCCTCCAAAAGTCGGACATCTTCGGGAAAGCCCGCCGCTCGCGCCGCGTCCAGGGTAAGCCGCTGAGCCACGGCATCAAATGACGCCGGTACTGTGATAGTAATATCCTGTTCTTCAAATTGGAGCCCTTCGGCGCCGAATTTGGCGTTCCACACCGCGCGCAGGTGCTCAAGCAAAAGTGCGGACGCTCGGATCGGCGAAATGCGTTTCTCGACGGGGATTTCGTCCGATCTCCAAGGCAAAAATGGCGCGTTGCGATCCACCGTATGATGGCATAGCCACGACTTCGCTGAGTGGACGACGCGTCCCGGCGATTCCGCTGCCCGCTTTCTCGCCAAGCGGCCGGGTACCCACTCCCCTCGTTGTGTGCTCTCTCCCGGCATTTGTTTGGTTTCTTCCTCCGACAGCAGGTAAAGAAACGAGGGTAACGTCGATGCCTCTGAGAATGCCGTGAGGGTTTCCCACTGGGGGATGAGAAATAGTTCGCTCTGCGGGGCCGCGGTATCGAATGCCTCGGAAGCCATGGCACAATTGGTAGTGCCAAGATCGATGCCAATGCTGAATCGCGGGCGAGCCATTAGGCAGGGTCAGCGCGAACTTACTCCATCCTAACCTGAAATTCGACCTTCCAGCGGCGATCCGATCCGGTGTGTTTCATCCAGAGCTCGAGGTTTCCCAACTCGGTCACGATTGGATTGATCAACACCGGAATTGCCTGGCCCTCGGGGAATCCTTCGACGGCCGGAAGCGTTACCTCGATCCTGGCGGTTTCTTCGAGTTCGCGCTCCGCGTTCGGGATAATCTGTCCGGGCGCGTCTCCGCTGCGGACCTCGGATGCGAAGAAACGGAAATCCGCTGGCTGCCCGGTGACCAACCCAAATTCCCGCTCGTCAATGAGTAGTTCGCTGCCTTCCTCCATTCCCTGCGGAACGACGCAAATGGCTTTAATCGGCGGCTTGAATCCTGGGATGGCGGGCATCGAGGATTCGAGGCCGATATAATAAGACCTCGCGGTACCCGCCTTGATGCGAATCCCCTGCCCGGTAGCGCGGTTCCGGCCGTATAGCGCAGCTCCTTTGGCGACGGCGAGATCGGGTTGATATCCCTCGAGTTCCCGGACGGGCGAGCCATTGTTCCACAAAGCGAGCAGATCGAGCACGCGCTTCCGGATCGGAGCCGCGTTGAATACGCCTCCATTGAAAAGAACCGCCGTCGGTTTGAAATACTGGCCTTCGAGCGCTTCCGGACGCGACTGCACGAGCGAAGTCAGTGCGGGGCTGGATTTCACATTTATCAGGCTTCGCGTCAGGAACCGTGCGAGATGCTTGCTGACAACCGGATCCAGGGCGTAAGGCAAACCGAATTCCTGAAGGGCGGCGCTGCGGGATTCCCGTGGTAGGTCAGTCACCTTGGTGAGCGGGAAAAAACCGTCCAGGATCACCTGTTCGACCATAGCGCGTTCCAGTTTCGTAGAGATGGTCTTTGCGAATAAGCTCGATCCTCGAGAGGGGATTGCGATCGGGGTTTGTTCGATAGATAGGTTAGTCAACAGGTTCACCTTCGCATTCCTCGCGCCGTGTATCAGTGAGAGAAACTGCCACGAATCGATGGACCTCCCGGCGGCTTCTAATTGCGCTTGTAGTGCATAGGCGAGCGCCAGGTCCATGTTATCGCCGCCTAGAAGGATGTGCTCTCCGACGCTGATCCGTTCAACTTCGAGATTGCCTTCCTTTTCGTTAATAGCAATCAGGCTAAAGTCGGCCGTGCCTCCGCCGACGTCGCAGACAAGGACGACATCTCCGCGAGTGACCTGGTTGCGCCAATCGCTGCCGGCTTGTGCTGTCCATGCATAAAAAGCCGCCTGAGGCTCTTCGAGTAGAACCACTTTGCCGAAGCCGGCCGCCTCTGCGGCAGCTGCGGTCAGATTCCGTGCGACTTCGTCAAAGGACGCCGGCACAGTCAGGACGACTTGACCTTCAGAAAGATTCCACGCATGGCCTTGTGCGCGCTCCGCGTAAAGGAATCCCTCCTTCATATGCTCGAGGTAGCGTCGCGAACAATCGAATGCGGAAAGCTTCTGCTCCTTGATATCTGATTTCCACGGGAGTACCGGTTTTTTTGGATCAACATGGAAGTTCGACAACCACGACTTGGCTGATGTGATCAGGCGATCCGGAACCAGGGCGCCGTGATCGCGGGCGAAGTGGCCGACGATCGCACTGCTGCTGACTTTCGACCATGGCAGCCGGAGCGCTTCCTCCGGAAATTCTTCCGGATGCGGAATGTAAAGCGCCGAGGGTAGCGTGGGCTTTTCACCAATCTGGTTAGGACCAAGCAGTTGGGTAATCTCGACGACCGCAGTGCGACCACCTTCGAAATCGTCGACTGCTACCGCACTGTTACTGGTTCCCAGGTCAACTCCGAGACTGAAACGCACGCTCATTTGACTAGGCGATAGAGGTAAAATGTCGTTTTGATCGGCGATTACAGCGAGGGCTAATGCAGTTCGACCTCAGCAGGCGCAATCGCCGGCAAGCGCTGGGTTTCCACGATTCGCGGGAGTTTTACGAATTCGGTCTTCCAGCCCTTGTGGATGAGCGTGCCCGTGAAGGGCGGCTCTCCGTTGAGATTTCCAACGATTCGGTACTGTTCCTTGGCATATCCGGCCGGCAGAGTGACTTGGGAGCCTTCTTCGGAATCGGAGATGGCACTGATGTTGAAATGTTCCTGCAGGACTTCGCGGCACCCCTGATGAATCACCCGCGCAGCAGCTCCGACATGCGTGTCGTCGTAAGAAGTGATATCCTCCATAAGAAAATCGACAAGCCGCCCCTTCTCCTGGAGGAGCGCGAAGAAAGCCACAACCTCCACTTCCGCTTGATTCACGGCTTGGGAGGGAGGCGGGATTGTAACAGGCAGGGAAGCCGGACCTGCGGCCGGAACGGGATCCGGAGTTGTCCTGCTCTTCGGCCCTCCAAGCAAGGAAAGTGTCAGGATGAGCAGTGAAAGCACCAACGCTATCGCTGCGATCGGGGCTGCGTAGTTGTTTGCCGCCGGCACCAAGAGCAGGCCGTTGAGCAAGCTAAGAAGAATTCCTGCGACCACCAGGTAAGTTTTCATCGTAGTGTCTCTTGGTTGAGCACCTGGTGCAAAGTACCAAGCAAATGAGCCAAGTCGAAGGGCTTCTTGATATAAGCTTGCACGCCCATTTCGTGGGCGTTTGCCGCTCCAGGCGGGGAACCGGCGCCAGTGGCAACGATGATCCTGACACTTGGATTTAGTTCGCGGAGGACGGCAATGGCTTCCGCTCCGCCCATGTCCGGCATATGCAAATCCGTCAGTACCACGCTAATTTCGGCTCCTTTTTCGACGTAACAGGCCACAGCCTCAGTTCCCCTGGTGGCGGCCAAAGTTCGATATCCATGCGATTCCAATATCCGCCTCATCACCGAGCGTACAGCCTCCTCATCATCGACGATCAAGATCAATTCACCACGTCCTCTGGGAAGCGTTTCAGCTGCTCGTTGCTTGGTCGGCGGCGGGTCTCGCAGTCCCGGTTCCGCCGCAAGGTAAATCCGGAACTCGGTGCCTTGGGCCAATTTACTGTCGAACTCGATATGTCCTCTGTGACTTTTCACTATCCCCAACACGGTCGACAACCCTAGTCCGGTTCCTTTGTCCGGATCCTTGGTTGTGAAAAATGGGTCGAAGATTTTGTCCGCAATTTTCGGGGCAATGCCGGTTCCGCTATCCGAAACCCTGAACAGTACATGCGGTCCCGGCTTGAGACCCGGTCTTAACGCGGCACCGGCTTCGTCAAGCAAGGCATTCTCAGCTGCCAGAGTTAAGGTTCCCCCTTGTGGCATCGCATCACGCGCGTTCACGGCGAGATTCAGCAGGACCTGATGAAGTTGTGTGGCGTCACCTAGAACCGTCCAAAGATTCTCTGGTTCATTGGTCTTTAGCGTGATTGACCTGGGGAATGTTTCCCGAATAATCCAGCTTATCTCTGCGATCACATAGCGCGGCTGCAAGATCACCCGTTTTCCTTCCACTCCTCTGGCAAAAGCAACGACCTGTTTTACAATCTCAGCCCCGCGTTGCGCGTTCCCTTCGATCGTCGCGAGGATAAGAGAGTTATCCGGGTCCTTGCTGTTTTGGCGCAACGCCTGGGCGCCCATTAGGATAGGGGCTAGAATATTATTAAGATCGTGAGCAATGCCTCCCGCCAGCTGACCGATACTTTCGAGGCGTTGGTTGCGCAGAAACAGGGACTCCATGTGCTTCTTTTCAGTAATGTCTGTGTCGATCACAAGGATCGATCTCGGATTACCCGAGTCATCCAACAGCAGCGTCCACCGGCTCTCGACGATAAGTTCGAGCCCCGTTTTGGTGGGTTTCCGCACCTCTCCGGACCATTCACCCTTTTCCAGCAGAGTCCTTTTTGCCGCCTCGAACGGAGCGGGATCTTCATAGGTCATTGTGACGAAATCGGCGCCAATAGCCTCCTTCGCCGTCCATCCGAAAAGCCGTTCGGCACTTTTGTTCCAATATCGAATTTTCTCGGCAAGGTCCCGAACGAAGATGGCATCACTGGCAAGCCCAAGGAGGTTGGCTTGTTCCTGAATCTTGTGCTCCGCTCGCTTCCGGTCGCTGATGTCCTGGGCTGTGCCCCGTAGTTTTGCAATTCGGCCGGTCGTATCACGTTCCGCTTCGCCTCGCACCGCGATCCATCTCGTCGTCCCATCCGAACGGACCATCCGCAGGTCGAGCTCGTAGGCCGTTCCTGTTTTCAACGCACGTTCCACGGCGGTTTGAAGACGCGCCCAATCCTCCGGAGTATATAACTGTGCGTGTTCCCGATAATTAGGTACGGTCTCTCGAGGGTCGCGGCCGGCGATGTGGTAAAGCTCTTCCGACCAGGTAACTTTGTCAGTCTGCACTACCCATTCCCAGTTGCCTACGCTGGCTACCCGTTGCGCCTCTTTTAGTTCCGCCTCGCGCCTGCGCAATGCCTCCTCAGCTCGCCGGCGTTCTTCGAGATCGCGGTGCAGAATTGCGATCGCGAATAGTACCACCAGAGTGGAAAAGCCGCCTCCGAGTACTACGATAGCAATCGCCCGCTTGCCGCTCCGGCGCGCCATGCCTGATCTGGCCTGAAGCAAATTCTCCTCCGATCTATTCATCTCGTCCAATAACGCGCTTAAATCAGCGACGCAGATGCGCAATTCGAATTCACGAGCAAGCGGAGGAATCGGTTCTCCGTCGACCTTGCCGGCCCGAGCAGCATCTGCGGCAGCAGCCCAGATGGAGAGAATTTGCTCAGTTAAAGCACTGAGCTTATCAAACTTGGCCTTCTGATCCGCATCGCCTGCTGTGAGTTTGATAATCTTCCCGACGCCAGGCCGAATCTGGTCCACGCCAGCCACAAACTGCTCGCGGTATCTGGAATCTCCGGTTAGCAGATAGTCTTGTCGGCTGGTTTCAGCCCCCAGTACCGCACTTAGCAGTTCAGCCAGAGATTGCCGCACCTGATGCGTGTGACTCACCCATGAGTCATTTACAATGAGTTCTCGCGTGCTCTGGTAGGTCACGAAGCCGAGAATCACAACCCCTGCGAAAGCAGCGCAGAAAAACGCATTAACCTTTGTCTCAATACCGAGTTTCATCGCCGGCCCACTTGCCGTGGACGCCTCACCTTTTCTAGGATTGAACCTCGCGACAACGCGGAACAGTATAGAATTAAAGTATTCCATTCGATCGAGCAGCACTAGCCAATTCGCCGCCGCCCATTCACTACCGGTCCTTCGCCACTACAACCGCAACGCCCTTCTTGTTTTCTAAGAGCGGTCCGACATTCCAGAGAATAAATCCGCCGGAAGACCTTGGTCTGGTCGTCATCTCGATGGCGAGTTGCGATGCGATTTCGCTTGACGGCCATCCGTACGAACCGCCCAATCGATCGATCGCGATACTGGGATAAATTGGAATGCCGTTTGGGTTGATCGCCGGGTTTCGCCACCACTGCAAAAGAGTGGAAAAGCTTTGTGCGCTTTTGTCGCGCCAGTAGAGCTGCGGAGAAAGATAGTCAACCCAGCCTTGTTTCAGCCATGCGACCGGGTCGGCGTAGAGATCCTGGTACTGATCGACTTCGACCTTCACATTAGCTGGAAAGCCTTTCCTGTAAATTCCGAAAGGGCTCACACCGAACAATGCGTCCGGTCGCACCTCTTTCACGGTGTCGTGCAATTCTTTAATGAGTCTGTTGATATTCTGGCGGCGCCAATCCGCTAAATCCATGCCGCCGCCATATCTAGCATAAGAAGCGTGATCCGCGAAAGACCCTTTCGGATAGCTGCGGCTTGGATACGGATAGAAGTAGTCATCGAGGAGCACGCCTGCAACCGGGTAGCGTTCCATAATGTCGCGAACGACTTTGACCACGTGCTCCCTGACCGCTGGTTCTCCTGGATCCATCCAAAGAAGAGTCCCGACCCGATGCGCCGCGCCAGCGAGTTGATGGGACACGTTATTGCTGGCTCTGGCTTCAGATACATTCGCCGCCGCTCGATAGGGATTAATCCACGCATGAATCGCAACGCCTTGCTTGCGCCCTTGCTGAATAAAGTATTCGAGCGGGTCGTAGCCGGGTGCCAGGCCTTGTGTACCGGTCAGAAAACGGCTCCAAGGTTCGATCCGGGATGCGTAAAGTGCGTCACCTTCCGGTCTAACTTGAACCATTAAGGCGTTTAGACCGCTGCGCGCTGCGGTTTCAACGATCTCGCGGATTTGCGTTTTTTGGGTTTCCCCCGAAAGACCACTCCGTGATGGAAAGTTGATGTTGTAGACGGATGCAACCCATGCACCCTTGAACGCTCCAGCCCTCGCGGAGGAAAGTGCGGAAACGGCCAAACCGAAGAGACAGCAGACAACAACTCGGAAATTCATGGCCGTGAGATTAACCGCAATTCTTTGAGGAACCAAGAAGCGAAGAAGGCAAAAAGGCAAGAACTCGAGTTCTCGCTCGCTTCACCTCGCCGTGGTTCCGTTTACAAACTTAATCTGACCGGACTCGCGTTGCACGAACTCTTCGGCCAAGGCCCGGTACGCCGTCGCACCTACCCCGTTCGGCTCATACTCGATGATCGGTTTGCCGAAGCTCGGTGCTTCCCCGAGGCGGACTGAACGCGGGATGATAGTCTGGTAGATCAGGTTGGGGAAATGTTGTCGCACCTCGTTCACGACTTGTTGGCTCAGATTTGTCCGAGCATCGTACATCGTCATGATGATGCCTCCTATGGAAAGAGGTTCAT
>Ga0207826_1000448_pt1 | contig 11869 bp, 11 predicted proteins | sample LuqExpMetageno80_FD_187837 | JGI IMG/M metagenome (GOLD analysis project Ga0207826, IMG submission 187837) | Tropical forest soil microbial communities from Luquillo Experimental Forest, Puerto Rico - Sample 80 (SPAdes) | ecosystem: Environmental > Terrestrial > Soil > Tropical forest ... | reverse complement strand
CAGAGACACCCATCCCCTAGCCCCATCGATCCAGTTGTAATGGCTGGGGAAAGAGGCCGCCAGAAAATTCAGCAGGGCAAAAAAACTAAAGTAACCACGGCGAACCAAAATGGGAATCGGTTCCGTACCGAGGGCCGGCACCCAGCCTGGAGCACGTCGTCATCGAAGCTCAGAGGGGCTTGGAGGAAATTGGAGTAGCCATGGCAATCGAAGGTGCCGCCGGGATGCAACCCGGCGAAGGTCTCAGGAGCACGCCTGGAACGCGGCGCTGAAGCGCCGCACTACCCCGTACTCGGCAGTCACAGGAGCTGTTAAACAGGTCTAATGTTCTGTCCAATTGCGCCGATCTAACACTAAGACGGTCTCCTGAAATCGTCCTTTTGCGAGTTCCCAGCCGCCGTTCGGTTCGCGGCTGGGATTTTTTTGCCTTGGTTCCCGCAAAAGAAAGAGCGCCATCGTCGATGGCGCTGTTCGTTTAAGGTCGGGAACCGCAAGACTCAGCTAGACCGGGTAGTGTGCTCCTCCGTGCCGTACGTCCGCTCCGCGCACCCAGAAGATAACGTCCTCCGCGATGTTGGTCGCATGGTCGGCGATGCGTTCCAGATTGCGGGCGATCAACAGCACGTTGAGCGCCGCCCGTGTCGTGTGCGGCTCGTGGATCATCTTCTGCACCAGCACCACGAACGCTTCGTCCTTCATTCGGTCCACGATGTTGTCCATCTGAAGCACGGTCTCGGCCACCTCGGCCTTGCCGTCAAGGAACGATTCCAGGGAACGCTGCACCATGGTGCTGACGCTATCTGCCATGCGCGAGATATCCACCGGTAACTGCACCTCGGGCTCGCTGATGAGGTCGAGGACACGTTGTGAGATGTTCACTGCCTGGTCGCCTACCCGCTCCAAGTCGGCATTGATCTTGACCACAGCCAGAATGAAGCGCAGGTCCACCGCCATGGGTTGCTGCATGGCCAGCAGGTCCAACGCCAATTCGTCAATTTCGCGCTCGGACTGATTGATGTCGGCTTCCCCGCTTAGCACCATCTGGCAGTACTTGGCGTCGCGTGTACGGTACGCTTCGGCCGAGCGCTCAATCGCCTTCTCTGCCAGGCCACCCATACGCAGCAGTTTTTCCTTGAGATCGTCCAGTCCCTGTTGAAAGCGGCTTCGTGTCATCCGAACCTGCCTGTGATGTAATCTTCTGTCCGCTTGTCGGCGGGTGTCGTAAAGATCTTCTCCGTCTTGTCGTACTCAATCAGACTGCCCATGAGGAAGAACCCCGTGAACTCAGCCACGCGCGCGGCCTGCTGCATATTGTGCGTAACGATCACCACAGTATAGTGCTGCTTGAGTTGGAAGATAAGTTCTTCGATCTTACTGGTTGAAATCGGATCGAGCGCCGATGCCGGCTCGTCCATCAGCAGCACCTCCGGCTCCACCGCCAGTGAGCGCGCAATGCACAAGCGCTGCTGCTGGCCACCGGAGAGGCTGGCGCCCGACTTCTTGTGCAGGGTGTCTCTCACCTCGTCCCACAGCGCCGCGAGCTTTAGCGAGCGCTCCACCAGTTCGTCCATTTGTTTGCGGTTGCGGAAACCGTTGAGACGCAACCCCGCAGCCACGTTGTCGTAGATCGTCATCGTCGGAAACGGGTTGGGCTTCTGGAAGACCATGCCGATGCGTCGCCTGATCTCCACTGGGTCCTGGCCGGGGGCGTAAACTTCCATCTCTCCGACCTTGACCAGGCCTTCGGCGCGGGCCTCAGGGATGGTCTCATGCATCCGGTTCAGGCAGCGCACAAACGTGCTCTTGCCGCAGCCCGACGGCCCAATTACTGCTGTGACGTGATTGGCCTGCACTGTCATGTCGATGGACTTCAGCGACAGGTTCTTGCCATACCACGCATTCAGGCCCTTGACTTCGATACCGACACCCATACTGGCTAGGACGCTCCCTTCAAGGTTCCACGACTGGTGGTAATTCTCACAGCCGCGACCGCAACCACGATCATGATGATCAGGATCAGCGCGCCCGCCCATGCCTGCCGGTGCCACTCATCGAACGGCGAGATGGCGTAGGTATAGATCTGCAACGGCAAGGCCGCGGTTGGCTGGTTGGGATTCTTGTTCCAAAACTGGTTGCCGAAGGCCGTGAACAGCAGCGGCGCAGTCTCGCCGGCGACACGCGCAAAGGCCAGCATGCAGCCGGTAATAACGCCAGCCGATGCCGTGCGCAGTGTAATCGATAAGGTCGTGCGCCACTTGGGGATGCCCAAACCGAAGGCCGCCTCGCGCACGTTGTTCGGAACCATCAGCAGCATCTCTTCGGTCGCCCGCGCCACCGTGGGAACCATCATGATGGCCAGGGCGATGCCGCCTGAGAACGCTGAGAAGTGTTTTTGCCGCACAACGATGAGAGAGTAGACGGCAATGCCGATCACGATCGACGGCACGCCATTCAGAACGTCCGCCGTGAATCGCACGATGTCGCCGAAACGCCCCCGCGCATACTCAGCCAGATAAATCCCACAGCCGATTCCAATGGGAATACCGATCACGCTTGCGATGCCGAGGATAACTCCGGAGCCAACGATGGCATTGGCCATACCGCCGCCCACCTCGCCAACGGGCTTGGGTGTCTGCGTAAGAAACGCCCAGTCCAACGCGCCCACGCCCTTGATCAGCAGGTAGACAAAGATGGCCAGTAGCGGCACGATAACCAGGACCGCCGCCACGATGGCGAAGGCCGTTGCTCCGAGGTCCATCGCACGCCGCCAAAGACTCAGCGGCTTTGTGACTGCGCCGGCGGACAAGTTAGGCACGCACCCTCCCGGTACTCCCGCCCGTGATGCTCCACACCAGCAGCCGCGCCAGGGCGTTGACGACCAGCGTCACCAGAAACAATGCCAGTCCGATCTCGATCAGCGCGCTTAGGTAAAGGTCGCCGGTTGCTTCGGTGAATTCATTGGCCAGGACGCTGGCCATGGTGTATCCCGGCGCGAACAGCGATTTGGAGACCTCGGGACGATTTCCGATAACCATGGTGACTGCCATGGTTTCGCCCAGAGCACGGCCCAGTCCCAGGATGATTCCGCCCACGATTCCGATGCGCGCGTTTCGCAGCACACCCATCCGAATCATCTCCCAGCGCGTGGCGCCCAGCGCCAGTACGGCTTCACGTTGGTTCTGCGGCACAGCCGTGAGCACCTCGCGGGTGATCGACGCAATTATGGGTACGATCATGATGGCCAGAATAATGCCCGCCGCCAGCATGCCGATTCCGTAGACCGGGCCGGTGAACAGCCCCGTCCATCCCAGCGTTTTGGCCAGGAATGGCTCGACGTAGTCACGCAGCAACGGTGCCAGAACAAAGATGGCCCACAGGCCGTAAATCACGCTGGGAATAGCCGCCAGCAACTCGACCAGGAACGAGATGATGGCCCGTAACCGCATCGGGCACATTTCCGTGACATATACCGCAACGCCAATCGAGAGCGGTACAGCCATCAACAGGGCCAGGAACGATGACACCAGCGTCCCGTAGATAAACGGCATCGCACCATACTGATCGTTGACTGGGTCCCATTCGTGGCCAACAAAGAAGCCCAAGCCGAACTGATGCAGCGACAGCCGCGACTTGTCGATCAGTTCCCACAAGACGAATACTACGATGGCAAATACCGACGCCGCCGTGAGCAGAATGAGCACTTTGAACACCGCGTCGGGAATACGACTGCTGCGCGGGTGCGACTGCCGAATGCGCGCCAGAGCCGATGACACAGCGAACGTCTTGCGTTCGGTCGCGGCTTGCGCCAACGTCGGAATCGCAGTCATGGGTTGCTGCGTATGCTGGGGGGATTCCGGCGAATTCAGCGGGTTTGCATCGTCAGACATGTTTGGCAATTCGGGCCGATCTGGCTATGAAAACAACGCCAACTCCCGGGATGGGGCGCGAGGAGTTGGCGCACAGATCAATTCACTGCGGACAGCTACTTTACCTGCTGATTGACCGCAGCCTTCACCTTATCGATGACTTCCTTTGGCAGAGGCGCATACGACAAGCCAGAGGCCATGCCTTCGCCATTATCCAAGGCCCACAGCACCATGTCCTTTACCATCTTGCCCTTGGTCTTGTCCGCCGGATTGGTGGGAATCAGCAGCCACGTGAAGCTGGCAATCGGATACGCGGTCTTCCCCGGCGGATTGGTGATGGAAACGCGGAAGTCCGCCGGCATCTTCACGCCCGCGGCTGCCGCTGTCGTGCTCTCCAGGCTTGCCTTGACGAACTGCCCGGAAGAGTTCTTAACGCTGCCGTAGTTGATCTTGTTCTGCAAGGCATAGATCAGCTCGATGTATCCGATTGAGCCAGGAAGCTGGCGAATCATGCCCGCCACTCCTTCGTTGCCCTTGCCTCCGACGCCTACCGGCCACTTCACCGAAGTGCCCTTGCCGGTGGTGCCTTGCCAATCTGCGCTGATCTTCGACAGGTAGTCGGTAAAGATGTAAGACGTACCGCTGCCATCGGAGCGGTGTACCACGGTGATGTTCTGGTTGGGGAACTTGATGTCGGGATTCACTTTGGCGAGCGCGGCATCATTCCAATTTGAGATCTTACCCATGAAGATACCCGCCAGAATTTCCGGCGTGAACTTCACTTCCTGCGTGACTCCCGGAATGTTGTAAGCCGGAACTACTGCTCCGAGCACTGTCGGCACATGCAGCACCTTCACTTTCGAGGCGGCTATTTGCTCGTCCGACATCGGACCGTCTGTCGCGCCGAAGTCCACCGTGCCAGCCTGCACTTGGCGGATACCGCCGCCGCTGCCGATCGACTGATAGTTCACCTGTACGTCTGAGTGCTGGTTGTGATACTCGCTGAACCACTTCGAGTAGATGGGATAGGGGAACGTCGCGCCGGCGCCGTTTAATGTAGTTTGTGCCAAGGCGCCGAGAGTAAGCGCAAAAACGCAGATGAGAATCTTGAGGGAACGATTCACGTGGTTTCCTCCTGATGTAAGCCACCACTTTTCTACTCTGCGGGTGTTAATTTTTTGTTACAACGCGGTGAAAAGAGGATAAAGACCACAAAGGTGCCGCGAAGGAACTGTAAACAACGGAAAAATAAGGGATGCTACTGTTGGGATGCGGTCGCGAAGGTCAGAGCGGAACTATGTGCGGATAATAGCTACGCCTTGTGCTTGCGTTTCAAGTCGTCGATGAACATCTGCTCCACCGGCTTGTCGTACGACCTCAGCACGTGCCGGACGGTGTGTCCGCTTACCAGGTGGCAGACTTCTTCCGCGAGGTTCTTGGCATGGTCGCCAGCGCGCTCCAGCGATTGCGTCATGAACAGGACGTGGAACGATTCCGCCCGAGGCGTATTGTCGTGATGCTCCAGATGCCGAATGAAGACGAGATTTCGCAGCCGGTCCATTTCCGCATCAGCCCGCAAGACGGACAGTGCGCGGTTCAGATCACGCTGGCGAAAGGCGTCATGTACGTCGGCCAGCATCTTTTCCAATCGCGACGCCATCAGCGTCAGGTCCCGAATGTCCTGCAATTCAATTCGGCTGGCCACAGCAGCCGCTCGGTTGCTGCAGTTCAACAGCAGGTCTCCCACTCTCTCCAGGCCAATCATGAATTTCAGGCAGGCCAACAGGCCCCGAGCGCGTTCTTCGTTGACCTTGGTGATGACCGATGTCACGCCCTGATCGATTTCGCGATCCAGAGTGTCCAGTTCTTTTTCGCGCTGGCGCACGCCGTCCAGCAAAGACGACACTCCGGTGGCGATTCCCTCGGCCACGATGCCTGCGGCCAACCTTGCCACCTGGCAGGCTTGCAGTGTCTGCTCTTCCAGATGTGCGCATTGTTCTTCCGGGCTGGGGGGCATGCTATCAGCCGCACTCATTTCGTTTCTCCGCCATTTCTTGCCATCCTACCGGTCTCACCATCTCCTCGTCTCAGGTTCCGGCACGATTTCTCGCACAGCTCCGCCTTTGATGGCGAGCCTACCCCCTACCTGTGAATCGTCCGTGACGTGCCGGTCAATATCGGCTTAATTCACAACCGATAGCCTTCAACTCGCGGACAACCGGACCGGCGCTTCTTCGCGGGGCAGGGTGAAGTAAAACGTGGCGCCGTGATTGAGTTCGCTTTCCGCCTTAATGGTGCCGCCGTGCGCCCGCACCACATGCTTGGCGATGGCAAGCCCCAGCCCGGTTCCGCCGGATTCGCGAGACCGGGCTTTGTCAACCCGGTAAAACCTCTCGAACAATCTCGGCAGGTGGTCACTTGGGATCCCCGCGCCAAAATCGCGAACAAAAAACTGAACTCCATCCTCGCGTTCGCAGGCCCCGATCAGGATCTTGTGCCCGTCTTCTCCGTATTTCATCGCGTTGTCGATAAGATTGCCGAACACCTGATGAATCGCATCGCGATCGACCGACACTACGGACGATGCCGTGTTCATAACGGCCAGCTCGATGCCCCGACTATCGGCGATTTCCTGGAACGTCTGCACGGATTCTTCCAGCAATTCCTGCGGGGTCGCGGTCTCCATCTTGAAACCCCGCTCGCCTGACTCTACCCGCGCCAGCACCAGCAGGTCTTCCGTCAGGCGCGCCATCCGCATCGCGTTCTTGCGGATAATCTCCACGAACTCGCGCGCACTCTCACTGAGTTGCTCGTTGTCGAGCACGGTCTCGGCATAGCCCTGGATCGACGTCAACGGCGTACGCAACTCGTGTGAGACATTGGCAATAAAGTCACGTCGCGTCTTCTCCACGCGTTCGATCTCGGTTTGGTCGTGCATCACTGCCACAACGCCGCCGCCGGGCATGGGCGCCGCGGTGAGATCGAAAACTCGTCCGGAAAAAATCTTGGCAGCCCGCGCCGTCACGATGTCGCGCGTCTCCAGCGCAGTTTGCACAGCCCGCAGGATTTCCGGATCGCGCGCCGACCGCACCAGAGGCTCTCCCAGGCGCATGCCGCTCGGCAGCAACCGTTCCATGCGCTGGTTGGCCCACAACACGCGGCCGTCTTCGGCCACCGCGATCACCGGTTCCTGCATGGAGTTCAGCAGCGTTTCCAAGGTTTGCCGGCTCGACTCCACGGCCCGAAATCCGTCTTCCAGTTTGCGCGCCGTCTTGTCCAGCGCTGTGGCGACGTGCGCGATCTCGTCGGTTGATCCTTCCTGGATGCGCGCGGAGAGGTCTCCCGCAGCGACGCGCTCGGCGAACGCCGTAATGCGAACCAGCCGCCTGCCGATAGACTGTGTCGCTACAAACGCGAGCACGAGTGCGACAAGAGCGCTGACGGCCGTGCTCTTCAGCAGACTGTTACGTACATTGCGATTGACGCCGTCGATGGCGGAAAGTCGATAGGCTAACCGGACCACCCCGCCAGGAACGGGCGCGGCGCAGTACAAAAACGGCACCCCCAGCGTGCGACTCGACCGAATAGACGACCCCGACCCGCCATGGAGCGCGGCGATTACTTCGGGGCGGTCTGCGTGGTTCTCCATCTCCGCCGGATTCGCTTCCGAATCTGCCAGGACCTTCCCGTCGCTTGCAATCAGGGTTGCGCGAGCTCCCGCCAAGGCTGAGACTTGCTGAATGACCTGCGCCTGTTGCTCGGCAGGAGTACTCGCGATCCGCGCCGCCACCATTGCAGTCTTCTGGCGCATCGAGGATTCGATCTCGCTGCGCATCATGCCTTCCCAGGCCCGCCGGATCAGCACGTTCATCGTGAGCACGCACGCTGCGATCAGGATCAAGGCCGCAGCGAACAGCTTAAGAAAAATGCGACTCTTCACGGCTTAGGGACCTCGAAGCGGTACCCGGCGCCGCGCACCGTCTTCAGGTAGCGAGGCTCGTCGGGGTTGGCTTCGATCTTCTCACGGATACGGCGGACGTACACGTCCACCGAACGCGGTGTCACATAGTGCGTGTCGCGCCAGACCGCATCGAGTAGTTGGTCGCGCGTGAACACACGAGCGGGATGCCGCGCCAGATATTCCAGCAGTCGAAACTCCGTCGCCGTGGTCTGGGTCAGCGCGCCGCGGACTGTCAGCGTCATGCCGCCACTGTCGATCTCGATGTCGCCCGCTTTCACAATCGCCGGCGCCAGTGGCCGCTCGAACCGGCGCAGCACAGCCCGGACTCGCGCCACCAGCTCGCGCGGGCTGAACGGTTTGGGAATATAGTCGTCGGCCCCTAGCTCGAGCCCAATCACTTTGTCCGATTCGGTAGTTTTGGCGGTCAGAAAAATGACCGGAATCATGGCCAGCGCAGGTGTCTGTCTGATTTTCCGGCATAGCTCCAGGCCGTCTCCACCGGGCAGCATGATATCCAGCAGAAACATCGCAGGAGGCTGTTTTTCCGCCTCGGTGATCACTCCTGCAGCCGTCGGGAACGACCGCACCCCGTACCCGGCCGACTCTAAGTGGTGCCGGACCAGTCGGGAAATGTCCGAATCGTCTTCCACGGCATAAATAGTCTGCTTCACGGCTGTATTGTAGCCCACGGTATTTGCGTTGCTCTCTTGTCCTAGCATGGTGTCTATAACGTTACAACTCCCGTTGTTACACCATGATGAAGGTTTGATGAATGGTTCTTAGGTCCGTAATCAGCGTGACTCTGGTCACAATTGAGGGTTCAGGCCCCGTTTTGGTTGCAGCCTCGACACAAAAGTCCCACTCAAGCACGGATGGCGTCCGCCGATGAACCCAGTGTGACCAGAAAATCACTCATCGCAGCGCTTGTCCTGATGTACTTGGCGGTTACGATGCCAAGCGTTCTCGCACGCCCGGCTGGACCGGCCCCTGAGGCGAGTCCGCTGGGATCGGCGCCCGAATCCGGCGCCCGAAATCCGTTGCCTGGGGCTCAGTCCTGGACGGTAGCCACAGCGCTGCTTCCCGGCTACACCATTCGCCGCACGGTTCCCGAGGTCCGAATTCAATTCACCGTGGCGGACGACCGTGGCCACCTGCTGCATTCTTTGTCCGGCAGCGACTTTCGCATCCTCGACAATCGCGCTGCGGTGGTACTAAGTAATTTCTCTCGCCTCGATGATTTGCCGCTGCAAATCGGCATCCTCCTCGATGTCAGTGACTCCGTTCAGAAGACCGCTGTACGCGAGAGAAAGGCCGCCGAGTTCTTCGTCCAGCATGTGTTGCGTCCCCAGACAGACCGTGCCTCGCTCTTGGCCTTCGGTAGCGAAATCCGGCTTTGGCAGCGCTCTACCGGAGACCGCGGTGCGCTCTCCCAGGCGTTGGCAAGCGTGAAACAACTCGGCTACGCCACATATTTGTACGATGGCGTGTACCGCGCCTGCCGGGAGCAGTTTCCAGCGTCCGAAGATGGTAACACTGCGCAACGCATTCTACTTTTGATCACCGACGGCGACGACAACGGTAGCCTTCGTTCCCTCGGCGACGCCATCTCCGCTGCCCAGCGCCGAGAGATCCAGATCTTCGCCCTGTCGGTGCATTCCCCACGCCTCGTACCCGATGGCGACAAAGTCCTTCGACGCATGGCCGACGACACTGGCGGACAGTTCTACGTCGCCGGCAGCGAAAAAGACTTCCCCGCGATTTTTGCTGCCATGGAGCAGCAGATGCGCACGCAGTACGCCGTTTCCTTCCAGCCGGGCGAGCAAACACCTGGGTTTCATGCTGTCAAGATCGAGATGGCTGGCCGGCAGGCCCTCCGCGTCCACGCCCGGCAGGGGTATTTCTACGACGCTCCGTAATGCGCCCGAAAACAAGAGCGCTCCGCAACCCGCGGAGCGCTCGGACGAATACCGCTTTCTAGCGCATCGGATTGGTCAGCCAATGACGGGTCAAATAGTCCGTCATGCTCAGAGCCAGCAGCAGGAACAGGAAAAACACCGCCGCGACCACTGTGACTTTGGTGAGCTTCGAGCTGTAGTACAGGTGCATAAAGAACAGCACCACCAGGGTGGCCTTAATGGTCGCAATCACCAGCGCCACGACGATGTTCAAGTCGCCCAGCTCGATGAACGACGCGAACACCGTGACCCCCGTCAGCACCATCAGGACGGCCCAGATGCCCACATAAACGCTGCTCGAAATAACGTGCTGCCGATGTTCTTCCGATGCCATGCTTCCTCGCCTAACCCCCGTGCTTTTTGCTGATCAGATACAACAGTGGGAACAGGTAGATCCACACCAGGTCCACAAAGTGCCAGTACAGTCCTACGTTCTCGACTGGCGAGTAGTAATCCGCGCTATACCGGCCACGTGCCCCGGCAATCGTGATCCACGTCACCAGGCCGATGCCGATGACCATGTGCAACGCGTGCAATCCGGTCATCGCCCAGTACAGCGAAAAATAAATCTGCACGTTTTGCGGGCTCACGCCCCCCGCTTCCGCGCCCTCAAACTGGAAATTCGGTCCCGGGAACTGGTGATGGGTCCAGTGCTCGTGGTACTCCACCGCCTTGATTCCCAGGAACGCCGCTCCGAAGAGCATGGTCACAATGAGCAGAATGACCATCATCTTGCGCTGGTCGAGTTGGGCGCAACGCACGGCCAACGCCATGCTCAGCGAGCTGCAAATCAGCACCGCCGTATTAGTTGCCCCTAGCCAGATGTTCATCGTCTGGCTGCCTTCCACGAATGCCTGGTAGTACGTCGCGCGATATACCAGGTAGGCGCAGAACAGCCCGCCGAAGAACATGATCTCCGTCACCAGGAACAGCCACATGCCGAACGTGGACGTCTCCCGCTGCTGATCCATGTCGGCGAAGTGGTGCTGCAGATTGTGTTCAGCGATTTCGATATCGCTAGCGGCCAACGGTGACCTCCTCGTCCGGTTGGTGCTCGTAGTCGTAGGCTTCCCAGGTCACGACCGGGGTTTCGTCAAAGTTGTGCGTGGGCGGCGGCGACTCCGTCATCCACTCCAGGCCCACCGCGTTCCACGGGTTCGGGCCCGCGTCCTTGCCGTAGCGCAGTGACCACACGAAGTAGATCATGGGCAGAACGTAGCCCACGGCGAGCACCGACGCTCCCGCCGTGGACAGCACATTCAGCACCTGGAATTCCGGAGGATAGGCGTGATAGCGCCGCGGCATGCCCATGTAGCCCAGCACGAACTGCGGTAAGAACGTAAGGTTGAATCCGACGAACACCAGCAACGCCGAGAGCTTCGCCCATCCCTCGGGATACAACTTCCCCGTCATCTTGGGCCACCAGAAGTGCAGTCCGGCCAGGTAGGCCACCACCATGCCGCCCACCATCACGAAGTGGAAGTGCGCCACCACGAAGTAGGTGTCGGTTACATGCACGTCGATGCCCAGCGAGGCCAGGAATACACCCGTAAGTCCGCCGATGGTGAACAACCCGATGAAGGCAAACGCATACAGCATCGGGGTGTCGTAGCGTATCGAACCCTTGTATAACGTCGCTGTCCAGTTAAAGACCTTTACCGCGGATGGAATCGCTACCAGGTAGCTCAGCAGCGAGAACACCAATGCCGCATACACCGAAATGCCGGCAACGTACATGTGGTGCGCCCACACCAGGAAGCCCAGCACCGCGATCGCGATCGAGGCCAGCGCCACGAACTCGTAGCCGAACACGCGTTTGCGTGCGAAGCACGGCACCACCTCGCTGATCACGCCCATGCCCGGCAGAATCATGATGTAAACCGCCGGATGCGAGTAGAACCAGAACAGGTGTTGGAACAACAGCGGATCGCCGCCCAATGCCGGATTGAACACTCCGATGTGGAACAGCCGCTCCAGCGCCACCAGCAGGATGGTGATAGCTACTACCGGCGTGCCCAGCACCATGATCACGCTGGCCGCGTAGTTCGACCAGCAAAACAGCGGCAACCGGTTCCAGGTCATGCCCG
>Ga0207826_1000447_pt1 | contig 11886 bp, 13 predicted proteins | sample LuqExpMetageno80_FD_187837 | JGI IMG/M metagenome (GOLD analysis project Ga0207826, IMG submission 187837) | Tropical forest soil microbial communities from Luquillo Experimental Forest, Puerto Rico - Sample 80 (SPAdes) | ecosystem: Environmental > Terrestrial > Soil > Tropical forest ... | reverse complement strand
CGGACGTCGCGCCGCCCCGGCGCGACTACGGCGTGATCCCGACCTTCAGCACGCCATCACGCTGGTGCGCAAACAGATCATAGGCCGCTTCGATCTGGTCAAGCTTGAAACGGTGTGTGACGAGCGGCGTAAGATCGACGCGGGCGGACGCGATCACCGACATCAGGCGCCGCATCCGCTCCTTTCCGCCCGGGCATAGGGTGGTGACGATCGTCGTGTCGGCCAGCCCGGCCGCAAACGGACCGAGCGGAATGCGCAGGTCGGTGGAGTAAACGCCGAGGCTCGACAATGTTCCATCGGGGCGCACAACACGCAATGCTCCCTCAAAGGTCGCTTGCGTGCCCAGCGCCTCGATGGCCACGTCTACACCTCGCCCGTCCGTCAGGCGCATGATCTCTTTGACCGGATCAGTGGCGCGGAAGTCTACAACGTGGTCGGCACCGAGCCGACGCGACACCTCCCGTCGGGCCGGAACGCTCTCCACGGCAATAATTGTGGTCGCGCCGAGCAATTTGGCGCCCGCGGTTGCGCAGAGCCCGATCGGTCCCTGCGCGAACACGGCAACGGTATCGGCTATCCGAATGTTGCCGCGCTCGGCCCCGCTGAAGCCGGTGGACATGACCCTCGCTCGACTGGATACTCGCCCTTTAGGATATGAATGTCGGTGCCACAGATCGTAGTGGTGGTGACGCGCACCAAGGCATCAAGCGGGCCGACATCAGGAACCGGTTTCTCTTCGAGAACGATGCGGCCAGGCTCGACAAAGACGGCCGCCTTCATCTTCATCTTCGGCATATCGTGCGCCTTCGACTGTCAGATGACCTCCGAGGACCACAGACGCCGTGGTCGGATCAACGGTCCCGCCCCGATCCTCGGATGGCGAGCCGACTGATGGACGTGATATTGCGTCTCATACGAGTTAGCACCCGAGTCGCCGGAGTTCGCAATTCGTTTTATGCCCACCGAAACCCGGCGCTTCTTCTGAGGGCGGCTAAGGGCGCGAGCGGCCCGGAAATTCCAGCGTGTGCTGCTCCATCAGCACACGTCGGCTTTCGGCATCTTTCAACCGGCGGCCATTTATAGCTTACGGTGCCCAAGCCCGGCTTGCTCGTAGAGCGCGTTGATGTGCTTTTTCACTTCAGGAGGCGTGGTGTCCTTTTCGGGGCGATGCGCCCAACCGACCTTTTCACGAGCATAGACGGCAATCTCTTCGTCCTGCTGCGACGTGGCTCCGCTCACCCCATAGGCGCCGACCATTTCGTTGCCCCTGAAGATGGGCGCGCAGCCGCCGGATACGGCGACGCGGCCATTCGTAAGAACGGACAAGTTCGTCAGCAATTGAGGATTGCGCTCCTGGCACCACTGCTGAATCAGCAAACCGTCCTGAAACCGCGGGCTCATCGAGCGGAATGCAGCGACGGTGTAGGCCTTCGCCCAGGCGAGATCGGGTGTGACGAAGCCAGCTTCATCCATTCGTTCCAGCGCAATCAGGTTGCCTTCTGGTCCGACGACAGCAACCGAGATGGGGACGCCCACCTCTTCCGCCTTCTCGACCACGACCTTGATGAACTCACGACATTCGACAGCGCGCAATTTGGACATGAGATTCTCCATCTAATTCACCCTATTTTCGCAGTCCCGCTGCGACGACAACGGCTTCCCATTTTTTCGTTTCAGTGGCGATGAACTTCCGGAAATCGTCCGGCGATCCGCCATCGATCTCCAGCCCTGTCTTCCGCAGGGCCTCGGCTGTCTCGGGATGCTTGAGCGCCCTGTTGATCCCGTCCGATAATTTCTGGACGGCGTCGTTTGGCGTGCCTGAGGGGGCGACGAATCCCAGCCATAGGCTCGTATTGAAATTCTTCACGCCGGATTCGGACACGGTCGGAAGCTCCGGAAGCTCACTCGAGCGCTTGAGCTCCGTCGTCGCGAGCGCCTTCAACTGGCCCGATTTGATGTGAGCCAAGACGGTGGAGATTGGCGCGAACATAACCTGTGTCCGCCCCGCCAACAGGTCGGTCACGGCTTGAGCGCTACCTTGGTAAGGCACGTGCACCATCTTGATTGCGGCAGACATATTGAATAGCTCGCCGGAAAGGTGCGGAGCTGTGCCAACGCCTGACGAACCGAAGAACACTTCACCGGGCTTGGACTTCGTCAGTTTGATCAAATCCTGAACGCTCGAAATTCCGGTAGATGGATGCACCACGAGGACGAGCGGCGATGAGGTCGCGAGAGTGACCGGAGTGAAGTCTTTTGAGAAATCGAAGGATAAATTGGGCTGGAGAACGCCATTGATGACGTTTGCCACTGTGCCGAGATAAATCGTGTACCCGTCCTTGGCGCCGCGCACGACCTGCTCGGCCGCTACCGTGCTTCCGCCGCCGGGCCGATTTTCGACCAAGAACCTCTGTCCCATCGTCTCCGACAGCCGGTTCGCGATGACACGAGCTGTGATGTCGGCTGCCGCGCCCGGTCCGAAGCCGACAATGATGTGAACCGGACGATTGGGGTATGCGCTCTGCGCTTGCGCGGCGCCCAAGAGCAACGGCATAACGGCAAGCAACAGAGCAAAGTAGTTGTGACGCATCAGTGCTCCCCAAATGTTTTGACGTGTACGCCAACTGCTGAGAGGCTTGCACCGTGAGGCTAGGCGTCGCAGCCGGACCCCCCTTATCGGTCCGGACTTAAGATCGAGTTATGACCCTCGACGAATCAAATATCCCGGTGCCGATCACGCCTTCGCGCGCCTCGGCGGGAAGACCTACAGCAAACCGGAAGCCGACCGTGCACTCGCATTGACGCTCGACTTCTTCTGCCAGGATCTCGACTAAGACTCGATAGGCCCCCGACTCCCCTTTTGTTCCAGATGGTGCCCGCGCCCGGCTCATCTGTGCATGACTGCACATAATTTGAGCGCATGCCGAAGAATTCCATCGGCTCCGCAGAGCGCCTGACGCCTTTCTTGTTGGTTCCCCGGGAACATCGGTCGGATTTTCCGGGTTGTTAAAAGACATGTAGTGTGAGTGAGTCCGCCTCACGCAATTAAAGGCCACCTAGCCGTCGGCAGGTTTTTCTTTTCGCGTAGAACGGCCGCAAGTGATGTGACGTCTAAGATGCTCGACGACGGGACCCTGGTTATTCGGTGCCCCCAATGCGACGGCACGCTGCGCTTTTGGACAAAGCTCAACCCGATCTCGAAGGAAGAAGGCACGCACCGCATTTATCGCTGCGAACTTTGCGACCGTTTTGAATGGGTGTTTGATCCACCCGGCAAACGTACGTAAGTCAACATGGCAGAGGACCGTCATAGCGCCCAGATCATCAAGCTTTTCCGTGCCGCCGCTTTCGGCCCGAAAAGGATAGCTGAGCTTTGCTCGGCCTATGACATCGCTACCAAGTCACTGCAGGATCGGGGTCGCCGCCCTAAAATCGTCAATGAAGTCATCGCGCAGCGCATAATAGCGTTGGCAGAAACAGGTGAGCGCGACCCCGCACGGCTTGCTGCCGGTGCGCTCAGATCGCTTGGGTTTGAGGAACGTTGAGAGCTTGCGGACGGCTCAAGTGCTGCCGCCAGGTGAACACGAGCGCGTCGCCTGAGCGAAAAAACCCCAGCGAAGGTTGCCGGGGCTAAGGAGCAATGATGCTGACTAATTCCGAAGCTTGGCGGACAGGGGTCAAGCTCTGCCAAGGGCGCCGCTCACTGAATTGAAAGTCGTCTGAGGGTTTTGGCCGAGGCCCGATATCCGATTTTGGTCATTAGCGAACACTTCATTCACGTGCGCGGGTGTCCGCTCTTGGACGCTAGAGCGGACACTGCGACTCGGCTTTTTCAGCTTAAAAAAATACGTCAGCAGCAAGGTCGCGAAGTGCAACATCCAGCAAGCGTTCGCGATTGCGTTCGCCCTTGGCGGCTGTTTTAAGGATGCGTTCAGCCAGGGTCGTCTTGAGCATTGTAGTTTGCCGCTCACGAGGGAGGCGGCTCCAAGCTTCGTCCAGAATTTCCCTCAAGGCGCTGACGGTCTCTGGATCAAGATAGACAGGCTCTTTGAGAACCATAATGCACCTTTCATTACTGTTTCCTGGCAATCACCTAACTTACCCGTCCGAGGTGGCGACAGTCTGACAGTAGGATGACCATTATCTGTTTCGACGGTAGACGCGTTAATCGTCAAAAGAATGCGTCAGTTCACATTAGTTCACATCCGCGTAATTACCGCAAAAATTTCGCGCGCTTGGCCGCACATAAGCGCAAAGGTAGCTCAGTTCACACTGATAATAGTGACTAGCCCCAACGCGGAACGAAAATTCGGCGTCGGTGTTAGCCGAAGCCCATCATTAGGATCGAAAAATAACTTGATGGGCGAATGGGAACGCGACGGGGGTGGGCTCCTAACGTCAACTGAGGAGCACCACATGAAAATGGTTCTCACCACCGCGACGTTGCTGAGTATCATCGCGACACCGGTTCTTGCGCAATCGTTCGACCCCGACGAGGGTAGCGGAAACCTTGACTTCAATTGGCAAGGCGGAAATGCACTTGCGCAGTCGCCTGCTAGTGCTCGCGCCGAAGCGGTAGAATGTATCACCCGAAGTATAGATCGGGCCACGAACCGAAGGGGACCATAGAAACGAAGGCAACGACTAGCCGTTCGTTGCACATCGCGTCGGCAAAAAAAGCGGCCCAGCGATGGGCCGCTGAGTCTCAGGGAGAGTAGAAACGATAGTTCACACCTCCACTTTTGAAAAAATCATGACCGCCGCGCGTTATTTTTGTGACCATGCTTACGGCCGCAATTAAGCGTTGGTAGATTGCGCGCAAGTTTCCAATGGCGATACACCGAACAAGTAGTCGGCGATAGGCAATTCAGTGGCCGGCGCAGCGCTGCCTGCTGGCCAGGGTAACGCCGTGACAACTCCATCGACATTCATCGCGGCAAGCTGTCTCGGCACGCCGTCGCCGTATTCGATGTGTCCGCCTCCGACGATGCCGACGACTAGCGACGATGCGTGGTTCGCGGCCGTCGTGATTGCCTCTGCCATCGCGCGATCCCAGAATAGCTGCGCGCGCACGAAGCGCTCGAAGCGTGCTGCGTCAAATCCGGGTGAGGCGGCGCTCATTGGGTGCCGATTGAACCAACCAAGCAGTCGCTCGCGGTAGGCTGCAGATGCGGGAGCCGGTTGCCCAACGCCTTCCAGTGCATCCTTATCAGTTTCGCCGGCAGCCGCTAGCCGGTTCGTCTCCCGATCAACGTTCAACGCCACCATCGGCACGTGGTTGGCTCGGGCGAGTTCAAAAAGAGGAAGATACAGTTCTGGCTCGAAACCCCAGATCCGCGACCACTCGACATCGCGTAGAAATGAGGTGGAACTCAGCTCGTCCCGAGACCAGCGGTCGAGGGAGCGCTGCACGCGCCGCGGAAACATCTCAAAGCCCAAAACGAGGTCTGGTCGCAATCTCACAAGAGCTCTCAGAGTTTCGAGCTGCCATCGATGATGCTCAGATTCGTCATGCCGTTCTCCGAGCAACACGACTCGGTTCTTCGCTAGCATCCGAGGAGCATTATCGATGAGACGGGCTGACCTGGTCTCAAGCCAGCAATTGAGCGGCACATAATTTGAGGTGTCTTTCACTGCCGGGCCCCGATCGTTTTCCCGCCATGGTAATGATCCCGGGACCCGAGCGGCAGGCGTAGAGGGCGACTGATCAGCCCACATTGAGTGGTCCGGGTCGGATGTTAGTTTAGAGCTGGCGGTTGCGCCAGCGCCCAACGGGGATTGGTACTATGGTCATCCGCCGTATCAATACAGCGGCGAGCGAGCATTGGCGGCAGGATGTGCCATGGCTGTCAACGATGAACCGGCTTGGCGGAATAAACCGATGAGCAGAGCGAACGCTAATCCCACAGCCGACGGTATCACTTGGCATACCATGACGGTGGACCAGGTGGTGAGGCGTCTCACGACCGATATTGAGAAAGGTCTAGGTGCGGGCGAAGCCTCGAGCCAGCTGCAAAAATACGGCCCAAACCGCTTGCCGGAGGGCAAGAAACGGGGGCCATTCATCCGGTTCCTGTCCCAGTTCAACAACATTCTGGTCTATGTCCTGCTCGGTGCCGGCTTCACCAAGCTGATGCTCAACCTATGGGTCGATGCGGCAATCATCTTTGGCGTGGTCGTCCTCAACGCGCTCCTCGGCTTCGTTCAGGAGGGCAAGGCCGAGAAGGCGCTTGAGTCGATCCGCAACATGCTGTCTGCGGAGGCGCGGACGCTGCGCGGCGGCGAGACGCGCATGATTGCCGCGGAGCAGCTTGTGCCGGGAGACATCGTGCTACTGGAGTCGGGGGACAAAATTCCCGCGGACCTTCGACTCATAGATGCGAAGAACCTGCGCACCGAGGAAGCGGCTCTGACCGGCCGACAAGAGCACCGATCCGGTTTCCATCAACGCGACTGTCGGGGATCGGAAGTGCATGGCGTTCTCCGGAACCATGGTGGTGTCCGGCCGTGCGACGGGCGTCGTTGTCGCGACCGGCAACCAGACGGAGCTTGGCCGCATCAATGCGCTGCTTGCCGGCGTGAGCGCGCTCGAGACGCCGCTCCTGCGCCAGATCAAGAGGTTCGGTTACGCCATTACCGCCGTCATCGCTGTCGTTAGCGCTCTGGTGTTCGCCTACGGCAAGTGGGTGAAGGGCATGGATTTCGTGGAGCTGTTCCAGGCCGTGGTCGGCATCGCCGTGTCGGTGATTCCTGAGGGCCTGCCTGCGATCATCACGATTACACTCGCGATCGGCGTACAGCGCATGGCGCAGCGCAACGCCATCATCCGGCGGCTGCCGGCGGTGGAGACGCTCGGGTCGGTATCGCGCATCTGCTCCGACAAGACCGGCACACTGACCCTGATGGAAATGATGGTGGTCTCCGCCGTCACCGCCGACGCGACATATCAGATCACCGGCGACGGCTATGCGCCGGAAGGCGAGGTCAAGAAGGATGGAAGGCCCGCGGGCAAGCAACCGGTGCTAGACCTCATGGGGCGCGTCTCCATGCTGTGCAATGACGCAGAGCTGTTCGAAGAGGATGGCGCCTGGAAGGTGGAAGGCGATCCTACCGAAGGGGCGCTCTATCCGTTCGCGGCCAAGCTTGGGATGGAACGGCAATCCGAGCTGGCTGCATCTCCGCGCGTCGACGCCATCCCGTTCGAGTCGGAGCACAAGTTCATGGCCACAATGCACAAGTCCGCCGACGGCAAGGAGCTCCTCTTCGTCAAGGGCGCGCCCGAAGTCATCCTTGAGCATTGCGACCGACAGCAGACCGCCGACGGTGAGCGGAAGCCGGTCGATGGGGCACACTTTATGAGCGCCTCCGATAAGCTCGCCGGCCAGGGTGAGCGCGTGCTGGCTCTCGCTTGGCTCGAGAATCCCGGCCTGAAGGCGGGCAGCCTCACTCCCGGCGATCTGCCGAGAAACCTCGTCCTCCTTGGCCTGATCGGCCTGCTCGACCCGCCGCGCAAGGAGGCGATCGAGGCGGTCAAGGAATGTCACGGCGGCGGCATCCGTGTGACAATGATTACCGGAGATCACAAGATCACGGCCGCGGCCATCGCCAAGATGCTCGACATTGGCGATGGAAAGATGGCGATCTCAGGCGCTGAGATTGAGGAGATGAACGATGGGGCTCTGCAGGAGAAGGTCCGCAACGTTGATGTATTCGCGCGCGCGAGCCCCGAGCACAAGCTTCGCCTGGTGAAGGCAATCCAGGCCAACAAGCAGATCGTGGCAATGACGGGCGACGGCGTGAACGATGCGCCCGCCTTGAAGAAGGCCGACATCGGCGTCGCCATGGGGATCAAGGGCACCGAGGTCACCAAGGAAGCGGCCGGAATGATTCTCGCCGACGACAACTTCGCCTCGATCACGGCCGCGGTGAAGGAAGGGCGCACCGTCTACAACAACATCGAAAAGGCCATCCTCTTCATGCTGCCGACCAACGTCGCCCAGGCGCTGGTTATCATGGTGGCGATCTTTCTCGGCTTCACCATGCCGATCACGGCGCCTCAGGTACTTTGGGTCAACATGGTGACCTCCGTTGCGCTGGGCCTCGTCATCTCGTTCGAGCCGCACGAGCTCGATGTGATGAACCGGCCGCCACGGGCGGTGCACCGGCCGATCCTGACCGGCTTCGGGATCTGGCGCGTCATCTTCGTCGGCTTGGCCCTGCTCGCCGTCACGTTATGGGCGTTCTTCTGGATGAAGTCGCAGGGCGCCTCAGACCAACTCGCCCGCACTGTCGCGGTCAACATGATCACGATCGGTCAGGTCTTTTATCTCCTCAACAGCCGTTATCTGCTGGACAGCTCACTCTCCCTCACGGCGCATCTGGGCAACAAGTACCTGCCGCTGGGCATCGGCGCGGTCGTGATCCTGCAGCTGCTATTCACCTACGCGCCGCCGCTGCAACGACTGTTCGACAATGAAGCCATCCCGCTTTGGGTCTGGCCGTGGCTTTTACTGGCCGGGCTAGTGTTTTTCCTCGCGGTCGAGACGGAAAAGCTCATCATCCGCTCGTCGAGCTCGTTGCGTAGGGCCGTGACCGCGCTGGAAGCCGGGACGTGACGCAGTAGCCTCATGCTCGTCGAACGGGAGTTCTAGGAGCGGATGGGAACGCAAGTCGAGAGCCGGAGCGAACCGGCCACGGCTATGTGTGGGGCAGCTTTCGGCGACTTCGCGGTGCTCGTGATGGAAGGCGTGTGCCGCCCGAAGGCTAGGCTGCATCTTTCGGAAGCTTGATCTCGCTCATCGGGTTTACCTCTCGCGCGCAAGCGCTGCCCGCGCTGCGTCAAGCTCCTTCTTCTTTGCCGCATCGATCTTCGGGTAGCTCAAGTCGAGCTTCTCGACCGCTTCCACTATCGCAGCGGCGACTATGAGTCGGGTGAACCACTTGTTGTCCGCAGGCACGACGAACCAGGGTGCTCGCGACGTCGCGGTAGCGCGGATTGCTTCCTCGAATGCGTACATGTAGTCGGCCCAGAAGCCTCGCTCGCGGACATCGGCAGAAGAGAACTTCCAATACTTCTCCGGCCGCTCCAGGCGCTGCATGAAGCGCCTCTTCTGCTCCGCGCGCGAGACGTGCAAAAAGAACTTGAGGATGATTGTCCCCTGCCTGGCGAGGTAATCCTCGAAATGCGCGATGTCGGCGAGCCGATGATCCCAGATTTTCTTGCCAACGTCCGGCCCGGGCAGCCGCTGGCGTCTGAGGACCTCGGGGTGCACGCGCACGACCAAGACCTCCTCGTAGTACGACCGGTTGAAGATGCCGATGCGCCCGCGCTCGGGCAGGCACTTGACGTAGCGCCACATGAAGTCGTGGTCCAGGTCTTCCCATGAGGGTTGCTTGAACGAGAACACCTGGCATCCCTGCGGATTGACGCCCGACATGACGTGCTTAATGGTGCCGTCCTTGCCCGCTGCATCCATCGCCGGAAACACAAGCAGCAGGGACCAGCTGTCCTGCGCGTAGAGCATGTCCTGCTCTTCCGCGAGCCACTCGACGCCGCGACTGAGAAGTTCGGCCGCCTCGCCCTTACCCAGCTGCAGGCCGCAGGTATCTGCCGGATCGACGCTCTTTAGGCGGAAGCCCTTGCCCTTGGTAATACGGAATGGGTCGACGTATTTCTGGATGCGATCGAGTATCTCTTGTCTCGCCACGGCACAGCCTCCCTCGTAAAGGCGCAATCTAACTCCAACGTTGCGCGCTCCGCGACCACCGGTCCCGGTGTGGCTTACGGAAATCCCAAGCCTCAATCTCGGCAGCACTTCGGCTTTCGTGCCGCCGCCTCCTCAGCGCCTGGTCGATAGCCGTCCGAACCGAGTAAAAATAATTCAGTCCTGCGACGTGTGGGTCTCCGCTGACGGGCTCGTCTATTGCAGCGATTTCAATGACGGACTCTTTATTCTGGAATACGCGAAAGATAGAGCGAGGTGAGCTCACATTGTGGAGGATCACAGGGCTGCGCCGCTAGCGAGGTCGACAGGACTGTTCGGCAGTCCGCCGCTCAAGCGGTGATCACACACTGATCGCAAGCGTTGCACCGGAAAGCAGCAACAGTGCTAAAACGTCTTTTCGAAATGTCGCTTTCGTTGACGCGGCCATACAGCTTCAGTGCCAAGCCAAGCCGCGCTCATGGCAAAAACCGCAACAGCGACCGGTTGAAAGACCGTGCGTTGCTGGTCTTTCGACCAGCAGCATGGCCAGTGCGCTCTGGTGGGGTCACGATAGGAAGCAGCGGACGCGGCGTCCCGCCGCGGTCGCCGGCTTCTCCGTCTCGGAGTAGAGCGTGCTTTGCCCCGCCGATCCTATGACCAGGGGCTCCGAGTGACGCATCACAACTATTGCCTAATTCCGCCGCTTGTCCGGCCCAATTACGCCGAGGTCATTGCGCTGGAATGCCTGTGCAAACCCAAGGGGGGAACTGGACCATGAGCATTGGCAGCCTCGATGACGTGAGCTTCGGCGCGGCTGATCGCGGCTCGTCCGCGCCGAGCTTTCTGCTGCGCAGCTCCGTGCATCGGCGCGAGGTCGAGTCGTTGCAGTTCGAGACGACCCGCCGGCCGATCGTCGGATCGGGAGCCCTACTGCTCGGCGGCAGCGTGGCTGGGCTAATCCTCGTCGCAGCTCTTGGTGCCTATCTGGTGGTGGTCGATGGTCCACCGAAGCTGAGCGCGGCCCCCACGCATAGCGAACTCGCGGCGGCGAGGGAGACACACGAGACCGCCGTCCCCGTGTCGACGTCTGTGAAGGCCGATTCCGGCGAAGGCCGGATGGAAGCTGCGCCGCAGACATCTGTCAGCGAGTCCGCGGCCCAAGGCGATCCGGACGCGCCGCGGATGGTGCGAACAGAGCGGTTCGAGGGCGATCCGAGCGCCTGGGTGGGCGTACGCAAATTCTCGCCGCTGCCTGCGGAGGAGGTGCCCGTCCTCGAGGAGGCGCCAACGGTGCAGCCGCCGACGACCGCGCCTGCGGTGCCGGACTCGCGAAGTGGCGTCGGTCCGCTGCGTAACGAACGGGCTCGGGCACAAGAGCCGCGTCGGCACCACCGGGGTCGCACGCATATACGCGTCCAGCCTGCACAGATGCGCACTGACGAAGGCGCTCCTTCCGACGTCGGCGGCACGCAAATGACTGGCGCCGACCTTCGGCGAGACGGCAGCAATAATCCGGTTGTTAGCGCTCTCTCCTCGGTCTTCGGCCCCAGGTAGTCCGAGAACCGATCCCGTGCGCGGTGATGCTCGGCTTCATCGCTGTCAGGCGTAGCGTTTGATTTCCAATTTCTGTGGCGGCAGAGATGCCCCAAGTAGGCCCAGGCGCCCGGTTCCCAACCAAACCCTCAGCCCCGGAACCGGCGCTTGGAAACCGGGAGGGGCTGTTCAACAGCTGGGCGGCCTCTCTTTCAATTCCCGGAACGAAACCCGGTGCGGCCGCTTTTCACCACGGCCAGTCTGGGTTCTTTCCCTCGACACGGACCTAGCCGGTTTTGCAGGAACTTTGAGGCCGCCGAAGGACGTGCGGCCTCTGCACGACGCGCATCACCCCCGCTAACTGCACGTTCATTGGCGGTTAGTTCCGTGTGAGTAAGTTCCATGAGACGCCAGACGCCAAGCCTTGCACCAGACTTTAACTTTGACGCTTATCTTGTCGTCGATGAACTCGAAACGTGTTCTGTTTACCGGGAAGCCGACGAAGTTGAAGCGAACCGCGAGGACGTCATTCGGCAGATCACCCAAGGGTAATTCAATAAAGCGGCGCGCGTCATCGCATTTAATACTGCCGAAGGTTGGGCACGCGACGCCACCGAAGACATTGCGAACGATATTATGCACCACGCGC
>Ga0207826_1000445_pt1 | contig 11894 bp, 14 predicted proteins | sample LuqExpMetageno80_FD_187837 | JGI IMG/M metagenome (GOLD analysis project Ga0207826, IMG submission 187837) | Tropical forest soil microbial communities from Luquillo Experimental Forest, Puerto Rico - Sample 80 (SPAdes) | ecosystem: Environmental > Terrestrial > Soil > Tropical forest ... | reverse complement strand
TGCGCGGGAGTGGTTTTCGCCGTAGCGGAATCGAAGACAGTGACATTCTTGATGATGAGGTCGCCCGTCGGATGATGTATCAGTTGCTTCGCCAGGCGGGCAGAACGGGCCGACTGAATTTCGTCCTGAGCCGTGTACAGGGCGCCGAAAGTACTCTCGAAGCCAGCTCGTATCAGGCCCGACCAGCCTTGCACCACGGCAAACGCATTGTGCTGCTCGTCGAGCCAGATGTAGGTCGGGCTGAAGTCGAGGCCTTCGATCTGATATAGCGTGGCGCTGATTTTCTTGCCATTTGCTTCGAGAGGCAGCGTTTTCAGTTCGCCGAGCGTCGCTTCTCCTCCAGGCAGCAGCGGCAACTTGCCGCCAGCCTTCAGCAGCCCCTGCGCCAGCAGGAATGTGTCGGCCGGACCGGCGTCGAGGCCGACGAAGAAGCGTCCGGTGGCATTGGCCTCGTGTCCATCCTCTACCTGGCTTTTCCAAGTCGCGCTGCCGCCTTGCGCGCTGAAGTTTTCGCTTACCTGGTTCTTCATGTAGTCCACGCCGCTGGTTTCCTCGAACGTGATGATGCCCTTGCCGTCGAGACGGTATGTCGAGTACGTCTTGGGTCCGCGTCCGCGGTCGTTGAACTGGAAGAACTCGTGCACCGCGCCATCAGGAGTGGTCCAGAGGGCATCCTGTCCCGACGGAGTCTTGTCGGTTAGCAGCATCCATATGGTCGCGTCTTTGGGAATGTCAGACGGCAGAGCAGGCAGAGGCGACTCGCCCTGCTGGGCGAGGACGGCGGTGGTAAGACATACGAGAAAAATCGGCGGCATGGCACAGCGATAGGGTTTCATAGTAGGCCAATGGTTTATACGTCGAAACGGGGCCAATGTTCAAGCCGGCGCGGCGCGAATTTCGCTCGTTAATCGGGTATCATCAAACGGCGCTGCAATTCTATTCCTGACTGGAGTTCACTTCCATGCGTCTTTTGCTGAACTGGTTGTTGAGTGCGATCGCCCTGCTGATCGTCTCGTATCTTGTGCCCGGATTTCACGTCGAGGGCTTCAAAGCGGCGTTGATCGCGGCCGTAGTGATCGGGCTGATTAACGCAACGCTCGGCGTGATCCTGAAGTTCGTCACGCTCCCTCTCACGTTGCTGACCCTGGGCGTGTTCTGGTGGGTGGTGAATGCCTTCATGCTCATGCTGGCGTCAAAGTTGCTGGCTCCGGGATTTGTGGTCAGCGGATTCTTTGCCGCTTTCCTGGGCGCCATCGTCCTCTCGCTGGTGAACATGGTGCTGCGGAAGCTGGCGGAAGAAGTGTCGAACTGAGAGATGACCGGAGCAACTCATGCCGTCATTGCCACTGCGAGGATTGGTTCCTATCGTTCGCGTGTACGACGTTGAGCGATCGATCGACTTCTATCGTCGGCTCGGGTTCGTGATGCGCAATAAACTGGAGAGCGACGGGCGCGTGGTGTGGACATGGCTCGACAACGGCAAGGCCTACCTGATGCTGAATCGTTCGCAAGGCCCAATGATTCCGGGGGTGCGGGACGTGGTCCTCTACCTGTACAGCCCCGATCTTGTTGCCTATCGCGATCAGTTGGCGGCAGACGGCATCAAGGTTGGGCCAATCGAATATCCGCCGTATATGCAGAAAGGCGAATTTGGTATCGAGGACCCTGACGGCTACTGTGTTCTGGTGGGCCAAACCGACGAGGTATCGTTCTAGCCCGCAGTGCGCGACACGTGCCGCTCGAGCCAGCGCAGGGCTTCCACTGTACGGTGGATTCCCCCTTGCTGGAACAAGCGAATGCCGGCGATTCCAGCCGCACCTGCCTCAAGGCAGGCCCGCGCGTTGCCGAGTCTCACCCCGCCCAGCGCGAGCACCCGAATGCTCGGCGAAATACACGCCTCGCGCAGCACCTCGAGGCCTATGCCCTCTGCGCCGGTCGCGGCCTTCTCGAAGATGGGAGCGAGCACGGCGAAGCTTGCGCCGTCGATTTCTGCATGTTGCAGATCGCCGATGGTGTGGGCGGAGATGCCGATGATGGGCTCGCGAAAGCTCTGCTGCATCCATTGTTTGCGCACCTCGGTGACAGGCGGCGAGTTCGCCGGCAGATGCACGCCATCCGCACCCACCGCCAGCGCTACCTCAGTTCGCGAGTTGATCAGCAGCCGGACGGCGTCCGAGTTCTCTCGGATGCGCCGCAATACCTCTCGCGCCAGTAACTCCAGGTCGGCGTCGTCGAGATCTTTCTCGCGCAGTTGGATGTAATCCACGCCGGCGCGCGTGGCCTCGGCGACGCGGCGCAGCAGGGCGGCGCGCTGCTCCGCTTCGCTTCCGTCGAATCCCTTGCGGTCGGTGATGTAGTAGAGCAGCATCGCGAATCGATTGTAGCTAGAATTGCTGCGTGCCGACTGCCGCAAGAACAACTCGCACTCAGAATAGCCGCGCTGCGAATGTGATCGAAGTACTCCTCGCTGAAGTATTCTCTGGCGTTCCTTGGCTGGTTCATGGCTTCAGCACACGGCCTGGCGGCGTATCCACCTGTTACGGCGGCAAGTCGCTGAACCTGGGCATCACCGCGCACGACACGCACGCCAATGTCGAGCGCAATCGCGAATTGTTTGAGAAGGCTGTCGGCGCGGTGAGCGACGGCGGCAGCCCGTGGCCGCTCGTGCAAGTCCACCAGATTCATTCTGCGATCATCCACCGCGTCGACGCCCCGCTGGCTCATGCCCCAGCGGGCGACGGCATGATCACCAGCACTCCGAGTTTGCTGCTCGGTATCAAGACCGCCGATTGTGTACCTGTGTTGGTAGCCGATGTAAAACGTCGCGTGGTGGGCGCGTTTCATGCCGGTTGGCGCGGCACGGCCGCGCGCATAGTAGAGAAAGGCGTGGGCGAGATGCGCCGCCAGTTCAAGAGCAATCCGCGCGATCTGCGGGCGGCCATTGGGCCGTGCATCCACAAGTGCTGTTACTCCGTCGGCGCAGAAGTGCGCGCGGAGTTCGAATCGCAGTTTACCTACGCCGCTGAGCTGTTCGAAGAGGTCTTCGACTCCAACGCCGTTCACGTGAAGTATCCAATGTTGTTTCTCAACCAGCGGGCGCCGGGCCACGGCGACCTCGGGCCGGAACTCCATCTCGACCTCGTCGCGGCCAACCAGCGTCAGCTCGAAGACGCAGGCGTGCGCTGCGATTACATCTCCGTCGTCAACGGCTGCACAGCTTGCGCCACGAAGCGCTTCTTCTCGCACCGCGCCGAGTTCGGCAAGACCGGCCGTATGATGGCGGTGATTGGGATTCGCGCCGAATAGACCCCAGCCGCAAAACCCAGCCTCTCGGCCGGGTTTGTCGTCAAACTCAAATCCAGTTGCTAGCCGTGGTGCTCGCCGGCGTCGGGTGCTGGAGCTGGCGCCGCCGTCTCCACGTAGTTGTTCACCAGGTCCTTCAACTCCTTGCTGGGCTTGAAGAAGGGAATCTTCTTGGCCGGAACCTCGACGCGGTCGCCGGTCTTGGGGTTACGGCCAACGCGGGGTTTGCGCTGGCGGGTACGGAAGCTTCCGAAGCCGCGGATCTCAATCTTGTCGCCCGCGCGCAGTGAGCGCACCACGCTCTCAAAGATAGTTTCCACAATGACTTCGCTGTCCTTGCGGGTCAATTCCGCCAGGCGGGACACCTCGTCGATCAAATCGGCCTTGGTCATCGGTTTCGCCCCTGCTCGGTCGCTGCGACCGGCTCAGTTGGGATACTCTCAAATTTCCGGTAAGGTTGGCAAGTCCAAATTATTGTTACACTTCCGTGCAGCCCCGCAGCACCGACCGGCTACTTCCACAAGTAATAGAAGCCGGCGTTGGTCTGCATGAGCTTGGCCGGGTCGGGCAGGTACTCGGAAACGTCTCCAAACAGCAGATCCAGCACGCTCTTGCGGTCTTTTTCCGGACGGACGATAGTCGGTTCGCCCTTGATTCCCACCGACTTGGCGGTGTCTTCGATGGCAGCGCGGAAGTCGCCGACCTGGTCAATCAGCTTGAGCGGTACGGCCTGCTCGCCCGTCCAGACCTTGCCGTCGGCTAGCGGTTTGATTTCCTCTACCTTCATGCGTCGTCCCGTGGCTACGGACTGGATGAACTGAGTGTGCATGTTGTCGATCAGTCCCTGCATGTATTCCCGCTCGGCAGGAGTCATGGGTCGCACCGGCGAGCCGGTGTCTTTGAATTCGCCGGCCTTGAGCACAATGGCCTGGAGCTTGGCCCACTTCAGCAACTCTTCGTAGTTGTACCACTCCGCGATCACGCCAATGGAGCCGACAATCGAGGCGTTATCCGCGAAAATCTTGTTGGTCGCCGACGAAACGTAGTACGCTCCGCTGGCCCCCACGGTCTCAATGGAAGCCACGATCCGCTTCTTCTTCACGTCGCGTATCCGCAATACTTCGCGGTAAATTTCCTCCGAAGCCGCGGCGCCGCCGCCTGGAGAATTCACATGGATCACGATGGCCTTGATGGAGCTGTCATCGCCATACTTGCGTAGCTGCTCCACCGGTTCCTTGGGCGAAAGGATGACGCCCTCGAGGTCCACTACAGCAATCTTGTCGCCAAAGCCCGCAAAGGAATCCTTCCGCTGCGCGCGCGCGGTGAAGTACACCAGCGCGAACACCGCGAGGAGAAACAAGAAGAACGCACCGCCGCCCAATAGTACCCAGAGGAAGAAACGCGAACGTGGCTGTTCTGGCATGCGAGAGGGTTAGTTTACCACCGAACCGGGAAGAACCGGCACGAGCGTGTCGCGTCGTCTCTAGTGAAACATCGCCGCGAAGAACGCGCCAATTTTTGCAAAGAGGCCCTGCTTCGGTTGCGTAGATTTCTGGCCGCCGCCAGCGGTCTGCGTCTTCTCCGGCTTTGTGTTCTTCGCTGTCGCCGAGGGAGGCAGCACGACGGTCGGACCCAGATCCATCGGCTTGCTCTCCAACTTCAGATGAGCGACGTTTTCCGTTATGTCCACTGGATCGTTGGCGCGATATATGAAGGGCGCATCGACGACCATGTGGGTTTGCGGCTCCGCTGGGTCGGTCTTGGCAGTTTCCGCCTTTGGCGCCGGGGGTGGCGGCTGTTCAACTTTGGCCATTTGCGTCGGCGGAGGCGCGGGGCACCCGCAACTCTCATGTGTCGGTATGGCGCCGCTGATGCGTCCACCGTTGAAGATCACCGCTTCGTTGGCCTTCACCTGGTACGATGCATCGCCCATGCCCTCGGACACGACAACAGCCGATGAGTTCGAGGCCAACGATTGCACACAGGTATCGCCCTTGGCATTCACTCGCACCGCCAGGTGCAGCCGGCCGGGCCCCGGCATCAGCAGGCGGAAGTCCGGGGTGAGCAAATTGTCGGACGCCGCCCCGATGGGGTAGTCCATCTCCAGATTGCCGGTGTTCATGCTGAACATGAGCTGACGGCCATTCTGCGAGGTGGTTACCGCCAGACTGGTGTTGGGGCAGATCATCATGCTGCCGCCGCGCTCCAGCTTCAGCGTCGCAGTCTGCTCGCCGGCCGATATCGAAGATCCGCTCATCACCTTCGTACCCGAGTTCGCCAGTACCACCGCGCCCTTCACGCTGGCGTCGGAGGCGAACAGCTCGCCTACGTTCTGTTGTGCGCCAGCCGTCACGCCAGCAACCAGGAATACGAGTGCTCCCGCTGCAATGCGTGCAATTCGTCTGTTCGCGAGAAAAAATGTCATGGAAACTGGCCGCGGCATCCTGCTGGCACTTAACCTGATGATATCCCACGGAACTATGTCGGACTTCATTGAAGCCGCAAGCCCTAAGGATTAGTCTAACCAGCGTAGCCATGGCGAACAACGGCAAACGAGAGCGGCATTATCCCAAGCTGGTGCTGGGTGAGACCGTCAATGTTGCTATCGAGACCTTTCGCAGTAATAAGGTGCGTTTCGCACTTACTGCACTGGGTATGGTCATCGGCACCGCGTCGCTCATTCTCGTCGTCACCATCGGTCTCACTGGCAAGCAATACGTGCTGCAGCAGATCCAGTCGATCGGCGCCAACATGATTTTCGTTTCCTACGAAGGCGGCTCCATTTATAGCGCCGAGGCAGCCAACGACTACATGACCATCGACGACCTGAACGCGATCCGCCAACAGGTGCCAAACATCGCGGCGTCGTCGCCCATCATCGAATTGCACCAGCGCATCACCGTGCCCGGCGGCAAGGAGCGCGACGTGCTGGTTCTCGGCGTCTCGGCGGAATACTACTGGGTTCGCAACCTGGAGACCCTCACCGGCCGCTTCCTCGAGGACAGCGACATTCAGACCCGTGGGAAGGTCGCAGTCATTACCCAGACGCTCGCCAACACTATGTATGGTTCTACCGAAGCCGCGCTCGGCCAGGTCATCAAGCTCAGCGGCCTGCCTTTCGTAGTGGTGGGCACTTTTCGCGAGCGCGTCGATACCTTCGGCCAGTCGGAGATCACCGAGGACAGCCTTCTTATCCCTTACACCGTGGCCCGCTTCTTTACCGCAACCGATTCGGTGAAGCAGCTCTATTTTTCCGTCGCCGATCCCTCCGACATTCCGGCCGCCTCCGAGAAGATCGGCAAGATCCTGCAATCGCGGCATCGGCCCGAATCGGTGTACACGGTCGACAACTTGACCGAACTGCTCTCCGTCGCCGGCCGCATCGCCAATGCGCTCACCACCATCCTGCTGCTGATTGCGGTGCTGACGCTGCTGGTCAGCGGCGTGGGCATCATGAACATCATGCTGGCCACGGTGAACTCGCGCATACGCGAGATTGGCGTGCGCAAGGCCGTAGGTGCTACCAACACGGAAATCCGCACGCAGTTCCTGACCGAAGCCGTACTGATTTCGCTCATTGGAGGAGTCATCGGCATCGCCATCGGTATGGCACTGCCCATCTCAGTGCGCGTGCTCACCAGCTATCGCATTCCCATCTCAGGCTTGTCGGTGGTCATCGCGCTTCTCGTCTCGTCGCTCATTGGCGTGATGTTCGGCACCATGCCGGCAGCGAAGGCTGCCCGCCTCGATCCCGTCGAGAGCCTGCGCTGGGAGTAGCCGAGTAAAGCGCGATAATAGAAGTCGATGTTGAACCAGATCACTCCGCCCCGTCCTTCCAACCAGCCGCCCGAAGACGCGCTCGATCTGCTGCTGGGATGCCACCAGCGCATTCGCCACTTCACCGAGACTGCAAAGAACCTGGCGCACGCGCAAGGCGCAACTCACGATGAGATTCGCATGGCTGCCGCCGGCGTTCACCGCTACTACTCGGTTTCGCTGCCCTTACACGAGGCCGACGAAGAGGACTCGGTGCGACCGCGTCTCGATGCACTTGACGACGAGCGCGTGCATCATGCCCTGGCGGCGATGCACGATCAGCACCAGGCCATCGACGAGTCAATCGAACGCCTCCTGCCGCTGCTCCAGATGGTTGAACGCAATCCCGCCGCGCTCGAACAAGCTGGCGGCGAAATGTGCGCTATCACCAAGGGGCTGGAAGAAATCTTCTCCGCCCACCTGCAACTGGAGGAGGAAGTGATCTTTCCCGCGAGTCGCGCACACTTGCCCAGTGGGGACCGCACCGCCATCCTGGCCGAAATGCAGGCACGACGACAGCAGGGAACATAGCAGCAGAAGCTTGGCCAGGTCCCAATCTGCCCGGTGGTTTCTCCTCGTATTAACATATGGAGCCGATGGACAAGAGCCCCGGAACCCGGACGGACGCGGGTGACGATATGCGACGGGTGGCCCGCCTGCGTGCCGGCGACCAGCAAGCTCTGTCGGAGCTTTATGACCGATATTCCAGCGTGGTTTACGGAGTGGCCTTGCGCATCTTGCAAGACACCGGGGCCGCCGAAGACCTGTTGCAGGACATCTTTCTTCAGCTCTGGCGCAAGCCCGACGCCTTCGACAGCAGTCGCGGCAGCCTCGGAGCATGGCTGGCCGTGATCGCCCGCAACCGGTCCATTGATCGCTTGCGGCAGCGGCGGCCCGAGAGCGACATTGAGGATTGCGTCATCGCCAGCAGCACCGACCTGCGCGACGAGACCGAGCGTTCCCTGGTAATTGAGAAAGTACGTGTTGTGATGAACGAGATGAGCCCCGATCAGCGCACCGCAATGGAACTGGCATTTTTCGAGGGACTCACTCACACTGAGATTGCGGAGAAGACGGGCGAGCCTTTAGGCACGATTAAGACCCGCATCCGCAGCGGCCTGCAGATGTTGCGGGCGAGGTTTTCAACGTAACCACCGTATGAAGACGCACGAACAATTCGCCGACGACCTTGCGCTCTACGCGTTGGAGGAGCTGACCGGCAGCGACCGCCAGGAGCTCGAACAGCATATGGAAACCTGCGCTACCTGCCGCCGTGAAGTACAGTTCCTGCGCAGCGACCTCAGCCTGCTGGCGCTGAGCAGCGCAGGGCCGCGGCCTCCTGCCCGCAGCAAAGACCGCCTGATGCGCGCCGTTGCCGCTGAACCCCGCGGGGCCTCGGCCCCCTCGCCACTGCAGGTCCGCCGCCGCGGATTAAGTTGGGCGCTGGTTCCCGCGGTGCTGGCCCTGGGCCTGCTGGTGTGGGCGGGTACGCTCTGGCAGAAGAACGATGCACTGCAGCACAATCTGTCCAGCCTTGCCGTGCTCTATAAGGCCACCAACTCGCAACTGCAGCAGGCGAACGAACGTTTGCGCTTGCTGTCTGCGCCCGATGCCGTGCAGGTTTCGCTCAGCCCACAGTCCGAGCCGCGCAAACCGCATGCCACCGCCATTTACAGCCCGTCCCAAAAACGGCTGATGTTGATGGCTAGCGGACTGGCGCCAGTACCTCATGGCAAGGCGTATTGCCTGTGGCTGATTCCGATGGAGGGCGCGCCTATGCCCGCCGGAATGTTTTGGCCCGACGAGCACGGCAACGCGATGATGATGGACCACACCATGCCCGAAGGCGTCATTGCCAAGGCCTTCGCCGTGACGGTCGAGGACGAGGCCGGTTCGGACAAACCTACTTCGCCGGTCCTGATCGTCGGCTCGGGGCTGTAGAAGCTTTTTCAGCCCCAGGCAAACCACAATGGCCCCTGACTGTTTGGTCTTACTCAGGCTTTCTTCAGAAAAGGATGCACAGGAACCGGACCGCCCTTGGCAATGGCCGTGGCGTTCGGCGACTTACCGGCTCAGTGCTCGATCCACCGATAGCGCGCCCGAGCCTTTGATCATGACCACCAGAGCCAGCGCGATCGCCAGCAGGTGATACTCGAAGCCTTCGCCCTTCTGCTGTCCCGTCCAATTGGCGAAGAAACCATTGTGAATGTGAATCGTGAGGATTGCCACCAGCATGTTCATGGAGATACCGAACGCCGCCACGCGCCCCAGAAATCCGACCAGCAGTCCGAGGCCGCCGAAGAACTCGGCGCAAATGGCGAGAAAGGCCAGGGGCGCGGGAATGTGCATCATCTGGGTGAAGAATCCCATCGTGCCGGTGAAGCCGTAGCCGCCGAACCAGCCCAGCATCTTCTGCGCGCCGTGGGCGAAAAACACCACGCCCAGAATCAAGCGCGCCACCGTCACAGCGTAATCGTCCGAAGTGGAAATCAGTTTGCGAAACATAAGTCGCTCCTTTTAGGAAGTAAAATTCGTTATGCGATAGCGAAGCTGCGCATCGAGACGTTGCCGTGCTCGAAACCTTCGTAAATCGTAGAGACCGTGCCTGCCTCGCCAGCACCGAGGACCGGGAAGACCGGGGCGAAATGCTCAAACGTCGGCACCGCCAGGCGCGCGTGCGGCGCGGTCCTGGCAAAGTCGAATAGATTACGCAGATTGTTCTGCTGCACGGCATCACGAAACCACCTATCGAACTCTTCGGCCCAGGTTTCGACAGGATAATGGACGTCCTCTAAGCGCGCCAGTCGCAGATTGTGGACGATGCCGCCGCTGCCGAGAATCAGCACACCTTTGCGGCGCATTGGGGCGAGCGCCTCGCCGAGCTTGTAGAGTTCCTCGGGCGAAAACTGCAACGGAATCGACAGCTCCACCACCGGAATGTCGGTCGTGGGACACATCAGCCGCAACGGGATCCACACACCGTGGTCGAGGCCACGGTCTTGCTTCACCTCGGCATTCCAGCCGCCCGCACGCAGCAGTTCGGCGATACGGAATGCGAGCTCGGGCGATCCGGGCGCGTCGTAGGTCAACTCGTAGAGCGCAGCAGGGAAGCCGCCGAAATCGTGGATGGTGGCGTGCCTTTCGTTGCCTGTAATGCCGATCGACGTGCCGCTGTCCCAGTGCGCGGAAATGGCCGCGATGGCTCTCGGCTTTACCGTCCGGCCGAACTCTGCCAGAGCCTCCTGGTACGGCCCGTGCTGGAGTGCGACCATCGGCGAACCGTGCGAGACAAAGACCGCGGGCATAACTTCGGACTGCGGATATGGGCTCATGGTGGTTCTGCGCTCCTATCCTACAGATGCTTGTTATAACACGCAAGTTGCAAAAGAAATTCCGATCGGTAATCTCCGTTGCGTGGCATTCAAGTTCCCTATGGTGATTGAAGGGTGGAAGCGCAGGGCTCCACCCAGGGTAGCAATATTTCCTACGCCACCGGCCGCGGCGCGGTTGAGCCGCCGATAGCGAACAGTTTTTTGACCATCATCCAAACAAGACGCTCGATAACGATCAGCATGGTCACGGCGAGCAACCCCGCAAACACTAACCACCACTTCAGATGCGCAAGCATTCTAATGTAGGCCCCCGTTTCACTGAAGCTGGACCACTCCTCTACGATCCGTCCGTCCACGATTCGCCAAATGGTGATGCCACGAACTTCCACCCTTGTTCCGGTGGGAGGAAGTCCCTCATAACCGGAGCCAGTATGAGTTCCTTGAAATGTCCATAGCACAGCCACCTTGTCTCCTTCCGCGACCATTTCCTGGACGCTCATCCGGAGGTCTGGAAATGCCTTCTTTTCAGCGTGTACCGCCTCCTGGTCTGCCTTCAGGTCCACCGATTGGTGAAGTCCGTGGTTTTGGAAATAAGGCGCGTAGATTTCGTCCGCCACCTGGAACTTACCCTGGTTGAAAATCTCATCAAATACGCGCATGGCCACGGCTTTGTTTCTGGCCTGGACCGACCCATCAGGACTTGGCTGCCCTCGGGCCATCAGCAGAACGCCGGGCAGAAAACACAGGGCGACGACGGACAGCAAGCGCATGGCTCACCTCTCGGCTGATTGATTTGCGTTAATGGAATACGGGTCTTGGCCTACCCACGTTCAGAGCTGATGATAATGAACCGAAGGTGAAGGGCAAACCGGAAGCTGCACCAAAATGACGAAATCAGCCCATTAGACTCACAATCCTGACGCGCCCGATTGCTTGTGTAAAGGCGATCTATCTCCAACTATCTCATCGACTCCCACGTCTTATATCGGCCTTGCTCAATAACTGCACGCAATCCAACTATCCTCATTTCGCTGAAAGATCGCGGGTGACTTCCAGAAGCAAGGAGAATAGCGTTAGCCCTGCGAACCAGAAACCGAGCTTGTCCCAATTTCGCTTGGCCTTGCGCCCTGCTATTGCGTATGCGATTATCAGTGGAATCAATATGCCATCCGCTGCATATCCCTCGACTTCTCCATCTACCATGCCCTTAGACCAGACAAGTGCTTGAACGACGGCCAGGAAACGCCCGTAATGATTCCCGCTACTCCAAGCCAAGTAATTCGCTTTTGCGGTATCGCGGACGGTTGCGGGCTTGTGCTCATGGACTTCCTCCTGGACGTGGCGAGCGTACATTACCGAAGAACCTGAAACAAGGATTGCTGTCGGTAATGTCGTTAGCACATGATATGTCCGGTTGATTTAGCACATGAAATGTCCGCTTGG
>Ga0207826_1000444_pt1 | contig 11906 bp, 10 predicted proteins | sample LuqExpMetageno80_FD_187837 | JGI IMG/M metagenome (GOLD analysis project Ga0207826, IMG submission 187837) | Tropical forest soil microbial communities from Luquillo Experimental Forest, Puerto Rico - Sample 80 (SPAdes) | ecosystem: Environmental > Terrestrial > Soil > Tropical forest ... | reverse complement strand
TAGATTTCGCTCGCCGCGGCGTTCCTGTTGGGGGTGGGATTGAGCATCGCTGCCGCTATGTAAGGCTTTCGGGCGACCGAGGCCAGTGGACACATTAAGGCGGAACAGCAACAGTACAGCCATGCGCCGTTTGATGCTGCTCCGCCACGCCAAGACCGAGCGCGCCGAGCCCGGCCAGCGCGATCGCGATCGCAAACTGGTAAAACGCGGCCGCGCCGATGCGCCGACGCTGGGCGCCTATATGACCCACCACGATCTGATCCCGGACTTGGTGCTGGTTTCGCCGGCGGCGCGCGCCCGGGAAACGTGGGATCTGGTGGCTGAGGCTTTTGACAGGCCGCCGCGCCAAGAAACCGACGATCGCATCTATAACGCCAGTCCGCATAAGCTTCTTGACGTCGCCGCCGAGTCGCGAAAGGCGAAGAAGCTTCTCATCGTCGGTCACAATCCGAGTCTGCACGAATTCGCGCTGCAATTGATTGCATCCGGAGACGTGGAAGCCCGCGAACAGCTACGCGACAAATTGCCGACGTCAGGGCTGGTCGTGATGGACCTGCCGATTGGCGACTGGGCGGAGCTCCGCCCGCATTCGGCGCGATTGGAGCGTTTTGTCACGCCTCGTCTGATCGCCGCGGCGACCGAATAAGGCGCGGCGCGGACGCGCTTACGCGGGGCGTTTGCGGCTCATGCGCCGGCCAGCGCCGCCAGGATGCGCACCCAGCTACGAATGCCCTTGTGAAAGCTCTTGAGATCGTACTTTTCGTTGGGCGAGTGAACGCGGTCATCGTCGAGCGCAAAGCCGACCATCAGCGTATCCATGCCGAGCACAGCCTTGAAATCGCTGACGATCGGAATCGAGCCGCCGGCGCCGACAGTGACCGCCTTCTTTCCCCATTCCTGCGCCAAAGCCTCGCGTGCTTTGGCAAGCGCCGGATTATCGAACGCGACATTGAACGCCGGCGCGCTGGTGAAATTGCCGAATTCCACGGTGCAGTCGCCGGGCACGCGCGCACGCACGAATTCGCGGAACGCCAGGCGAATTTTCTCCGGATCCTGGGCGCCGACGAGGCGAAACGATACCTTGGCCATCGCCTTGCCGGGAATGACCGTCTTGGCCCCCTCTCCGGTATAGCCGCTGATAATGCCGTTCACTTCGGCGGTCGGCCGCGTCGAGATTTGCTCGATCAACATGCGGTCTTTTTCACCGGCCGGAATTTGCAGCCCGATGGGCGCCAGAAATTTTTCTGGCGTCAGTTCCAGCCCGGCGAGATCCGCTTTGATGTCGGCCGGCAGTTCCGGCACGCCGTCATAGAATCCGGGAATAGCGACCGAACCATCGGGCCGGTGCAAGACGGAAAGAATGTCGGCGAGAACATGGATCGGATTTCGCGCGGCGCCGCCGAACAAGCCGGAATGCAGATCGCGATCCGCGCACGTCAGCCGGACCTCTTCATAGACCAGGCCGCGCAGCGACGTTGTGATCGACGGCGTTTCGGCGTCCCACATCCCGGTATCGCACACCAGTGCGAGATCGCGTCTGAACTCTTCGGCGTTGTCGCGAACAAATCCAAACAAATGTTTCGAGCCGCACTCCTCTTCGCCTTCGATCATGATCGTAATGTCGAGCGGAAGTTTGCCTGTTACCACCTTGAATGCGCGGCACGCCTCGATGAAGGTCATCGCCTGGCCTTTATCGTCGCAGGCGCCGCGCGCCACGATGATTTTGCGCCCCTGTTCCGTCGCAATGCGCGGTTCGAACGGCGGCGTCTGCCACAGATCGAGCGGGTCGACCGGCTGCACGTCATAATGGCCGTAGAATAAGACCCGAGGCCGTGGATTGGCGCCGTTGCCGCTTTTACCGATCACCACCGGATGGCCTGCGGTCGGGCGCAGACTGGTGTCGAAGCCGAGACTGCCGAGATCGGCCGTGACGTGTTCCGCTGCTTTGCGGCACTGCGCGGCAAAAGCGGGGTCCGTCGAGATCGACTGAATGCGCAACAACGCGAACAGCCGTTCGAGACTTGAATCGAGCTCGCGATCGACATGGGTCAAGATCGCGGACACGGCATTATTTGCACTCATATTCTTACTGTTTCTTACTGTCACAATTGATCGATGCCTGGGACGCGCGCATTGCCGTAAACGCCGCGCGCATACGCCGTAAATTTTATAATCCACGACCGCGGTCCTTGTCACCCGCTCTCTATTTTCACGCGTTGCAAGTTTGCAACGCTTGGGCACGTTCGATCCGCGCCTGCTTGTCACCCCCGCCTTTGACCTTGCAATATGTCTGGCGGACCTTCGGGGCTGGCGAGGGAGTCAATGGACGAGCTGATCGCACGTCTGGTCGCCGATGTCGGCATAGATCGTGCAACTGCGGAAAAAGCCGTCGGTATCATCCTTGAATTTCTGGTCAAGGAGGGCCCAGCTGACAAAGTCCAACCATTGCTGGCCAAACTTCCGGGAGCCGAGGCGGTGATGCAAGGGGCCGCGAGTGAAAGCGAGTCTGGCGGCATGATGGGTGGAGTCATGGGCGCGGGCATGCGCATGATGTCGGCCGGTTTAAGCATGGGTCAGGTGCAGAGCGTGACCCGCGCGGTAATTGCGTATACGCGAGAGCAAGCAGGCGAGGATGCGGTCGGCGAGATCGTCGCTGCAATCCCCGGGCTCGCGCAGTTTGTTTGAGTACCAACGTGTTTGTTGCGATCAAGCTGCGCTGAGGGAACATCGATGGCGTATCCTATTTCCGAAATTCAGGGGATCGGAACCGACGTTGCCGCCATTTTGAAATCGGACGGGATTCGCACCACTGTTACGCTGCTGCGCTTGGCCAAGACGCCGAAGCAAAGATTAAAGCTGGCGCTCAAGACCGGAGCGCCGGAGAAAAACGTACTGGATTGGGTGACCGCCGCCGATCGCATGCGGATCAAGGGCGTGGGCTGGGAATATGCGGAACTGCTGCGGGCTGCCGGCGTGCGGACGGTCAGTGAGCTTCGCTACCGCAATCCGCAAAAGCTCGCGGAGGCGATGGCGGAGGTCAATACCAAGCGCAAATTGGTCCGCGTCCTGCCGTCTGTGAATACCGTCGCACGCTGGATCGAGGATGCCAAAAAACTGCCGCCGCTGATCCGTTACTGATTGCAGCCGGCGGCCGGCCGCCCTTGATGGGATACCAGATTGTTCCGCCGCCGCTTGACTTCGCGGGAGCGGCCGCGCAAAGCCAGCGCCATGAGCGGCACGAGGCCGCCGAATAATTTAAGGACGGATAAACTTAAGGACATGGGCCATGGCGGCGAGGACCACGGCCGCAAATGTCACGCACGGCGCTCCATCGGTCTCGGGCACAGCACCCGCCGGCAACGTGCTGACCGGGCTTCTCGCCAAGGGCGGCACGCTGGTGATGGGCGTGCTTAATGTCACGCCCGATTCATTCTCCGACGGCGGCCGTTTCCTCGAGCCGACGGCCGCACTCGCGCAGGCGCAGCGGCTTGTCGAGGAAGGCGCCGACATCATCGATGTCGGCGCGGAATCGACGCGGCCCTATGGCGGCGCTGTCCTGGTTTCGCTCGACGAGGAGCGACACCGTCTCGACGCGGTGCTGCCGGCAATCGTCGGGCTCGGCATGCCGGTTTCGATCGATACGATGAAAGCGCCGGTCGCGGCCTGGGCGCTCGAGATCGGGGCAGCAATCGTCAACGATGTCTGGGGGCTGCAGCGCGATCCCGACATGGCGGGTGTCATCGCCAATCACGGCGCCCCTGTCATTATCATGCACAATCGCGAGACGGCCGATCCGGCAATCGACATCATCGCCGCGGTGACCGAATTCTTCTCGCGCTCGCTCGAAATCGCGTGGCAGGCCGGCATCGCCCGCGAGCAGATCGTGCTCGATCCGGGGATCGGCTTCGGCAAGACGCCCGAACAGAGCCTTGCCTGCATCGCGCGGCTTGACGTCTGGCGCGGATTTAATCTGCCGATTTTGGTCGGAGCTTCGCGCAAGCGCTTCATCAACGCGATTGTGCCAGCCGAACCGAGCGAGCGGCTGGGGGGATCGCTGGCTGCGCATCTGATCGCTGTCGAAAACGGCGCGGCGATCATCCGTGCGCACGACGTCGCAGCGACGGTCCAGGCACTAGCGGTGGCCGCCGCGATCAGGCGAGGACGATGAGCGACACCATTTTTCTCAAGGGACTGGGGCTGCACGCCTATCACGGCGTGATGCAGCACGAAGCCAAGGTCGGGCAAACTTTCTATGTCGATCTGAAACTCGACCTCGAGCTTGGCACCGCGTCGCGAACCGACAAATTGAAAGATACGGTTTCCTACGACTTCGTCGTCAAGACCGTCGCCGAGGCGTTTTGCGGCCGCCGCTATCGCCTGGTGGAAGCGGCAGCCGGCGCGGTGGCCGACGCCGTGTTGGCGCGCTGCCCGCAAGTACGTAGCGTTCGCGTTACCGTGCACAAGCCTCACGCGCCGGTCGCGGCGACATTCGAGGATGTCGGCGTGACGATCGAGCGCGCCCGCAGTCGAAAGTCATGAATCAATCCTCGGCCGAGGCTTTGCTCGCCCTCGGCGGCAATATTGGCGATGTCCGTGTAACGTTCGAACGCGCCATCGCCATGCTGTGCGTCGATGGCGCCGTGCGGCTCCTCGCGCGCTCTTCAGATTACCGCACCCCCCCTTGGGGCGTTACGGATCAGCCGGCATTCATCAACGCCGCGATCGTTGTGGCGACCTCGCTCGATCCGCACGAACTGCTCGTGCGCGTGCAGACCGTCGAACGGGCGCTCGGCCGCGACCGCACACGCGAACGTCGATGGGGGCCGCGCAGAATCGACATCGACATTCTCGCCTATGACAACGTTGTGTTGCGCGAGGCGGATTTGACGCTGCCACACCCGCATTTGTTCGAACGCGCATTTGTTCTTTTGCCGCTTGCTGAAATTGCGGCCGACCGAGCCATCGTCGGGCAACGGGTTGGCGATGTGCTTGCTGGTGCGGATGTGGCGGGCATCGAGAAGCTGCCGCCAAGGAAAGCCGACAAGGGAAGCTGAAGCGCCGCACTGAACCGTCCTCTGGCCGGTTGGCCGCCGCGCCAGCGCGTGGCATTTTCCGGCCATGGCAAAACCCGAGGCCCCCATATCGACCGCCGATTTTCCTGCTGCGACGGAGGCGGATTGGCGAAAGCTCGTCAATGCTGCGCTCAAGGGTGGATCGTTCGAACGGCTTGAGAGCCGGACCTATGACGGCCTGACCATAAAACCGCTTTATGCATCCGCGCGTGAAGCAAGCGGCATTGCCGGGCGCCCGGGCGGCACCGCGTGGACGGTCATGCAACGGGTCGATCATCCCGATCCGGCGGCGGCGAACACGCAGGCGCGCGAGGATTTGAACGGCGGCGCGACCGGCTTGGTGCTGGTGTTTGCCGGTTCGGTGAGCGCCAATGGTTTTGGGCTTGAGGCAAACTCGGCCGCGCTCGCACGCGTGCTCGACGGCATCGATCCTCGCGGCATAATTTGGGACTTGAACTTAAGTCCGCCGACGCGCGCCATGGCCCGCGAAGTGGCGACGCTGATTAAGAATCGCGGCATTGCTCCAAGTGCGATCGATCTACGGTTCAGCATCAATCCAATCGGTGGTTTCGCCGCGGCCGGACGCAGCGCGCAAGGCTGGCAAGAGCTCGCGCTGCCCTTCGCCGAAACGATCGCCGCATTGGCGAACGATGGGTTTCGCGGACCGTTCGGTGTCGCCGACGGACGCGTGATCCATAATGCCGGTGGGTCGGAAGCGCAGGAGCTTGCTTTTGCACTCGCCTGCGCAGTGGCCTATTTGCGCGCCCTCGAACAAAGCGGCATGGCGCTGCAAGCCGCCTATGACGCGATCTATTTCCGGCTGACCGCAGACGCCGATCAGTTTCTGACCACGGCCAAATTTCGCGCGATGCGAAAATTGTGGGCGCGCGTCGCGACCGCAACCGGGATTTCGGCGAAACCAACAATTGTCACGGCCGAAACCGCGTGGCGGATGCTCACGCGCCGCGACGCCTACGCCAACATATTGCGGTCGACGATCGCGGTCGCCGCCGCCGGGCTTGGCGGCGCCGATGCAATCACCGTTCTGCCGCATACCGCCACGCTTGGTTTGCCGGACGCTTTCGCGCGCCGCGTGGCGCGCAATATGCAATTCGTGCTGTTGGAGGAATCCAACCTGGCGCGGGTTGGAGACCCGGCGGCGGGATCCGGTGCCTTCGAAGCTCTGACCGAGGAGCTTTGCCTTGCCGGCTGGACGCAATTTCAGGAGATCGAACGCGCGGGCGGCGCATGGCCGTCGCTGGAAAGTGCGCTCCTCCAACGCAACGTCGCCGCGGTGCGCACGGCGCGCCAACAAGCATTGGCGCGTGGAAAGGAGATTCTGACCGGCACCAATGCCTATCCCGATATCGCCGAAACACCGCCCGCCATACTCGCGGTGGCCCCGCGGGCGCGGAGCGACGAACCCGCAAGCGTAACCGCAGCATCGCTGCCGCGACTGCGGCTCGCCGAGCCATTTGAAGCCTTACGCGACAAATCCGACCGAATTCTCGCCGCAACCGGGGAGCGGCCGAAAGTTTTCCTCGCCACGTTTGGTGCGCCGGCGGAGTTCACCGCGCGCGCAGACTTTGCCGCCAAATTTTTCGAGGCCGGCGGCATCCAAGCTGTGAGTGGGCCTCCTTCCGATTATCGCGCCGCAGAGGCCGGGATCGCTTGTCTCTGTCCGTCGGGCAAGGCTTCCGAGCGGGAATTGGCGTCAGCTGCCGCAGCGATCAAACGAAACGGCGCACGCCACATCTATTTCACGGGGCGGGTTGCCGCGCAGGAGGACATGCTGCGCGCCGCCGGCGTGCAAACGTTCATTGATGAAAGTTCCGACGCCCTGGCGACACTGAATGCGGCTTACGATATTCTTCATCAAAGGGATCAATAACCTTAGCGCTGCGCATGACCCGGATTTCGGATTTTTCTAAGGTGGCATTCGCAGATTTGGCGGCTCCGACATCCGCCGACGGCGCGCCTTGGCCAACGCCCGAGGGCATAGCGGTGAAATCCGCCTATGCCGCCCGCGACCTCGAAGGGCTCATCGGTCTCGACGGCTTTCCCGGCATCCCGCCTTATCTGCGTGGCCCCTACCCCACCATGTATGTCACACAGCCGTGGACGATCCGGCAATATGCCGGTTTCTCGAGCGCGGAAGATTCGAATGCCTTCTACCGGCGCAATCTTGCCGCCGGCCAGAAAGGCCTTTCGATTGCCTTCGATCTCGCCACCCATCGCGGTTATGACAGCGATCATCCGCGTGTTGCCGGCGATGTCGGCATGGCCGGCGTGGCGATCGATTCGATCTACGATATGCGCACGCTGTTTGCCGGCATTCCGCTCGACCGGATGTCGGTGTCGATGACGATGAACGGCGCGGTGCTGCCGGTGCTTGCGCTCTATATCGTCGCCGCCGAAGAGCAAGGCGTGCCGCCGCAAAAGCTCGCCGGCACGATTCAGAACGACATCCTCAAAGAATTCATGGTGCGCAACACATACATCTACCCGCCGCAACCGTCGCTGCGCATCGTCTCTGATATCTTCTCCTACACGTCGGCGCATATGCCGAAATTCAATTCGATTTCGATTTCTGGGTATCACATGCAGGAAGCCGGCGCGACCGCTGATCTCGAACTCGCCTATACGCTCGCCGACGGCGTCGAATATGTGCGCGCCGGACTCGCTGCCAATTTGCCGGTCGATCGATTTGCGCCGCGGCTGTCGTTCTTCTTCGGCATCGGCATGAATTTCTTCATGGAAGTGGCGAAGCTGCGCGCAGCGCGGATGCTATGGGCGAAGCTGATGAAAGAATTCGAGCCGCAAGACGAGCGCTCGCTGTCGCTGCGCACCCATTGTCAGACCTCGGGCTGGTCGCTCGCAGCGCAGGATGTCTTTAACAATGTGGCCCGCACCTGCATCGAGGCGATGGCGGCGACCCAGGGCGGCACGCAATCACTGCACACCAACGCGCTCGACGAGGCGCTGGCGCTGCCGACGGATTTTTCAGCGCGCATCGCGCGCAACACGCAGATCGTGCTGCAGAAGGAAAGCGGCACCACGCGCGTGATCGATCCATGGGGCGGTTCGTTCTTTGTCGAACGGCTGACCAGCGATCTTGCGGCGCGGACCTGGAGTCACATCCGTGAAGTCGAAGAGCTCGGCGGCATGACGCGCGCGATCGAATCGGGCTTGCCGAAGCTGCGCATCGAGGAGGCGGCAGCACGCACGCAAGCGCGCATCGATTCCGGCGCGCAAGCGGTGATCGGGGTCAACAAATTCCGGCCGCGCGACGAAAAGCCGATCGATGTTCTCAAAGTGGACAATGCCGCGGTGCGTCAATTGCAGATCGACAAGCTCAAGCGGCTCAAGCGCGAGCGCGACTCCGAGGCGCTCAAGCAGGCGCTTGAGGCTCTGACCCGCAGCGCCGCCGGCGGCAACGGCAATCTGTTGGCGCTTGCGATCGATGCGGCGCGCGCCAAGGCAACCGTGGGCGAGATCTCACTGGCGCTGGAAAAAGCGTTCGGGCGTCATCAGGCCGAGATCAGGGCGATTTCCGGCGTCTATGGACGGGAGGTCGGCATGGCTGATGCCGTCGAACGTGTGCAGAAACTCGTCGCCGAGTTCGAAGATAATGAAGGCCGCCGCCCGCGCATCCTGGTCGCCAAGATCGGCCAGGACGGCCATGATCGCGGGCAGAAGGTCATCGCCACGGCCTTTGCCGATCTCGGTTTCGACGTCGATATCGGCGCGTTATTTGCAACGCCGGTCGAGGCGGCGCGCCAAGCCGTCGAGAACGACGTTCATATTATTGGTGTTTCCTCGCTTGCGGCCGCGCATCTGACGCTCGTGCCCGAGCTTAAGGCCGAGCTGGAGAAGCTCGGCCGCGGCGACATCATGATCGTCGTCGGCGGGGTCGTGCCGCCGCAGGATTATGCGGCGCTCAAAGCTGCCGGCGCCGAAGCGATCTTCCCACCAGGCACGGTGATCGCCGAAGCCGCCGAAAGCCTGCTCTCGACGCTCAATCGCCGGCTCGGGCACTCCAAAGCCGCCGCCGAGTAACGGCGCGCGGTCTCACTCCGCAGCGGCGTGCTGCGCATTATCATCCGATGTTGCGACCGGCGCCGCCGGCGCAGCCGGCGGCACGGGCGGCGGCGCGCGGCCCAAAGACGTGACGAAGGCACGGAATTTCGGGTTGGTGCTGAGCGCGTCGCGGCCGGCGGTGATCAGCATATCGATCTGGTCGGGCGGCAGCGCAAAGCGTGTCTCGACCCGATTAAGTGCGGCGGCGCGATCCGGTCCCAGCGCATCAAACGAAATCTTGCCGATAAAGAATTCCACGTCGCGGCAATTCCAGCCGGGCGGCGCGCCAAAGCGGTGCCGGTCGGCTTCGGAGAGCCCGCAACGCCAGCTCACCAGCGTCTTGCGCCAGTCCGACATCGTGGCATCGAACGCCGAATAGCTGCCGATCGCACCGGATTCCGTGGCGGTGTCGGAGGTCGCCATGATGAGATCGACGCCCTTGGGACCCGGAACGGTTTGTGCCCATTGCCCGGACGGTGCGCGGCCGGAATCGACGACCAGGAACAAAAACCGACGCAGCTTGACCGCTTCTTGCGGGGCCAGCGGGCCAAAGGGCGTACTGGCCGCAAGCCGCGCAACGGTGAAACCTGCGAGCCCATAATTGTCGATGAGGCCGCCATCGAGCAGCTTGACATAGTTAAGCGCGCCGGTGCGGTAGCGCTCTAACGCGTCGGCATAGGATTTGATCAGCGGCGCGGCATTGGGGTCGTTGTGCGCGCGTGCGACCCAAGCCGGCAGCGGCGTTGTACAGCTGCCATGATAGTTCTGAATGACAATTGGCGCGAACACGACCGGCACGGCGGCGGAAGCAGCAACCGCCAGGGAGACCGGATAGCTGGCGAGATCGCTGCACAGCGCGCTGAATGTCACCGGCGCAAAGATAAACGCGGTGCGGTCATAAATGTCGGCAGCGTTGATCCAGACGCGCGGCCGCGACCGCCGCAACAGATCTTTGTAAGTCGCTTGGCTGTAGAGATGGGTGTCGAGCCAAACCGGGAATTTGGTGGTGTCGTTGACGCCGCCGTTGAGCCCGCGCGCGATATTGCCGAGGCTCAGATCGGTTTGCAGCGATTCCTCGGCATTGACCAAGAGAAAGCGCTGGCGGAAATCGGCGATCGCCGCGCGCCCCTTCAGCCCATAATAGGCCGCAAGGATCGATCCGCCGGAGACGCCGGAGAGAAAATCAAGCCGGTCGAGCAGCGATACCGTGCCACTGCGCGTCGGTACGCGGGTCTGATCGAAACCTTCCAGCACGCCGTAAGAAAAAGCGGCGGCGCGCATGCCGCCGCCGGAAAATGACAGCCCGACGACCATATCGTCGTAGCTGGTCTCGACCCCCGTCGCGAGTTCGACCTCGACCTCGCGGGGATTGGCGGCAAGACGCTGATTGACTGGATCGTTTTGGATCGCCGAGGCGCACGCCGTCACCAGGGCCGCACTCGCAATGACGCGCCCCGCGCGGATCGCACCTTGCAACCACGCCCCAAACATTCAGAAAAGGTTAAGCGCAGCCCCTCCTGCCCGGCAAGCAAAGCTCAGCCGGCCTGAAAAGTAAGACTTCTTTAGGGTTAATGTGAAGTGGCGCGAGAGGAAAAAGGCGGCAACCGGGACGCGCCTGCCCGCCGCAGTTTAGCTGCCATAAACGGCCGCGTTTCGGCGGTCATGATTCTCGTTGGAGATTCAACAGCTTACAGAGCGCCGCTGCGCGTCTTTGCACAAAAATACCGGGATTTACGCGTTATTTCACTCAGAATCGCCGGAAAATCCCCGTGATTACGTAACGAAAGTTGACGGCTCTCGCCGATGGCCCGTCGGCTCGGTTACCGATCCACACGCCCATCTGCGGCTCCGCCCAACTCCCACGGGGGACGATTCTGCACTGTTCGGCAGTGAAAGCGGGACTACGCGCGCAACGGCCTTTGAGATTCTCCGCGAATCTTCGATACTTCTGCATCCCCTCCCGATTTTTCCCCGCAATCCCCACATTTAGTAGTTGATTCAGAAATTCGTACTAAGTCTTGACGCGCGTCACCGGCTTGTCTTAGCCTTTGCAAGTTCGGCGCGCGAGTACCGGAGTCCGCCGGGCTCTCCAAAAAGGGGTTTGTGGGACTGCTTCGCGCCGCGTGCGGCGCGTGCGTGGATGCGTGTTGCCGGTTTTGCGTGAGTGGTATCGGGCGGTGTCGGCCAAATGGCCCGCCGGACAGGACTGGGGCAAGGGTTACGAAAGGCTGCGACAAACCACATTGCCGCAACCCGAAAGTCGGACCCAGTTCAAGGGAAATCCCGGAAAAGAGAAAGCCGGGACGAAGTGGCGTCGGGTGGAAACAGGAAACGGAATTGGACGCGATGGAAGATCCTCCATCGCGTCGCGGGGAAACAGCCAGTGACCTATATTGGGCGTGTAGGCCACTGTGACCGAAAGCACCAAGATCAAAGGGCAAAAAAATGCGGATCGAGCGGCGCTACACGAAAGAGGGACAATCCCCCTACGCGGACATCGCTTTTCATCTCACCACGAGCGAAATCCGCAATCCCGACGGTTCGGTCGTGTTCCACGCCGAAAACATCGAAGTTCCGGAACAGTGGTCGCAAGTCGCCTCCGACGTACTGGCGCAAAAATATTTCCGCAAAGCTGGCGTGCCGACTCGGCTGAAAAAGGTCGAGGAGGAGACCGTCCCGTCTTGGCTGTGGCGCAGCACCGCCGATGACGAGGCCTTGAAGGAATTGCCGGACGCCGAGCGTTTCACCGGCGAA
>Ga0207826_1000443_pt1 | contig 11908 bp, 13 predicted proteins | sample LuqExpMetageno80_FD_187837 | JGI IMG/M metagenome (GOLD analysis project Ga0207826, IMG submission 187837) | Tropical forest soil microbial communities from Luquillo Experimental Forest, Puerto Rico - Sample 80 (SPAdes) | ecosystem: Environmental > Terrestrial > Soil > Tropical forest ... | reverse complement strand
CAGAAAAGCAGGCCAGCGCCCCAGGTGGGGTCCTCGGCCTCGACGAATTTCATGGTTACGCTGACATCCATGTCATTCGGGAAGATATTCCCTTCGTAAACCGCCGAGTAAGTCTCCTTCACGGCCAGTTGCACGACAAATTTCACGTCCTTGACCTCAAAGGCTTTGTCCGGCGATCCCCAACCCGGGTCCAGCGAGGTAAATTTATTCCTCAAAGAGCACTGAGCCGGCCCAACTTCCCGAAACCAAGCCGAGAATTGATACCATTAACAGCAGCGCAACCAATTTTCGATTCATCTTTCTCCTCCGCCAGCTTTTCTACAAACAATAATTTCTAGGGAGATCTTGTTAAGCGCTACTACAGGAGAATCTTTTCAAGAAGGGGACTTAAGGAGTGGGAAATGCCAGGTAAAAGGGAAAACTGGACTAAAAGGCGCTCGCTCCCGGCAAGGTTTTTCCCGCAGGAGTTGCCGCCGAGGCAGAAAACTGCTGGAATTGCTTGGCGATGAATCAGCCCTTAACCAGGCAGAGGTGCGGAGTCTTTTCCGGCATCGGGTCCTGGCTTCTCAGCTTGCCCTGTTTCAGGGTATTCTTGATGCGGATGCCGTTCAGGAGGAAGTAAGCGATGACCGCCCGTTCCCAGGCACGGGTAGGTTCGCCGTGGGACATGCGATCCTTGTAAAAATCAAGAAGGGTGGCGAGGTCTGATTCATCTAAAGACAATACGTTATCTGCAATCTTTTCCAGGGCTTCGGGGATCATAGATGGTGAGGTGCGCCTTTCTGCAGGGAGGAATTTCTAAACCTCCTTATACTTAAATAATCTGGAGGTTATGTCAAGGAAAAGTTTATCCCTTTTGTGAAAAAAAATCGAGGAGCTCAACCAGGCGCTCGGTCTCGGCCTGAAGGATAGCCTCCCCCTGGCTGGCGGTGGCCGGCGCTGGGTCGCCCCATACCCCTCCCGGCCAGTAACGGCGCTTGTCCCGCACCAGCAGGTATTTGGGAAAGGTGGGCCACTCCGCCGGGGCAGTCCCCTCCACCAGGTGGGGGTAGGCGGCCAGCATCAAGGCCGTTTCCACTTCCCCGGCGTGGGAGTCGCCTTTGGTCTTCACCAGCTCCGGCCGGGCCGCCACTACTTCCCGGAGCAGGTCCAGGAGGTTCACCACCGCCACCTTAAGGTCCGGCAGCTCGGCGAGTAAGGTCTCCCCGGCTTCCACCAGGGCGGCCATATGGGTGCCCCCGGCGTGCCCGCTCATGATCACCAGGTTACTGAGGCCTTGACGGTGAAACTCCCGGCCCAGTTCCGCCACCAGGGCTCTAAGAGTGTCCCCTGAGATGGATACCGTGCCGGGGTGCTCCCGGGTGGAGCGGCACAGGCCATAATAGAAGGGGGGCGCCACCAGCACCGGGCGCAGTTCTGCCGCCCGGCGGGCCACCTCCATCGCATGAAAGGTGTCCGTGCCCAAGGGCAGGTGCGGGCCATGCTCCTCCACCGAGCCCACCGGCAGAATGACGGTGCGGTGCTGGGCGCGCCCGGCGGAAAATTCCGGCATGCGCAGGTTTTCCCAGTGGGTCATACTTTCCCTTCCCTTTTTGCTTCATACCCCAACCCTATCCTCCCGGCAAGGGGATTTTTTCCGGCCCGGGAAAAAATGCTTGACTCCCCTTTTGCCGAAAGGGTATAAAACAGCGAGGATTTGTACCAAAAAGCACAAGGAGCCCACCTTTGGAGATCCCTGCGGCCCTGACCGATTTCACCTACGTCCTGGTGTTTCTGGTGGTCGCGGCCCTGTTTGCCCTGGGGCCACTTCTGATCGCTTACCTCATTGCGCCCCGCAGCTTCGGAGCCGCCCGGGATGAAATCTACGAATGCGGCATGCCCATCCTGGGGAACGCCTGGATCCAGGTGGCCGTCATCTACTACCTCTTCGCCCTGCTGTTTCTGGCCTTTGACGTGGACGTGCTCTTTCTCTTTCCGGTGCTTCTGGCCTACGGCAAGGGGTATATCTGGCGGGATTTCATCGAAATCACCATCTTTGTCGGCATTCTCTCCCTGGTGATTATTTACGCCTGGTGCAGGGGGGTTTTCACTTGGAAACGAAAACCGGAGCGCCTTTAATTCACCTGGGCCTCCTGGAGGAGGCCCTGAATCTGGCCCGGGCCAACTCTTTGTGGCCGCTCACTTTTGGTCTGGCCTGCTGCGCCATTGAAATGATGGCCGCGGGGGCCTCCCGGTTCGATCTGGACCGCTTCGGCGCCGGCGTCTTCCGCCCATCTCCCAGGCAGTGTGATCTGATGATCGTGGCCGGCACCATCAGCAAGAAGATGGGCCCCGCCGTGGTCCGCCTCTGGGAGCAGATGCCCGCGCCCAAGTGGGTCATTGCCATGGGCAACTGCGCCATCTCCGGCGGGCCTTTTTACTATCCCGACCAGTACGCCATCATTCCCGGGGCCGACCTTATCATCCCGGTGGACGTGTATGTGCCGGGGTGCCCGCCCCGGCCCGAGGGTCTCATCGAAGGCATTTTGCTCCTGGAAGAAAAGATCACCAAAAGAGGCCGCCTGAGGAAATTCAGAGATGTTACAGGATGATATCCAAAAAGCCCTGGTGCCGTTGAACCTGGAGTTGGTGACGGCGGGCGACTACGGCAAGACCGGCTGCCACCTGGAAGTGACTGCCGCCCCCGGACAGATGCCGGAGGTAGCTAAGAATATGCTGTCTTTGGGCTGCTTCCTGGAGTCCCTCACCGGACTGCACGATCCCGAGCACTTTACCCTGGTGTATCACTTCGGGAACTTCAGGGAGCTGTGCCGCACCGAGGTGAATGTCAAGGTGCCTCTGGACCAGGAGGCCGTGAGCATCAGCCACATTTACCCCGGGGCCAACTGGTACGAGCGGGAGGCCTATGACCTGTTCGGCATCCGCTTTGCCGGGCACCCGGATTTGCGGCGCATTCTCCTGCCCTTTGAAGCCGATTTTCACCCCTTGCTGAAAAAATTTGAAGCGAGTTCGGGCGATGCTTGAGCGTGGATTAGAAGAAAAAACTTACGTCTTGAACCTCGGCCCCCAGCACCCCAGCACCCACGGCGTGCTCCGGGTGGAGTTGGAGATGGAGGGCGAGTTCATCACCAAGGCGGACCCGGACATCGGCTACGGCCACCGGGGCCACGAGCACATGGCGGAGAACCGCACCTACGCGCAGTTTCTCCCCAACATGGGCCGGGTGGACTACCTCCACGCCCTGGCCTATAACCAGTGCTACTGCATGGCGGTGGAAAAGCTCCTGGGGCTTACGGTGCCGGAGCGGGGAGAGTTCATCCGGGTGATCACCGCCGAGATGAATCGCCTCTGCAGCCACCTCCTGTGGGTGGGGGCCTACCTCATGGACCTGGGCGCCTTCACCCCCTTCCTCTATTGCTTTGACGACCGGGAACAGCTCCTGGATCTTCTGGACTACCTCACCGGCTCCCGCCTGACCTACTGCTTTTACCGTTTCGGCGGGGTACCGGTGGACATCGACGACGACTTTACCACGGGCTGCCGCAAGTTCATCAAGCGCCTGCGCAGCCGCTGGGCCGATTACGACAACCTGGTGACCAAAAACGTCATCTTTATCCACCGGGCCCGGGGTGTCGGCCTCATCACCCAGGACCAATGCATCAGGTACGGGCTCACCGGCCCCATGGTACGGGGGAGCGGCATCCCCTATGATATTCGCAAAAGCGAACCCTACTCCGCCTATCCCCGGTTCGACTTCGAGATTCCCATCGGCGACCGGGGGGACGTCATGGACCGGTACCTGGTGCGCATCCGGGAGATGGAGCAGAGTCTGCGTATCATCGAGCAGGCCCTGGATAAAATCCCCACCGGGCCCATCATGGCGGAGAAGGTGCCCAAGCGCATCAAACCCGCCGCCGGCGAAGTCTACTCCGCGGTGGAAACGGCCCGGGGCGAGTTCGGCTGCTTCATTGTCAGTAATGGGGACGTCAAGCCCTATCGCATCAAGCTCCGGGTGCCCTCTTTCGGCAACCTAAGCATTCTTCCGGAAATTGCCGTGGATACCCTGGTGGCGGACCTCGTAGCCATCCTGGGCTCCATCGACGTGGTCGTGCCGGAAATTGACCGGTAATTAGACGAGTCTACTATGGAATGTCTTACGCACCCTGCTGGAGTTAGCGTTTTGGGCATGCTGGCCGGCATCATCGGGGTCATCGCCCTGGTGGCGGTGAACGCCCTGTTCCTCATCTGGATGGAACGCAAGGTCTCCGCCCATATGCAGCTGAGGCCCGGGCCCATGGAAGTGGGCTGGCACGGCGCCATCCAGACTGTGGCCGACGCTTTGAAGCTGATGGGGAAAGAGCTCATCACCCCCCGGGACGTGGACCGGCCGGTCTATCTGGCGGCACCCATCGTGGTTTTCCTGCCGGTGCTCCTCACCTTCCTGGTGATCCCCTTTTCCCAGACCCTCATCATCCGGGACATGAACGTGGGGATCCTCCTGATCCTGGCCTTCGCCGCGCTGACGGTGCTGGCCATCCTCATGGCCGGCTGGGCTTCCAACAACAAGTACTCCGTGCTGGGGGCCATCCGCTCCGTGGCCCAGAACATCGCCTACGAAATCCCGCTCCTCATTACGCTCATGAGCATCATCCTCATGGTGGGGTCCTTCAGCCTGGTGGATATCGTCGCGGCCCAGAAAACCTACTGGTTTGTCCTGGTCCAGCCCCTGGCCTTTATCCTGTACCTCACCTGCGCCACCGCCGAGACCAACCGGGCTCCCTTCGACCTCCCCGAAGCCGAGAGCGAACTGGTGGCCGGCTTCCATACCGAATATTCCGGCATGCGCTTCGCCCTGTTTTTCCTGGCGGAATACACCAACATGTTCATTGTCGCCGCCATCGCCACCGTCTTCTTCCTGGGCGGCTGGCACGGCCCCTTCCTGCCGGGCATCGCCTGGTTCTTCATCAAGGTGTATTTCGTCATCTTCATGATCATGTGGTTCAGGTGGACCTTTCCCCGGGTGCGCTTTGACCAGCTCATCACTTTCGCCTGGAAGATTCTCATTCCCCTGGCCTTTGCCAACCTGATCATCACTGCGTTCATCATGAAGCTGAGGTGAGTCGTGGACTTTGTTTCGGCTAAAGGTTGAGAGACGTATGGTTAGTTACTTCAAAGAAATTCTGACGGGTTTCGCAAGCTTGCTCGGCGGCATGGCGGTGACTATCCGCTATTTCTTCAAACCCATCGTCACCGTCCAGTACCCCCGGGAAAAGATCATCATGACCCCCCGTTTCCGGGGTCATACCCAGTTTATTCTGGACCCGGAGACCGGCACCCACAGATGCATCGCCTGTGAATTGTGCGTCCGCACCTGCCCGTCTCAACTCATCACTATGAAGGGCGTCAAGCTGGACACCAAGAAAAAGGTGCCCTGGATGTACGTCATCGAGTACCAGTACTGCAGCCTGTGCGGGCTGTGTATCGAGGTCTGCCCCACCACCTCCCTGGAGTGGTCCGACGAGTACCGCCTGGCCGGCTTCACCCGGGAAGACTCAGTCTTTGATATATTCGCCCGGTTACAGAACCAGCAGCGGCTGGCCGGGCTGCCTGTCACGCCCGTCCCGGAGCACCCGGCTGAAGGCGAGGCCGAGCCCGAAGGGGAGGTGCAGGCATGAACGCCGGCTTCATGGCTCAGGGCCTGGCTACCATGGCTTTCCTGCTGGTGGCGGGCATGACACTCCTCGGGGCTCTCATCGCGGTGGCCGCCCGGAACATCTTCCACAACGTCCTGGGGCTGGCCCTCTCGCTCATCGGCGTGGCCGGGATTTTCATCTATCTCAACAGCCCCTTCGTGGCGCTCATGGAGATCCTGATTTACGTGGGAGCCATCTGTATCGCCATCTGCTTTGCCATCATGCTGTCCCAGCCCCTGTATCTCAAAGGGCCGCCCCGCTCCATATTGAAGAGCCTGGGGGCCCTCTTGGGGGCCGGCTCGGTTCTGGGATTCCTGCTGCTCTTGACCAAGAAGACCAGGTGGATCCCCGCCGCCGAGCGCAGCCAGGACTGGTCCATTACCATTATTGGCCATTACTTGTTGACCAACTACGCCCTCATCTTTGAGGTCATCTCGCTGCTCTTGCTTGTGGCCATGCTGGGCGCCATCGTCACCGCCCGGGAAGGCCGCGGCTCCTCCTGAGATTGAGGTCCTTATGCTGATGTTTAACCAACTGGAAACTTACCTGTACCTGGCCCTGGTGCTCTTCGCCATCGGTCTCTACGGGGTGCTGTCCCGGCGCAACCTCATCGCCGTGCTCATCTCCGTGGAACTGATGCTGAACGCCGCCAGCATCAATTTCATGGCCTTCAACCGCTTCCTGGCGCCTCACCCGGCCGTGGGTCAGGTCATTACCCTGTTTATTATGGCCGTGGCCGCCGCCGAAGCCGCTATTGCTCTGAGCATCATCATGGCGGTCTACCGGAAGCTCAAATCCATCAACGCGGAACAAGCCACAGAGCTTAGGGGTTAAACATGGGCTCGGTCGACTGTCTCTTTTCGATCTGTACCGCCATCGTCACCCTGCCGTTATTGGCCTTTGCCCTCATCATGATCTTCACCTGGAGGCAGGCCAAGATCTCCCTGGCCATTTCCTTGACCTGCTCCACCATCTCGCTGATCCTGGCCTGGTACCTCTTCATCACCGTCCGGGATGTTTCCCTGGCCCACCCCATTATCCGCCAGGTGGAGTGGCTGGTGTCCTCCGAGGGCTTCAAGATCCCCTTCGGGTTCCTCCTGGACCCGGTAAGCCTGCTCATGCTGGTCATCGTGGCCACCATCAGCTGGCTCATCCAGGTTTACTCCATCGGTTACATGGAGGGGGACCCGGGGTTCGCCCGCTTTTATGCTGACCTGTCGCTCTTCGGCATGGCCATGCTGAGCCTGGTGTCCGCCAACGCCCTCCTCCAGCTGTTCATCTCCTGGGAGCTCGTGGGCCTGGCCTCCTACCTCCTGATCGGCTTCTGGTACGAGAAATTTTCCGCCTCGGAAGCCGGCAAGAAAGCCTTCGTGGTCACCCGCTTCGGAGACATCGGCTTCTTCATGGGACTGGCCTTCCTGACCATATATTTCGGCACCCTGGACATCACCGCGGTCAATCTGGCGGGCCTCAAAAACACCATGCCCCAGTGGTTACTCACCACCTCATCGCTTCTGATCTTCTGTGGGGTGGCGGGCAAGAGCGCCCAGTTCCCCATTCATGTCTGGCTGCCGGATGCCATGGAAGGCCCCACCCCAGTGTCGGCCCTGCTCCATTCCGCCACCATGGTGGCCGCCGGGGTCTATCTTATCACCCGGCTCTTCCCCTTCTTTGCGGCCTCCCCCACCACCTGTTCGGTGATCCTGGCCATCGCCACCATCACCCTGCTCCTGTCCTCCACCATCGGCATGGTGGCCCGGGATATCAAGCAGGTCTGGGCCTATTCCACCATCAGCCAGCTGGGTTTTATGGCCATGGGTCTGGCGGCCGCCGGTCTGATCGGGGGTAATTTCTTCCCTGGTTACTACCACCTCACCACCCACGCGGCCTTCAAGGCCCTCCTCTTTCTGTGCGCCGGGGTGTTCATCCACCATTTCGGCACCAACGACTTCTTTGTCATGAGCAAGTTGGGGGGCCGGACACTCAAGATCCCCATGATCACTGTGACCATCGGCGCCCTGGCCCTGGCAGGTATCTATCCCTTTTCCGGCTTTTTCAGCAAGGAAGCCATCATGGGCGTCTTGTGGAGCCTCCCCAGCAAGCTCTGGGTGGGCTTTGGGATTTTCGGCGCTTTTCTCACGGCCTACTACACGTTTCGGGTGATTTTCGTGCTCCTCTTTCCCCGGCCGGACCACCACAAGGCCTGGGGAGAGTACTATGAAGTCCCGGCCTCGGCCCACGGTCACGGCGCCGCTCACAGCCACGGCCACGGGCCCCACGGCGATTTCAGCCACGATGACGCCCATGCCCATAAAGACACCCCGCCGGGGCATCAGCACGATGAGGCGCTCGATCCCCATGGTCATGGCGGCGAAGGTGGGCACGGGGTTCCCTGGGTCATGTCGCTCCCCCTCATCGTCCTGGCCGGCTTTACCCTGGTGTTAGGCTTCCTGCAGGGTCGCCTGCAGGGCTACCTCCTGGGGGACCATCACCCTCACGAACTGAACACTACTCTGATGGTCCTGGCCGTGGGCGCGGCGCTGACGGGTATCGGCATGGCCTGGCGGGATTGGGGCGCCAAGGGCGCCACCTGGCAGGGCTTCATCAGAAACTTTCCGGCGCTTGAGAACTTCTTTATTAAGAAATGGTACATGGATGATTTCTGGCGCTGGTTTTTGGACACCGTGATTTACGGCTTCTTTTCCAAGTGGTTCACCTACAATGACCGGCGGGTGGTGGACGGCGGCGTAGACGCCGTAGCCTTCTCCTGTTCGGGAGGCGGCCGCATCCTGTCTTTCCTGCAGACCGCTTTCCTGCAGTACAACCTGCTGTTCATGGTCCTGGTCCTGGCGGGCCTTGGCATCTATCTCTTGATGGGTCTCTGATATGACCGAGCACATGGCATCGTTCCCGGTTCTCTCGTGCATGCTGCTGGCCCCGGTGGCGGGAATCCTTATCCTCCTGTTCTTGAAGGAGGAGCAGGGGTTCCTGGTGCGCATGGTGGCCCTGGTGTCGGCGGGGATCAGCTTCGCCCTGGCCATCTACACCTTTGTGGGCTACGATAAGACCCTGGGGGGCCTGCAGTTCGTGGAAAAGTACCCCTGGGTCAAGGCCTTCGGCATCACCTATTTCGTGGGCGTGGAAGGCATGAACGCCCCCCTCCTGCTCCTGACCGGCATCGTTATCTTTACCGGCGTCCTCACCATGTGGGAACTGAAGGAACGGGTGCGGGAGTACTTCATCTTCCAGTTGGCCCTGGTGACCGGGGTATTCGGCGTCTTCATGTCCTACGACATGTTCTTTTTCTTCCTGTTCTATGAGATCGCCGTGGTGCCCATGTACATTCTCATCCTCATCTGGGGCTCCACCAGGAAGATCTACGCCGCCATGAAGCTGACCCTCTACCTCATGGCGGGCAGCGGTCTCATCATCCCCGGCATCCTGATGCTCTATTCCAGCTCCGGGCTCTTCACCTTCAACATGCTGCAACTCCACGGGGTGGCCTTTGCCCCCTGGATCCAAAAAATCGCTTTTGTCTTCCTGTTCCTGGGCTTCGGGGTCCTGGCCGCGGTCTGGCCGTTCCACACGTGGTCTCCCGTAGGCCACGTGGCCGCGCCCACCGCCGTGTCCATGCTCCACGCCGGCGTGCTCATGAAGCTGGGCTCCTTTGCCATCCTCCGGGTGGCCATGTACCTCTGCCCGGCGGGCTTTCAATACTGGGCCCAGTTCATGGGGCTTCTGGCCGCGGTGGGCATAGTTTACGGCGTCTTTGTGGGCCTGGCCCAAACTGACTTGAAATACGTCATCGGCTATTCCTCGGTGTCCCACATGGGCATCGTGGGGCTGGGCCTCGCCACCGGCACCATCGACGGCCTGAACGGCGCCGTCTTCCAGATGTTTGCCCACGGCGTCATGACGGCCCTCTTCTTCTCCGCGGTAGGCTACATCTACGACCGCACCCACACCCGGGACATCCTGCAGTTGGGAGGCATGTCCAAGATCATGCCCGTAGCCTCGGCCTTCTTCATCACCGCGGCCCTGTGCGGCGCCGGCGTCCCCGGCATGGCCAGCTTCTGGGCGGAACTTCTGGTGCTGGTCTCCGCGGTCAAGGTCTTCCCGATTCGGGGCTTGCTCGCCATCGCCTCCCTGGTCATTGGCGCCTTGTTCGCCTTGAGGGTGGTGCAAAACTCCTTTTTCAACGACCCCAACCCCAAGTTCGCCCACTTTGAGGACGTGACCCCCTTTCTGGCACTGCCTCGGATGATTCTCATCGGCTTCATGATCTTTTTCGGGCTCTTCCCCCAGGTCATGCTGGCCCTGATTAAATCTTCCATCGTACCCTTTATCCAGGGAATGTGAGAATGACCATGCTGCTTTTTGGACCGGAACTCTACTACCTGGGCCTGGCCTTCGTCATCTTCCTCCTGAGCCTGCGCCGCACCCCTAAAGTCCAGCAGGATTACCATCTCACGCTGGTGCTGGCGGGCCTGGGTTTCCTCGTAGCCGTCATGTGCCTCGGTCAGAAGGGGGACCTGTTTTTCAAGGCCTACCGGGTGGACCTCTTCAGCCAGATCTTCAAGGCCGCCCTGGCCCTGGGCCTTTTCCTGGTTCTGATGATTTCCCGGAACCTGGCCAGCATCGAGGAGCGCTTCCGGGCGGAGTTTTACCTCTTCCTCACCACCTGCACCCTGGGCATGATGATGCTGGTCTCCTCCGTGGAGCTTCTCACCATCTATGTTGCCCTGGAGTTGTCCTCCTATTCCCTGTACATCCTGGTGCCCCTGCGCAAGGGTGACGGCATCGACGTCGAGGCGGGCATCAAGTATCTCTTTATCGGCGCGGTGTCTTCGGGCTTTATGCTGTTCGGCCTGAGCTACCTTTTCGGGGCCACCCACTCCACCTATCTGGCCGATATTATTCATAACATGCCCCAGTTGCTGGCGAGTCCCATCGGCCTCATGGGCCTGATTCTGGCCATGGCGGGCTTCTTTTTCAAGCTCTCGGTCTTTCCCTTCCACTTCTGGGCCCCGGATGTCTACCAGGGCGGCGCCAACCAGGTCGTCACCTTCATCGCCACCGCCAGTAAGGCCGTGGCCGTGGCCCTGCTGCTGCGGCTGGCTGCCCTGGGCGCCGGTTACGGCTACAGCTTCACCCAGGTGCTCATGGTCCTGTCCATCATTTCCATGACGCTGGGAAACCTGGTGGCCATTATCCAGCGGGACTTCAAGCGCATGCTGGCTTACTCCTCCATCGCCCACGCCGGCTATGTCCTCATGGGGGTCATCAGCATGCAGGAGGCCGGCTTTACCAGCGCCGTCTATTATGCCCTGGCTTATCTGGTCATGAATTTCACCGTCTTTATGGTGATCTCGGAAGTGGCCTCAGACGGCCGGGACTTGAAGATCGCCGAGTTGGCCGGGCTCTGGCGCCGCAGCCCCTTGCTGTCCATGAGCCTGATCCTGGGGATCTTCGCCCTGGCCGGGGTGCCGCCGTCCATCGGCTTTACCGGCAAGCTCCTCTTATTTACCTCGGCCATGAACTCGGGCTTCTTCTGGCTGGTCCTGATCGGCGCGGTCAACGGCACCCTGTCCCTCTATTACTATCTCAAGGTGGTCTACGCCGCTTATTTTGTGGAATCGGACCTGCCGCCCATTGAACTCTCCTGGCCCACCCGGATTTTGAATTATGCCCTGTGCGCCACCATCCTGGTTTTTGGGGTGGCCCCCAACTCTATCATCGAACTGGCCCGGGCTGCGGTGAAGAGCGTGCTGTGAGTTCGGCAGGGTCCTGATAAGAAAACCCGCCTCCACGAGGAAGGCGGGTTTTTTATTTAATAGCCATCTCGGTAATTTGCTGTTGAAAAAATTTCTGTTCAGGCAGGGGATGTGTCGATATGATCTGGATAGGTAGAATTTTCAGTGAGTTGATAAGTTTCTAATGAGAGCAGTAAGTGCAACAGGCAGAAGTTTTCTATCCATAATTTTTTCCATAAGGATTTGTCTTACCTATCAGCAATCTTTCTTTCCCCAAAAATCAGCATTCCCCCGATTGCATTAAAGTGCGAATTGTGCTGAACATAGAATCACAGACAAAGCCAAAACCGCCGTGAGACGGCGACGGAAAGCCACGGGTCTTTAAATCCTTGAGAGACAGCCGGGTTGCCTGGAAGAGGGCAGTTCGGCTTTTTTCTTGGCCTTTGTAAAGATAGGTAAATT
>Ga0207826_1000440_pt1 | contig 11931 bp, 10 predicted proteins | sample LuqExpMetageno80_FD_187837 | JGI IMG/M metagenome (GOLD analysis project Ga0207826, IMG submission 187837) | Tropical forest soil microbial communities from Luquillo Experimental Forest, Puerto Rico - Sample 80 (SPAdes) | ecosystem: Environmental > Terrestrial > Soil > Tropical forest ... | reverse complement strand
CTGCCGAGACGCTGTCGCGCGGCACGGCCTATGCCAATCTTACAGTCGAGCGGAAAGGTGTGGCTACCACGGTCAAGGTCAACGAGCCGGTGCTCAGCGCCGTGCTGGCCACGCTTAAGCGCCTGCACGAGAGAGTCGAGGCGGCCCCTGCGACGCTCGACGGCATTCTTTCACTCAAGGGCGTGATTGAAATCACCGAGGAGGATGAGCGCGAAGAGGATCGCCGCGCCGCAGAGGCCGCGATTTTGGAGGGCTTCGACAACGCGCTCGGCGAACTCGTCGCCATGCGTCGCGAAGAGGGAGCGACTCTCGGCCGCGTGCTGTCGGAGCGTCTGAAGGAGATCGCCGCGCTGGCGGCACGCGCCGAAGTCGCACCTGGCCGCAAACCGGAGGCGATCAAGGCGCGGCTTGCCGAACAGGTGGCGACGCTTCTGTCGGCGTCGACGCGCTTCGATTCCGATCGCTTGCACCAGGAAGCGATCATGCTCGCGAGCAAGACCGATATCCGCGAGGAGCTTGACCGTCTGGCCTCGCACGTTGCGCAGGCACAGAAGCTTCTTGCCGACGGTGGGCCGGTCGGCCGCCGGCTTGACTTCCTGGCGCAGGAACTCAACCGCGAATCGAATACGCTCACAGCCAAGGCCAACGACGTCGAACTCACCAATATTGGGCTCGAACTCAAGAGCGCGGTCGAGCAATTCCGTGAGCAGGTGCAGAATTTGGAGTGAAGCTTATGGCTCATACGCGCCAGCAAGAGACGGTTATCAGCCGGCGCGGACTGATGCTGGTGCTATCGTCGCCTTCCGGCGCCGGCAAGACCACGTTGTCACGTCGTCTGCTCGCCGAGGACGAGAACGTGACGCTCTCGGTGTCGGTGACCACGCGCGAGATGCGCCCCGGCGAAGTGGACGGCCGCGACTACACGTTCATCGATCGACGCCACTTCGATACACTGGTCGAGAAGGACGCGCTGCTGGAGTGGGCTGAGGTGTTCAACAATTATTACGGTACGCCGGTTAAGCCGGTGATGGATGCGCTCGCGCAAGGCCGCGACGTGCTCTTCGACATCGATTGGCAGGGCACCCAGCAATTACGCGAGAAGGCGCGCAACGATCTGGTCAGCGTGTTTGTGCTGCCACCGTCGATCCCCGAGCTGGAGCGGCGGCTGAAAGCGCGCGCGCAGGACGATTACGAGACGATCCGCCGCCGCATGGCGAAAGCCGCCGACGAGATGAGCCATTGGGCCGAATACGAGTATGTGGTAATCAACCGCGATATCGAACTCGCCTTCGCTGACGTGCAAGCAATCCTTGCCGCCGAGCGACTCAAGCGTGAGCGGCAGCCCGGCCTGTCCGATTTCGTGCGCGGGCTGCAGTCGAAGCTTTAGGCCGTCAACACCATCCGGCCGACGATTTTTCCGCTGCGTAGGTCTTCCAGCGCTGCTTGCGCACCCGATAGCGGTCGTTCGGCAATTGGCGGTGGTAAAATATTCTTGGCGCGCACCAGATCGATCAGCTCGCGTGCTTCCGCCAATGTGCCGGTGGTAGTGCCCTCGATGCTCATCGCCTTCAGCGGAAACATCGCGACCGCCGTGGTATAGGCGCCGCCAAGCAGGCCGGTCACCACGACCTTGCCGCCCTTAGCTAGCACGCTGGTCGCGAAATTGAGCGATTTGTCGGAGCCAACGAAATCGCAGGCCGCGTAGATGCCGCCGCTTGCCTTCAGCAATGCCTTGCGCGCGCCGGCATCGGCCGGATCGAAGGCTTCCTTGGCACCGGCGGCGAGCGCGGCCTCGCGCTTCTTCGGATCAATGTCGGCGACGTAAGGCGCAGCGTCACACATGGCGCACGCCAGCGCCAGTCCCATCAAGCCTACGCCGCCTAGGCCGACCAGCAGCAGCGGCCCACGCGCGGCGCGGTCTGCCAAGTGCTTGAGTGCCGCATAGGCGGTCAGCCCCGAGCACATTAGCGCGCCGCCGTAGGAGGCTGACAAAGGCGCATAGTCGATCAGATAACGCGGGTGCGGGATCAACACATGCGTGGCAAAGCCACCGTCAACCGTAACGCCAAGGTGCCGCGCAGCCGCGCAGATGTTCTCGTCGCCGACCTTGCAGGCGGCGCATTGGCCGCAGCCGATCCAAGGGTAGACGGCGACCTTGCTCCCGGCCTCGACTTTCGCATCCGGCCCGGCACTTTCAATTGTCCCGGCGATCTCGTGCCCGAGCGTGAATGGCAGGGTGCGACCTTGCCGCACGTCGAGCTTTTTGCCGTCGCCGAGCAAGAAATAGCCATCCTGCATATGCAGGTCGGAATGGCAGACGCCGCAGCGGACGATACGCACTAGCACTTCAGTGCCCTGAGGCCTAGGGGCCTCGATCACCGTTTCACACAGCGGCGCTCCATAGGCGGTGAGCGATTGGCGGTACATTTGCATGGCGCAGACTTTACACGTGCGCCTTTGCCCGCGCAGCGAAAACATTCGCCAACGCCACGAAGCCCTCGACCGGGATCTCCTCAGCCCGCAGCGTCGGCTCGATGCACGCCTCGGCAAGCAGAGTCAGCGTATCGACGCCGACCGATTTCAGGCTTTGGCGCAGCATTTTGCGGCGCTGGCCGAACGCCGCCTTGGTTACCCGCTGCAGTGCGTTCGCATCGCAGGCAAGCGGTTTGGCGCGCGGGATCAGCCGCACCACCGACGAGGTCACCTTCGGCGGCGGTACGAAGGCAGTGGGCGCCACATCGAACATGATCTTGGCTTCGGTGCGCCAGCCCGCCAGCACCGCCAGCCGGCCATAGGCTTTGCTGCCGGACGTCGCGACGATGCGTTCGGCCACTTCGCGCTGGAACATCAACACCAGCGAGTCGTACCAGGGCGGCCAGGACTCGCTCAGCCAACCGATCAGTAACGGGGTAGCGATATTATAAGGCAGGTTGGCGATTACTCGCGCACGCTCAAGACCGAGATGAGCGCGCGCGTTAAATTCCAGCGCGTCGCCGGGAACGATATCGATCCGGCCGGGATAGCGCGCGGCGATCTCCTGCAACGCGTTGATTGCGCGGTCATCGCGTTCGATGGCAATCACACGCCGCGCGCCTTCCGCCAGCAGTGCGCGCGTCAGCCCACCCGGCCCTGGGCCGACTTCGACCACCGTCACGCCGTCAAGCGAGCCACCGGCGCGCGCAACGCGTGCGGTCAAGTTGAGATCGAGCAGGAAGTTCTGTCCGAGGGATTTTTTGGCGAATAGGCCATGCCGGCGGAGGACCTCGCGCAGCGGCGGCAGGTCGTCGATTTGCGCCATTTACTTTGCGGACACAAGCGCCGGTTTAGTCGCCGACAACCGCGCGGCGAGGGCCAACGCTGCCACGAGGCTGAACGGGGCGGCACGTCCAGTGCCAGCGATATCGAATGCAGTGCCGTGATCGGGCGAGGTGCGCACGAAAGGCAGGCCAAGCGTGACATTCACGGCGCGTTCGAAGGCGAGCGTCTTGATCGGGATCAGCGCTTGGTCGTGATACATGCAGAGCGCCACGTCGTAACCGGCACGCGCGCGCTCGTGGAAAAGCGTATCGGCTGGCAGCGGGCCAAATGCATCAATGCCCTCCGCCTTCAGCTGCGCGACTGCCGGCGCCACGATAGTCCGATCCTCCTTGCCGAGCGCGCCGTCCTCACCGGCATGAGGATTGAGGCCGGCGACAGCGATGCGCGGCCGCGCGATGCCGAAACGCCTCATTAGGTCGTGTGCAACAATGCGCCCGGTGGTTGCCACTAGATCGGTGCTCAGCCGCGTCACCACATCGCGCAGCGGCAGATGGATGGTTACCGGCACCGCGGCAAGCTCCGTCGACCATAACATCATCACCGGCTGTACTGCCTTGCGGGTCGCTTTCTGCGCGAGCTTGGCGAGGAATTCGGTATGGCCGGGCTCAGCGAAGCCGGACCGATAGAGGACGTTTTTCGCGATTGGGTTAGTGACGACGGCTGCCGCTCGACCACCCATGACGTCGGCGACCGCGCGGCGGACCGAGGCAACGACTGCGGGTGCGCTACTCGCATCGGGCTTGCCAGGCGAGGCGCTGACGGCAAGGCCGAGCGGCACTAACGGCAAGGCGCGCTCAAACGTTGCAGCCGCTGCCGCTGGTTCCACCACAGCGAGCGGGACATCGAGCCGCAAAATTTGGGCGCGCGCGGAGAGGAACTCGGGGTCACCAATAAGATAGAAGGGGGGTACATCGAGTTCGACCCGGCGCCGCCATATTGCGAGCGTCAAATCGGGTCCGATGCCCGCCGGCTCACCGAGCGTCAACGCCAATGCAAGATCGGCGGTAGCGCTCATTTATATTCGATCATCGCTTGTTTGCGGATTTCATCGAGGAATTTTTTGGACTCGATCTCAAACTTCTTATTAAACAGTTCCTGCCGCGTTTCACGCTTGGCCGGGGAATCGATGTTGCTCTGCCGCTTTTCGCACAAGGCAAACATTTGCAGACCCTGGGCGGTAACCTCCGGCGTGGTCAGGTGACCGATCTGCAGATTCTCGAGCACCTCGCGCAGCGACTGCGGTAGGTCGGCAGAACTGCGGGAAATCGGCTCACGCACCGCGACGTCGCGTAGCCCGCGTGCGAGCGCTAGGCCTTCGTTGCACGCGGTGAAACGGCTGCGCAGGCTTTCTGCTTCGCGGCGCTTACCTTCCATTACGGCGGAGCTTGATCCCTGCGGCACCACCATCATTACAGGGTACAGCGTGTAGATGTACCCGATAGCGTCGGCCTGAACGTCCTTACGTTCGCTCAGCGCCTTTGTGATGTCAGACTCGGCGACCTCCAGCGAAGAGCTGTACCTGCCGCGCACTAGCTGATTCCAGGTTATTTCTGCGCGAATGCGAGCCTTGATCGTGATTGGCGAGATGCCGGCGTGTTCGAGAAACTGCGTGAACTGTTGCGGCGTGATGTGTTGGTTCCTTGCCATGTTATTGAAAGCTTCTTCGACCTCGCCGTCGCTCACCTCGAATCCGTAGCTCTTGGCTTTGGCGATCTTGATGCGGTCGTCGATCAGCTGGTTGATGACCTCCTGGCGCGTCGGAGTTTGGTGGGTCGAATTTGCGATCAGCTTGGTACGCTGATCGATATCGTAGGCAGTGATCGGCGAACCATTGGCGATGACGACGACTTGCGCAAGCGTCGCAGCCGGCAAAGCGAGGGCCGCCGCCAGCGCGATGCCCATCAGCCAATACCGCCACGATCTGCGCATTAGGTTGAGAACCATCGCGTCATCCATCGCATCGCTGCCGCGCCACGCCACTCATCAATGCACGCCAGTTGATAGCGACTGGGACGTCGTCGTGCCGCCAAGCGTGCGTAAGTTTATTTGCAGCATGATCGAGTGATTGAGCACTGGGGCGCCAGTGCTATAGCTGTAATTCGTAACGTAATTCACGGCGAAGATAATGCAGTCATCTACGTAGCCGAGACCCAAATTGGTCTGGTCGAAACCACCGCTGTTAAGACCGTAACGGGCGCCGGCCTGGAAAACCCAATTGGCGTCAAGTTTCACCGAGGCGGTGCCGAGGACGCCTTGCCGGCGGTTAAGGAAGCCTATCTCAGGCTGTGCGGCATAATCGCCGTAGAGCGCGCTCACGTTCCAGCGGTCAAACCTGGCAGCGGCCTCAATTTCAGTTCGCTGCGCCGCGAACGTATCGGCGTCGAAACGGAAACGCGATGTAAAGGTGTACGTGTTGTTCGGTTTATAAGCGACCCGAGCCACATAATCAGAACGCGTGGTGTCGAGGCCGCTGTCGAGGCCCGTGTTGGTAGTACCACCGTTAGCAAATGAGTTTTGACCGAACAGGCTATATGATTCGCCAAACAATGCATTAAGCGCGCCGCCTCGGTTGAATTGCGCGGTGTACTCCACGCCGTAATTGGCGCGTCCGCCGCCTTCCACGCGGTCATAGCCGGAATATTTGTCTACGCGGAACAGGTTGCTGTCATCGAACATCAAGCTCTGTGCGTCTTCTGTCGGCCACTTGCCAATCTGCGGTTCATTGGGGCGCGCGATCACTTGTGCGATCGGCTCGACCGTCTGCGTGCCCCATGACTCCCGGCTGATAAAAGGAAAACGATACTCGAGGCCGACGGTTGGCATGGCGCGCACGAGCTCGGTATCTCCGGTATTGATGTAATTGGCGACACTCGGGTCGTTATTAATTTGCATGACGCCGGCATCGGCTCGCAATGAGGCGAACGGTGTGAACTGCTGGCCGAGTGAGTCGGTGTAAGTTGCCTTCCAGTGCGCCTCCGTCGTGAAGCGGCTGTAAGTACCGGGAAAACCGGCCAACAGACAATTCGTGGGGGTCTTGACAGACGGATTGGTGGTCACACACGTGTTGTTCATGGACGCCGTCTGATTTATGGCGTCGAACTCAGCCTGCGTGCGTGTCAGGCTGGTGACGTTAACATCATAGCCAAACTCACCTCCAAACACCGAATGATCGACAGTGTAGTTGTAATCGAGGACCGGATGGATGACCGGAATCTGGGCCTGTGTGTCCGCGGTCGAAAGCCCCGCGAAATAAATTCCCCGAACGTCGAAATAGCTGCGGTTTCCCCTGCCGGTCAAATAAAGCTGCGAGACACTTTCGCTGTAAATCTGCAGCGGGTTATCCGTTGTGTGGAAGCGTGACAGCTGCGGGTTATAGTCGTTCAAAAAAGTCTTGTCGCTCATCGCCAACGCGTCCCAGCCCCACAACCATTTTTCGGAGAGTGCGAATTGGCCCGCGCTTTCAATGCTTCCGCGCCAGTCGCGAAAACCGGGCGCGGCCGTGCCGGGCGCGGGTTCAAAAGCGTTCTTGTCGAGCTGGTAGATGCCAGCGGCACGGATCGTATAGGCCCCGTTGATCAGCCGCTGACGGAATTCACTGTCCATCAGCACGCCCTGCCGCGAGGTGATCATTGGTGCCAGTGTGAGATCGTAGTCGGGCGCCAGCGCCCAGTAGTAAGGAATTTCCGTTGCCAAGCCGTAAACCTGGCTGCTCGAGCTGAACGAAGGTATCAGGAACCCAGTCTTGCGCTTGACGGTCGGATCGGGCGCCGAGAAATAGGGTAACCAGAGCAACGACTGTCCGAAAAATTCGAGATGGGCGTCCTCGAAGTAGAGCATCTTCTCGCCCTGGTCGTGGATAATGCGTGCAGCCTTCACTTGCCAGAGCGGCGGCTTGCGCGGATCATCCTTGCAGGGCGCACAAGCCGTGTAGACGCCACTATAGAAGATGTTGAAGTTGCCGCTGGTGCGCTCCGCACGGGCGGCCGCCATGCGCGTCTGTTCCGGGGAATCCAGCCGCAGCGAGTCGACGAATCCATCACGATAGTCATCCGACAGGTCCATGATGTCGCCATAGGTGACATGCTTGTCAGCGTCAGTCAGGCGGACATTGCCTTCGGCATGCAGGCGCTTGGTGGTCTGGTCGTAGATTACCCGATCAGCTTCTAACACTGAGCCGCCGTAATAGATCTGCACGTTGCCGACGGCGGCGACGCGGTGATTAACGTAGTCGTAGTCAATCTCGCTCGCTTGCACGAGCATCTGCTTCTGTCCCGATTTTTCCCGCTCGATTGCGATGTTCGATTTTGGCGGTGGCGCCGGGCGCGTGGGAAATTGCAGTTGCTGCGCCGCCACGCCACCGCAGACCATGAGACCGAGGACGGTAATAAGGGCTAACGTGCCACGGCGGTGAGGCCCGGGCGCTGAGGGACGAGCGCTCTTCGGCCCCGCCATCACCCGTCCTCCTGGCATAGCAAGGCGATAAAGCCCGTCAGACCGCCGGCAACCACAGGCAACCACGCTGCTGCCACGGGGTGCATCAGCTCGGCCCGGCTCAGGTCCTCAGTCACTTTGGCCAACACGTAAAGCAGAAAGCCTGCCGCCACGCCACTTAAAACCATCTTCTGCACCCCGCCGAAGCGGAAAAACCGTAAGCTGACGGCGGCGGCAAGCAAGACCATGGCAGTCATCAAAAATGGCCGCGCCAGAAGCTTTTGGAACTGTAATCTATAGCCTCCTGCGACCAGGCCCGCGTGTTCGGCAATCTTGATATAAAATGGAAGTTCCCAAAAAGAGAGAGTCTCGGGTGTGGCAAAACTTTCGCGCACCTGCTCCGGCGTCAGGCTAGTTTTGAGCTCATAGGTCGCATGATCGACCGGCAGCACTCCAAGTTCGTTGACGCGGGCGTCCTGCAGCAGCCAGACGCCTGGTTCTAGCACAGCCGCGCGTGCCTCGATGCGCTGTTTGAAGTGGCCGCTGTTATCAAAGGTGAAGATTGTTACGCCATTGAGATGGATGCCCTGATCGCGGCTGGTCTTGGCGTTGATGATCGCCTGGCCTTCGTTGGTGCGCTGGCTGGTCCAGAAATTGCTGCCGCTTAAACCATTCGGCGTTTCTCCAAACAGCTCCGACTCGTAACGTTTTGAACGCTCCTGCAAGATGGCGGAGATGGGGTTGTAGATGGCTGTAGCGAAGATGCCGAACAGGAAAGCGACGATAAGCGCCGGCGAAACGAATTGCCAAGCCGATATCCCGGCCGAACGCGCGATCACGAGCTCCAGCCGTCGCGACAGATTGAGATAGCAGGACATAGCAGCGATCAGACCGCAGAAGGGCATAATCCGCTCGGTCACCTGCGGCACGCGGTAGAACGAGGTCTTCGCCACCAGTGTACCCGAGACGTGTGGGATCTCGCTCGCGCGACGCATCAGCTCTACGAAATCGAGCAGTGCGACCAGCATGAAAACGCCCACGAACACAAGCAGCAACGTGTTCAGGAATCGCAGTCCGAAATAGCGTGCTAATGTTCCTCCAACCGAGCGCATGATTATCTCATGATGTGGCGAAGCGCTGTGTAATGTGCTCGGTGAGCACGTTGAACCGATCCGCGGGCGGCGACCAAAGCGGTGTATTGCAGCGATAACAGCCAAGGGATATTGGCGCCGAATGCGGCAGCGTAACCCAGATCACGGCGGTCAGGCTGCCCGGCACGACAAGAAAGGCGCCGAAGGTCGTCCAAAATATGTATCGGCTGATGGACCCCATGCCGCGCATCGTCCCCCGGTTTCGATGCATGCGAACTCACGCCCGATTCCGCACCGGACGCAAAAGCGCTGCCAGCCTAGTCTCAACCCCCGTTAGGTTACCTTTGATCGGCTGACAAAGTGGCGGCGCAAAGGCAAAGCCGTTGAACATACACAACAAAAGGTAAAAAACGCCAAGGTCATCCGTGGGTCCGGAGACTGATGCTGCAAGCCCTCCGCCCCATATACGAGCCATTTTTTCCTTCGGCCTGCGAGCCGGAAATCGCGAAAACCTTTGGAATCGGATGTTTGGGGCTTTTCAGAAGGGGTGAGGGCGGGCCATATGGGCCCGAAGGACCCACACGCCAGTCATTTTGTTGCAGGACGAGGATTTAGTCGATGCCCCACGCCCTGAAGCTCGATTTTGGCGCCTTCGCGGCCCCTGCCAGGGGCGTTCTTGTCGTGTTCTGCAACGACGGAGCCAACTTCGGCGTCGCCACCCGTAGGGCGCTGGGGAGGTCAGCTGGCTTGGTGGCCCGGGCGGCCAGGGCCGAGCGCTTTTCAGGCAAGGACGGCTCGGTGCTTGAATTGATCCTGCCCGAGGGGCTCAAGGTCGGCCGTCTGGTTGTTATTGGTGCCGGCAAGAGCGCTGCGCTCAAGCAGAAGGACCTGCTTAAGCTCGGCGGCCTCGCCATGAGCAAGCTACCGACCGCAACTAAAGAGGCGACGGTGTTCGCCGACCTGCCCGGCGGGCCGATGAGGGCCGAGCAAGCCGCCGATCTCGCGCTCGGCATAGCGCTGCGCGATTACGCCTTCGACCACTACAAGACCAAGCGCAAGGATGACGAGAAGCCGCCGATCAAACGCACCGTGACGGTCGCCGCAGCCGATATTAGTGCCTCGCGCGGGGCCTATGCCCGCCGCTATGCGGTCAATGCTGGTGTGCAAATGGCGCGTGACCTCGTTAACGAGCCGGCCAACGTGCTCTACCCGGAGGAGTTTGCCCGCCGGACCGGTGCACTGAAGAAGCTCGGCGTCGCGGTCGAAGTTCTCGACCGCAAGGCGATGCGCAAGCTCGGTATGAACGCGCTGCTCGGCGTCGCGCAAGGATCGGCCCACGATGGCCGCGTCGTGGTAATGCGCTGGAATGGTGGACGCAAAGGTGACGCGCCGGTCGCCTTCATCGGCAAAGGCGTCTGTTTCGACAGCGGTGGCATCTCGATCAAGCCGGCCACCGGCATGGAGGACATGAAGGGCGACATGGCGGGTGCGGCCTGCGTCACCGGTCTGATGCACACGCTGGCCGCGCGCAAGGCGCGCGTCAACGCAGTGGGGCTGATTGGCCTGGTCGAAAACATGCCGGGTGGTAACGCGCAGCGGCCTGGTGACATCGTCACCTCGATGTCCGGGCAGACCATAGAGATCATCAATACCGACGCCGAAGGTCGTCTCGTGTTGTCCGACGTGATCTGGTATACGGCCAAGCGCTTCAAGCCGAAATTCATGGTGGATCTGGCGACGCTCACCGGCGCCATAGTCGTCGCGCTTGGGCATGAATATGCTGGCATGTTTGCTAACAACGACAAGCTCGCCGAGCGGCTGACCAAGGTCGGCGAAGAAACCGGCGAACTGGTTTGGCGCATGCCGCTCGGGAAGGAATATGACAAGCAAATTGATTCAAAGTTCGCCGACATGAAAAACACCGGTGGTCGCATGGGCGGCGCTATCACCGCAGCGCAGTTCATCCAACGCTTTGTGGATGACAAGATGCCTTGGGCGCACCTCGACATAGCCGGCACCGGCTTCGACTCGCGGCAGACCGACACCAACAAGAGTTGGGGCTCGGGCTGGGGCGTGCGGCTTTTGGATAAATTGGTGGCCGATTATTACGAGCGCTGACACGCCATGACCGAAATGCTGTTCTATCATCTGCAGGGCCAGAAGCTCGAAGGCGTGTTGCCCGGGATGCTGGAGAAGTCGCTCGAGCGCGGTTGGAAGGTGATCGTGCAGGGCGCCTCGGAGGAGCGCATCGAGGCACTTGACGCACATCTGTGGACCTACCGCGACGACGGTTTCCTGCCGCACGGTACCTGGCGCGAGCCGGATGCTGCGGCCCAGCCGGTGCTACTGACGCTGACCGATAACAATCCCAATGGCGCCACTGTGCGTTTCCTGATCGACGGCGCACCGGTGCCCGCGGACGCCGTGTCCTATCAGCGCATCGTGCTGTTGTTCGACGGCGAGGACGAGGATGCAGTAGTTGCCGCGCGCAGCCATTGGAGCGATGCCAAAGCCAAGGGTTTCGTGGCGACCTACTGGCAACCAGACGGGCAGGGGCGCTGGGCCAAGAAGGCGTGAACGAGTAGGCCAATGACCAATCGGCTAATGCGCTAGTCGAACTGGTTAACTCATTGGCAGGCTTGGCTTGTCACCGCCATCGTGATGACGCAAAATACCTATTAAGGGACAAGCGCATAGATCGCTCGGGGAGATCAGCTTGCACCGTCGCAGTGGATATCGGATCGCGCTTGTCTGGGCCGCCGTTTTGGCTATCGCCGGGTGCAAGAACTCCGCGCAAGTTTTCCAGGACAAAAACGAAGGCGGCTGGTTCTCCAAGCCGCTTGACCTGTTTGCAAAGCCGTCCTGGGGGAGTAGCACGACGGACGCAAAAAATTACTCGCTCGGCCCGTCTGGGCCGGTTGCACCCCAGGAGCTGGTCGGCGCTGATGGCCGCTGCAGCCCGAATGCGACAGCGCTTGCGGAGGTCCCGTCACAGTCTGCAGCTGCGGCGGCGGCCGCTCCGAAGGACGCCGGCCAGCCGGCAACTGGTCCGGCGGTAATGGGCGGCATCGCCCTAGGTATGAGCGAATGC
>Ga0207826_1000439_pt1 | contig 11948 bp, 11 predicted proteins | sample LuqExpMetageno80_FD_187837 | JGI IMG/M metagenome (GOLD analysis project Ga0207826, IMG submission 187837) | Tropical forest soil microbial communities from Luquillo Experimental Forest, Puerto Rico - Sample 80 (SPAdes) | ecosystem: Environmental > Terrestrial > Soil > Tropical forest ... | reverse complement strand
CACGTTCCACGATCACACGCCGTTACGAAGAATCGAGGAAATGCGCGCCGACTTTATCGCTAATGCCAGCCACGAGCTGCGCACCCCGCTGGCCGCGCTCTCCGGGTTTATCGACACGCTGCGGGGACCGGCACGCGATGACGCTGTCGCCCGCGAGCGCTTCCTTGCCATCATGCAGGCGCAGGCCGGGCGTATGGCCCGGTTGATCGACGATCTGCTCTCGCTTTCGCGGATTGAGCTGAATGCACATTTGCGGCCGGACAAAGATGTGGATCTGATAGCCATCCTCCGACAGGTGGCCGATGGTCTGCAGACGCTCGCCAACGACCGGGCCGTCGAGATCAAAATTACGGCGCCGCCGAGCCCTCTGGTCGTGCTCGGCGAACGCGACGAGCTGATTCGCGTGTTCGAAAATCTGGTGGAGAATGCCCTGAAATATGCCGCATCCGGCAAACGGGTCGAGATCGAGCTTACGCGGCTCGAAGCGGCGGGAGGAAAGCGCGAGGCGCAAATCGCGGTGCAGGATTATGGCCCCGGTATTGCACCAGAGCATCTGCCGAGGCTGACGGAAAGGTTCTATCGCGTCGATGTTGCAGAGAGCCGCGCGCAAGGCGGTACCGGACTCGGGCTTGCTCTGGTCAAGCACATCCTCAATCGACATGGGGGCAGGCTCACCATCGAGAGTACGCCGGGACAGGGGGCGACTTTCACCGCGCATCTCCCGCTGCCGGGCCGCGATGAAAATCCGCAATTGTCGCTTGCCATTTAGGCTGGCATCATCGAACCGTGGCGGCGTACGAGCGAGCCCGCTCTGTCGGGATTGAACGCTCGTCGGCCGGAACTGCAACCTGGCGGGCTGCAAAACCAGCGTGCGCGCCAGAGGGTAAAGGGCATGGCGATTCCGGAGCACACCGCCAAGGCATTCGACGCGGATCTGCAGGAGCTCAGCCGCATGGTGGCGGAAATGGGCGGATTGACCGAAAAGCAGATCGCAGACGCAGTCGATGCGCTCTCGCGCCGCAACCCGGAGCAGGCACAGCAGATCGTGAAAGCGGACCTCGGCATCGATGCTCTCCAGCGGGAGATCGAGGCCAAAGCGGTCCTAACCATCGCGCGTCGGCAGCCGATGGCGGTTGATCTGCGCGAGCTATTGGGTGCTCTGCGGTTGTGCAGCGATCTCGAGCGCATCGGGGACCTCGCCAAGAACATCGCGAAGCGCGTGCTGGTGCTGGATGTCGAGCTGCATTCCTCCAGGGTCATTCGCGGCGTGCAGCACATGGGCACGCTCGTTCTGGCACAGCTCAAGCAGGTGCTCGACAGCTATGCGGGCCGCGATCTCGAGAAGGCGATTGCGGTGTGGAACGGCGACGAGCAGATCGACGCCATGTGCACCTCGATTTTTCGCGAGCTCTTGACCTACATGATGGAGGATCCGCGGAACATCACGCCCTGCATCCACCTCATGTTTTGCGCGAAGAATATCGAGCGAATGGGTGACCACGCCACCAACATCGCTGAGACGGTCTATTACATGATAGAAGGGCACTCCATGCCCGACCTGCGGCCGAAGGGTGATACGACCACTTTCGGCGGGCTCCGCCCCGGGTGAGCAAACAGCAGAAAAGCTACTGTCCCGGTGCCCGACATTCGTATGGGTCGGCAGCACGCCGATCGGACGAACGCCGGAACCGGGACACCGGCAAGCATGATTTGGTGCGGCTTTGAGGGTCGTTCCTAAGAGCGTGAGTCCAGGGAAATCCCCAAGCTGAAAGCCTTCTGCCGAGTGGCGCCCTCCGTCCGCTTGAGGGAACGAGCAATTTTGCGGGCCGGGGTCTTTTGCCGAGCGCTGACCCTCAGCTCGCGAACGTCATCTTTGGTCCATTCGCGTCGCTTTGACCGTTTCTTTGCCATGTTGTCTCCAAATAAAGTCGTGGTGTCCAAGAAGCAAAAAGATCGGGGGTTGACCCGACCTTATGCTGCCGCATCCATGCAAATAGGCCTAACTCATCAACAAGTCAAATGGCCTTTCAGGATGGGACGTCTGTAGAGACGCGTTTGTCAGTTGGATCATGCACGATTTAGGCCCTGTACCGCACCAGCCTGGACGACTTGGCGCGGACAGTGGCGAGTTCGCACTTTTCGCTTCGCCGCGGTCAATCGACATTGTTTCTACGCACTGCGCCTTTCAGATTGATCGCGGCCAGAAACTCGTTGCGGGTTTCCGCATGCGTCCTGAATGATCCTAACATGCAGCTGGTGACCATGCTCACTTCGGGTCGGTGCACCCCGCGTGTGGTCATGCACTCATGGGTAGCTTCGACGACCACTCCAACTCCGAAGGGCTTGAGAACGACATTCAGGCATTTGGCGACTTCAGCGGTCATTTTTTCCTGAACCTGCAGCCGCCTGGCGTAGACGTCGACAAGGCGAACGAGCTTGGAAATCCCAACGACCCGGTCGCGCGGAAGGTAGCCGATGTGAGCGCGACCAATGATCGGCGCCATGTGATGCTCGCAGTGTGATTCAAACCGGATATCGCGCAGCAGGACTATCTCATCATATCCCGCGACCTCCTCAAAAGTCCGCTGCAAGTACTCTTGCGGGTTCTCAAAGTTACCCGAGAACCACTCTTCGTAAGCGCGGGCAACGCGGGCCGGCGTCCCAACCAGCCCCTCGCGATCGGGATTATCGCCTGCCCAGCGGATGAGAGTGCGCACGGCGTCTTCCGCCTCTGTGCGCGAGGGTCGCGCGCCGGCGGTCCCGCCTACGCGGGGTGCCGAGGGTGGTTTGGCCCTTTGATTGAGCTTTGCAATTTTGTCCATCGGTTTTTCCAGCAAGCAGAGCCGATCAGCTCGAGATTCTCCCTGACCCCCGGTCGCATCGATGAGAAGGAAGCGGAAACGTCAATTGGAGCACATCGCGGTGGGAGGATAAAGCAGGACGGCAAGTCTCAAAAGCCGGGAGGGCTGTATTCGGTGAACGACGGCGCGATTCCCCATGCTTCGGGCGCCATGAGCGCGCCCGCATCGACTGGCCGTGATTCGATGATATCGTGTGCGCGATCCGCCGAGAGGTCCAGGCCTATGGCGCGGAAAGATGCTCGCACCACGCCCGCGGCAAGGAGCCTTCTAACCGCGGAACGGTCGCCGGTCGCGGCGTACGTTGGCGGGCTGATAAGCCACCCGCGAATGGTAGGCGCAGTATGGCAGGCTGGTGACGGCCGGCCCGCCGCAGAAGTAGAAATCGGGAGTGCCGGGATCACCGATCGGCCAGCGACAGGTATCCTCGGTGAGCTCGAGCAGATTGCGGCGCTGACCGATCGGGATCACGTTGTCGATCGGCTCCGCCTCCGGCTCCATGTCGAGCTCGAAGGCGTGGGCGAGGGCCGTGTTGCCGCGCATCGAAGGCCGGGAGACGCGTAACATGTGTGCAGCAGCGCGCGGCTTGCGCGGGCGCGGGGCCGCCGAGGACGGCGACTTGGCTCGGCCCGAGAGCCCAAGGCGGTGCACCTTGCCGATCACCGCGTTGCGGGTAATGCCGCCGAGCTCCGCGGCAATTCGACTCGCCGAATGGCCGTCGGCCCATAGCTTCTTCAGCGTCTCGACGCGCTCGTCAGTCCAGCTCATGCCTCAATTTCCCCGGCAGTGGCCGCCGCGGCGAACCCCGTACAGAATCATGCTACGAGCCTGGCCAACGACCGGTTGGCCCGACGCATACTCCTGCTACCGATTTACGCTGACTGGTCCGCCGCACGGATAGTCGATTTGTACGATCGAAAAACTACAATATGGCGAGAGTCAGGCGCAAGAGTCCCGTCTCCTCGCGTCCACATGTTCCGCCGGCAACGGCGTCAACGTCCACACTTATCTGTGCGGCTGGTGAGGGCCGTCAAAGCCCTGCGTGTGGTCGTATATCTCTAAGCCGGTTGGGCGTGAACGACTGACCGTGACCTCATTGCGTCCGATCGGCTCACATTGCGAAAGATCGGGCACCCCTGTGGTCCTGTAGTCACATCGTCCGGTTCATCGATGCGCCCCCCAAAAGACGGGGTCGGAAAACCGGGCAACTCGCATGCTACATGGACCGGACAGATCACGAGCTAACTACACATTGACAGCCGTCCGGCCTGCAATAGAATAGCCCGGTGCCGCCTTGGAAAGGCGGCACATTTCATTTGGATCATTCGGACGCTGCCGGCCTCGATGGGTCACGCTCTGACATCGCATCTGCTCCCGACCTACGCGCGCGCCGATCTCGCGTTCGAGCGCGGGGAGGGGGCTTGGCTCATCGCGACGAATGGCGATCGTTATCTCGATTTTGCTTCCGGGGTGGCGGTGAACGCGCTCGGTCATGCGCATCCTCATCTCGTTGCGGCAATCACCGAGCAGGCTCGGAAACTCTGGCATGTCTCGAATTTATACCGCATTCCGGAAGCTGAGCGCGTCGCCGACCGCCTCTGCGCGGCAAGCTTTGCCGATGCCGTCTTTTTCTGCAATTCGGGCGCCGAAGCTATGGAATGCGCCATCAAGATGGCGCGCAAATACCAGTCGGTGAGCGGCAGTCCGCAACGATATCGCATCATAACCTTCGAGGGCGCCTTCCACGGGCGCACGCTTGCCACGTTGGCGGCGGGCGGCCAGAAAAAATATCTGGAAGGCTTCGGTCCCGTGGTCGAGGGCTTCGACCAGGTTCCGTTCGGCGATCTGGCGGCGACCAGGCGTGCGCTCCTGCCCGAGACCGCGGCGATCCTGATTGAGCCAATCATGGGCGAAGGGGGGGTTCGCGTTGTGCCGCCTGAATTCCTGCGGGCACTGCGCGCGCTGTGCGACGAGAGAGGGCTGCTGCTGGTATTTGATGAAGTGCAGACCGGCGTCGGGCGAACAGGTGAGCTGTTCGCGTACCAACGCTGTGGCGTCGCCCCCGACATCATGGCGCTGGCCAAGGCGCTCGGAGGCGGATTTCCACTCGGCGCCTGTCTGGCAACCGCCGAGGCCGCCAAAGGCATGACCACTGGGACGCATGGCTCGACGTTCGGCGGCAATCCGCTTGCCATGGCGGCGGCGGGTGCGCTGCTCGACGTGGTGCTCGCCGATGGTTTCCTCGATCGTGTCCGCCGCACCTCGCTCGTCTTGAAGCAGAAGCTCGCCGAGATCGCAGACCGGTATCCCACGGTCATCGCCGAGGTGCGCGGCGAAGGGCTGCTTGTCGGATTGCGCGTCATGGTGCCAAACGGCGATCTGGTCAGCGAACTGCACCGGGAACGGATGATTACGGTCGCGGCCGGCGACAACGTCGTGCGGCTGCTGCCGCCGCTGATCGTGAGCGAAAAAGAGGTGAGTGAGGCTGTCAGCCGCATCGATCGCGCTTGCGCCCGCGTCCGCGCTGCGCTGGAGAAGCCGCGGGAGGGAGCGGCCGGATGAGCACGCACGCCATCCGGCATTTTCTCGATCTCGTCGACGTTTCATCGCGCGAGCTGCGGGCAATGATTGCCGCCAGTCGTTCGATGAAGGAACGGCCGGCGGCGAGCAGCCTGGCGCTGGCCGGCAGAACGCTTGCGATGATCTTCGACAAGCCTTCGACCCGCACACGGGTCTCCTTCGATGTCGCGATGCGTCAGCTCGGAGGTGGAACCATCGTGCTCACGGGTCAGGAGATGCAGCTTGGCCGCGGCGAGACCATTGCCGATACGGCGCGTGTGCTGTCGCGCTATGTCGATGCGATCATGATCCGGACGCTCGATCACGAGATGTTGACGGAGTTTGCCCGCAACGCGGGCGTGCCGGTCATTAATGGCCTCACGCGTCACTCGCATCCCTGCCAGGTGCTTGCCGACGTGATGACGTTCGAGGAGCACCGCGGACCGATCCGCGGCAAGACCGTGGCCTGGACCGGCGACGGCAACAATGTGCTGGCTTCCTGGATGCATGCCGCCGAGCGTTTCGATTTTCAGCTGCGCGTAGCCACTCCGCCCGAGCTCGCTCCCAAGAAGCGGCTGCTCGACTGGGCAAAGGTCTGTGGTGCCGCCATTTGCATCGTCAGCGATCCGGAAGCGGCGGTGGCGGGCGCGGACTGCGTGGTGACCGACACCTGGATATCGATGGGCGACCGGAACGGTCAGCGCCGGCACAACTTGCTCAAACGCTACCAGGTCAATGCGGCGCTAATGTCGCATGCCAAGCCGGATGCCGTGTTCATGCACTGCTTGCCCGCCCACCGCGGCGAGGAGGTCACCGATGAAGTGATCGACGGACCGCAATCGATCGTGCTCGATGAGGCGGAGAACCGTTTGCATGCGCAAAAAGGCATCTTGACCTGGTGCCTTGAGGGATCCGCAGCCCGACGTCAGTAACCGCGTCCGATACCCCGAATTCCTGATATAAATCATCATGGCCGCCTCTCGAATCGCCATTCCCACTCGTGCACCGGCGCAGGCGTCCGCCGATGACACCATTCTGCCGTTCCAGGTCGAAGCGCTTGACCTGCGCGGAAGGGTCGTGCGTTTCGGTGCTGCAATCGACACCATCCTTTCGCGTCATCGCTATCCTGCTCCGGTGGCGAAGCTGGTCGGCGAGGCCACCGTGCTTACGGTCTTGCTCGGGTCGACGCTCAAGTTTGATGGTCGCTTTATCCTGCAGACCCAGAGTGATGGCCCGGTGCGGATGCTGGTTATCGATTACACGACGCCGGACAAGGTGCGCGCCTGCGCCAGGTTCGATGCGGAGCGTGTGGCAGCCGCTATTGCCGCGGGCGGCGCCGGTCCGGGGGAGTTGCTTGGCCACGGCCATCTCGCAATGACCGTCGACCAGGGCCCCGACACCGCCAGGTACCAGGGCATCGTCGCGCTTGAAGGCAGGGACCTCGAATGTGCGGCGCACGAGTACTTCCTGCGGTCGGAACAGATTCCTACTCGCGTACGTCTGGCTGTGGCGGAGGAATTCCGCGCTGGTGCGCAAGGCGCTCGCCACCGTTGGCGTGCCGGCGGGCTCCTCCTTCAATTTCTGCCGAAGTCGCCTGAACGGGCACGTCGACCGGATCTGCATCCTGGCGACGTGCCGGAAGGGATAGTGCTTGATCCGCCGCAGGAGGACGATGCCTGGATTGAGGCGCGATCGCTGGTGGCGACAATCGAGGATGTGGAATTGCTCGACCCGGACGTATCGGCCGAACGGCTTCTCTATCGGCTGTTCCACGAACGCGGAGTGAGGGTGTTTCGCAGCAAGGACTTGTGCGCGAAGTGCTCCTGCTCGCGCGCGCGGGTCGAACGAATGCTCCGCAGCTTCCCGCAGGATGATCGCGCCGATATGGTCGAAAACGGCAAGATCACCGTGACCTGCGAATTCTGCAATGCGACCTACGTGTTCGCTCCTGTGGAGGTGAGCGAACCCGCTCCCTGATTGCACGGCATGCTCAGTTGATGGTCCGCGCCTGCTGGGGCGTATCAAGTGAGAAGGCTGGAATCTCTATATCGAATGTCTCTCCTGCTGCACTGACCATCCCGTAAGTACCGGCCATGAATCCGGAGGGCGTAGGCAGCGGCACGCCGCTGGTGTATTCGAAATTCTCGCCCGGCTTGAGCACCGGTTCCTCGCCTACGACGCCCGCTCCGCGCACTTCTTGCAGCCGCCCCTGTGCATCGGTAATGCGCCAATGGCGTGTCTTGAGCTGGACAGTCTCCGCTCCGAGATTTGTCAGGGTGATGGTATAGGCCCAGAAAAAGTAGCCGTTTTCGGGTGACGAGCGCTCCGCCAGGAAGCGCGGGATCACCCTGACTTCGATCTGCCGGGTTACGGCACGATAAGGTGCTTTGACCGCTTCCATGGTATCGCCTGACGCCTCCATTCGGGAGCTCGGATTTTGCAGCGACCTTAGCCCGGTTGGGGGGGCATGCAATACTGCAACGGTTGTCGCCGCCTCCTCGTGCCCGAGCGGGACTCGCGAGCACGTGACTCCCGGCTTGTCCGATTGAAGGCTACAATTGCCGAAACAGCACAGTACCCTCGAACGGCCTTGGATACCGCACGAACGATTGCTGCGCCGCAGGTCCCTGTGGTCACCACCGGCCGCGACCTCAGGCTCGATCTATTCCGCGGGATAGCGCTCTGGCTGATTTTTCTCGATCATATCCCCTCCAATCTGGTCGCCTGGATCACCATCCGCAACTACGGATTCAGTGATGCAACCGAGATTTTCGTTTTCGTTTCCGGTTACACCGCTGCGTTCGTCTATGGCAAGGAGATGCGCGAGCGCGGCTTCGTGATTGCAAGCGCGCACATCTTGCGGCGAGCCTGGCAGATCTATGTAGCGCACGTCTTCTTGTTCGCCATCTATCTCGCCGAAATCACGTATGTCGCCACCAGCTTCGAGAACCCGCTTTATGCCGAGGAAATGAATATTCTGGATTTCCTCAAGCAGCCCGACGTCACCATCGTTCAGGCTCTTCTGCTCAAATTCAAGCCCGCCAACATGGATGTGCTGCCGCTCTATATCGTTCTCCTGCTGTTGTTTCCTCCGATCCTCTGGCTGCTGCGGCTTCAATCCACGGTCGCGCTCGCGGCCTCGGCACTGCTCTACGCGCTGACCTGGCACTTTAATTGGAATCTGCCGAGCTACCCGAGCGGACACTGGTACTTCAATCCGTTCGCCTGGCAATTGTTGTTCGTGTTCGGGGCCTGGTGTGCGCTGGGAGGAGCCGAGCGACTCGCCGGGGTGCTGCACTCACGGATAACGCTGGCCGTTGCCGTGGCCTATCTCGTATTTGCGTTCCTCATCACTCTGACCTGGGTGTTGCCGGGCACCAGCCAGTTTGTCCCCTCTTGGCTGGAAGAGGTGATCTATCCGATCGACAAGGTCAATCTCGACGTACTGCGGTTTGCGCACTTCCTGGCGCTTGCGGTGGTGACAGTTCATTTCGTACCGAGCGACTGGCCCTTCCTCAATTCCGTTTGGCTGCGGCCGGCAATCATCTGCGGACAGCATTCGCTGGAAATCTTCTGTCTGGGAATATTTCTGTCGTTTGCCGCTCATTTCGCCATGACCGAGATTTCCGGCGGGTTCTGGATGCAGGTTCTGGCAAGCGCATTAGGCATTGTCATAATGATTGCAGCCGCCGGCCTGCTCACGTGGTATAAAAGGGCCGAGGGACGGCATCCCGGATCGCGTCCGAAGAAGACGCCGGATGCGGACCTCGCGGGAGGCGAGGCATGAAACTGCCGGTTGGGGTATTTGCCGCTTTTTTGGCTTTGCTTGGCGTCGCGGTTGCCGATGATCGGCCCACGTGCGAGATCCCGCCCTATTTGCTGTTTGGAAACAACGAGTTGAAGCGGGTCACCGCGGTCGTCAAGGACGATCGGCGGCTCACCGTGGCGGTCGTCGGAACGGGGTCCTCGGCGCTGGCCGGCCCAGATGGCCCATCCTCTGCCTACCCCGGTCGCCTTCAAGAGGTGCTCAGGCAGCGCCTTCCGGGCGTTGCCGTGAAGGTCGTTACGTTGGTGCGCAGCCGCCAGACCGCAGACGACATGGCAAAGGGAATGGCCAAATTGATGGTCGACGAGAGGCCTGATTTGGTGGTATGGCAATCCGGTACCATTGACGCCATTCGCCGGATCGAACCCGATGATTTTCGGGCTGCTCTCGATGAAGGCATCGAGGCGGTGCAAAAGGCAGGGGCAGACATCATATTGATGAACATGCAATATAGCCCGCGGACCGAAATCATGGTGGCTCTCGATCCGTATGCCGACACAATGCGGGTCGTCGCTCAGCAGCATGAGGTGCCGCTGTTCGATCGGCTATCCATCATGCGTCACTGGTCCGACACCGGTGCGTTTGATCTCTATGCCGGTGGCAAGGACAACTTTCTCGCTTCTCGTGTTCACGACTGCATTGGCCGCGGGATGGCCGCCATGATCCTGGATGCCGCCCATTTGCATGTGAGCGAGCACAAAGCGGCTCAGTGAATAACAACAATTACAGCAGGGAATCCAACGCATAGATGCCTGGTCAGATCTTCTTTCGTCGCACGGCAGTCTTTGGCGCTGTTGCGGCGGCGGGGGTGTCCCTTTCATTGCCCGCACGGGCACAAGCACCCGGCGCCGCTGCCACGCCCGTGGCACAAGGGTCCACCTGGGGATCGCCCGCGGCTTGCACCATAGCGCCCGAACAAGCCCGGTTTGATTTTCCGCTTCCCCATACTTCGCGGGTGCTCGCCAGCGGCAGGCCGCTCAAGATCGTCGCTCTCGGCTCCTCATCGACATATGGCGCGGGCGCAAGCTCGTCGGCGGCTGCATATCCCAATCGGCTCGCGGAGGAGCTGGCCAAGCGGTTCCCGGGACATGAAATCATGGTCCTGAACCGCGGCGTGAACGGTGAGGAAATCACCGACATGCTTGCGCGCCTCGATAAAACGGTGATCGCGGAGCGGCCGGATCTCGTGCTGTGGCAGGTCGGCACCAATTCCGTGCTGCGGGACCGGGCCTTGCCGCCGCATGTCGGCGAGCTGCATGAAGGGCTGCGGCGCCTGAAAACGATCGGCGCCGATGTGGTATTGATCGACCCGCAATACGCTCCTCGTGTCATCGCCAAGGCCAATTGCAGCGCCATGGTTTCGCTGATTTCCGCGGCCGCCAAAGCCGAGCACATCGGGGTCTTTCACCGCTTCGAGCTGATGCGGCACTGGTACCTGGCCGAGCATCTGCCCTTCACGACGTTCGTCTCGGCGGACGGCTTGCACATGAACGACTGGAGCTATGCCTGTCTCGCCAAGGCGCTCGGCATGGCCATCGCCGACGCCGCCATGCGACCCGTCGCCACCGCGGTCGGCCCGCGCGTCAACCCATAGCCGGACGCCGGAGACAGGCGCCGGACGACAGATCGAAAATGGTCCGCGGCACTGTCGTTTTTCCAGCCGCCTGTCTCGTGTCGTCCGGTCTCACACCGCGGCCAGCGCCCCAATTACATCCTCCACGACATCGTCGGGATGTTCGAGGCCGCAGGATAGCCGCACCAGGCCGTCGCTGATGCCGAGCTCGGCCCGGGCGGCGGCGGAGAGCCGCTGGTGCGTCGTAGTGGCCGGGTGCGTAATCAGGCTTTTGGCGTCGCCGAGATTGTTGCTGATGCGCACGAGCGAAAGGGCATCCTGGAACCGGAATGCGGCGGCTTTGCCACCCTTGACCTCGAAGGCAACGAGGGTCGAGCCACCGTGCATCTGACGCTGCACGATCTCGGCCTGCGGGTGATCGGGCCGACCCGGGTAGATCAGGCGGCCAATCTTGGGATGCTCGGCGAGCGCCACGGCCAGCGTCGCTGCGGTGTCGGTCTGCCGGCGCACGCGCACGGCGAGCGTCTCCAGGCCCTTCAGCAGCACCCAGGCATTGAACGGCGAAAGCGAGGGGCCGGTCTGGCGAATGAGGGTGTGTACGTGATCCTGAATGAATTTTTCCGATCCGAGAATGACACCCCCGAGACAGCGCCCCTGACCGTCGATGTGCTTGGTGGCGGAATAAACGACACAGTCGGCGCCGAGCGTCAGCGGCTTCTGGAACAGTGGTGTGGAGAAGACGTTGTCGACTACGAGGGTTGCGCCCGCCTCGTGCGCAATGTCCGCGACTGCATTGATGTCGATGACCTCGAGCGCAGGGTTGGTCGGCGTTTCCAGGAAGAAGGTCTTGGTATTGGGGCGCACGGCCCTGCGCCAGGCGTCGAGATCGGTGCCGTTGACCAGGGTGGAAGCGACTCCGTAGCGGGGCAGGTGCTCCTCGACGACGTAGAGGCAGGAGCCGAACAGCGCCTTGGAGGCGACGATGTGGTCGCCAGCTCGTACTTGCCCCATCAATGCAGTGGTGACCGCTGCCATTCCGGTTGCGGTGGCGCGCGCCGCCGCGGCGCCTTCGAGCGCGGCTATGCGCTGCTCGAACATGGTCACCGTCGGGTTGGAGAAGCGGGAATACTGA
>Ga0207826_1000438_pt1 | contig 11971 bp, 9 predicted proteins | sample LuqExpMetageno80_FD_187837 | JGI IMG/M metagenome (GOLD analysis project Ga0207826, IMG submission 187837) | Tropical forest soil microbial communities from Luquillo Experimental Forest, Puerto Rico - Sample 80 (SPAdes) | ecosystem: Environmental > Terrestrial > Soil > Tropical forest ... | reverse complement strand
CCAACCCGCTCCACTTCCGGATTCGGGACCCACTTCCATCGGCTCCGAGAATCCAACACGCGGGCACGGCGCGCCCCGCCACACACACTCCCTCAGCTGAAATCCAGCTCACCGGCGTGTTCCAGAGCAGTCTCACTCCGCACTCTTTTGCTTTTCGTACCAGTAGTTCGTGCAAAACCGGCCGCCGGATGCCAATTCCCCATCCTTCGGGGAAATCCGCCGCGGCACTCAGGCCACGCTCAATGAATTGAATTCCCCGGAATCTGTAGCCCACACCAACCGACAAACGGATGTTCAATGCGGCGAGTGCATCGAGCGTGTCCGGCATCATCCCTTCTCCGCATGGCTTATCAATCGGCGGCTCGGAGCCGTCCGCCAGTGTGACCGAGAATCCTCTTTGGCGCGCTGCAATCGCCGCTGCCAACCCCGCCGGACCACCACCTACGACAAATACGTCAGTCTTTTCCTTCTGTGCGAACACTCATCCCGCCTTTGATATAGCAGTCTCGCTTGCTCTCGACGCTTATCTCGGTCAAATTCCGGTCAAATTTTTGCTGCGCGGCGCGCTAAGTTCAGCGCTTCGGTCCAGAACGAAGGCGAAGAATCGGCCAGTTCCACGGTGCTTCGAATCGCCTCCACAAATGCATCCAACTGCTCTTCGGTTACCACAAGCGGTGGCGCGGCCTTCAGCACCATGAAATTGTTTCCGCATATCTGCGTGAGAATGCTGTGTTCGCGGAACATTCTCATGACCAGCACTTGCCCAAACATCGCCGGATGAATCTGGTGAAACGCCTCATAAAAAGCCCGCAAACCCAATCTGCGAGGGGCAGTAAATTCGATGCCGCAAAGCAGCCCCGCACCACGCACTTCTTTCACAATTTCAAACGGTGCGAGCGCTCGCTCCAAATCCGTCCGGAACAGCTCTCCCAGGCGCAGCGCGCGAGGACCCAGGTTTTCTTGCTCGAGTACCTCGAGTGTCGCCAATCCGGCGCGCATCGAGAGGCTGTTTTCGCTGAAGGTGGAAGTGTGCACGATTGCCCGTTTCAACGACGAATACACGGAATTGTAAACCCGGTCCGTCATCAGCACCGCGCTCACAGGTACCAGTCCGCCGCTCAGCGCTTTGGCCAGCACCACCATGTCGGGCCGCAACTCGAATTGATGTGCCGCCAGAAAAGTTCCTGTTCGAAACATTCCGGTCTGCACTTCATCCATAACGAAGAGCGCACCGTATTTGCGGCAGAGGTCCTGAGCGCCCTGTAGATACGCCCGTGAAGGCACCCGGATTCCCGCTTCTGCCTGCACCGGCTCTACGATGAACGCCGCATGCCGCTGTGTACTTAAGACTTTCCCGAGGGCCGCCAGGTCATCAAACGGCACACCGATGCTATCTTGCAGCAGGGGCCCGAATCCCTCCCGCCAGAACTCGTCATTCATCAGCGACAAGGCGCCGGCGGTTAGCCCATGAAAGCTGTTCTGCGCGTAGACCATGCCCAGCCGCCCAGTGGTCGCGCGGGCAAACTTGATCGCGGCTTCGATTCCTTCACTGCCGCTGCTTCCAAAGTAAGCCTTCTTTAAACCTCCCCCCGCCAGCTTGCACAGTCGTTCTGCGAGTTCGCCGGCCAGCTCCGGCACGTGGCTCTGCAGCATGGCCGCTCCACTCCTATCGAGCTCGTCCTTCAACGCACGCACGATGTATGGGTGGTTGTGACCGGCGTTATGAACGCAGTATCCCGACAAAAAGTCCAGGATTGTTCTGCCGTCCTTGGTGTACAGCGCTGTGCCCTGGCAACGCTCATACTCTTCATTCAGACCCAGCAGTTTGAGCAAAGACACCCACTGCGGGTTGACGTATTCCTCGTAAGCAGATTTGGTTGATCGGGCCGGAGAAATCGCCGCGGCTTTGGTCGCCATATGCGTCAATGGATGCGCCCTTCTTGAGGTTAGGATGCCTTCTAGGCTACACAATCCATGCCGCTTGATCTGGCGGAAGCGGCAAGAAACGGAGTACAAGCGCGTCCGTTCCAGAGGCAGGTCGAAACCAGGTCCAAACCTTAAGGCGCCGGTTCCAGTTATAATTCCATCTTATTTTCTTATTCATTTCTATTAATTTGACTCATTGCAGCTCTTTTCGGCATTCTAGACTTCCTAAGGCAGCGGTTCCTCGAGCCGGCTACGGGTGTAACCCGGTTTGTGGCTCGGCAAGCTTTGCCCTTTCCTGCCGTTTTAGGATGGGTGCCCGGCTTGCGGTCGCCGTTCGCCGGCTCTCCTGGAGGCAGTTGTGACTGGGGATTCACTCAAGCCGCGAAGTGCCGCGCTGACCGATGGCGCTCATCGCGCCCCGGCGCGCGCAATGTTGCGCGCCGCCGGTCTCAAGGACGAGGACTTTTCCAAGCCACTCATTGGCATCGCAAACACATGGATCGAAATCGGTCCCTGCAATTACCACCTGCGTGAACTGGCGGTTCATGTCCGCGACGGAATTCGTAGAGCTGGCGGAACGCCGCTGGAATTCAATACCATCTCCATTTCCGATGGCATCACGATGGGCACGGAGGGCATGCGGGCGTCGTTGATCAGCCGCGAAGTTATTGCCGATTCCATCGAACTCGTGGCCCGCGGCAATCTTCTCGATGGGCTGATCGTATTGGTAGGTTGCGACAAGACGATCCCTGGCGGCGCGATGGCGCTGGCCCGGTTGAATATTCCCGGCCTCATGTTGTATGGCGGTTCCATCGCACCCGGCCAATATGAGGGGCATTCGGTTACGATTCAGGACGTATTTGAGGCCGTTGGCGCGCATGCCCGTGGCAAGATAACCGACCAGCAATTGAAAGACCTGGAATGCGCGGCTTGTCCGGGCGCGGGCGCTTGCGGCGGGCAGTTCACTGCCAACACCATGGCATTGGTCTGCGAGTTTTTGGGCCTCGCACCGATGGGTATATCGAGTGTTCCGGCCACAAACGAGGGTAAGGCTCGCGCCGGAGAGTTGGCGGGCGAACTAACGCTCGGTCTTTTGCGGAAAAACCTGACGCCTTCGCAGATCATTACCAAATCCGCTATCGAAAACGCCATCGCAGGAGTCGCCGCCACGGGCGGGTCGACAAACGCCGTTCTGCACCTGCTCGCCATCGCTCGCGAAGCTGGAATTGCCCTTTCCATTGACGATTTTGACCGCATCAGCGCCAAGACACCGATTCTCGCCGATCTCAAACCCGGAGGACGCTTTGTCGCAACCGATCTTTATGCAGCAGGCGGTACTCCGCTCGTCGCCAGGCGGATGCTCGAAGCTGGTCTGCTCCACGGCGAATGCATCACCGTCACCGGACGAAGCCTCGCCGAAGAAGCCGCCAGCGCAAAGGAAACATCCGGGCAGGAAGTCGTCCGCACCAAGAACAATCCGCTCAAATCAACGGGCGGCTTGGTTATTCTGAAGGGCAATCTCGCTCCGGAGGGCTGCGTCGTAAAAGTGGCAGGGCACGACACGCAGAATTTTCGCGGTCCCGCGCGCGTTTTCGACGGCGAAGAGGCAGCGTTTGCCGCCGTGGAGGATGGAGAGATCAAACCGGGAGACGTGGTCGTGATTCGCTATGAAGGCCCGCGTGGGGGGCCGGGCATGCGCGAAATGCTTGCTGTCACCGCGGCGCTGGTGGGCGCAGGGCTGGGTGATTCCGTGGCCCTGCTTACGGACGGAAGATTTTCCGGCGCTACCCACGGCCTTATGGCGGGGCACGTGGCTCCCGAAGCCGCGATGGGCGGTCCAATCGCTGCCGTGCGGGATGGCGACATGGTTGTGTTCGACTTGCCGAAGCGGTCGCTCAGCGTCGAAGTAGCCGACGCGGAATTGCGGAATCGGATGGCGTCCTGGAAAGCGCCCGCGCCCCGATACACGGATGGGGTCATGGCCAAGTATGCGCTGCTCGTGTCGTCGTCTTCGCTTGGCGCGGTCACTTCGGTACCCGCAACCTTTTCTGCCGGCGCTGCGCCGGTTTCCTCCCGGAGAACCCTATGAAGCTGACTGGTGCGGAAATCCTGTGTGAGACGCTGACCCGCCTCGGCGTTGACCACATTTTTGGCTACCCTGGCGGGGCGATTCTTCCGGTCTACGATGCGCTCGGTAAGTCCAAGCTGCACCACATTCTTGTCCGCCATGAACAGGGTGCCACGCACATGGCCGACGGCTACGCGCGTGCCAGCGGCGGCGTTGGCGTTGCAATGGCCACTTCAGGGCCTGGGGCAACGAACATGGTTACCGGCATCGCCACTGCCATGCTCGATTCTTCGCCGGTGGTCTGCATCACCGGGCAGGTCAGCAGCAAGCTTCTGGGTTCCGACGCATTCCAGGAAATCGACATCACCGGCATCACGATGCCGATTACGAAGTACAACGTCGTGGTGTCCAAAGCGGAGGACATCGCCCGTACAGTGCGTGAGGCATTCATCATCGCCAATTCGGGGCGGCCAGGGCCCGTGCTGGTCGACATCACGAAGGACGCGCAGCAGGCTTCCGCCGAATTCGATTGGGACGCCTGTGGCCCGCAACTTCCGCCGAAACGCGTACGCAATAATCACGATCAAGAGGAGTTCGATCGCGCCGTCGAACTTTTGAACTCTGCGAAGCGCCCCGTCATTCTCGCCGGCCGGGGCATCCTGCTTTCAGGTGCGATGCAGACGTTTGAGCAATTCGTACGCACAAGCAACATACCCGTCGCGATGACGTTGCTCGGCATCGGCTGCTTCCCTGCTACCGACCCTATGAATCTCGGCATGATGGGCATGCACGGCGAGGCCTGGGTCAATACCGCCATTCAGGAGGCCGATTTGCTCATCGCGGTAGGCATGCGCTTCGACGATCGCGTCACCGGCGATCTTCGCACCTACGCACGCAACGCGCGAAAGGTCCACATCGAAGTGGACCGCGCGGAAATCAACAAGAACGTGACCGTGGATGCGGCCATTGTCGGGGACGCCGGCGAAATGCTCGCCAATCTGCTGCCGCACATTCACACGCGCGACCACAGCGCGTGGCTTGCCCACATCAAAGAACTCAGAGGCGATTCCGCTGTTCGCGACATCCAGTCGCTTCCCGACAGCGGCCACCTCTATGCCGCACATGTCATCAATGATTTGTGGAAGGTTACAAAAGGCGGCGCCATCGTCGCGACCGACGTGGGCCAGCACCAGATGTGGGAAGCGCAGTACTACCATCACAACGAGCCGCGCACCTTGGTCACCTCCGGCGGGCTCGGCACCATGGGCTTCGCCCTGCCCGCTGCCATTGGCGCGAAGTTTGCCAGGCCCGACCGCGAGGTGTGGGCCGTGGTCGGCGATGGCGGTTTCCAGATGACGATGAGCGAGCTTGCGACCATTGTACAAGAGAAGCTAAACGTCAAAATCGCTATCATCAACAACGGCTATCTCGGCATGGTCCGCCAATGGCAGGAGTTTTTCTACGACAAGCGGTACGTGGCCACACCGCTTATTGCTCCCGATTTCGTTGCGCTTGCAAATGCCTTCGGGATTCGCGGCGAACGCGTGATGTGCCGCAAGGAAGTTGTACCCACGATCGCGTCCGCGCGCAACTCCGATCAGGCCGTGTTGATCGATTTCCGCGTTGAGCAGGAGGATTCGGTGTACCCAATGGTCCCCGCAGGCGCACCGCTCCACGAAATGATCCGGCGCCCGAATAATCCACTCGTGGAGACCGCCTCTGAGCCATAATTAGCTCGCCAGGAACCGAGGAGTTTATGCAGACCATTGTTGCCTATGTTGAGAACAAACCGGGTGTGTTAAATCGCGTGGCTTCTCTCACGAGACGCCTGGCGATCAACATTGACTCGCTGACGGTTGGCCCGACGGAAAACGAAGAGATCGCACGGATGACCATCTGCGCGCACACCGATGAAAAGGGAGCGCACCGACTGGAGGCCAGCCTCGAAAAGCTGGTCGACGTTCTGCTGGCTGAAAACATCTCTGGCCGCTCCATGCTCGAGCGCGACCTGGCGCTCATCAAAGTTGCTGCCGACCAGCAGAACAGGCCGCATTTGATGGAACTAATCAAAGTCTTCCGGGGGCGCGTCGTCGATGTGGCTCCCGAATCGCTCATCGTCGAGGTATCGGGCACGGTGGACAAAATCGACGGGTTGCTGGAAGTTCTCCGGCCGTTCGGCGTGCTCGAGATGGCGCGGACAGGACGCATCGCAATGACGCGCGGAAACGATTTGCTGCGCCCTCCCGATGCGGCCTCACGCGGGAAACCCGAAGCGGCCCCGGCGTCGAGCTAGGCCGTTTCTTGTAACCGCCGGGCTCTACGGCATCAAGTAGTCGACGTTAGGAAAGGAACAGGGAAGGCAATGGCCAATCTCTATTACGACAAGGATGCAGACCTCTCGCTGGTGCAGGGCAGAAAGGTCGCGATTATTGGATATGGCTCGCAGGGCCACGCTCATGCCCTGAATCTGCGTGATTCCGGCGTTTCGGTGGTCGTGGGCCTTCCCGAGGGAAGTGCTTCGCGCGCCAAAGCCGAGAAAGATGGCGTCACCGTTAAGACGCCTGCCGAAGCGGCAGCATGGGCTGACGTGATCATGATCCTCGCACCTGACACGCGCCAGCCAAAGCTCTATAGGGAAAGCATTGAGCCTCACCTGATTCCCGGAAAGACCCTCATGTTCGCTCACGGCTTCAACATCAGATTCGGTGCAATCACCCCTCCCAAAACTGTCGACGTCAGCATGATCGCTCCGAAGGCTCCGGGCCACCGCGTACGCGAGGTCTTTATCGAAGGCGCAGGCACTCCGGCACTGCTAGCCGTCCATCAGGACGCATCGGGCAAGGCCAAGGCGTTTGCACTCTCCTACGCCAAAGGGCTCGGCACAACCCGCGCCGGCGTTCTTGAGACGACCTTTACCGAAGAAACCGAGACGGACCTATTCGGTGAGCAAGCGGTACTTTGCGGCGGCGTAAGCGAACTGATCAAGGCGGGCTTTGAGACGCTGGTCAATGCAGGTTATCAACCTGAAGTAGCGTACTTCGAATGCCTCCATGAGTTGAAGCTCATCGTCGACCTGATTTATCGCGGCGGTTTGAGCTACATGCGCTACTCAGTGAGCGATACGGCCGAGCACGGCGATTACCATGCGGGCCCGCGCATCGTGACGCAGCAAACGCGTGAAGAGATGAAGAAACTGCTCGCTGAAATCCGTGACGGCAGCTTCGCAAAGGCCTGGATCGCGGAGAACGAGAAAGGCTGCCCGAATTTTCTTGCTAGGCGCAGTGCCGAGCAGCAGCAACTCATCGAGCAACTCGGCCCCAAGCTCCGCGCCATGATGCCGTTCCTGAATCCCGTAGTTGCGCCGGGAGTCTCTGAAGCGGCTGCGACCGCCAAGAAGTAAAGAATTGTTCAGGTGCGTACTGGACCCCGACACCTTGTCCCTTACGGAGCGCGTTTAACCCTTGCCTCTCGCAAGTGCCCGATATATTGTGCCCTTGCCACGTCTCTGGGTTCTTTATATCCGGCGAGTTAATCCGGCCGCTGGAAAACCGCAAAGTTACAGGTGTCTCGAATGCAAAAGACCGCAGCGCTGCACCGCCCTCCCGTATACCTCGCCGAGCGAATCGATCAACTCAGCACCAAGCGCCAGGAGATCATACGGCCGATCCTCGAACATCCGCGCGACTACGTGCTGCTGAGCGTGCGCGCCCTCGCCAAGAAGCTACGCACCGATCCGGCTACTGTCGTCCGCATTGTCCATGGCGTGGGCTTTGCCAACTACAAACAGTTTCAGCGCCACTTGCACGAACTCTCGCTGGCCTACGCTACTTCGCTCGATACGATGCCCCAGAGTGAAAGTTCCGGCGGTCCCGACGCGCAGGCGCGTGACTCGGTCTTTCGTGATTTGAAGAATCTGCAAGGCCTGAAGAATGCACTCGATCCGGCGCGTCTCGGCGTGCTGGCAAAAAAGCTTTATGCGGCGCGGCGTATCGTGATTCTGGGAGGCGACCTGGCCGCCGTGCTGGTGGACTATCTCGGCTATCAACTCAACCTGCTGGGCCTGCCGGTTTCGGTGGCGACGTCGCCAGGCGCTGCTACCCACACGGTCCGCTCACTCACCCGGCACGATGTGGTCGTTTCCATCACATTTCGGCGCGGATTGCGACAGACCGTGGAAGCCACCCAGCAGGCCCGTGACCGCGGCGCCTACTGCGTTGGCATCACGGATACGTATGCATCTCCGCTGGCACGCACCTGCCACGAGGTCTTTATTGCCTCCATCGATTCGGTATACTTCGGTGCATCCTATACGGCTCCGATTGCTTTGGCCAACGCAATTCTGACAGCCGTCGGCGAATTCCGGCGCTCGCGAACAATGGAGATCGTGCGGGAACTGGCGGAAGAGCAGAGGAAAGGATCGCGCTGGTACAGCAACTGAAGCTAGATGTTTTTCAAGCTGCAAGGCAGTCGTTGGAGCTCATTCGAAGTTGGGCACGGGCAACCGCAGGTCCGATGGAAGGCGCCGCTGATGGCGCGACCGCTGCGAAATTTGTGGCTCGTGGCTTTTTGCCTTCTGCCGCGGTCATCTGGGACACCCCCGCGTCCCCAGACACCGGTCACAGCGCCTTCTCTAACGCCGAGCCCCAAGCCTCCCGACGTCTTTGTGGAATGGAAACAGTTAGTCGGTATCTATGACTACACCACCTATAGCACCGCCAAGCAGACCATGATTTTCCTCGAAGAAGATCAGCGCCTCTATATGCAACCCCAAGGCCATCCGGAAAAACGTGCAGAGATTCATGAGAAGGAGGGAAGGGTCCTAATCAATGACCCGGATGGACGTACGTATGTCTATAGCGAACATCGCGCTGCGAAGGGAAACGTAACTGACTTCTCCTACCTCGGGGAGCTCTTCACTCGCACCGATGCCGGCGCCGACCCCGCGGCCTCTTACCATATCACCCCTTCGAAGCCCATCGACCAACTCCGGGAGGCAGCTCTCGCAGCCCAGCCGCCACACGAAACCGGCCTATTCCGCACTCCCGACCTCGTCGAACTCTTCATCCTCGATCCCGCTTTCCACCTTGATATTCGCTATGCCAAGTCCGACAACTTCCTGAGCACGCCGGTTTATTCGCAGGCACGGGCATTCCTGCAACGGCCGGCCGCCGAAGCCCTCGTGCGCGTACTCCACAAGCTGGCGCCGCTAGGATATGGCTTGCTGATCCATGACGCTTATCGTCCGTGGTATGTCACGAAGATTTTCTGGGATGCGACTCCGGCCGAAGGGAAGACGTTTGTTGCGGACCCGAAAAGGGGTTCACGCCATAACCGCGGTTGCGCGGTCGATCTGACGCTATACGACCTCGCTACGAACAAACCGATCGAGATGCCCGGCCTGTACGACGAAATGTCGGCGCGCTCGTTCCCGAATTTTCCGGGCGGAACTTCCCTGCAACGGTGGCATCGGGATTTGTTGAGGAGAGCGATGGAATCCGAAGGGTTTACGGTGAATGAAGACGAGTGGTGGCACTTCGATTACAGGGACTGGAAATCGTATGCCATCCTCAACGTGCCGTTTGAAAAGCTGAGTCCTCGTCACTAAGCGGCGCAACGATAATCACGCCCGGCTCAATTCGAGATTGAAGATCTTGGACACACTACCAATGGGCCTCGGCGCTCTAACAGCAGGCTCACCCGTGTCGCATTTTGCGACCGAGGGAACTCAGCTAGTGCGAGGTGCTGCCTGCGAACGGCGGGTTTGCGCCCGCCGAAGGACCTGGCGTCAGCGGACCAGGGCCGGCCCCGACTACACGCGTGTTCCTGGGTGCCAGAAAAAACGTGTCGCAACTAGCACACCAGTAAGGCCTAAGTCCAAAAATGCCGCACACCGCACGCATAGGCAGACCTTCCCGCTTCAACCTGTAGATGTCAGAGCTATTGCAGGCCGGGCAGAGGCGACGCTTTGCAATGCGACGAAACCTCATGGTGGAACTTGCCTCGCTTTCCTCCGCCTAGGCTTCGGGGCGTCTAAAATAGCACGGTTCGGGGCGGTGTGAATACCCCTAAGCTCCTAGATAGGTGACATGGACATAATGTCCCGTGTGGACGTTGTAGAGCAGGTACCAGCCAGGGTGATCGGGGTCCTCGTAGACGACGAAGTCGTCGCCGCAGTCCCAGCACCAATCGGCACAGACCGACCAGTCCCACGGAGCGACTTCAAAGTAAACGCCACCCGGAAACCAGAAGCGATGATGGTCGCGATCGATTCGCACAACCGTGTAGCGATAGCTGGGCCCGAAATGTTCAAAATGACCGTGCTCAAACGGGTGGTCCAGGCGAAAGCGTTTGTCGTTTGGCTGGTCGTGTCCGTACCAGTGATCGCTGTTCACGTGCTGCGACCCGTTCACTTTGCCGTTGGGGCGATGCTCGGGCTCCGCCTTCGCCTGCGACTCGCGTTGCGGCGGAGGAGTGGGTACGTGTCCCTGATTTGCCCGCGGGGTATTCGGACCGTGGGCCTCGGGCCCACGCTCCTGTTCGTGCTGACCCTCGCCGGGATGACCCTCATTCGGACGCTGAGCCCCTGCAGGGAGTGCGACAACCAAAACGAGTGCCAGGGTAAAGCCGAAACGTCTCCTCATTCCTTCCTCCTCGAAGGATCCGATACGTTCTTGCCAAATCGGCACCGCTGCTGACCGGGCAGGCTGATACCTGCCGCTTGGACGTATCTCCGGCTTTGCTGGGTACAGCCGGCCCTTCAGGAGGGCGACTCGATAGGAACAGGTTTAAGGGAAGGCTTTCAGCAAGAACTTCGACTGTTTGGGCCTACTGGAAAGTTACAATGCAAGGCATAGAGCAAGCGGTCAACTAAGCTTGGTCTTGCCCAGTTCAGCAATTCGACGCTCGTAAATCATCTCGCACAGGCCTTTTCTGTTGTAGAAACGAAATACGATCTTGTGCCCAGCTTCGATCTTGGCCCGCGACTGCAGCACTGTCCCGTGCAGTTCAACCCAATGCCCTTTCACGAGGTAATCGCCTTCACGCCCCTGTAGCTCAAATCGGCCATCGCTTTTCAAAGAAAGAGGGGCGGCCTTGCAAGGAACCGTTTTGCCTGCTACGCGAGCTTCAGAGCAGACGTATTCCCCCGCGACTTTGGGGGTCTCCGCTCGGCAGGCCATGGCAAGGGCCAACAGGCACAAGGTACCGGCCAAGATGGGCGCAACCTTCCAAGCTTTCGGCGACAACTCCATCGGGAACCTCCGGCAGCATCGGCAGAAACAGTTCTGGCGCGACCTCTGCGGAGCAGATTTCCGGTGCAAGTGGACCGCCAGCGGCGGCCCAGAATACTCAACTGAAACAAAATCACTTAGCGGGACCGGCGAGCCCTGTATAGGACCTGGATGTGAACACTCGTTCTCACGCTGAGCTGTCGAAGGAACTCTTTTGCCGTACTAAGCAAAACGTACCAGCAACGGCCATCCGCAGAGCCTACTTCCTATTTAGTGTATTATTCAGGAGGTAATTCGGGCACCGCCGCGCCGTCTTTCCGCGGGTCCGAGGCGCCAAAGTTGATTCCCGTTGAGAAATCGCGCATCACAGCCTGCCCTCCACCGACCGCAGCCGAATACGTGCCTACAAGCTCGATCTTGTGCCCTTTCGCCGCAAGTTCATCGCGCACCTTCTGCGAGAAGCGGTTCTCCATCTGCACGTCACAGCCTTCGAAGGTATGCTTGGTGAAGCGCGGCGCCTCCAAAGCTGCCTGGATGTTCATTTTGTAATCGACGATATCGGCGATGAATTGCGCGTGAGCTTGCGACTGATTCCAGCCGCCCATAATGCCGAACGCCAGCCGGGTCTCTCCCTTCTGGGCAAAGGCAGGAATAATGGTGTGCAGGGGACGTTTGTGTCCGGCGAGGGCGTTCGGGGAATCGGCTTCCAGGGTGAAGAGTGCGCCACGGTTATGAAGGGCAAAGCCGG